>Ga0272441_10000020_pt1 | contig 337654 bp, 299 predicted proteins | sample SSMProp6N_FD_193582 | JGI IMG/M metagenome (GOLD analysis project Ga0272441, IMG submission 193582) | Marine sediment archaeal communities from Little Sippewissett salt marsh, Falmouth, MA, United States - SSM-Prop-6N | ecosystem: Environmental > Aquatic > Marine > Wetlands > Sediment ... | reverse complement strand
GTTTATAAATGCCTGTTTCATGTGGGTATCCAGCCTGAAGTCTTTATTGTTGACTCGTGATACTACATGGTAGGCTGCAGCACGGCTTTGTATCTTTATCCTGGGTCTTCTGGCCATTTTTTTCTCCTTTCAATTATTTTTTGGTTTTTCTTTATCTTCTCTTTTTTAACATCTTTTCTCGCTTTTTCTGTTTTTCTTCATATTTGCACCTATTCAAAAGTCAATATTGTACCAAATCCTCAGCATTTTTCAAGTTTTTTCTTGAAGGGGCCTGGCCCCCATTACCAACCCCTTTATTGCATGATGGTTGGGGAAGGGAAGGCGCAGGGGAGGTATTTTGCCGGGATTCCGGGGAAGTGGCTCTGTATGTAGGCGGGCATTTTCATCATGCCGGGGAGTTCTGAAGTCGGATGATCTACAACGAGCACGGGAATGTCCAGGTCAAGGGACCAGAGCCCGCAGTAGGTTGTCTGAATACCGTCGTCGGTTGCGAGAATGATGTCCGCTCCCATTTCGGCCATTTCAGGAAGCCTGGTTATTGCTCCTGTACCAACGGCAAGGCGCGATACCTGTTTTTCTCCTCTGCCTATCAGTTTCACGAACGATTGACCTAGGGGTTTTGTTTTTTTCAGGACTTCGCGCGCAACATCAGAGGCTTTCATGCCGTGGACCAGACAGATTTTGTAATACGATCCCGTTTCCCTGGGTTCAGATGGAAAACCGAGAAATTCAGCCCACGCGTCCGGTATGCCGAATTCGGGCATCCGGTCCCAGGTGTCATGGCAACGCATGAGTGTTATCCCCAGTTTATCGAGCAGCTCCTTTTTCCGTTCGTGATGCATATCTTCACTGGGTGAACCTTTGAACGCCGGATAAAAAGCCCCTTCATGGGAGACCACGAAATTAAGCCCCATATCAGCCGCTTCGAGCAGAACAGCATCCGTTGCGAGCCATGTAACTGCTATCCCCCTGACATCCGATTCAGGGCTGCCGTGCATGAAATAGTCGTTCGTGTTATCCCAGTCGACCCAGGAGGCGATCTTTTTGCAGTGATCCAGGAATTCCCCTGCTTTCATGATATTTCTATTTTTTTATCGGAAGGAACGCTTCTATGCTTTCAGGCTTCCGTGAAGCGTCATAGGCGCGGAGCATGACCCTTTTCTGAAGATGCGTTCTTATATCTTTCAGAAAGTCCGTGAATTTCCTGTAGCTCACAGGCGGGATCCGCATTGCTGGAATCGTACATGAAACAGCCATCTCGAGACGGTTCCCTTTCAGCCTGAAATCGGTTATAAAAAGCCCATACTGGCTGGTTATCACGCACCTTTCAGGAAGGCCGCACACCACGTATCCATTCGGGATAATGAACGCAGCAGTATATCGTTCAAATCGCGGCGAGTTGAGCACAAAGTCATAATCACGGTCCGTCCTTCCCAGAAATTCATCTATATCCAGGTCCTGGAAAAAGGGGTTAAATGACAGAACACTGTTCTCGCTGCGCGCGAAATTGAGGATCCTGCCTGAAAATCTGTGTTCAACCGGCTCGGAGTATGTGTCCAGATGCAGAAACGTATTGTCCCCCATGCTGATGCGGGGCAGTATCTTTCGTGCGAGCGTCTCGCGTATTTTTTTCTTTTTCTGAGGGTCACGGACGATCTTTCTCAGTTTCGCTGCAAGAGCACCGAAAATATAGCCTTCCGCTTTCACACCGCAGTCCCCTGTCTCTTCAAGGGTAAAGGTCAGGTAATACTCGGAATTGACCAGATCGTTCTCTATCTCCTTTACCCGTCCTATAATGATCTTTCCTTCCCGTTTGAAAATGGCGGCTTCATTCACAGCATTGCCGTCAATGGAGAATATATCGGAAAAATGATAATAACTGTTTATATCTATCCAGAGCCCTGGTTTGCGCCTTCCTCCTGAAACCACCAGAAGACTGTTCGGAAAATACGTTAGGCCTGAAATTCCGGTTTCCCTGTTCTCCCTCAGATAGAACTGCTTGTTCACAAATGCGTCGCTGGATCCCATTCCCTTCTTTCCAAGCCAGTACCTCAAAAGCTTTTTCCTGAGTCGGGGAGGCCCCTTGCCGGTCAGCACGCAGTCCCTAATTGTCCGGGCTTCATGGCCGTCCTCAATATTATCACGCACCCATTCAAGGCAGTTTTTCAATCCTGCTCTCCATCCCGTTCCCTGTGACAGAAGTTTCTCACCCTTTGCATCGATCTTCTGTGATGAATAGAAATGTTCAGTGTCATAAAAATAAGAGGCAAGGAATGTATGCCACCGGTCTCTTCCGGCAATCCTCCCTTGCTGAGCGATCTCATCCATGGACGGCATATTCAGTTCCTGATGGATTGCCGGCAGCCTGCTGCGTCTCCAGCAGTAGGTACGGTACCCCTCCTCAACACGCTCTTCAGGCTCAATGCCCTTGTTGTCCGTATAATACAGCTTTTTATCCTTTGGGCAGGCGACCGCAAGCACAGCATGCAGTGTCGGTTCTCTTGACGCACCGAACTCGTAAGACGTCGAGAAGTCACTGAACTCATTCAGCTTCTTTCCATATATCATATAAGCATATTCAACGATCGCCCCGGGCACAACATCGGGCATGGAAGCGATTCGCGTGCTTCCTGTGTCCTTTATTGATGCGGGGAAGGATATATCTCCCTCCGGAGAGATAGTCCTGCACATAATGAGGCTGTCGGGATCAGACGGGAGTTTCACTTCACCCAGCTTCTGTACACTGTTTTTCGTGACTGCCAGATACGCGTTATGTATCAGGGCCTCGTATGAACCGTCCTTATGCACCTGCACACAGGAAACGTCGAGCAGGTTGACATGATCAGACCTGGGATACTGCTCCGGCTGCAGTGCCGTTTTTGTAAATGTTTCCATGAGGTCAACATCATATCTTCGAACGAACAGTTTCTCATGTTTCAGGTTCCGTATCCGTCTGTAGATGTGAGGAACATCTTTACCCTGCTCAGCAAGCTTTTCCAAACAGACTGCTGCAGTATCACCATCACCCTCTTTCAGGGCTGTGCGCGCATATTCCCGCAGTGCGGGAACATACGCAGGATCGTGCTCAAGGGAATGGTTTAATGCCTTTTTCGCTTTGGCCTTCAAACCGCACGCATTGTAATAAACACCGAGCTGTGCATATATCCGGGGTGACTGTTCAGGAAAATGAGCAAGGATCTCATCAGCCGTTTTCTCCACCTTTTCCAGCGGTGCATACGTATCGAACTCGTCGAAATAAGGGATTACGGAAATCGCGTGTATCCTGTACGCTTTTTCAAGTATTTCACGGGCCTGTACGTATCTTCCATCATTTTTAAGGAATCTGCAGTAATCCGTAAGAAAACAGGGAGCTGATCCTGTTAGGTTTTTATATACCCGCTCCTCCTCTATTTCCCATTTCCTCTTCCTGAAATAGGCTGCAAGGGACGCCTGTATGGCAGTGCTGTTATCCGACACAGTAAGGGCTTTCTTAAGATCTGCGTATCCCTTATCGAGAAGATTGTTTTTGATCAGGAATTCGGCCCTCCATTTCAGCAGAAGAGGCATTTCCCCGAGATATCCGACAGCTTCATCAAGTTCTTTCCTGTATTCCCTCTCCATCCTGACTGGGGAATCGGGACCGAACTGTGCAGCCTGTTTATAATACTCGGCAAGGACCAGATGCCCAAAGCCCGACTTCTCAGGCATTGAAAGGGATGCGAATACGAACTCTCTGTATTTTTCCATTGAAACGGACCTGAAATAATCCCGCTTCAAAGAATCATACCAGACCGTTTTATCAGTAAAGCCGCATTCCGGAGCCGGAACCTTCTGTGAAAAACGGAACCCGTAGAACGTTTCAAGGCCTTTTTTCAGTTCATTTTCGGGAAGGGACTGGACAGGGATATATGTAAAGGGAGTAAGGTCCTTGTTGAAAAGGCGCACGCTGAATTCCTTTTTCATGGTCTTTACAACAATCACATTGATCCCTTTGCGCACCGTAACGTTAACATAGGTGGGGGTGCTTATCCTGAATTCTTCGGGGAAATACACAGGATATCGGTTCAGCCATATCTTCACAGCATCTTCGGGCTGACATGAAAGAAGGATGTTCCTGTCCCTGTCAGATCTGAAGCCCGAAACACAGTAGATGATCCCCGGTCCCCTCTTCCGTATTTTTACCCGGGATGCAAGGGTGTCCATGCAGAAACCTGATGGTGTCCTGTGTACAGTGTCCCCGTTCCATGTATAGTGTCCAGCGGAAAGATCCGTTTCAGGAGGAAGGATCACGGACAGGAAAGAATCCTCTTTCACGTAAAAAGGGCCCGCCATGAAATTCCAGCGGGCACCAGAAGGATTCCGGGAAAAAAGCTGCTCAGCACGCGTATAATCCCTTTTTTTGAGTGACAGCCGGTACAGGTACTGTGTGACGGAATTTCGCACGACAGGATGCACAGTGTCATCCAGTAGAAGTTTCGTGAGTATGGTATTAATATCTGCAGAGCAATCGCATAATACAGACCATACCTTTAGTCTGTCTATGCATACACTCGCCAGCGGTATTCCTTTTAAACGCCGGAGAAGCTCCAGGTTTATCTCAACGCATCTCTGTACACGGCATTTCAGACGGTATATCTGGTACAGCCCCTCCAGGTCCGAAACACTCCGTTCCCTGTCACTGTCCGCTTTTTCGAATTCGCCCAGAGCTTCTTCGATCCTGTTCTTTTTCAGCAGGTCCCATCCTGCCTGTGAACAGTAGACATGTGTACCGGCAAGCCAGAAACACAACACCGCAATACAGACAGCCGATGCGGGCGGCTTACTTACTTGTGGTAATATCTTCAATTATACCCCCGATCAGATCCGCTGTCCCTTTGTGGCCGGCCGCATCCTCCCGGTCTTTTAATTTACGAAGGGTTTGCAGGGGTTTCTGGCTCCCTATACTCTGGATCGCCTGCAGCGTAACATAGAATATCGATCCTTTCCCAAAGTAGCCTCTGGGTTCCCGGCACCGGGCGCAGAAAAGATTCGTGTAATTATACATATGGCCTGAAGTTTTGCCCCCGAAACTGCATTTTGAGCAGGTGGTATGATCAACTATCTTTACCAGCATATCCAGCGATTCACGGCTTTTCAGTTTTCCCAGAGCTATGATCGCAGTCTTCACAAGAGGTCCGTTCTTTGAATATATCACAATTTTTTCAATGCCTCTCCTGAGGTTTGGCATGTCCTTTATCTCCACATTTCCGGGAAGAGTGGCCAGGATACCCGGAGCCAGGTTCGAATCTTCCATAAGACCTGCCAGAAATACCCCCTTGTCCATTCCTCCGTGTTTACATATATATTGGGCAAGGTCCTTAGCAAATACTTCAGCGTCTCGCGGGATTAAGCCCATTCCCCTTCTGTTCTTTCCGCCTCCTGTATGTTTATGATAATTCTCGAATATTTTCCTGAACATCCTGCCTCCGGAATCACCAACCACAAGAACAGCATCAAGGGCGGGGAAATACAGGTCTTTGCTTTCAAAAGCCTCCTCCGCAGCCGCAAAAAATATCTCATTCGCGTCCCCTTCAGGTTTTTTCCCGGTCGTTGCGATTATTTCAAAAGCCTTTTTTCTTCTCGCTGCATTTCTGCTTTTCAGATCATCTATAACATCTCCTGACCGTTGTATGTCTTTCGGTTTCTTCTTTTTCTTGACCTTCTGGACGACTTTGTCTCCTCTCGATTTGCGTGAAACTTCCGTCATTTTTTTCGTCACAATCCTTGCAAGGTGAGACGGCAGATCCATTTTCGACAGCCCGAAAAGGATATCCTTTGCAGTGTCAAAATCCCCCGAAGCTATCAAAGCATTTACATGCTCCAGCCGTTCGTCAACATACGCTTTGCGTATTGCGTCTATCTTCTCCCCCAGTCTTCTATAACGCGAACGAATATCGTTGTATTCGTCCCTGTACTGCGCTTTTCTCAGTATTCTGATAGATCTGCACTTCTGGGCCTCTCCCCTGACCTTTGCCGCAAACCTGTATGCCTGGGAGAATCTGTTTTGCTTGGCATGTTTCAATGCCTCCGCTTCCAGTCTATCTACGGTTTTCATTATTTTTTCGTACTCTTCGAGTTCTTTCTTGACTATCGTCTTTCTGGTTATTTCGATCCTTTTTTTCGTCTGCTCGGTTCGTTTGCTGTCGGAAAATTCTTTTTTCATTATCTCATATTCTTTAACAGCATCAGAAAGGGCCCGCCTGTTTTTTTTGTCAAGATGTTTATATATTTTCGCCTGTACTTTAGCGACCTTTCTGTCGTCCCACCAGGTTTTTGCCCAAAAAAAACAGATGATCAGTCCAAGGACAGCCCCAAGTTTAATAAAAGTCTTAGTCAGGGCTATTGTTGATTTTTTAGTCCCTTTCTTTAAGGCTATTTTCACTAGCCCGGAAAATTCCTCGTACTGTTTCACAGGCTTAAACTGGTCAGCACCGAATATGGCGACCTTGTCGCCTCCTTTCAAATTACCCTTATTCACCATGTCAGCCATGTCAATAAATTTTATCGGACCGATCTTGCCTTCCGGTTTTGCTATGACATACTGCCGTTCCCCGCTTTCCTCCGGCACTGCAACATTCAGTCCGCATTCAGGGCATTGTATGTTTTTTCCCGCGTGTCCGTCACTAACTGAAATGAACGCATCACAGTACTGGCAATTAAACGATATTTCCATCCTGTATCTCCTGATCAATCCTGATTCAGCAGTAAAGGCTTGTTAACCATTCCGGGGTTTCAAGCCATATCAATTCTACACGCCATGTGCGAAATGTCAAGGAAAATTGTACGGGAACGCGGGAAGAACAAAAGGTAAAAGAATGAAAGGGTGGAAGAGTTAAAAGTTAAGAGCCAAGAGTTTTGAGTAATGATAATTTTACAATGCTAAATTAACAATTTACAATGAATAAGTTTTTATCCGTTTCCAACGGAAAAAACTTATTCCGGATTATATACAACTACGGTCAATTCCCCTTTTATTTTTTCCGCATCCTGTATCCTTTCGGATACTTCCCTGACCGTACCTCGTATAAACTCCTCGTACATTTTGGTCATTTCCCTTCCGATAACGATCTGCCTGTCCGGGATCACTTCAGCCATGAGCCCGAGGGTTTTTTTGATCCTGTGAGGACTTTCAAAAAAAACGGCTGTGCCCCTGATGTTCTCAAAGAATCTCTTCTTTTTCCCTGATGTCCGGGGAATGAACCCGGTACATTGAAAACCTGTCATAGGAAGCCCTGAACAGACAAGCGCGTTTATCAGGGAGCACGGCCCAGGAACAGAGGTCACCGGAATACCCCTTTGCACAGCCTCTCTGACCAGCAGATAACCCGGGTCCCCTATGCCCGGCGTTCCCGCGTCAGACGTCAAAGCCACTTTTCTGCCCTGCTCTAACAGCACGATTATTTTCTCAGTCCTTTTTTTCTCATTATATTCGTTATAAACAAATATTTCTTTTTTTCCCGCGTCATATTCATTCAGCAGTATCGATGCCCTTCGGGAATCCTCTGCAACTATGACATCGCATGTTTTAAGCACTTCAACTGCACGAAACGTGATATCTTTCAGGTTCCCTATCGGTGTGGCTACTATGTACAGCATGTTTTTTTAAAGACAAAACATAGACAGGATAGTTTGTAGGGGCACGGCATGCCGTGCCCCTACAGTAAATAACGAAAAAACATTGCCCTTCAGCATGAAACGAGCGGTTACAGCTCCATGTTGCCTTTCATGAAAAACACGTCGAGCACGAGCACCATTGCTCCTGTATGGGCTTCCAGGTCCCCCATGATTTCTTCGACCTGATTGACGACAATCGGCACTTCACTCTCCTTGAGAACAACCATGATCGTCTTGCTCGTATCCGACTTTTCACCCAGAAAATTGAAGAAACTGCTGAAAAGGGGTATAGTGGAAAGGTCATCCCTGATGCCCCGTGATTCTATCACGGTCGCACCGCGTACACCCCGCTCCAGAAGAATATCCAGAATATCTTCAAGGAATTTCATTTCGTACAGTACGATCAGAAGGAGTTTCTTTTTTCCTGAAGCACCGGATCCTATTCCCATATCGGAAACAAAACGCGTAAAAACCTCCTTGAGCACAAAAGGCGAAGCAGCCTGCAGCATCTCACGTCTGGCTTTTGTTATCCGTGATATCCGTGATATCTGCGCCAGGATCTGAAGGTGCTCTTTATCCCTCCCCTCAGGGCCTATCAGTACAAAGAAGATATGTGACTTTTTATCGTCGAGACTGCCGAAATCGATACCTTTTTTAGAAACTGCAACACACAGGGCAAAATCATCCAATGCGGGAATTTTTCCGTGGGGAATGGCTATACCGTCCTCAAATCCTGTTGAGCCTATCTTTTCCCGCTGCTGAAGGCACTCGAACACATCCTTCTCTTCAATATTCTCAATACTTTTCGCAAGGGATTCGGCCAGTATGTGCAGACATTCCTCTTTTGTGCCGGGAGTAAAATCAGTTAAACAGGATTCATCTTTAAAAATATCGAGGATATTCATTGTATATGTTCCTTATCACTCAAGTTCCGCCCCTTTAGCAATGCCGTATTTTGAAACGGAAGGCCCTATCAATTCATTGATAAATATACTGAACAGAACGATATTAACGCACAAAACGAGGATTCTGTTCGCCAAAGGTGAAGCGTCCGCAAAAACTGGAGATGTCTGGACATACAGGACAAGTCCTAGTGCCACTCCTGCCTGCGGGAAAAGGCATAAACCGAGAAAATTCCGGATCTGCCTGGATGCCTTAACTGACAGGGCCCCGCAAAACGTACCAGCGTATTTACCCGCAAAACGGCTGGCAAGAAACATGAGCCCGTATACGATCACCATACCCTCGGCAAATATGCTGAGATCTATCTCGGTCCCTGCCAGCACAAAGAACATTGCGAATATTGGCGGGGTAACTGGTTCAATAGCATGCAGGATCTTCTTGTTCCTGGAGGAAAGATTGATAACGATCCCTCCCAGTGTCATATTCGCGATCAGAAGCGACACGTTCAGTGCAATAGCGGCTGCAGTCGTAAGAAATATTACTGCCAGGGATATCAGCAGCAGTTCATTGACATTCGTCTTTTTCCTCACGCACATATTCAGAAAATAACCGCCGACACAGCCGAGGACACACGAAAGAAATATTTCAAGAGCAGCGTGAAGCAGTCCTGGCACCAGCCCTGCATGCGCCGCATTTGAAACGATGAGAGGGGCGGCAACCGCGAACACAACGCTGAATATAATCACGCAAATAGCGTCATCTATCGCCACAACTCCGTACAGGTAATCAATGAACTCACCCCGAGCTCTCAGCTGCTTTACGATCACAACCGTTGCGGCTGGAGCTGTGGCAGTCGCTATCGCGGCAAGGATAAGGATATAGGGAACCGGTATATCAGTAAAAAGGAAAAAGACAGTAACAAAAATAAATGCAAAAACGGCCTGGAACAGGGTGATTATCATTATTTTCAGCCCTGCCCTCCTGAGCCTTGAGAAATTGAACTCCGCCCCTATTATAATGGCTATCAACCCGAGTGCTATTTCAGTGATGTTGCCGAATTGAACAGCTGGCTTCTCGGGAATGATATTCAGAACGGACCTGCCGAGAAAAAGTCCGGCCAGTATGTATCCTGTGATAACAGGCAGCTTCACCTTTTCAGCTACCCTCCCCAAAAAATAACCGGCCAGCAGCAACAGACCTGTGCTGAAAACGATATGAGCGGTAAGCAGTTCGCGGATACTGCTTATCCTGGTGAGGATTTCTTCCATATCTATGATCCAGCCCCTTCCTGTAGAAGATCCAAATGCTTTCCGATATGTTCCTGTATCAAGCTGTAATGGATATCCTCACTCTCCTCCCACGCACTGTAGAGCCTGTCCCTGAACCTGTACGATCCGTCCCTGTTCCTGGCACGCAATATAAAGCCGTATGTTATATGGATAAGCTGACGCGCATCGTTGTTGTCAAAAAGGCCCGGAAGCCCGTCATCATCAACAGATTCCAGTGCCGGTATATTGCTGATATCTGTTGTGACATGATACAGCTCGGCAGCTTCTGAAAACGTTTCGAGTGCATACGAATGTACTTCCCGATAAAGATCGGGATATGCGGACGCTATCATTTTTACGGCTTCCACCCATGATGTTCCTGCTGTTTTCACATGATATTTCCCCCCGGTCACCTCCCCGATCACAGGATAGACCGAAAATTTGTCGCTTCCGGAATGGATGCTGAGCTTATATCCCCCGAATTTCTCCGCAATGCCGAAATGGAACTGAAGATGTTTCCTGAATTCTTTTGTATCACCGATATAGTCTATGGCTTTCTGGAATTCCCCCACGAAACAGGGTGCGAGTGAATCTATACTGATCTGCCTCTTTTCAAGCTCACTCGCTATGAAAAAATGGCTTTTGGGTTCAGTTGGGAAACCTACCTCGTCAATGGAGATCTCAAAATCGATCCTTTCGTCAACCCCGTGCTGGAGATACATATAGACCTGCTCGGCCAGTTCGATCCCTTTGTAGTAGCATAAAACATTTCTAAGCACGTCTCTGTACAGGAACTTTATCCGTAGTTTGCTGCCCTCGACTTCTACAAAAAACTCCTGGTTTTCATACGCGTTAAGCAGGGTTTCCCTTTCATCCTCTTCATACTCATCCTCGAACAATGATTCAAGATCCTCCTGCTCAAGCTCAAAGGCCTCCTTTTTCAGCACATCGGAAAGATCAAGCGTAACCATCCGCACGCCTGTCTCAACAGCCGTCTGTATTTCCTCAAGTGTTTTGAGATGGTCGCCGTCAGCCCCGAAACCCTGGGTATATCCCTCCTGGAACACAGCCCATGTAGCACTGTCTATCACGTCCCTGTACGAACGCTCTGTCTGGCTGAGTTCTCTCATGGACTGTTGGGCAAGCACGGGGAATATGTCCATTCCCCGTATGCACCGCACATGTGCAGGCCCCGCGATCCCGAGGCGGTCCCCTGTTCCGAACGAAGACCGTTCCTTTCCGCACGCAACCGGACGTGTGAATGGAAGCACAGACCGCAATGCTTCCGCATTATCCGGATTCCATGGACACAGGATGTATCCGTCATATTCCTTCCCTTTAAAAGGAATATTCGATAAACCGTCCGAGCAGATCAGAATATACCGGTCCCCTGCCGATCTGACAGCACAGTATACAGCACCTTCGCTCTCCTGCACTGACTGCTCATACCATCTCAGGCCTTCACCGAGATGTGCGGAGAGCATTGCATGGATCTTCTCTGCATCCGCTTTTCCCCTCAGCATGTCCTTCAATTTTTCCATGTTTTTCATTCAGCCCGCCTGTGAGTTCTCAACGCAACTTCGCAGGGCTTGCAGATTCCTTTTATAATATTTCTCGCCTTCCGGTGTTTCAAGAAACGCGGGAATCTCACTGAACCGTGGGTCGTTCAGCAGAAAACCGAAAGCCTTCTTTCCTATGTAACCCCCGCCGATATGCTCATGTCTGTCAACGTGTGAACCGCATTCCTTCTTTGAGTCGTTCAGATGAAAGGCTTTAAGCCTGTCAAGTCCGATAACACTGTCGAATTCCTCAAATGTCCTGCGAAATGATACTTCATCCCGGATATCATAGCCCGCCGCAAATGTATGGGCCGTATCATAGCACACACCGATACGGCTGTCCCCTCCTGCTGCGCCTATCATATCCCGTATCTGCTCAAACCTGTAACCGAGTGACGTGCCCTGCCCGGCAGTTGTTTCAACAAGGAGGCTGACCTGCAGGTCAGACACGGCTTCAAGGGTTATACCGATGGCCTTCCCGGCAAGATCGATCCCTGTTGCCTCACCCGCACCCACATGGGAGCCCGGATGAAAAATAAGGAAGGGGATATTCAGCGCATCAGCTCTCTCTGCTTCATCCAGAAACGCCTCCATGGACTTGCGGCGCATATCTCTGTCAGCAGTCGCAAGGTTGATAAGATAGGAATCATGTACAGCGCTTGATACAATACCGAACGCATTCATGTTCTTGCGGAAAAGCGTCTGCTGTTTTTCCGGAATAGGTTCAGCCCGCCACCTTTTCTGGTTTTTAGAGAATATCTGCAAAGCTTCAAAACCCATCTCCGATGCGCGCCGGGGTGACTTCTCAACACCTCCTGAAACCGAAATATGCGCTCCCAGTATCATAGTATTTTCACAGCGCGGCCTTAAGCCGCATCCAAAAAGGTTTTTAAGGTTTTTAATTTATACGTATTGTGCATTTCTTAAATATCATTATATATACAAGTTTTTTGTCGTTTTCAACGACAAAAAACTTATTCCACTGTCAGAGCTTGTATCTCAACATCGGTGTTGGCTCTCAGTTCAATACCGCCCTGCGGCTGATGTACAAATCCAGGGTTCCTGAAAAACAGTATTCCGTTAACATACAGGGACAGCCCTTCTCCTGAAAAATCCGCGCACAGTACCGCCTTATCCGCATTATACATGTGGCTCTCCCTTAATACGGTATACCGTGTTTCCAGTTCCGGCATGACCGTGCCTGTTCCGGCAGGGGAATCAGCCGGGCTCGCCTGCGCGGATGCTTCTATAACAGCAACACTGTCCCCTTTGATCCCGAACATGAATCTCTGTCTGGAGGATCTGCTCACTGCGGGCACAGGAATTGCAAAAAATACATGTCCCGTGTCTGAAAACCCCCTGTCCCCGGCAACAGCAGCAGTAAAACGCCGGTCTGCCGGAGAACCCCCGTACTGCAGGACGGCCTCTGTACCTCTATACCCCTGCACATAGTACCCCTCACCGCGAGGAGTCCATTTCCCTGCCCTGACGAACCATCCCTGGGTATTAAGGGGGATCAGTGTGCCCTCAATGCGGACACGGTAAATTTTGCACAGTCCCATACTGCTCCACAGTATGATGTTCCCCGATCTGTATCCTTCCACTTCCGTTGTAAAGACCGGATCACCGCACTTCTCATCCCTGCTGCACCAGAATGAAACTGACGTACCCTTTTTTCTGAACCTGACCGTATACACGCGCCCCGTCTCAACAGGAAATGGCACAGTCAGCGGTCGGGTAAACTTCCGCCGTCCCAGGACGCTTGCCACGAACATATTCTTTTCGGAATCTGAAAACCTGCCAACATTGAAGGACAGGCCGTTCCCTGTCTGGTCGTTCATAAAGGAGACTATTATCGACGGATAACGCGCGCGCTTTATCTCCACTCGCATCTCGCATGAAACATCATCAGCCCAGGTGAGTTTGCTCACAAACCCCTCCACTTCTTTCAGTGAATTATTGACAAGGGTTCCGTCGATTATATGCCACGGGGGGGGCTCTGCTGTATACTGCAGCCTGTACGTGCGCAGAAGGGCTATCTTCTGATAATCCTTAATACTCCTGATCCCTTTCATCACCTCGTACGCCCGTGCGCGCAGCATTTTTTTCCGCCAGTATACATCCGGAATCCAGTCGTCGAGCTGGGAGTCAGCTGAAAAATCATATATCACACTGACCTTTCCGTCCTCACCTTTTTCTGCTTTTCCAAATATGTATGGATAGACCTGTTCCTTATCGTCGGTGCTGGTTTGATCTCCTTCACCGCCATTGTCATCCGGCGGTATTGTAACACTTTCTCCGTTACCCTGATGGTCCGTCTGGTCCCCATTAGTTGAGGTCATTACGATAAATGCAGGGATAATTATACCCAGAAGCACTGCACCTGCAATACAGGCCCGCCACCATGCACGTTTTCTTTTTCCAGTGCTGTACAAACGACGGCTCACCGCCCTGCCCTCATCCTCCTCAATCCTTTCAATCTCCTTTATCACCTCCCCTGGAGATTTGAAGCGTTCGTCGGGCGATTTCGACATCATTCTGACAACAAGATCGGAAACAGCAACGGGTATGGAAGGCTCAATATCAGCAGGATATGGGAATCCCCCCTTTATCACTTCTGAAATTATCGCATACGAACTTTTTCCGCTGAAAGGAGTCCTTCCGGTCAGCATATGGAAAAGGGTGGCTCCGAGTGAATAAATATCGCTTCTCTGATCGAGTTGTTCTCCCCGCGCCTGTTCAGGTGACATGTAATGGGGAGTTCCCATTACAATACCTTCCTGGGTGATACTGCCTCCTTTGTCAATATCAGCTCTCTTTGCCAGGCCCAGGTCCGAAACTTTCGTGATCCCGTCCTTGGTGATAATAATATTATCCGGCTTTATATCCCGGTGAATAATACCGAGTTTTCCGGCAGCCATCAGTGCCTTCAGAACGCCTTTTGCTATTGTCAGCGATGTAACGGCATCGAATGTCTCCTTCTCCTTCAGCAAATGCCCGACTGTTTCACCATCGATGAGCTCCATTGAAAAATAGAAGGTATCCCCGTGTTTGGCTACATCATGCACATGGATTATATTTTCGTGGTTCAGTTTACCGGCTGTCCGTGCTTCATTCACGAAGCGTTTTCTCAGCATGGGGTCTATTTTCTCTTTTTTAAAGGAAAGCACTTTCAGGGCAACTTCCCTGTTCATCGAAAGCTGTTTCGCGCGGTACACGGAACCCATACCCCCTTCACCTATATGCTCAATGATACGGTATTTTCCTATACGGTCACCGGGTTTAAGCTTTTCCCCCATTCAGATCTCCTTCCCTGATCCAATGTGCTTTTCAAGAAGACTGATGACCACACTGTGGTCTGCCTTTCCCTGAGTTGATTTCATGACCTGTCCTATAAGAAAACCGATAGCCTGTTTTTTGCCGCTGAGGTAGTCCTTCACCCCTTTAGGATTGTTTTTCACTACGTCACTGACGATAGCGGAAAGCTCCTCCTGGTCACGTATCTGCATAAGATCCTTCTCGCGGATTATCTCATCAGCCGTTTTCCCGGAAGATACCATTTCCGGAAACACCGTATCCCTGGCTGTTGAACTGCTGATCTCTCCGTTCTTCGCACATGTCAGCAGACCGGCAAGATGTCCGGGGGGAACAGGAAATGCGCGCATTGTACATCCCGTGTCCTTAACAGCCCGCAGAACATCGTTGATCACAGCATTAGCACACTCCTTGGCATCAATAATAGGGTTGCCGGAAGAACAGGTTTCCTCAAAATAATCTGCAAGATATTTATCCTGTACAAGCACACCTGCATCATACTCGCTGAGCCCCATCTCGGTCATGAACCGTTCCTTTCTCCTGAGAGGAAGCTCACACACGGACTGCTGCGCCTCCCTGATCATAGGCTCAGTAACGTACAGTGGAGGGATATCCGGCTCCGGGAAATACCGGTAGTCATGGGCCTCCTCCTTCGCCCTCTGGACAATTGTTTCCCCCCGGTCCGCATCCCACCCCACAGTTTCCTTCGGCGCATCCTTTTGTGTGCGTCCTGTATTCCGGTATTCACCGAACTGACGTTCCGCTTCATATGCCAGCGCGCTCTCGACTCCGCGGAACGAATTAAGGTTCTTTACCTCCGAAATGGGAGTCACGTCCTCTCCGACGCGAATGTTGATATTAGCGTCGCACCGCAGACTCCCCTCCTGCATGTTGCAGTCGGACACATCAAGGTATTTAAGGGTAAGCTTCAGCGCATTCAGGTACTCGTATGCCTCCTCCGGCGATGTTATGTCAGGTTCGCTCACTATCTCCATAAGAGGCGTTCCGGTCCTGTTCAGATCTACACAGCTTATATCCCTCCGGCTGTCATGCACCAGTTTTCCGGCATCCTCCTCAAGATGTATTCGTATAAGACGGGCGGATTTCTGCCGGCCGTCGAGGGGAAACTCAACCTTTCCTCCATGCGCGAAAGGCATGTCATACTGGGAGATCTGGAAATTTTTGGGCAGATCGGGATAATAGTAGTGCTTGCGGTCGAATTTGGTATACGGCGCTATGGTGCATCCGAACGCGCAGGCTGTCCTGAGCGCGAGCCTGAATGCTTTCCTGTTTAGGACGGGAAGAACACCTGGATGTCCCAGGCACACCGGACAAGTCTGGGAATTCGGCTTTTTTCCGAATTCAGTACTGCACCCGCAGAAAAGCTTTGAGTCTGTTTTAAGCTGGGCGTGCACTTCAAGCCCTATTATAATTTCATATTCAGGCTTCATGCCTCTCGTTCCTCAGGATCGGATGTCTGCACATTAAATCCCCTGAGCCTTTCATACAGGGCAGCGTAGCCGAGCAGGGCCTCTTCAGTGAAATACGGGCCCATGAACTGGACACCCACAGGAAGCCCGTCACCGCTGAATCCTGCAGGAACCGAAAGAGCGGGAACACCTGCAAGATTAGCTGAAATAGTGAATATATCGGAAAGATACATTTCAAGGGGATTGTCAATGAGTTCCCCGATCCTGAATGCAGGAGTCGGGGCTACCGGGCAGAACAGCATATCGCATTGTGTAAATGCCTCCAGAAAATCGTTCTGAATGCATTTCCTGACTTTAAGTGCCTTATTGTAATATGCATCATAATAACCGGCACTCAATACGTGGGTTCCCAGCAGTATCCTTCTTTTTACTTCATCACCGAAGCCGTCTTTTCTGGTGCGTGAAACCATCGAGATCAGATCATCGTATGCTTCAGTCCTGAACCCGTAATGGGCTCCGTCAAAGCGTGCCAGATTCGAACTGGCTTCTGCGCATGCGATAATATAGTATACGGCAACACCATACTCCGTGTGAGGCAGTGAAATATCAACAACCTGTGCCCCGCTGTCCTCCAATACGCCCCGGGCCTGTTCGAATACGGATAGAACATCCTTGTGTATGCCTTCAACTGTATATTCACGGGGAATACCTACTCGTACACCGGAAAAATCATCCATTGTGTCTACATCCGGGCGAACGGCTTCAGACTGGTTATGGGTCCCGTCACACGGATCCGGTGCAGATATCACGCTTAACAGGAGAGATATATCACTTATATATTTCCCGAACGGCCCTATCTGGTCGAGCGAGGACCCGAATGCCACAAGACCGAACCTTGATACACGGCCGTAGGTCGGCTTCATTCCCACCACCCCAGTATGCGAGGCCGGCTGCCTGATTGACCCGCCTGTATCACTCCCCAGGGAAACAGGCGCCAATCCCGCAGCAACGGCCGCGGCAGAACCTCCGCTTGAACCTCCGGGAACGTGTCCGGCTGATCTGGGATTCAGCACCGGACCGAAAGCTGAATTTTCATTCGATGAACCCATGGCGAATTCATCCATGTTTGCCTTGGCTATAATAACCCCGTCTTCTTCACGTATCCGCCTCACAGCGAATCCTGTATAGGGAGGTATATAATTCTCAAGCATTTTTGAACCGCATGTTGACGGAATATCCCTGATGCAGATATTATCCTTTATAACGACCGGGATACCGGCACACATACCCAGATCCTTCCCGGAAGACCGCTTTGCGTCAATACGTTCAGCCTGTTTGAGGGCATCGTCCCTGCTGTACCAGAGGAGAGCATTCAGGTCCGGATTGAATTTCTCTATCCGGTCGAGGAAAAAGGAGGTGATTTCACGGGCACTGACCTCCTCATTCTGCACCGCCTGTACGAGCCTATTGCATGGCTCATGTAGGATATTCACGCTCTTCCCGCACCTTGTTAAAACACTTTTGGGACTCTAAACGATGCTCCGTCCTCTGAGGGGGCATTTTTCAGGACTTCAGCTGTATCAAGAGACTGCTGTACTGAATCGTCCCTGAATATGTCCGACAGACCGGTTATGTTTCCCACCGGCTCGATCTCTTCAGTATCGACATTATTCAGGGAATCCATGTAATCAAGCACAGCGTCCAGTTGAGATGAAAATTTTTCTATTTCCCCTTTACGGGGAGTAATTCTTGAAAGTTCAAATACCTTGCGTACGGAAGAAGATCCGAGAGGCATCAGCTCACCCGCTTTTTGACCTTGCCGGAACGGATGCATTTGGTGCATACCTTCATTTTCCGGGCAACTCCGTTATCGTCATATACACGTATTTTCTGAATATTAACCTTGTAGGTACGTTTTGATTTGCCGGTAATCTTTTTTCCGACACCGCCCTTGGACTTGGCCAGTCCGCGGCGGGTTATTGCATTGCCGACCTGTGTCCCGCGGCCGCATATATCACATGTATGAGCCATCTGAAGCCTCCTCAGATTGAGAATTCTTTATCAGGTGTAATTCTCGAATTCTCTACAACCTTTTTATATTAAATGACATTTCCGGAATCATTACATACTTCTTCATTCTCCAACATTCCAACAATCCAGTATTCCAATCCGACTACGCCAAAGCGCTTCGTCGCGACGGCGAGTATTCCTTTTAGTGAACCCCTCGATTCGCTTCGCTCACTCGAAACCCTTAGCAAAGTCGAAGGGCAAAGCGAACCATGTTCACTTATATCATCATACCCTAATTTCCCCTTTTTTCAAGTTTTTTTTAAAAAAAGGTTTGCATGCAGACAGCGCTGGATATCGGCGTTACGACCCTATCACCTTTATATGGACATTCCGTTTGCGGGGTCCGTCGAACTCGGCAAAGCATATGCCCTGCCATGTTCCAAGGACCAGTTCTCCGTTCTCAACCAGGATCGTCTCCGAATCGCCGACAAGGGATGACTTGATATGGGCATCCGAATTGCCCTCAATATGGGAAAAGGATGCTGAACGGGGGATCAATTTCTTTAAAAACTCAGAAATATCCTCTTTTACAGCTGGATCGGCGTTCTCATTTAACGTGACCGCTGCTGTAGTATGCGGAACAAAGACAATACAGAAGCCGTCACTGATGCCGCTTTTTTTGACCGCACTGTGTACGTGTGACGTAATATCCACCAGAGTCTCTCTTGAGGGAGTTGAAACCGTGATTGTCTCCATAATTATACTCCATTATGCAAAGATCAGTGCCCCGAATTTTCCGGGTACATGAAAATCCTCTTTTCCGGTGGGACACCAGGCTGAATATTCGATTTCAGGCCCGCCGTATTCGATCCTGAACAGATTGCCTCTCCAGGTCTCTCCCGGTTCAGGGGTCCGGTTCTCAGCCAGATGGAGCTTGCTGAACGGTATTTCGACCGTCACGCTCCAGTTGCTGTTTTTCTTCTGTTCGGTCTTTATCCGGAGCCCTTCACAGTCCCACATGAGAAGAGGCATGAAAAGCTCCCCCCTGCCCCCGTCCGATACAGCGCCGTCATTCAGGACAACAGCATCACACACCACTTCCTTGGGTGAAAAATTGAACTCGTAATAGTAATGAAGGCTTCCTGAGGGGCTAAGGAATATTTCAACAACATCCTCCTTATAGAGCGGATAGTCATGGTCAGTATAGGAAGCAAGAATGGCATCATCCTCGACAATATATCCAACAAACAGGCATTCATTGTTATACAGCATTCTGAAATGGGTGGGCAGTGCAGGCTCATTCCCGGTAACTGTTTCCACTAATGCCGTTTTCTCTGCTTCCTCCCATACACCGCCTTCAGGATTTCCGTTCAGAGGTACGTGCTCGTTCACTTTGTTAATTATATATTCCATATCCGATCCTTACATTAAAGCGGGCTGAACCCGCAGCCCAGTGGTCAGAAGTCAGAAGACCGAAGTCAGAAGACATAAGGTGGGGGCGTATTGCAATACGCCCCTACAATTGCAATGTAAATGTTCCACAGGAACACTTTATTTTTTTTTGAGCGAAGCATCGAAAAAATATACGCCCTCGTATACACATTCAGCCGGGCCCGTCATGTATACAGGACCGCCTTCCTCATATTCAATTTCAAGCGTACCTCCCGGAGTCTCAACTTCCACATGGCTGCCGGTCAACCCCTTGAGACGGGAGGCAACAGCAGCAGCGCACGTCCCGGTCCCGCACGACAGCGTATAGCCGGCCCCCCTTTCAAAAACGTTCATCTCTATCTTCTCATCGGACACAACTCTGACGAACTCCGTATTCACTCCTTCAGGAAAAAACGGGTCGTGCCCGATCACACTGCCGTACTGCACCGCGGTTTCCCTGCCCAGTTCATCAGTGAACACAACACAATGGGGATTCCCCATGGAAAGTACGACTGCGCTGAATGTCCTGCCAAGGGCTTCAACAGGATGGTCAATGATGGGTTCCGGCCCTTCAGGTTCGGATACCGGTATATGTTTCCGTGCAAATATCGGTGCGCCCATATCAACACGCACTGTTTCGACCGCATCTTGGTTCAAACAGAGTTCGAGCTCCTTTACTCCGGAACGTGTTTCAACTTTCATCATTGTTTCGGCAAGGATCTTCTTCTCATACACATACTTTGCAAAACACCGGATGCCGTTGCCGCACATGGCTTCTGATCCGTCCGGGTTATGCATACGCATTGCTATATCCGCTGTATCTGAAGGTTCAACAACAAGCAGCCCGTCCGATCCTGCTCCGAAATGCCTTCTGCAGGCCTCGACCGCAAAATCGGATGATGGTATACTGCCGAGATCCTTCTTCTCCACCAGTATAAAGTCGTTCCCTGTACCGTGCATCTTTGCGAAGGGAATATCCGTCATTTAGGCTTCCTTTCTTTCTCCCCTCTATAGGCTTCATATTCAAACAGAGCCGTCTCCTGAGCTGTGTTCTCAATAGAATGAGGCCTGAGCTCCCTGATTCGCCGTATTGCTTCAGACGCGCTCATACCTCCGGCTATCAAATACCCTGCCAATACAGTGCCGGTTCTGCCTATGCCGGCAAAGCAGTGCACAACTGCAGGCCCCTTAACAAAATCAATGAACCGGATTGCGTGCTCAAAGGTCTCCATGTCAGGGGCCGTAAAATCCTCAACAGGAAGATGGCAGTAATCCAGACCGTCAAGGACCGGAAACGGTATTGGCGTTTCAGTCAGGGAAAGGATTCCCGTTATCCCGATCTCCTTGAGAAGTTCAAGAGCATCGCGGTCAGGACGGCTCATACCTGCAAGCTTGTCAGGTATGACAAACGAAAAATTATAGTTTCGCTCTAAATCCTCAATAGCTCCCAGATGCCGTCTCCTTTCAGTCCGTAAAAAGAAGAGTATTATATCACTGATCAATTAATTGTCAAGTCAAAATCTATATGAAGAGGAGTAAGTAGTAAGAAGAAGTAATTAGTAAGTAGTAAGAAGTAAGCAGTAAGTAGTTAAAAGTTACAAGTTAAAATAAGAAGCTTCGCTTCAATACTTCTTAAATCACAGATCGTTAATCGGTGCCTGCCCCGTGAAATCACGCTTCTTCGAGACACTTGATCGATATTCCACCGGTGTTCGATATTCGATACTTGGTAGTTAGGTTAGGGTTAAGTAGTAGGTTTGGTAGTTGGGTAAGGGTCAGGCAGCCCGCGATTTTTCTTGACAAACCGGGTATTCCTGATATAATTATCTTTTACCGCATAAAGCGGATAAAATTAATTATCGGACGTATATGCAGTATTCAGAAACCCTCAAAGACATAAAGAAAGGTTCTTTCCGGCCTATATACATCATCGATTCTTCAGAACTGTTCTTCCGCGAAGAGATCTTCGGTGCCCTGAAGGAACGTTTCTGCGAAGATGAAGAAGCGAACGTCCTCTCGTTCAATGCTGCCGAATCGCGGCACGGGGACATCATAGACGAATTGACAACAGAATCCCTTTTCAGCCCTAAACAGATAATCAAAGTAACGGAAGGGTTCGGCTTCCTGTCCGAGAACACGGACTGGTTCAGTGAATACACAGCACAACAGGATGCTCTGCAGGAATTGGCATTTGTACTTTTTGTCGAGGATGACTTTTCAGCATACCCCAAGACAAAAGCCCTGGGCGAGACAAAGAAGCTGCTGAATAAGCTCGACAGAAAATATGATATATTCGTGAAGATCCCAAAGGTAAAAAAATACAAGATTCCCAGCTGGCTCGTATCCAGGGCCGCCCGTGAATACGGCATCACGATAGGCAGCAATGAAGCGGCCCGTATTGTCGAGAACACGGGAACTGAGCTTAAACGGATCGATATGGAACTTGATAAAATAGCCACGTTCATACTGCCAAGGACCCTTGTTGAATCTGAGGACGTGGAACAGCTCTGCCTGTTCAACCGGGAAAACACAATATTCGAAATGCTTGATGCTGTCAGTGCGGGCAATATCAGCATGTCCCTTATATACATGAAGCAGCTCCTTTTTACCGGAACCAGGCCTGTCCATGCTGTGTATATGATATTCTGGCATATCAAAAAACTCATGACTGCCTCGCTTATGATGAGCCGGAACATTTCCCAGAAAGAAATACTGTCCGCAACAGGCACGAACGCGTACTTCAAAAAAAAATTCTTTGATCAGGTTAACCGGTACAGGCCCGAGCAGCTTATGTCAGCTATGCAGCTTGCCCAGAGGGCCGACAGCCTCTGCAAGACAGGCAGTGATGAAAAACGCACACTGGAACGCCTGATAACGATCCTATGTACACGTGGCCAGGACGCTGCTACACGGCTTTTATAGACGTACATTTATACCGGATGCAAGGATGCACACATGAAACGATATTTCTGCACGGAATGTGAACGGTCCGTAATAGAAGCTGAATTTGAGGAAGGAACCGCATTCAGGATAGATGACCGCGTATACTGCTATGACTGCGGTCTTGAATACATGCAGAGGAAGGAGGAGGAACAGCAGGAAGCCCCTGCTGCCGCGGAGAACAGTGCTGAATCCGATGAAACAGCGCCTGAACCGGAAACGGCCGAACCCGAACAGGGCGCTCCGGAAGAAGAGACTGAAGAACCTGCTGACGATGAAGAAGAACAGGAAGCCGAGGGAGAAGAAACTGAAGATTTGGCCGTCGATGAAGAGGAAATGGAAGAAAAGCCCGTTTCATCAGCCTCCTCTCGCAGGAAACGCGCAATAGACAAGAAGGAACGATCGAGCGGTTCCTCGCGAAGAGCTTCGGCCCGAATTTCCTCCGGAAGGCGGAAAGCTGCTGGATCATCAGCCTCTTCACGCGCGCTAGCGGCAAACGGCCGTGACGCAGGGAGCGGACGGAGCCGCAGTATATCCTTTTCCGAACGCTCGGTTGAGGACAAGATGAAGATCATTGTGCTGACAATGTCAGCACTCTTTATCGTGATCGGATTTATCGGCCTTATCGTACGGGGATGCGGCGGACCCGGCGAGAAACGCACGATCATTCATAAAACTGAAGCACAGGAACTGGTCGACGAAGCCCGCAAGCTCAAGAAAGAGGGTACAGCACTGTACCACAAGGGTGACTTTGACGGCGCATTAGCCAAATACTACGCAGCCCAGAAAAAATACGAACAGGTACTCGAAAAGGTACGGAATGAGGAACTCACTGAGGAAGACAAGGAAAACAATCTTTCCTATGATTGGATAGACGATGAATACTGCAGTATAGGGCCCCTTATCAGGTCCGCCCGCGATATGAAGGTCCGTTCCGATTCGAGGAGGGAACGGTTGAGGAAGAAGTAAGTAGTAAGAAGAAGTAATTAGTAATTAGTAAGTAGTAAGTAGTATTCAGTTCTTAAATCAAAAATCCATTATATTAATCTTATTCCGTCCCTCCTCCTCCCCCTTGATGGGGGAGGATTGAGGTGGGGGTGAAAACCGTAGCTTCGGCGTAGGTTAATCGGTGTTCGATATTCGACTTGGTAGTTAGGTTAGGGTTAAGTAGTAGGTTTGGTAGTTGGATATAATAGTAAGTATTTAGTGATTTAGTATTTAGTGTATTAGTTGTTTTTTTCTTTAACTAATTACTACTTACTAAATACTAATTACTTCTTCCTGCACCCTGTCAATACACCGCTTCTCCGGTGGGCTTGGGGATGGGGATTCCCATGCGTTTCATCCTCTCTTCAAGTCTTTCAGCCTCCCTGAGTCTGTTCGTTGCCCGGTAAATACGGTAAAGGAACTGAATATCAGCGGAATCGTCAGCATCAGGGTTCTCCCAGCTGATTATTTCAGTGAGCAGAGCTTCAGCCTGTCCGTATCTCCTGAGCTTTATCCATACCCGGGCAAGAAGGCTCTTGATGTCTCTGTTGTCTGGATTTACAGAAAGAATATCCTCTGCAACAGCCGCCGCTTCGATAAGCTTTTTGTTGTGAATGAGCAGGCCGATCAGTATTTCCCTTCCACGGCTGTTGAACCTGTTGAGTTCGATCGCAGTTTTTAAAAATGCCTCTGCCCTGTCAAGCTTTCCTCTCCTTCCCAGTATTATCCCCTGCAGAAAATAATCCTGTGACGAGAGGGGATTGATTTCAAGGATCGCATCAAACTGGACCTCCGACTCCTTTTCTTTTCCCGCCGATCTGCACAGAACTGCATAATGGTACCTTACCTCTATATTATCCGGACGTGATTTGAGAGCCTCTTTGTAGCATTCAAGAGCCTGCCCGATCCTGCCCGTTACTGCATATATATATCCCAGCCTTTTATACACTTCAAAGGAGTGCTCGCTCCGCACAAGCAGCTGATGAAGAATCTCCTCAGCCTCTCTGTACCGCTCTTTTTTCAGGAGGATACTGCCTTTGATAATATCAAGTCCGCTTTCGGATTTCTGTAAAGAGAGAAGATCCATGAATATAGTCTCTGCCTCATCCTTCTTTTGCAGTTCTTCAAGAGTGAGAGCAAGATGATAACGGACAGTCACATCGTCTGGATCGTACCGCAGGGCGACCCTGAACTGTTTTTCGGCTTTTTCAAGATCTCCGGTCCGCATATATATCATACCGAGCTGATACCGTCCCCAGACCCATCTGGGAGCGTATCCTATGCTCCTGAGCAGGAACTGAATAGCCTGTTCCGGATTTCCCTGGTGATACTTCAGTATTCCCATGCCTGCCAGGGAACCGGGATCGAACTCCTCCTTTTCAAGGATATAGGTGAAATTACTGATAGACTCCTCCAGCCTGCCGCTTATAAAGGCTGCCTGGGCGAGGTAAAAACGTCCCTGTATGAAATCGGGGTTCAGGCGCTTTACTTTCCTGAGCATCACAAGCGCTTTTGCGTATTCACCCATCTCAATATAAAGGATTCCAAGCCTGAAGCAGGGGCGGTAATTATCCGTCAGTGACAGTGCGCGCGTGTAGGAATCGATTGCTGTTCTTCGTCTTCCTGTTTTCTCGAAACAGATCCCCAGATAATGATGTGTTTTCCAGTTTGTGTCTGTTCCGCCTGATTTGAGCTCCTGAACCGCTTCTTCGTACCTGTGGTCCCTGATCAGTCCAAGACAGGCTTCGAAAGGGTCTTCAGTTTTTCCCCCGGTGCTCCAGCATCCCACGGCTGCAGCTGACATAAACACAGAAATGGTCACTATAATATTTTTTTTCATACGGTCGTTCTATAGGGAAGAATGCGATGATAGACGGTGATCCGCGTGTGGTTAAATTCCGCCCTGTTTGAGCTCTGTGACAAGGAAATTATCAAAAACACAGGAAGGGTTATTTTCTGCAATAAGCCCGACTGCCCCGACTGTGACAGCGTCAATGATCCGCGTCTGCATTATGATCTTGTTATTGATTTTTACCATTACCCGCTTGCCTCGGACTTCAACAGAGAACGTTCCTCCTGTGTCGAGACTGGGCTTTGGACAATCCTCTTTCTGGATAACCTCATCATCTGATCCCTTGACTGCCACCACTTCGCATGTCCCGTTATCATTCCACCTGGCTATAATGTAGCCGTTTGAAATATATGAGAACACCAGGCCCGCGGAACCGTCAACACTCTTGATATCCACGGAAATGCGTGCATGCTCTATGGAGCGGTTTCTCAGGATGAGGAATCCCCGTTTCTCCATGCTGGTATGACGTACAACTCCGCGCGAGGGAAGCCATGTTCCTTTTGCTTCGATCCAGTTCTTCAGGGACACGCCTTCAAAACCGTCCCGATATATACCTTTTCCCGAAACCGGACGGTATGTTTCATCCGGCTTTGTATCGTCCTTGCTCTCTTGCGTATCCTGGTTCGTGTCTGCATTATCGTCAGGTTTTACTTCTTGCCGGGTTTCCGAGGCCATACCGAATTTAACCCCCTGTTTATTCATCCAGCCGAACCATGAAGCATCTATCTTCCTGTCCTCTTCAGACGGCAGGGCAACTGCCCTTTTTGTCGGAACGGTCCCCTCTTTTCCGCTGTCAAGCTTATAGCTGAAAGCGCCTTTGGTTGAGGCGACAACGGACTTTTCCGCTGAGACATACATCTCGCTCCCGGGCCCCGAAAGCACTACCGAACCCATTCGCATTCTGAACCTGGTTTGTCCTGTTGTTGAAGGGATGTCAGCAAACACGTTCCCTGTGAGTATTGTCAGGGTTACGCTGTTTGCATCAGCGCTCAAGTCGGTTTTTCCGATTTTCAGCTTTGAATTTCCATCTACATGCAGAATAACATCATAGTCAAGGCTGAGTGTGGCAAAACCATTCTCTGCCACTTTCAGTGTTGATCCTTCGTGCAGTTCCTTGAGGATTCCCGCTTCCTTGCCGTCCACTGTGACCGATCCCGGCTCCACAGCTTTCATTAATTGCCCTATGTAGGGGACAATTTTTAACATTTCGGCCTCTGATTCCGGCTGAGTTTTCTCCTCCCCCGGGGCAACCCGTTCTTTTCTCCTGCCCATCATTATAAAAAATATCACTATAAGGACAATGAACATTATCCCGCCGATAAGGGCCCATACAGTCGAATGATCGGACCGCTTGCGTACGCGGCTCAGGGAACCTGTTCCCGTTTTCACCTCAGCGGAATCCCCTTTCTTTGACGGTCTTAAAGAAGGGGATCGTTTTTTGCTCTTTTTTTGCGATGTGCGGACCGCGTCCTTTACCTCCTCCGCATCTGCATCATCCGTTTCACTCGGTTCGGACGAGTCCGATATAAAACCCTGTATCTGCTTGACAAGCTCCGCATGATCCTGAGGATAGGTCTTCCTGCCTGCCTCTTCAAATTCGTAAACAGCGACCAGTTTCTCAAGGCACGTTTCACATTCAGAAAAATGAACAGCAGCGTCGGCCTTCTTCTCTCGTTTCATCTGTCCGCCGAGATATGATTTCAACTCATCCTGGGTTAAGCACGTATCAGCCATGTATCCCCCCTTGTGTATGGATCCGGTTCACCGCCTTCTCCTTCTTCGTGAGGAACGTCCCCGCCTGCGCCGGGTTATTTTCTTGCTGTCCCCCTCTTCATCCTCTTTCCCGACAATAGACGGCTTCGGCTCCTCATCATCATCCTCGATCAATTCCAGGGCCCCTTCTTTGCTCTTTTTTTCTTCAGTTTGTATCCCGGCAAGTTCGGAAAGCCTTTTTCCCGTTATACCGGCAAGATGCGCGGCTTCGCTTATACTCAGATTAAAATCACTGTAAAGGCTCAGTGCCATTTTTTCCTCGGGAGCGCTGTCCGAAATCTTTTTTTCAGCTTCCTCCATGTCAATATCGTGCTCGAATAGGCGTTCAATGCCGTTCCTATCGCAGTATTTTATTATCCGCTGCACAACCACACGCCTCAGGAACGCTGTAAAGGGAATACCGGGTTCATATTCATCCAGTATCGCCATCTTATTCCTGCTGAGTATACTGAATACGTCTGCCACGACTTCTCCAATAGTTTCTTCATCAGCAAGCATCGGGGTCATAAATTTATCAGCAAGGTAATAGACAAAATAGTAGAATGTGCTTATAAACGTATTCCATGCTTCCTCATCGCCTTTTCTGCATTTTGAAAGCATTTCAGTCAGTGTCATTGAGTTTATCCTTACGTACCGGTTTAACAATATTATAGAACCAGCAGAATGAATGTCAATATTTTTTTTTATTTTTTGTACAAGAAATATATTGCAAAAACGTATTTTACCGTACAATATCTATATAGTCTGCTGGAAGGCCTTATGGAAAAACAGATTGTCCGGAAGAAAATAATGCGCATTGGAATATCCGCACTTATAATATATTGCTCTGTAATGATCATCATGTTCGTACTGCAGCGCAGAATGATATATTATCCCATGTTCCTTGAAAAGGCATATGAATTCCCTCCCTATGTTCCCGGCATGGAAGAGGTCTACATGACATGTGATGACGGCACCGTGATCCACGGCCTGTGGGCTCCGGGGAAGGAAAAACTTCCCTGTGTGCTCATATTCCACGGGAATGCGGGCAATGTGATCCACCGTGAAGTGCTCATGCAGGGATTCAACCAGCGTGGATATTCCGTGTGTATGATCGATTACCACGGCTACGGAAAAAGCGGGGGAAAACCTACGGAACAGAACCTGTATATGGACGGAAGGACCGCAATTGCCTGGCTTTCGGACGTGCAGGGTATCCCGCCCGAACGCATCGTGATATTCGCCAAATCACTCGGTTCAGGTGTAGGCGTGGAAATGGCTGTATTGTTCAGCATTAAGGGGCTTATCCTGGAATCCCCCTTTTCCTCCACCTCATCAGTGGCACGTTCGCATTTTGTGTATTCCCTATTCCCCACCGGACTCCTTATCAGGGATAAATATGACAACATCAGCAAGATCAGCAGCATAGGGTGCCCCGTCATGTTTATTCACGGCAGTCAGGACACCCTGATCTCCAGAAAGGAGAGCGACAAGCTCTTTGAAAAAGCGAAGGAGCCGAAAACCCTCTATATCATTGAAGGGGCGGGGCACAATGACGTGCAGTTCATACGCCCGGTGGAATACTGGAACAACGTATCGGATTGGATCATGCAAACGCGGAGCGCGGAGGCCGGAAGTCGGAATGTAAAAGAAAAAGAATAAGGACAGGATCACTGGATCAACAGGATAATGGACAGCCGCCGGTCTTTACGAAAGCGCGCCGAAGCTTCAGCAAAGGAGGTAAACCCCGGAATTATGTAGGGGCACGGCGCTGCCGTGCCTACCGTAGTGCGGGACTTTAGTCCCGCTTTGTGCAGGGGCAACCCTTGTTTGCAATCCCGACCCGTTATAAAATATCGGCGTCGGGACGGTTGTCCGATAGTAGGACCTAAGAATCCTCCTTGACAAACATGCAATATGCAGTTTAATATGTAATTCGAGGAGATTTTTGAGTAGATAGTTATGGATTCCATTTAATTATATAGTTGGACACAAAAGGAATAACATGACAAACAAGATGGAGTACATATCGAGGATTCTATGCGTCTACACGGCCATCCTCTCTTTCAGCATTGCTGCACATGCAGCTGACAGGGCCATAGAGATCGGAAATCGTCGTGAACTCTTTGTCGACCATCACCTTATTTATGATCTCAAGGGCTCTGCGGAGCTTCGCATCCACCATCCCGTGCGACGCGAGATCGTCCTGGTGCACGACAATCCGTGGGAGGGAAACGCCTGCAGATTTCATGCGGCGTTCAAGGACGGCGACAAGTACCGCATGTACTACAAGGCATGGCATACACTGGAAGCTGGTTCAAGACGCATTCATCATTTCCGAACCGGGCTGGGCCTTCGATACCCAGAACATTGCCTTCTGGTCCGAGAAGGAATCTCAGTATGTCATGTACTATCGAAAAGTCGTGAAAAATGTGCGCCATATCGCCCGGGCGGTTTCAGGAGATTTTAGACAATGGAAGAAGGAAGGATTGATCGATTTTCAAGGTCGCGGCCCAGGCAGGCTTGAGCAGTTCTATACGAATCAAATCTGTCCTTACTACCGTGCACCCCATATCTATATCGGTTTTCCCGCCAGGTATGTGGACCGGGGATGGGTCGAGAGCACCAAACATCTCCCCTCGCTGGATCTGCGGAGGCAGCGCTCAAAAACAAATTCACGTTACGGATCGGCCGTCACCGACAGCCTGCTGATAGCAAGCCGCGATGGTCGCAGCTTCTATCGATGGAATGACGCCTTTCTGCGCCCTGGTCTTCGCACCCGACACAACTGGGCGTATGGGGACAACTACCTTGCATGGCATGTTCTTGAAACCTCATCAACGTTCGACGATTCTCCCAATGAATTGTCGCTGTTCGCGACAGAGAGTTATTTCACCGGTTCTATTTGCCGGCTTCGCCGATATACGCTCCGCCTCGATGGTTTTGCGTCGATCCATGCCCCAAACAACGGAGGTGTGGTGATCACCAAGCCCATCATCTTTTCTGGATCAAATCTCAGGTTGAATTTCTCGTCCTCCGCGGCAGGCAGCGTTCAAGTCGAGATACAGGACTCATCGGGAAGGATCCTTCCCGGCTTTGGGCTGCAGAATTGTCACGTCATTTTTGGAGATGCGACCGACAGACAGGTGAAATGGAAAGCCAAAGGAGATTTGAAGTCGCTTGCCGGTAAGCCCATCCGGCTCCGCTTTGTGCTTCGAGAAGCTGATATTTACGCATTTCGTTTTTCAGATAGTGCCCAACAACACGCTCCAGCGAACGCGGACAAGCCGCGCCGCTGAGCTTCACGTTATGGTAGAAAGAGCAAAATGAAAAAATACAAAAAAGATTTGCTAAAGGGCTATTTTTGGTATAATATATTATATGAGTCCAACAGTATTTAGATATAAGAAATACAGGTTTTTGTTCTATTCACGCGAAGAACAGCGGATGCATATTCATGTATGGTGTCCGGATGGAGAAGCAAAGATTTGGATTGAACCGGAAATTGAATTAGCTGTTCAGAAAGGGCTTAAAGACCGTGAAATTAAGGAATTATTAGAAGTAACAGAGGAAAGAATAGATGAAATCAGGCAAAGCTGGCAAGACCACTTCAGAGGTTGAAGTAACTAATATTTCTCAGCATGGGATTTGGTTATATATCAGGGATACTGAGTATTTCCTCCCATTTGATGAATACCCTTGGTTTAAAGATGCTAAAGTAGGGGATATAATGGAAGTGGAGCTTTTGAATGATCATCATATTCGCTGGGAAAATCTTGACGTAGATTTAGATGTAGAATCCTTGGTGGATCCTGAGAAATATCCCTTGATTTATACAAATTAAATCACCCAAAATGACGCTTGACGTAATCGGATATAGGCTGGTGCCTTGCGCTGCGTCACAGAGTTCCTTGGTTACGCTAGGCCGCAGGAGAAGCAGTTCTCTGGCTATGGCGTTTGCCATGCCTGCTCACCCTCTACGTCAGCTTTTTCGTTGCCTGATAATGCATGACAAATCGAATTGGAAGCTGACATGAATCGAGTGTGCTCTGTTACCGAGCAGGCGTCTGCATGTCTGAAGCGTACTGACTTCACGCATCCCATATTTAGGGACTGCAATACAGGGTCGCTGAAACAGGTCGCTGACCGGATCAGGTCAAACATAACGACGATTGATCTGCCTGACGGTGATGGAATGAACCTCAGGATCGCCAGAGAGAATGAAACCCCGGAGATGCTGATAGCACGATGCCTCCGCAACACCTGGCGCGCTGTCGGTCACGAATATTCACTTGCCCGGCTTGACTTCAATGTCTCACCAAGCCCATCTGAGAATAGTCGTGGCAGTGATTATGGTGAATGGACATGGCAGCTGAATCGACACGAAGAATGGCTCGTCGCAGCCCTCCACTACTACCGTACCGGCGATCCCCGCGCCATGGAGGCCCTCCGTACCTGGATTCGGATATGGGTAGAGACCTGCCCGGCTCCAACGCAGGAGTTCAACACAGAATTGACGTCATGGCGAACAATCGAGATCGGCATCCGTCTTGGAGGTATGTGGCCTCATGTCTTCCATGTGGTCAAGGACGTTGATGATTTTGGAGACGAGTTGTTGCTTGCCTGGCTGAACAGTGTGGCCGAGCAGTGTGGTTTTGTCTGGACCCACCGAAAGGCCAGAAACTGGCTGATGATGGAGATGAATGGTCTTCTTACGGCCTCCGTCATGTTCCCCTTCTTTGCGGACGCACCGGAATGGTACGCAAACGCGCTGCGCGTTCATATTGAAGAGATTGACAAGCAGTTTCTTGCCGATGGTATGCAGATAGAACTCTCGGCATCGTACCATGGCGTCAGTTTTCTCCAGTATCTTCGTGCTTATAAGCTCTTGAAAGGTGCCGGCAGTAAAACACCTACAGCATGCATCTCCGGTATGCGGAACATGCTCAACCCCTGGCGCGCCATGGTTCGACCCGACGGGCGGGTATTCGGCTTCCAGGACAGCGGGACTGTGGACTACACCAGCTGGCTCCGCAAGGTGCCAGACGAGATCCAAACTCCCGAGGATGCATTCTTTTCCGCGAGTGGTCCGGCTCCGGGCCACTTGAACGACCTACTGCCAAATGCAGGTCAGGGCGTGTTGCGTTCCGGATGGACGATGAATGACACGGCTGTTGCAATCGACGTCGGTCCCTTTGGGGCCTCCCATCAGCATGAAGACAAGCTTTCCATACAAGTATGGTCGCATGGAAAAGACCTGTTGGGTGAAGCCGGCACAGTCAATTATGCCGACTCTCCTCAGCGTCGATACTCGCTTGGGTCTCTGGCCCATTCGACGGCAATTGTAGACGGGCAACAGCAGAACAGCCGCCGTGCGTTTCGCATGGCCGGAAAGTCCCCGCTCGATGCCCTGACAGGTGCGACCTGCGACCTGACAAGTGACACCCCCTGGATTAAGGGAATATATAAAGACGGATATGGTTCTGAAGGTCAGATAGCCGTAAAGCATGAACGAACGGTCATGCTCAATTCAGCGGATCTCATCACAATCACGGATAGATTCTCCTCATCTGATGCAACTCCACACAGGATCGAAATCATTTTCCACCTGTTAACGAATGGGTATGAAATGCAGGAAGCTGGGGCCCGTTCTATTGGTAAAGGTCCCAATATCGCGGTCACTGCCCGAAGCATGGACGGCGCTCCATTGACAGTGGCGGGAGTTTGCGGAGGAACTGATCCTGACCTGCGCGGCTGGGCCGCTATGGATCCCGCCGAATACAAGGGATCCAATGACCTCGTCCCACGGCCGTGCATCACCATTAGTGCCAGAATGTTATATAGCATTGAAATCGTAACTGAGATCAGCATACTGGATTAAAATGCAGACACGACTCGATTGGAATCGAAATGTCATCGTAAGGTGCGCCCAACACAGGGTTGCGCTGCGCCGCAGTAAACTGCACGCGTGAACGCCAGCGTTATCAAGTAAATTAATATGAATTGGTAGTGATGCAGCAATACTTAACTACTTGACCAATTGGTCAAGTAGTTAAGTATACCCCAATTGGCCGGCCCCGACACACTAACTCCGTTATCGGCCGGGACCAGCATAGCTGGCACTGGTAATTGGACATAAACGCAAGTATGTGGTGAGTTAGTATTTAGTGTATTAGTTGGTTGTAATTGCGGTTTTTTTTCTTTTACTAAATACTAATTACTAATTACTTCTCCCCCTTGTAATACGCCTCAAGGATAAGCTCGGCAAGCTTTGACTGGGGTGAATAGCTCGGTTGTGAAGGCAGGGGCGGGCCTCCTGTCTCCCAGCACCACCAGAACATCCCGGCAAACCATTCCTCACGCGGAAATACCTCCAGTACCGCGTGATAGCACGCAGCCTGCTCGCAATTGTCAAGTGAAGCCGCGTTGCTCGACCAGTGCCAGGGCCATTTATTGCATCCGTCGAGATTGTTGAACCCCACTTCAGTGAACAGTATGGGGCGTCCGGACTTTTCCGAGATCCTTTTCAGGCGTGATGCGTGTTTTCTGTATCCGTCAATTATATTTTTCAGGGAAGGCCTGTGCGTATGCGTTGCTCCCAGATAGAAATCAAGGCCTATATAGTCAAGGCAATCCCAGAACTTCACCTTGGTAAATGTTTCGTGATGTCCTGAATACGTGAGTTTTCCTGTATACCCCTCCTTTCTCACCGCGGCTGCGAGGGCCCGCCATTGTTCTGTGCACCCGGACATGCCTTTAAGCTCCACACCGAGCGAGACCATTTCTATTTTCTCCTGTATAGCCAGATCTATGTAGGGCATCAGGAATTTCCGGTAGCTTTCGAACCAGGCTTCCGTTTCCTTGGATGTGCGCGGTTTGACCATTCCCCGCCACATATGGTTATCCTTCTGTTCAACAGCAAGGTTGAGGTGAGGCTTTAAAAGCACCTTCAGGCCCACGGAATGGGCAGTCCTGACAGCATGCTTCAGGGAGGCGGGTGAAACGGTCCATTCAGGATCAGGATATATTACTGTTGACAGAGGATCGTTCTGGTATCCCGTTGATATAATCGCAACCCATTCAGAACCGATACGGCTGATCCCGGTGAGCGCGTCCTGCGATATACGCCCGGACAGCCCCTCCCTGGACCAGCCCGGAAGGGTCATTCCCTGTATGTATTCTCCTGACGTTCCGCTCGAAGCTCCGTGTGCTGCAGCAATCCTGCGGAGCGGGCTGAACATCAAACGCCCTTCAGATGTAAGCAGGCTTCCGGGTTCAGCGGTTTCCCCTGTTTTTTTTATGTATTTCCTGAGATCTGACCATTGCGAAACAGCGGCTGCCGCCTGAATATCGGAAATATCCTCTATCCTGCCGTACCGCCTGCGTGCAAATTCCCCTGCGCCGATGTCAGCGGCAAGCTTTTTTCTGTATTCCGGACGCTTACTCTGTTCGATCCAGCGCTCTTCAGAGGGAATATATATATGGAACACTCCGGGACCAGTGCTGTCGGGTGTATCGAAACGCACCTGTACGGACCGGTGGTCAATACCTTGAACAGCCGAGGGGAATGCTTTTTCCCCTGATTTCGGCACGACAACGGACTGCCATACGCCTGACTTCCTGTCAAAAGAATATATGCGCTTTTCAGCCTGCGCAAGCCCATGCGTTTGTGTAAACGCTATACTGCTGACGGAGATTCCGCCCACCCCCAAAGAAGCGGCCTTTTCTTCGTGATTCTCCCACAATCCCTTTTCTCCGTCGAACACGCGGAGAAAATGATCCTTCACGCCGATCCACAGCCTGGGCTTGTTGTCCGGCTCAGCAGCAGTTACGAGAACAGGCCCGTGCTTGCCGGCACGGGCAAGGATTTCCATACGTGTCGGACCTGAAACAAAGGGGTTTCCTTCCAATGATTTTTTGAACTCCTGTGAAACGCGCCTGTGTACCGTTGTATCGGTAATACTCTTCAAAAGACGGGGAATGTCCCCGCGCCTGAGATGATTGAGGGGAACCATGTTCGCCATTTTTGCGCGTGCGAGAAGGATGCCCGCATCTTCTGGTATGCCCAGTGCGAGCCGGGCATACACTGCAAGCAGAAGATGACGTGAATGGAACGGCCGTATGTGAAGGGCTTTTTCAGCGCATGTGCGGGCAGCTCCTCCATTGTGCAGAGCAAGATACAGCCATCCCGCCCTTTCCCAGTGCTCATCGTTCCAGGGATTGTCCTGTACCAGCCCCAATACACGTCCGATCTCCTTTGAAGGTTCACTGCAGCGGATCCTTTTTGATGCAGTACGAGCCAGACTGTCCAGGTCCACGGCCGGAGCTGCTGAGGAAAGGGCATCCTGGCCTGCAGCGGGCACACATAGGAATATAAACAGTACCAGCGTTGTTACAGGATACAATCTTTTCATATTTCGTTCTGTTCCTCGATATGCTGCTGAATGATTCCAGCCACATTATTATGATTATTCTGCTGTAAATGCAAGAAAAATAAAATATTTTTTGCCGTCATTTTTCTGAAAAATAACTTGCATTTTGACGATTTGGATATAATATCGTATGGTGGATCCGCGAATTCATGACTTGTACCTGTTGCCGGAGGCCTGAAATGGGCGCACATGCTGAATACGGACGCACCGTGATAGAAAAAGAACATAAAACCCTGAAAAACCTTGCAGATCTGATCGATTCAGGTTTTGACGACGCTGTAGCCCTTATACGCGAAAAGGAGGCACGGGTTTGTGTGACCGGCATGGGAAAAGCGGGGATCATCGGGCAGAAAATAGCCGGCACCCTTTCCAGTACAGGTACACGGGCTTTCTTTCTTCATCCGGGGGATGCTGCTCACGGGGATCTGGGCATGATAGACAGTTCCGATATCATACTCGCCCTTTCAAACAGCGGCGAATCTGCCGAGATACTTGATATTATCCCGGCTCTGAAAACGATCGGGGCAGGTATCATCGCTATTACCGGAGAACGTGATTCAACACTCGCGCGCGAAGCTGATGTGATCCTGTGGATCGGCACTATTGAAGAAGCCTGCCCTCTCGGCCTCGCCCCCACTTCAAGTACGACTGCTATGCTCGCAGTCGGTGACGCTCTCGCCCTTACGATCATGAATGCGAACACCGAATTTGACAGCAAAAAGTACGCGTTCTATCATCCGGGAGGCTCCCTCGGCAAAAGGCTCCTCCGGGTGGACGAGGTGATGCGAACAGGGGATGAATGTCCCGTTCTGGATGAAAACACAACTGTCAAAGATGTGCTTATGGAGATCACGCGGGCACGGGCCGGTGCAGCTGTTCTTAGCAGCCCCGATGGAAAAATAACCGGCTTTTTTTCCGACGGCGACCTCAGGCGGGCCCTTGAGCAGACGTCGACCGGCCTTCTGGATTCATCAGTCAGCGAATACATGACGCGTGACCCGAAAACAGTTACATCAGGCTCTTTTGCGCTCGAGGCCCTTGCCGAAATGAAACGGTACATGATCGGAGATATCCCGGTTGTTGACGAAAGCGGCATGCCTGTAGGCATGGTATCACTGAAGGACTGCATTTCTTTGGGGCTTCTGACATAAATGGAACAGAACAAACTTGCCGGTATCCGCATATTCTTCATGGATGTTGACGGTGTTCTCACTGACGGGACCATCTACTTCACGGAAAAAGGCGAATTGATGAAGGGGTTCAACGCCCTTGATGGAGCCGGCATCGTGTATCTTCACAACGCGGGGATCCAGACAGCGATAATCACTGCGAGGAAATCCCCTGCAGTGGAAACACGGGCCCGTGAACTGGGAATTACGTATGTCTATACAGGAGTGGAATCCAAGCTTCCCGTTTTTACATCATGCCTTAAGGAAGCTGGCTTAACGGTTGAAGAGGCTGCTTATATCGGGGACGACCTTGCCGACATCCCTCCGATGAAAGCAGCGTCCGTTTCGTTCGCTCCGCAGAACTGTACTGCCGATGTGAGAAATATTGCAGATATCGTATTGTCCAGCACCGGAGGGCAGGGAGCTGTCCGGGAAAGCGCGGAAATGATATTAAAGGCTTCCGGCACATGGGAAACCGTGCTCAAACGCTATTTATAGCGGTTTTTCTCGCTGCAGCATCATGTTCTGAGGATTCAGGTCAGCTTCATCCCCCTGCAGAAAATACAGAAGATCCCGCGGTCCGAACGAAAGCTTCCTCTTTTGAATGGATCCGGTCGAAAAAGAATACAGCCCTGTCCGCCCTGCGCAGACAATGGGTGCTGAGAGGAGCTCACGCTTCCGAAATACTCGAAAAGGACGAGAAGGTTCATATCAAGATCGACTCCCCTTTTATTGAGTACTTCCCTCCCCCCGAGGCTGCTCATGACCGTGTAACTGTTATCTCCCCCAGAGGCATATTCCGTGAAAAGGATCACGAGATCGTATTTTTCACCGCGGCACTGGCCCAGGTTTTCAATCCTGAAAATAAACACGCCCATATATCCATAACCTCATCAGGCCTGAACTACGATACGGAAAAAAACATCCTGACCGGGCCGGGCGAATTTATTGTTTCCGCGGAGAACGGAACAGTAACAGGAGAGGGACTGCGGTATATCCTTGACAGCAATCTGTGCCGCATTCAGAGCCGGACGCGCATTGAGTGGAGGAAGCCTCCTCCCCGATGTGCTCCCGACCTCCTTCCGCCCTTCATGGAGGAAGAAGCGCATGCTTTCTGTGCAACGCAGCAGTATCGTCATGCCGAGAAGAACGGATTGAACGAATACACCGTTACAAGCAACGCTTCAACCCTTCTGAATTTCAGCGCAAACACAGCTGCACTGGCAGGCCCGGCAGCGTTTGAATCGGCAAGGATCTTCCTCACATGCGACACAATGGACCTATCTGCTTCCGAACCGTGCCTGCGCCCATCCTCCGAGCTGGCCCTTGACCATGTGCGTGCGCGCGGGAATATAGTATTCAGGGAACGTACAGGACAAAAAAGGACAGTCACCTGCACCCGGCTCAGGTATGACCTGCGTAAAGATATAGTGACAATGACCGGCAATCCTGTGATGAAGGGAAAATCGACAACCATCACGTCTGCACGCATGAAATACCATCCCTCCAGCGCGGAATTCATTTTTTCAAAGCCCTTCCGGATCGAGCATATTCAGGATACTGAACAGGAAGAATAGCTGATATGTACGAAGAAAGGCAGATACATTTCCGCTTCGGGTCCGCTATGAGCCCGATGGTGAAAAAGCTCATAATCGCTACAGCGGCCGTTTTTGTCCTTCAGCTCATTCTGGGAAGCAAGGATAAACAATACGATATCCTCGTATCTTTTTTCAGCCTTATTCCGATCAAGGCTGTTTATGAATTCCAGATCTGGCGCTTTATAACATACGCGTTCCTCCATTCACCATATCATCCTTTCCACATCCTGTTCAACATGCTCGGGCTCTATTTTTTCGGACCCGACATCGAACGAAATTTCGGAAGCGGAAAACATTTCCTGTTCTTCTATCTGGCAGCAGCTCTGGTAGGCGGCATATGCCAGGCGGCCCTGGCGTTTATTGTCGGGGGTGTTGTCATCGGCATACCAATTATCGGGGCATCTGCCGCAGTTATGGCTGTTATAATCGCTGCTGCTCTTTACACTCCAAATCGTATGGTCATTCTGTTTATCTTTCCCATGAAGCTTAAGTACCTGGCCATTCTTTTTGTGGGAGTGGATATCCTGAACGTTCTGCAGGACTGGCGGTTCGGCGGAGGAACAGTGGCCAGGCTTGCCCATTTGGGAGGAGCGGCATTCGGTTTTCTTTACATAAGATTCCTCCTTCCCCGTATTAGGGTAATGCTGCGCGCACGGAGACAGTCATCCCTTTTCTCACAGGAAAAGCAAGCAAGGGACAACAGGGAGGAGATGGACAGGATCCTGACCAAAATACATAACAGCGGGATGGCATCCCTCACAGAAAAGGAACGCAGATTTCTTATGGAGCAGAGCAGGGACATACGCTGAATGGAGCAATCCCCTCTTGATTATGCAAGCTGCACCCTCTGCCCCCGCATGTGCCGGGCGAACAGGTCAGAAGGGGCACAAGGGTTCTGCGGAGCTGACAGCCGGATGGTGATCTCCTCCGCGTTCCCCCACCACGGTGAAGAGTCCGTGCTGAGCGGTTCAAACGGATCGGGAACCGTATTCTTCTGCGGATGCAATCTTAAATGCGTGTTCTGCCAGAATTACGAGATCTCACACACGATCGAACACGGACGGTCCTGTTCCCCTGAAAAACTGGCCGGTATACTGCTCGGTATGCAGGAACAGGGATGCCACAATGTCAACTTTGTGACACCCACCCACTTTGTTCCTTCTATTATCAATGCACTGAAACAAGCCCGCTCACAGGGATTGACCGTGCCTGCAGTATACAACTGCGGCGGATACGAGAACCCTGATGTTCTCGCCGGACTTGAACCCTTTATTGACATCTATATGCCCGATATAAAATTCTTTGACAGGGAGAGGAGCAGGATGTTCTTAGGCGCGCCCGACTACCCCGAGGCAGTGAAAAAGGCTGTGTCAGTAATGGACAAACAGAAAGGCCCGCTTGAGATCACAAACTCTATCGCTGTCAGGGGTGTCCTTATCAGGCATCTGGTGATGCCGGGAGGGTATGAGGATTCGAGGAACATTATCGACTTTATCGCTGAGGAGCTTTCGCCGGGCACATTCGTGAATATTATGGGGCAGTACCGCCCCTGCGGAGAGGCGGTCAGTTTCAAAGATATATCTGGATATCCTGACCAAGCAGACGTTGAAGCCCTCAGGGAATATGCTTCAGAAAGAGGGTTAAGGGTCTCGGATTAGACAGTCAGTCGACAGGATACAGGGATAAAGAAGTAAGCAGTAAATAGTTAAAAGTTAGCAGAGGTTATAAAGGTTGTAAAGGTTATAGGCCTGCGGCCGTTCTATGAAGCTTCGCTTCAGTTGGAAGAAGAAAAAAGAGAAACTGGATCCCCCGGACAAGCCGGAGGATGACGTAGAGGAAGGGAACAGAATACAGTAACCAGAGGACAGAGGACGGAGGACAGAAGGCGGAAGTCGGCAATCATTGAGCAGCTTATATGTAAGCTTCAGACTCTGGAGATGCAGAGGCTCCAGACACGCGGAGTGCGGAAAAAAGGAATATCGAACACCGAACAAGGAATGTTGAATGATGAAGTAGAAAGAATAAATTATCGACATTTCTTCCTCCAGCAAAGCCGGACCTGCCTTTTTTTTATTTTTTAAATCAAAAATCGTTAATCGGTGTTCGATATTCGATATTTGGTAATTGGATATTCCTTGTTGGATATTGGATATTGATATTCTCTTCCCGGGCGGACACGCGGGTCCGCCCCTACTGTATCCTGATTCCTGTTTCCTGTCTACTGACCCCCGGCTTACCTTCCCCTCATCGCTCCCCTGAGCATTCCTTCGTCAAACCCCCCGCCTGCCTGGCCCTCACGGGCATACAGGTAGACCGCAGCCTGGAATATCGCCTGAAGCGCGCTCTGCACCAGAGCGACCACGATAAAATAGAGAACGCCGATGCCCAGCATTACGAACAGACCGGGCGGCCCCATCAGAATACCGAGAACAATGATTATGAACCCGGGGATCTGCATAAGGAAGAACAGGAGCCCGAACCCAAAATTTCCGATAAGCTGCTCCCCCCATGTCTTTTTAAGAAGCTTTGCTGATTCCTTGAACGCATCGATAGGCCCCTTCTTTTCAACCACGAGTACAGGGACTGCCAGGAATGTAATGACCGACCATGCCATGCCCAGAAGGCCTGCCACGATCCTTCCGAACTTTTCCGACCGATCCTCTATGATCCTGAGTATCAGGCCCACTGTTGCTGCGAGCAGGGCCCATCCCAGAATAAAGGGAATTCGTGATGATGCCGCTTTGAAGCCGTCAGCCAGAGTGGGATCCCCGCCTTTCATCCGGATAATGGCACAGCTTATGATCGCTGAATTGAAGAACACGATAATAAAATAGTTGATGAAATAGAAGATGAACAAAATGCCGTAGTATGTGACCTGTTCATCAACAGCCGCGTCTTTTCCCGGCGTATTCTGAATGTAGCCGCTCGAGACCATCGGCACGAGGAAAGACGCCAGTACGATAATACAGCATATCCCTGACAGCAGGGAAAAGATGAGAAGTTCCTTGTCCTTCATCAGCACATTCATCGAAGCTTTCATCAGCGACCAGGTATACGATATTTTACCCATGGTGGTCTCTCCTTGCAAATAATAACGATTCCCAATATAGAGGTATACTAATACAATATAACACCAATATTATGATTTTACAGAGAAATAATAAAATGCAAGAAAAATCCTAAATTTCCCATGGAGGTGCGTTACAATTCCACCGTAGAGACACCCTGATCAGACCTCGCGCACCGTATTATGGGAAAGGAAGAAAGGAATATCGAATTATGAATCGGTGTTCGATATTCGATATGGTAGTTGGGCAAGGTGCCGCAGGCTTTAGCCTGCGCCTACCCTTTTGCACGGTCTTAAGACCGTGCACTACCTTTGACCTTCGACTTTTGACGTTCGACCGGGTGAGCCAGCGGCTCGCCCCTACTGTCCTCTGCCAAATGCCAGCTCTGCTGGTCCCGGCCGTGCTTGAAAAGCAGGTGTCGGGAACCAGTGACAAATGACTCGGCACATCCGCATTCCCTGCTGCCCCCTCGACACTCGCCACTTGTCCCTCGACACTCCAGTTGACAGAGGCAACTGGCTACTTCAACATGGCAACGGGCAGATATCGGTAATATATCTCAAGAGAAAGACATCCGACTGCTGTGAAAAATACTCTTCCGCAACGGGTATCCGCCCAGGCTTCAAATCCTGTAGGATCCCATGAACCGTCTGCACATCCTCCTTTTCGCTGTGTATCGCACAGGATCTTTTTCATGACCACGTTCCATTTCTTCCAGAACTCCCCTCCCATCTGAAACATCGCAAGAGTAGCATAGTACATCTTATAAAAATCTGTTTTATTAGGTTTTGGAAGATGATTCAGCATCGTATTCCCGTGAGCACGGAGCATTTTTCCCTGTGTATCCTCACCAATAAACACTCTGCATAACAGCCCTATCGCAGTGAGCCTGGGGTTCCTGTGACCGCTCCCTGTCTTAGCACCGCTCATCCATACATATGAAACATGACCGGAAAGAGTTGGGTTGTAGTCATCACCCTTCACTGCAGGAGTGACATGCTCAACATGGTTTTTCACCCCCTCAAACGAATTACCTATATCAAGCCCTGCGGATGCTGCTGATTTCACCGCCATAACACACCAACCGGTCACAGACGTGTCATTCCGGCCTGAGTGAGCCTTTGTATAATTCCATGCCTCATACTCTTTCTGCCGCGCAACAATTACATCAACAGCTTTCTGGGCCATATCCTTGAGATTGGGAGCTCTTGTCATGCCGTACGCTTCTGCTGCTGCCATTGTTGCAACTCCCTGCGCATAATTATTCTCAGAAAATGATCCATCTGCATTCTGATGATCCTTAAGATAGGAGAGTCCGTTTGCAACCTGCTGGCGGAATTTCCCCGCCTTATGCGTGTGGCCTGCTCCGAGAAAGCAGAGGAGGGCAAAACTGGTAGCGCAGTTCAGCTTGCCCCGCTCCTCAAGACCTCTTGATGCTGTCTTCTGTATTACTTTATTACAGGGCGGGTTAAGCTTGCACTGGTTATCATATGTCTCAAACGACCATGACCCATCCGGGGCTTGATGCCGCTTGAACCACCTGAGTGCTGCCAGAACCGCAGACTCCGTAGCTGCCCCGCCTCCAAAACGGCCTATGGCTCTCCGCTTGCCTCCGCCATCGCGCCATCCATACGCACCGGATCCCCCTCCGCCGACTCCAAACACTCCGACCCAGCCGTCTCCTTCAAGTTCCAGCGTAGACATCGCCTCCTGACGTCCCTTGGCCTTATGCTCACGCTCCATGTCATCCTTTGTTTCCAGTTCATCTATTTTAAGATCCTCTTTAGTCACTATCGGATTCTCCACAAGAACTTCATCCTTGACTATCTTGTTGCTCCGCTTGATGTCCCTTTTCAGCGTGGGATCATATTCAGGACGCTTGAACTTTTTGATGTTCATCTCAAAGATACTGAATTCATCGCCCGTACCGGCCCGCGATATGGTCCACATAGCCGCCATCAGAAGGAACGCAACGTGAAAAATGATGGATATGATCCACCACGGCGTACGCTGTATCAATTCCGGCTGGTCCGAATGCGGCTGCGTAAGACCTTCTTCCTCCTCATAATAATCCTCTTCATACAATGGTATGGCTCTACTCGATGTTGACATGTCTCTTCTCCTTTAATAAAATAACATAGGAAATTATAATTTCGACTTCAAATATCAAACTTAAAAATTCTATCATTCCAAACCCGCAGGTTAAAGCCTGCGCCTACCCTTTTGCACGGTCTTAAGACCGTGCACTACCTTCGACCTTTGACTTTCGACCGAACGATCCAGCGGTTCGCCCCTACTGTCCTCTGCCAAATGCCAGCTCTGCTGGTCCCGGCCGTGCTTGAAAAGCAGGTGTCGGGAACCAGTGACAAATGACTCGGCACATCCGCATTCCCTGCTGCCCCCTCGACACTCGCCACTTGTCCCTCGACACTCCAGTTGACAGAGGCAACTGGCTACTTCAGCATGGCAACGGGCAGGTATCGGTAGTACACTTCAAGGGAAAGGCAACCGACTGCTGTAAAAAATACTCTTCCGCAACGGGTATCCGCCCAGGCTTCAAATCCTGTAGGATCCCATGAACCGTCTGCACATCCTCCTTTTCGCTGTGTATCGCACAGGATCTTTTTCATGACCACGTTCCATTTCCTCCAGTATTCCCCTCCCATCTGGAACATCGCAAGAGTAGCATAGTACATCTGATAAAAATCTGTTTTATTAGCTTGTGGAAGATAATTCAGCATCATGTTTCCATGAGCACGGAGCATTGCTCCCTGTGTGTCCTCACCGATAAACACTCTGCATAACATCCCTATCGCAGTGAGCCTGGGGTTCCTGTGACCATTTCCTGTCTTAGCACCGCTCATCCATATATATGAAACATGGTCTTTAAGAGTGGAATTACGCCCACCCCCCTGCACTTCAGGAGTGACATGCTTAAGATGATTCGTCACCCCTTCGAATGAATCCCCTATATCAAGCCCGGAAGACTTGGCTGACTTCAATGCCAAAACACACCAGCCTGTCACAGAGCTGTCATTTCGGCCTGAATGGCCTTTTGTATAATACCATGTCTCATACCTTTTCTGCCGGTCCAGAATCACATCAACAGATTTCTGGGCCATATCCTTGAGACTGGGGGATTTTGTCATGCCGTACGCTTCTGCCACAGCCATTGCGGTAATCGCATGGGCATAATTATTCTCAGAAAACGATCCATCCGCATTCTGATGATGTTTAAGATAGGAGAGTCCGTCTGCAACCTGCTGGCGGAATTTTCCTGCCTTATGCGTGTGGCCTGCGCCGAGAAAAGAGAGAAGCCCGAAAGCGGTGGCACAGTTCAGCTTGCCCTGTTCTTCAAGACCTTTTGATGTTGTCTGCTTTATAACCTTATTACAGGGAGAAGCTAGCGTGCACTGGTTATCATATGTCTCAAATGACCATGAACCGTCCAGGGCTTGATGCCGCTTGAACCACCTGAGTGCTGCCAGCACTGCTGACTCCGTACCTGCTGAACCTCCATTACGGGCAATGGCCCATCTTCTGTTAATACCTGTGCGATTGATGAACATCCCTGGAACACCATTGCCTATACCGATCTCTTCAAACCATGTTTCTCCTTTAATATCCTCTATTGACACACGTTCCTTAAGATTCTGTGACCAGTGCATCCTTTCTAAATCCTCAGGAGTATCTAACTCAAATATTTCCTCCTTTTGTATGTCCGGCTCCTGTATATTCAGTGCATGCTCCGATATCTTCAGTTCACTGTGCCGTATGCCCATCTTGGAAATGCGCCTCATGCCTTGCCCGTGTATCGCCTGAATATCCATTATGACTACAGTTTTTTCTTCGAACTGCCTGGGCATAAACACAACCAAAAATGAAACGGTAATCATGAACACAGCGTGAAACGCTATTGAGCCCAGCCACCATGATGAGCGTCTGAAAACCTCATTCAGGCTCCTTATTAAATATCCAAGTCTATTAGCACCCAGTAGTCCTTCAATATGTTTCTTTGCTTTTATTAGTGTGGCTTGCTGAAATTTATCTGCATCTTTTTCAGCTTTTAGTCTCTGGCGGACCTGCTCAAGGAAATAAAGACGGTCATCAGCAAGCTCGCGTGAGAGAAGTTCGTCGAGAACGAACTGGTCCTTGATCTGCTGAAGGATCTCCTTATCCTCCCTCATCTTTTCGAGCAGGAATTCGAATTCCTCGTCCGCGAGTGACTCCCTGTCATCAGTATATTTCTGGATAATATCATCAAGATTCATACCGATACTCCTGCCCGATTTTCCTTTCAATACACTTTTTCAAAATTTTCCGGATCCTTACAAGGGACATGCGTATAGCCTTACCAGTAGCACCTATCTTCTCGCCGATTTTATGTGATTTCAGTCCATTATTATATCTGAGGAACAGCACCATTTTACTCTTCGGTGCAAGCTCCTGCAGGCATTCGTGAAGTGCATTTGAAATATCATGTCTTTCATGCTGGTCCTCTAAATCGTTCTTCACGGAAACCAGCATTTCAGCCGCCTTTGTGTGGTGATAGCTCCTTCGTTTCCGGCTCCTGAAATAATTTAGTGAGATATTTTTTGCTATACCTTTTAACCAGGGAAGAATATGCGTATCTTCAGGCTTCTCATGTATACTGTTATAATACTGAATAAAAACCTCCTGAGCAATATCATCAACACTCTCTATAGGAACTCCGAGGCCGGCAATATATGCCCGAATTCGTGCCTGATACGTTAAAATGATATCTTTAAAAGATTTGTGCATATTGTATCCCTCACAGTACATTCTTCATCATTATATAACCGCCCGAAGCAAAGTGTAACAGGAAAAATGGCATATTTTTCAATAATAAATTTATTGGAAAGAAAAGGTTGGCTGAAGCCGGGGCGCGTATCGGAATGGTAACGACTTTTTATCCTGGTCTGTGACTATTTTCTTGTTTCTCTCCGGCCGTTTAAACCGGACCGGGTGCTGAATGTTGAGACAATAGCGAATCTATTACTTAAGCTCCCTCACGCACCTGAACCCCGTATCCCTGAATGATTTCCCTTCAGGCAGTCCGTTCCTGAAAAATACAGTGGCAGTCATTTCAGGCTTTTTCGCCGAGAACGAACCTCCCCTGATCGCACGTACCCTGTACTTCCCTGGTGTTGTCACTACAGGGTTCTTCTGATGACTGTCAGGGTAGGTGTCGACCCAGTCCTGGCAGAACTCCCATACATTTCCGCACATGTTATAGAGCCCGTACGGATTCGGGGTGAATTTTTTATACTGAACCGGAACGGGGGAATCGACGTTTATTTTGCCTTTAAACGAACTTCCGCCCGAGTATGTGCGGTCATCGCCCCCTTTTGCCGCCTTTTCCCATTCTGCTTCAGTCGGCAGCCTGTACAGGGCCCCCTCCCTGCGGGACAGCCATTCACAGTACGCCTTTGCCTCTCCCCATGAAATATTGGTCACAGGGATGTCGTTGCCGTCAGCACCGGGAAGCCTCTTGCCCCTGTGGGAAGGGTCATACATCTCATATTCCCGGTTCGTAACCTCTTTAACATCCATATAAAACGCGGATATCGTGACCTTATGCGCAGGCCTGCTCATTTTTGATCCGGTGTCGTTTCCTACAACAGCATCTCCTGCAGGAATAAGGACCATTTTTGCATTCCGTGTTCTGTCCGTTATTATCTTATCCGGCTCTTTCGGTTCTTTTTCCTTTTCAAGTTCCGCGATCAGCTTTCTGATCTCAGCCCGTTTGTCCTTGATATAGACCCTGTGCTTGTCTGTAAATGCTTTTTTTGACATCTCAGTAAGGAAAGAATCGGCTTTCTGAGGCTTTTTCCCGGCGATCAGCTGGTCAAGATCCTTTTTATCCTTTTCAAATTCCTTCATTCTCCTGCCGATCGCATTCTTGGCACGTTCAGCGAGTTTTTCAGCTTCTTTTGTCTTCTTGATTCCGTATGCCTTCTCTGCCAAAGCCAGGGCTTCATTTAAATTGCCGTTATAATAGAACTGCTCCGCCCTTGAAAAAAGCTGTGTGTATTCCTTAAGCTTTTTCTTCCCACTCTGCGCCCGCGATATAAGGATCGCAAGGTCTTTCTGGGGATAACTTATGGCCCATGCCTTTGTTTTCGCCTCTTCGAGTTTTTCAAGCGCTGCATCAAACTTTTCCTGTGTTATACACTCAAGAGCATTTATCCTGAGCTGACGGATCTCCTTTATTTTGCCTTTGAGATTACTGACACGTGCAGAAAGCTCCCTGTATTTCGGCTCCTCACCGTATTTACTCTTCAGCCGGTTCATCTCCTGTTCGGCTTCAGCAACCTTGAATTCGTTGAGGAAATATTTTATCCTGGTTTCAAACGTACTCAGGTCCTTTTCCCCCTTTTCCCTCTGCGCCAAATTTATCAGGGTTTCGATCTTAGCAGTATCATATCCTATTGAAACAGCTTTTTCCTTCGCCTTTTTCAGCGTATCTATCGCCTCCTGCAGTTCACTGCTCCTGTACAGCTCTGAACCGATATCATACAGTGACGTGATCTCCTTGACCGGACCTTTCAGACTGCTGATCCTCTTACCCATTGAAGCCCACTGAGCGTTCTTTGTGATGATATCAAGGGGGAGCTTGCTGTATACTTTCTCAGCTTCGTTTATATCGAATGATGAGATAAGCCGGTTCACTTCTGAAATATTCTCCTTGATCTTGTCGACCTTGGTGATATATTCGGTCGCCTTGTCAGCATATTCGGACATGGGGTGCTTGTTCACGATCACGTTCAGGAACGTTACAGCGTCATCAAGTTTTCCATCAGTATATTTTGACATGGCTTTTTTAAATATCTGCTGCGCCTCATCAAAAGAGGGTACAACCGGTCCTTTGTCAGGTTCCTTTTCAGTATCGGGATCCTTCGTGTTTACGGCTGTTTTCCCGCCGGTATCATCCTCAGGTCCCGGCCCGGTATCTTTCTCTTTCAGAACAGAAATAATTGCATAGATCCCGAATACTGCTATAAGCAGTACTACTGCGACAATACCCCCGATGAGGAGCGTTTTCCTGCTCCCTCCCTGTACAATGGTCGGGGCTGTTCCCTCCCTGCTGTATTGGGACGGCGGTGTTGCAGGGGGCGGTGTCTTGTCAACGATCGTCTGGGCAGTTCCCACATCGCTTTCAGGTTCTGCAGGGGTTGAAACAGGTGTGATGGTCTGTTCCATCGCCGTACTCAGGGGGACGCCCTTTTCCACCGCAGTAAGGCTTTCTATGACCTCATCGTAGGACATGTACCGGTTTTCCGGCTGTTTCTGCATCATTTTTTCAATGATAGAGGAAACATCTTTGGGAATCTCATTAATAACTGTTGACGGGGGAGTAAGAGGCTCTTCAACATGTTTGCGCATAACAGCGAACGCCGTATTTCCTGAATAGGGAAATTTTCCTGTTATGATCCGGTAAAACGTCGCTCCGAGGGAATACATGTCTGACCTGAAATCAACATTCGCACCGTCGCACTGTTCAGGGCTCATATAATGCGGAGTGCCCATCAGCTGCCCGGTCTGTGTGATCTCCATTGAGGATTCCAGGCTTTTGGCAAGTCCGAAGTCGGTGAGTTTGACACCGCCGCTATCGAGTATCATGATATTGTCAGGCTTGATGTCCCTGTGGATAATGCTCTTCTGCGCCGCGGCTTCAAGCCCCTGCGCGCACTGCCTGATTATTTTAACAGCTTCCGGATAGGGAAGGCGTGCTTTGGTTTTCAGCGTATCCCCCAGTGATTTCCCCTGGATGAACTCCATGACTATATAGTAATTCTTTTTCCATTCACCCGCGTCATATACACGCACCAGGTTTTTGTGCTCCACACGGGCGAGTGTCTGGGCCTCCCTGATGAATCTGTCTATGAACTCCTTGTTCTCCACAAGTGTTCTGGAAAGGAATTTTACAGCCACCTCTTTTCCGAGGAAATTATGGGTCCCCTTGTACACACTCCCCATGCCGCCGGACCCGATTACCTGGGTTATTTCGATCTGTCCTATCTTCTTCCCGATGAAATTCTCTTGTTCCTTTGCCATAGACTGCTGAATATCCTTATACTATAATAACGGGGCCGTCATCCGTGGCCGGACGGTCTCTTCCGTCCTCAGGAAAAACCTATAAGTGCTTTTTGTATTTCCTGTCCAGATAATAACTTTTCCATATTTTTTCGATCTGCCGCGCATGGGGTTTGAATATCTTCTCGTATGCCTCCTCCTTTGTCGTACCTTCGCACAGAAGCTCAAAGTAGGGACGCAGAAACCTGTCCATAAGGGCCTTTTCCGTGATCATCAGATATATAAGCGACCAGGACTGCGCATAGTTAAGCAGAACCTGATATCCCATCCCCTTCATAAAGGCCGAATGGTCTGAACACATGATATCCTCAATCGACTGAAGACTTGCCCCCCGTATCCTCCCCCTGAGGGCGGCATCCAGAAAGCTCAGCCTCTGTCTGTTGACAACTCCTGTCCTGAAACGCCCGTACTTATCAAAATAGGAGACCTCAAACATCGTCGCAAGGCCCTCATTGAACCATATTGGAGCGTCCTTGATGTGGTATTCAAGGTACTGGTGAAGCCCCTCATGATACAGGGTTCCAAGCAGCTTTGCCTGGGACCTGTCTCCCCGAAGAAGGAGATGGTCAAGGTTAGAGTTGTACAGCCCTCCAATGCCGTGATGGGGAGGCATTTCTCCCGAATCGATGGCATAGTCGGCAAAACTCCCGAAACTCGCAAAAATAAATATCGAATATTTATCCTTGCTTTTCTTTGTATACGGAAAAAATTTGTTGTATTCCCTGAATACAGCTTCAGCATGGTTTTTTGTAAGGTCCGCGTTTTTCTGGCTGATCTCGGAACATACAATATAATGATCCCCTTCCGATGTGAACTTCCGCGTCCAGGCGGGCCCGTTCTTCAGAAGATAGAACATTTTGTTCCCCGCCTTCATGATCGGGTCATCGGGAAACTTGGCCACATACGACCTCATCGCTTCTTCTGCCCCTTGTATATCGTCACCACGGTACAGGGCGAGGCACCTGTAGATATACGCAGGCATGTAATGCTCATCGATTTTAAAGGATTTTTCAAATTCGTCAGCAGCCTTCTTGAATTCATTTTTTCTTATGTAAACCAGTCCCTTGGCAAACGGGATGTAGGCCAGCTCGCCCGCTTTCTGCTCAGCGATCTCCAGGTCCTTGAGCGCACCGTCTGAATCGGTGTTGTACATCTTCACCATTGCCCTGAAATAATATCCGGCAAATGAGTCAGGATGTTTCTTTATAAGCTCATCCAGCTTCTTTTCCGCTTCATTGTATTTCCGCTCCCGAAGAAGATCCAGGCATTTATTATACTCATCCTTGTCCTTCTTTGGAAATTTATCGACTTCTTTTCTGAGAGATTCCACAAGTATAAAAATGGGGTTCAGCGGAGACTTGCGCTCGTCCTTCTTTTTGTCCTTATCGTCATCGTCATCATCATCGTCGGTTCCGGCTGTATCAACGTTTTCACCGCCTTCTATCTTGCCGTATTTCTTCTCGTATTCACGCTTGAATTTGATCCACCTGGTATTCTCCAGATCACCCTTCAGGCTCTGAAGCCAGTTGTTGTCCACATACGACTTTATCTCAAGCTCATCTATCTTAAGGCCTCCGCTCCTGACGCCGCCCATATACATCATGCCGCTCTTGTAGGTTGTGTCATACGCGTCTACCGTTATCTTTCCCGCCTTGAGCACTATTTTGCCCTGCACCTTTGACAGGATCACTTTCGTACGGTCAGGTATCTTGATGGAATATGATACTTTTCTCTTGAGCTCTTTTTGCCCTTTTCTGATGATAAAGCCGGACATGCGGCTTCTGAAAAGCATTATGGTATAGTATTTCATCTCCCCCTTGAAATTTTCGTCAGCGCAAAGCACAATATACATACCGCCGGGAGGAAGGGCATCTGTCTGCATTGTCATCATAAAGGGATCCGTGAACTTGATCCGCGGAGCGAACCATAAAGATTTCTGAACCAGTCCTCCTCCGCTCACTTCGGCACCCATGAAAAGCTTCGCCTCTTTTTCATCGTCAAAAAAGAATTTCATCTCCATATACGGCTTTCGGCCTTCGACCAGCTTGAACTGTTTGACCCCTATGTGGTCCTTAAGAACCTTCTCGAACTCGTATTCATCCTTGTAGAAATCGCACTTCATGATCCGGTCCGTAATAGCGACCCGATGAACACCTACGATATTCGAATCCGCGTGTTTTGAGAGAAGGGCCTTGTAGATATCCTTGGCCTTGTCCCATTGCTTTTCATTAAAAAGCTTGCCCGCTTTTGAATACAGGTCATCCGGAGAAAGCCCCCCTCCGAACACAGTACCGGCCGCGCTGAACACCAGCGCGAACAACAGTCCGACAGCAATCATTCTCCGTGCAATCATACCGAATCCTTTAACACTGAAAATATATTAAACCCAAAAAAACAGCTTCTTACCGCGGTATGCGGCAGAAAAATCAGAACACGAATTCATACCCGAGGGAAAATATCCCTCCCACATTCTCCGAGCCTGAAGGGATCATATACTCGCCCTTTATCCTGTGCTGCCCGAGAGCGTACCATGCCACCCCCTCGATCAGCATGACCGAGTTCTTGTCGGATACATCCTCGTACGAATAGCTGTCTGTAGCGAAACCAAGCCCTCCGCCGTAAAAGAAATTTCCCGAATTCCTGATATAGAGCCCCCTGAGGAGAGATACACGCGTGTCTATGGTTTCATCATCCTTGTTGTCAGGGGAATACATGTCGAGCGAGACCTGGATAAGCTGAGAACCTATGCCGTATTCTACCACCCCTCCGAAACCCAGGGCACCTGAATAGTCCTGTTTATCCGCGGACATTGCAGCGTACATACCTACATTCAGGCCGAACGCAAACCCCGGTTTTATGCCGCCGGAAAACACGGGCTCGGGTTCGGGCTCCGGCTGTTTTTCTGTAACATCCTCTGTTATTTCATCGTCAGGTTTCTTTTCGTCATCCGGCTTTTTCTCATCATCCGGTTCTGTCTCATCATCAGGTTCAAACAGAAGAGGCGCATCGTCAGTATCGTCGTCCTCCTGCGCTGTCAGTGCCTGCGCAGAAATAACAAGTCCGAGAACAATACAAAGGCTCAGTATAAAACGCTTTCTCATGCTCATGATCACTAATACCCCCGAAATAAGCAATACAAACAAACCGGGCACACTGCCCGCTTTTGGCGAATAACCGCAGCCCGCATCAGAACCGAAATAGGGTGTGGGCTCATCATCATCTTCAGGGGGCGTATAAGGCCATTCATACGCACCCATGGTTACAGGATCTTTTGGTGCAGAATCTCCGAAATTATCCCTCTTGTTACCGAGGATATCGAACTCAGTACCGCTATCCCCGTCCCCTTTCCCGAGGCACGGGTTTCCGGGTGAAAGCTGCAGTCCGTCATCACCTGTTGCGTATATATTGTCCGGCCCGTCGGGGTCTGAAGGAAGTGAGAATGCGGGATTTTCATCGATATTGCTTCCTTTGTCAATGCCCAGATTATCATCCCAGTCGTCAAGGTCACCGTCAACATCTACAGTGCAGTCCTGAATATCACAATAGCTTATTGCAGGACCGCCGCCTGCAATATTACCGTTGCCTGTAAGGCCATGTGTATTGCCCCACATTATTGAGTCAATAAGTGAACAGGCAGTAAAACAATATATCCCCCCTCCGCCTCCCATTCCTATAGTAGTGGGGGCTTTATTCTTATAAAACGTGCAGTTCGTTATAGCACTCACCGCATTAATAGCACTTACCATTATTCCCCCTCCGCCTACTTCAGCCGTATTATTGTAAAAGAGGCTGTTCGTTACGAACAGATCGCCCGCTGAGATCCGGCATCCTCCTCCTCCCCCGTTCATACCTCCCCCATTTCTTGCAATATTATTTACAAATACGCATCTGCTGATTCTGACTGTATCAGTATTTGATGCACTTACAGCGACCCCCGCACCCCATTCAGCTTCGTTTCCGGTTATAACACAATTTCTCAACACAAGATTGTTAGTTGTATATATCCCACCGCCGTAATAATCGGGATCTGCACCTGCGTAATCATCAGCATTACCTCCTGTAATGGTAAATCCGTCTATAACGCAGTCGGCAGCGCCCATTACAACGGTAAAGGAATTGTCGGTTTTGTCTCCCTTTGTTCCTATGTCGCCGCTTAATACGGTTTTGTTTTTAAAAATACTGCGCTGGCTTGCGATGGTTTCACTACCGTCAAACCCTCCGTAAATGCCTGTATTCGCTCCAAGAAGAAATGTCTGATACCTGTTTCCCGGAAAGAATGTATCAGGGCAATACGTGCCCTTTGCTACCCAGACATCGTAATATGGCAAAATACCCGGCAGAATATCCTGTAAATCATTCCACGCAGTCGCCCAGGTCAAGCCGTCCTCCGTTCCTGTATTGCTCTGGTCAACATAAATGATCTTGTGATACCCGCCTTCATACGCGCCCATGCTTACAGGACTACCCCCTACCGGGCGATCCTTGTAAAGAATATCAAAATCGGGAACATCATCATCATCACCGGGCGGTGGGTCCTCGGAAAAATTAGGGGATCCTGCGCCCACACAGGGGGCGCCATTACCCGCCCAGAGCCTGATCCCATCATCCCCGGTTCCGAGTATGGAGTCGGCCCCTGCAGGCCCGTCAGGCACTGTATCATCAATGAATTCAGGATATATATCAATGTTTCCGATAACGTTTACACCGATGAAATCGTCCCAGCCGTTCAAATTCCCGTCCCTGTCAATACTGGATTCCTCTATATCGGAATAGCTGATATTCAGATTGCCTCCTCCCCAATTATATATATTCTTATTATTGCCTGCAGTTGCAGCCGTATTTCCCCAGAAAATGCAGTTCTTTATTATGCAGGCCAACCCGCTCCCCGCGTTACATAACCCGCCGCCGTCTCCGTTTCCTGATCCATCATTTGCATCATTATTATAAAAAGTGCAGTTTACTATAGATACTATATCTGTCGTGTTTAACACAGCTCCTCCCCAATATGCCGCTCTATTATTTGCGAACACGCAGTTCCGCAGCATTAATAAAGACCCATAACTGCATATTGCTCCGCCGTATGCACCTGATCCTGCATCCTGCGTATTGTTTAAAAAGGTGCAGTTCTCCGCACCTAAAGCCGATCCGCTTGAGACAAAAATACCAGTACCGTCCCATGTTCCCCTGTGGTCCCTGAACTTGCAGTTGCCCAGCATAGCTAAATGACCTGTGGTTATATACAACCCCGCACCACTGCTCCCGAATTCATCATATCCGTCACACACGGTAAAACCGTCCATCATCATACCGTTGGCAGAACTAATCACCCTGTAGCAGTTGTCGCTCTGGTCATCCTTAACTCCGATATCACCGCTCAGGATCGTCTCGTTCTTTACAAGATCACGGTCTTCAAGGTTCATTTCAGTGGATTCATTCCCTGCAAACCCCCCAACTAACATGACGCCTGTTCTCATTGTGAACGTCATGTCCCTGGGATCGCCTGTGTCAGGCACTGTCGGATGATAGGTCCCCCGTGCAACTGCAACAACTACTATATCATATTTTTGTTCTAATACTGCATCTTCACCTTTAACCAGTGCCTGTTCGATTGTCAGCAGGGCTTTGCCCCAGGACAGGCCGCTGTTCGAGTCTGAGCCGGATTTCTTGACAAAAAGAATCATCTCCCACCGCTCATACGCACCCATGTCCACTCCGTCGCCGAACGGACGGTCCAGACCCCTGATATCCCTTGAGGGTGTGTCCCCGTCATCAATCCCTGTATCCTTACACGGCGTCTCATGATCGAGCCTGAGCCCGTCATCAAGCGTCATCCATGTATTGTCCGGACCGTCAGGGTCGCCTGTACTGTAAAAATCGGGATCAGCATCAATATTAGTGCCACCCCCGCTCCCATCCCAAGCAGCATTCCAGGCCCATGCTGCACCTCCACAACCCTCAATATTACAGTAACTGAAAACTGGTGTTCCGCCTTCATTATTAATCTGAGGATTTGCAGCAGCAGAATTACCATAAATTATGCAGTTCTTTACAGTAATATCAGCCCCTTGAGAAATTGCCCCGCCGTTTCCTGTTGCGGTATTATTGTAAATTGTACAATTTACTAACAGGGCTCCATTACTACTGGAAGAAATCCGCATAGCACCTCCGTCTATCGCAACAGTATTGTTGGTAAAAACACAATTTTTGAATACTATAGTCGCCGATGCTTCAAGTTCAACAGCCCCCCCTCGACCTGTAGTTGCTGTGTTTGTATCAAAAACACAATTAATGAATTCCGGATCACTGCCAGCTTGGCTAGAAAAAACTGCCCCGCCCCATGTTGCCAGATTATCAATAAACACACAATTCCTTACAATAGGTGATGTGCCGCTACAGTACATACCGCCGCCGGTGAATTGGGGTAAAGCACCACCATTCCCGTATCCAAGTGTTATTGTAAAACCGTCTATAACAGCATTGTCCGATCCTGTAACAACCGAATAGCAGTTATCAGTATTAAGACCGCCTGTGCCTATATCGCCGCTGAGTGTTGTTTTATTAATCCTGAAGTCACGTTCATCGCGCGAACTCTCTGTACCGTCAAACCCGCCGTATAGGCCGACACCGTCCCTGAGCAGAAAGGTCTTATCCCGGTTGTCAGCAGGAGTATGGTTGTCTAATGCGTCAGCTTCAGGAAGATAATCCGTTCCTCCCCCGGTCTTTACCCAGATCTCATCCCCGGAACCGGCATTTTCCAGTGCATACTGGAGCGTACATGTGTTGGTCCAGTCATCACCCGAACTGTCTCCAGTCGCGGCAATACTCACATGCCATGGCTCAGCAAAAACAGGACTCATTCCCGCAATAACAAGAAGAAGTACGATCAGTCGTCTGGACATAGTTGTTTCCTTTTTTGATAGAAAAAACATAAACGATATATATAATTCTTTCCGGGGTTTAAAAACCCCGGGCTACCAAAAATGCCTGATAAAAATGGATATTAAACAGCATATATAAAAAAATCTTTTTACCCTCACCCCCGCAATCCGGGCAAAAAGACGTATAACACGCGCTATCTGAATAATTCTCCTGTTATCTGCCGATTGTATGTCAAATAATCTGATATATTATACTATAAAACCCTGTAAATTACAAGGCAAAAATATTTTTTTTCGCTTTAAATAAAACCGGGAAAAGCGGCCTTTTCTTTAATATATATTGAGGTAGCCGCAGGCTTTAGCCTGCGAATATATCAAATAAACAGGTGATAATAAAACGCAGGCTAAAGCATGCGGCTACCTCGACTTACATGCAATCCGTTCATTCACTGAATACAGTTCTATACTATATGTACACTATTAGATGAAGGTATCATGAAAAAATTCATTGTTTTTTGGGAAAAATTCAGGGAAAATGGAACCACCAAGACACCAAGACACAAAGAAAAGGTTTAATTAAAATATGACGAATTCGTAAAAAGTCGGGGTTTACTTACTTGGAGGGACGCGCTCCGTCGCGTCCGCCTTTATTCACCCGTTTTAATGGCATTTCCGGCCACGACAGAGCGTGGCCCTCCACCTAAAAGGCTTTTTACGAGACCGTCAAATATGAGAATTGAACAGGAACAACAGTTTTCTTTATTTCTTTTTACTATAGCTTTTTTTTTCGTGTTTTTCGCGGTTTTTTGTTTTTAATTTTTTTCTGCTTACTACTTACTGCTTACTACTTACTGCTTACTACTTACTGCTTACTACTTAACTGCTTACTGCTTACGGGTAAGTTAATGCTGCATATGCAGCCTTAACTTACCCGTCCGTCAACAATATCGACCCTGCGCGTTACATGCTCCATCATGCGGGGATCGTGCGTTGAAAATATGAACGTGGTCTCCTCCTCCTTATTGATATCCTTCATAAGGGAAATGATGCTGTTCCCGGTTTCCGAATCGAGATTTGCTGTGGGCTCGTCTGCAATAATGATCTCAGGATGGGAAATAATGGACCGCGCGATCGCCACACGCTGCCTCTGGCCTCCGCTCAGCTCGTCAGGCCTGTGCTTCGCATATTCAGCCAATCCCACCATATCAAGCACTTTGCCGATCCTCTTTTTCCTGTAAGACGGTTCTTTTTTCACAAGAAGCAGCGGAAGCTCCACGTTCTCATATGCGGTCAGCACAGGTATCAGGTTGAACGTCTGAAAAATAAACCCCAGCTTCTCCCGCCTGAGCTTTGTCTTCTCCCCTTCTTTCAGCTCGTCAATAACAACACCGTCAAGCGTTACATGTCCCTGTGTGGGGGTGTCAAGGCACCCGATAATATTAAGAAGCGTGGTCTTGCCCGATCCGGAAGGCCCTGCCACGGTCATGAATTCCCCCTTTTCGATCGCAAGGTCCACTCCCCGAAGCGCGTGCACCTTTGTTCTGCCCAGGTCATAATCTTTGGTAAGCCCCGTTATTTCGAGCATAGACATCTTTTGACCCCTTTCTGACAGGAAATGGGTAAATCACAATCATCAAACCACAAATTCCAAATAAATTCTAAAAATCAAAATCCAAACAAACAAAATAACCACGTCTGAAGACCCGGTGCTACCATGGGTGGGCGTAAAACCCGCCCCTGCATTATTCCAATATTCCATTCTTCCTTTTTTCTGCCCTGTCCTTTTTTAGCTATAATACTTTTCTTCGTGTCTTTGTGTCTTCGTGGTTCCTCTTCTGTTCCTACTTTCGACTTGCGACTTTAGACCTTCGACTGTTTCTAACGCGATCTGTGTCAGAAATAGACTGTCAGCCAGAGAGACACCACCGGATGGGTCATGAACAGGCTTCCCTCGCCGTCATCCGTGTTTCCCGCCGGGATCAGGATTTCAGCCCGTATGTCAGCGTCATTTATTCCGGTATACACGAACGACGGAGTAATATATGTGAATGAACTGTCAAAAGAATGTATGGCAGAACATCCCATGGTATAAAAATCGTGCACTGTGTGCGTGTACGAAAGGTACGCATACCGCTGACCCATGCGCGCGGGTACGTACTGGCCGATAAGTTCCTCATACAGCCATCCGTATACTGCAGTATTTCCTGATGCCAGTTCAGAAAGGCGGAGGTAGGACTCCATCTCCTTCCCGTCCCATCCCGACTCGTTATAATAGATCTCACCTGTGAGAAATCCGTCTCCTCCTGCTGTACGGTAATTGAATCCGAGTACTCCTGACACCTTATAATCATCATCCTCCGTAAAAAAATACGTGTTATTCAAGGGGTCGGACGTGTATGTATAATACTTTTTATCCGGATAGGTTGACCATGATACCTCAAACGTTAAAATAACGCTTCCTGCGGGCTGAGAGAGTGAAAACCCGTATTTTTTCTCATTGTCAGGCCCCAGTCCTGCAACAACCGCAAGATCTGTATCATGAATAAGACGGCTTAAGCGCAGGGCTGAAAACGAGTCTTTAAGTTCGGTGCCTGAATGCGTGTCATCATCAGGATCCGGTATGAATACAGCGGAAAAGGAACCGTTTGCAAAGGGGATATCCCCCAGCACCATGGTCCTCCCCTGCACAGGATCATCCGTATCAAGAGCGTTTTTGGGCCTGTTTATATAATCGGCAGGGCTCCACACATATCCCTTGCCCCAGGCAGCTTTCTGCTTTCCTATTTTTATCATTGACCCGAAGTCCCTGCCCAGGGACACCCATGCCTCACGCAATTCAGAATCGGTATCACCCGCCGAATCAAGGGTCAGCCTGCCGGTCAGCCCGTAATGCGCAAGTTTATCCAGATCACCTTCTGTTTCCGCTGTAAGCCGTACTGTGTTCGATATTTCGTCGATCTCAAGGAAATTGTCAGGATTAAAAGGATTGCTTTCATCAAGAGCTGTAATCGCCAGAATATTGTCAAGTGTGAAACGGAACACGGGCATCCCGTCCTGGGCGGGAAGCAGGGCAGGCGCAAGACCTGCCCCTACAATGATGCATATCAGGCATATAAGGTGTTTTTTATTATCTGGGGACGCAATCCGCTTCTCGGTGCTCCGCACCTGCGACTTCCGGTTGCGTCCCCGGCTAATTGACGATATTTGTTTAATTTTCATCTATTCTTTTTTCTGTCTTCTGACATCTGTCTTCTGACCTCTACCTCTGTTCACCTCTTCAAATAGCTTTCCGTGAAAACGTTCCGCGGAACGTTCTGAATGGATATCTCTTTCATCTCGATGACGGTCCGGGCATCTTTTTCAAACATGTTCTGCATAACAAGACGTGAAGCCCGTTCCCTGCCCCCGAGCATTTTGATCTCCTCTGTTATCATCCTTTTGAGTATCTTTCCCGACGGCGTATAGTAATCTATCCGCGTAGCGACCAGGTTGTCCTTTCTGAACCATATGAGAAGTTTCGGATAGGTCACCGAGTTATCCTTTGCAATACATTCGAGCTTGATATTTGCCGCCCCTTTAACAGTATCCGTTCCTCTGACGGTAATATCGTAATCATCAGCAAGGGAAATATCCATAAGGTCGTTATTTGAAAAGGAGGTGCCCATGAATTTCTGACGTGTGGACAGACGTACAGGCCGTGAAATCCTGGGGGAATACATCCACAGATTGTCTTTCTTGAGAAGTATCTTTTTGCCCAGCTCCCGCCGGGGAGCTGTAAATTCCATAATGCTTGCGTAATCCCTCACAGCACGTATAACGAAACTGAATTTGATCTCACGCCCGTTCGGCTTTTTATCGATCATATCCATCTTCATAACGGACTCGTCAGGATAGAAGCTGTCGTCAACCAGTTTTACAAGCAGCACGGGTGTGATTTTCTGATGCACGTCCGCGTATACGATCTTTCCCTCAGGATCGGTATACAGGACCACGCCCTTAAGCTTCCTGATATCAGAAACATCCCCGAACAGAAGCGGATAAAGTACACGCTTTTCCTCGAGTACGGGATTCAGGATAACTGCTGTAAATTTTTTTAAGTCCCCTGAAACAGGGATCATCCTGTTCTGTTTTTCTTTGGCGAGGAAATCATCTTTTTTCCCTGTTTCCAGAGTCAGGAGCCCTTCGACAATACCGGGAACTTCGCCGGGCACATTCTCTTTCTTAAGCGAAAGGGAGTGATTTTCAATATATTCCTGCACACGTTTGTACTGCTCTTTGAACGTACGGTTCTCAATATCTTCACCGGAAACAGAACATACAACGAGTATAAAAGCGAGGCTTCCCGACACATACTTTGCAAGCACGGCCGGGACCAGCAGAGCTGGAAAACCCCGCACCACGTTAATAAATCTACATGTAAAGTAGTGCGACTCTTTAGAGTCGCCATTTTTTTCGCCAAAAAATGCCATAACCATACTGATTCTCCTCATCCGATGTGATGAAGCTCATCGACTATTGATTTCCGCAGGGCCCTGTACGAAGGAAGCAGCGCGCCCAGGGCCGGAGTGATCACTGCCAGAAGAAGGCAGTACCACACATCGCTCAGCAGAGGTATTGAAAGGAAACGCTCAACAGTGAACGGCATCTTTATATCGTCGAGCATGTCCTGAGGATAGGAAAATCCCCAGTTTGCCATATAGTAATTGAGAGCGCCTCCGAATATCAGGGCAAGGACAAAACTGACAAGTCCTGTACATACCGCTTCCCCGATAAACATGACCGTCATCTCCTTTTTTCCGAATCCTATGGCCCTCATTGTCCCTATCTCTCTGTAGCGTTCGTGCACGTTCATGGACATGGTGTTCAGCAGTCCGAATATCATGAGAAACAGGAGCACAGCCATTGTCATGATATACCATATCTGGTCCTGTTTGAGTCCGTCAACAAGCTCCGGTGCGAAATGGTCCCATGAAAACACCTCATACTGCTCCCCGGTTGCAGCAATGATCGATCCCATAACTCTTCTGACTGCAGCATCGTCCTTTACCTTCACATGGATAGCATTGACCTCCTCCTCTGAATAGCCGAGGAGCTTCCTCGCAGCGTCTATGGGAATGTAGATATTGCTTTCATCAAAATAGGCAGCCCCCGTATTGAAAAGCCCGACTATAGTGAAGGAGTCTATATTCGGCTGTTTGAACTTGTTCTCTGCTGTTATAATAAACTCATCACCCACGCCCACACCGAACAGGTCTGCCAGACGTTTTCCGAGAAGCACTTCATTGCCTGACTGTATAAACCTGCCTGCAATATCACCGCTGTTGACAATACCTTGCGCATAGACCTCATTCTTTTCCCGTTCAGGATCAACTCCATGAATGATCCCCCCGAAAGAATCCCTGCCGTCCCCCACAAAACCGGAAAACGTTATCCTCGGTTTTACCTCTGTCACAGCATCTATAGACCTGCATATCTTCTCGAGCCGCGGGCTGTCCCCGATCGTGATGTCAACAGGCATGATATTTGAGAGTTCATCAAAACCGCGCGCGTGGATCTGAATATGGCCCGACAGGAACTGAACGGCCATATCGTACATAATGACCTTTTCCCCGTGCCACATTGCCATGGAAAAAAGGAACATGGTGAGGGATACCGTAATCGCGATCACATTGAACAGCGTCCGGCGCTTATTTCTCAGAAGGTTCAGAAAAGCGATCTTGAGCATCTTGATCACAGGCGGGCCCCCTCAGGAAACCGGAAGTCAGAAGTCAGAAGTCGGATGTCAGATTCCATTTTTAAAAAGGCTTCCAGTTATTCATTAATGAATACAGCATTCCACTCAAACTATCATATTCTTTATCAAACTTAAAAAAATTATCTTTAGATATATATTCACAATCTTTTGAAAAATCCAACCATCCTCGTGTTTCTTCTGATGAACCAAGAAAATCATTTAGGTGTCTGATGAAAACCTGTTCATATTTTCTTTTCGCATATCCCTCTCTTATATTTGCCGCAACAGATCTTGAAGATTTCCTTATCTGGGACGTCAATGAATATACTTCTTCCTTTGGAAATGTTTTTGTGATTTCAAATACTTCCATTGCAAGTTTATATGCCAGATTATAAACTTTCAGATCCTTTATGCTTTTTATCGTATTAACTTCTTTACTCTCATGCATCTTATCTTCCTATCTTCTAACTTCTGTCTTCCGTCCTCTGTCTTCTGACTTCTGACCTCTGTCCTCTGTCAAACATACCTCAGCGTTTCAACAGGTTTCTTTCTGATCGCGATAAATGCGGGATATGCTGCTGAAACAACACCCGCGAGTATACCGACAAGAGAACCCGTAATAAAAATATCCGCATTATATGCCATATAAAGTCTGCTCGATACGCCTTCAACAATACTCATGGCATCCCCGAGGTCTACTCCATGGATACTGTAATACCGGAGTACCGGCACTGAAATAATATGTGCCAGTACAACAGCGAGCAGGCTGTTGAATGCCGCCTCAATTACAATGACCAGCCAGAGATCGCGTTTCCTCAGGCCTATTGCTCTCATGGTCCCGAAATCCCTGAACCGTTCAAAAACAGATGTCAGAACCGTGTTCACGATCGAGGTAGCTGCCACTCCCACCACAATAAGTGAAATGACCAGCGTAAAAAAGTCTGCCATAGGCATCCATTTCAGGAAACTGGCGAACCGTTCCATATATGTCTCCATCTCTAGACCGTGCTTTTCCGCGACATTTTTAAACTCTTCCGACAGGGCCGGCACTTTCCTTTCGTCAGCTACATTCACCTGTATTGTGATCGTATCCCCCGGAAGATGAAGTATTTCGCGGGCTGCTCCTTCGGGCATGATCACCATAGACTCCTTTTCCATCTTGATACGCGTATCATGTATGCCGCAGATCTTCAGTTCGGCCGGATTCGGGCTCCCGTAATAATCCTGAAGCATGAGGATGAGGGTGTCATCTGTCTTCCTGTCAAGCGCTTTCGCGAGTTCGTCTCCCAGCACTACCTCGTATGCACCCGGTTCAGGCATGCGCCCGCTGATCAGGCTGTTTGTAAAGCGTCTTACAGTAGGCCCCTCCTCAAGGCTTATGCCCATGCATACTAGCGGTATAGAGTATTCCGTTCCTTCGGTAAGCGCACCGAACGTAATAAGCGTGCGGACAGATTCAACAGCATCGATCTGTCTGATATCACTGACGATCTCCGCTGCGTCCTCAATGGAATAGTCAAGCGGATACAGTTTTGCCTTTGCCCTGTATCCCTTTCTGTTAAATACAATGTGCCCCGCATTGTCGAACAGTTCTCCCATTGCGTTCTGCATAAACCCGTCCATAAAAGAAAGGATCCCCTCTGTGCAGAGGACCGATATCATAACAACAAGAAGTATTGCCGCGGTCCTCTTTCTGTACTTGAGGATATTCCTGAACGCAAGCTTAAGTATCAGTGCAGCGATAGTCCGCCCTTTCTATCCCGGAAATACAGTATCAAGCATTAATGCCCGGACAGCAGCAGGGCTGAAGCCCCGCACTGCGTCAAAAAGTGAATATTTAATGCAGTGCAAGGCTTTCCTGCGGTTCCGGTTCCCGCATACAGGATGTCGTGAAGCCTCGCCTTTTACATTATATACATACATGCTGCAGTCCAAATCAATCATCATGTGCCGCAAGGCACAAGTCCTTCTGTTAACAAGCCTATCTGATACTCGATAAGAGATGAAAGCTTATCCCTGTCAATGCTGTCCATTGTCAAAAAACCCATAAAGGCAAAGACAAATGCACTGTAAACCAGAAATGATGCGGATTCGAAATCAATATCCTTCCTCACGGATCCTTTTCCTGAAAGGTTTTCGAGCAGCAGTTCGATCTGCTTTATGACTTTAATATCCATACCCACACCTCTGGACATGACCGCATCGCTGGTAAAGGCTGCCGTAAATATATGACGCCATATATCGTTTTCAAAGGCAAGAAATATCTCAAGAAAGTATTCAAGCAGATCGATTATTGCTCCGGCAGGCTCTGCTTCGGGATCGTGTATCAGGGAATCCGCGCCTCTGATCGCCTGATCGAGCTTCTGCTCCATGACCTCAAGAAGTATATCATTCTTCGAAGAAAAATAATTATACAGCGTTCCCACACCCAGATCCGCTTCAAGCGCTATATCCTCCACCGATGTATCGGTAAACCCCCGCTTTGTAAAAAGCCCGTATGAGCGGTCAAGTATCCGGGCCCTCCGCTCTTTCTTTTTCCGTTCTCTCAGTCCTGACATATACGCCTCAATAAGCACCTGCTCGCGGTGCAGCCCCTGCCGGTATCGAAAAAAAACATCAGTACCCGGGCTTAACCCAAAAAAACAGTAACCAAACGTTCCGTGATTCAATTCATATATGAATACGCTCAATTATGAATCGCTTCATAATTATACCATATATATTGTCTGGGTCAATACAAAAATGAAAAAAAATATTCAGATGCGTCTCTGCTTTTACTATTTTATGTGTCCGTCTTTTCCCGGCGCCTTCATTTAATAATGGAGGGTATCGGAAAGACTCCCGGCATGCACAATAAATAAGGGGCAGACATGTGAGCCTGCCCCTTTCATATCGCAGTATTGATGAGTGACGGCTGTCAGTATTACGGTCCTGTAACCGAATCGCTCAGTTCACCTGCAACCGGGCAGTCCTTTCCGTCTTTGACGATCCTGGTTACGGTAAATATCAGAGTGCCCGCCTTTTTAACAAGCGATGATTCGAACGTTACTGTTCCGCCCGCATCAGTCAGGCCTGAAACTGCAGCTGAATCTGCTCCGCTCCATGCGCCTTCAACTGTTGCATTTGCAATTGCCCGACCCGACCCGTCATTTTCAGTAACTGTAACTTGTGCAGTCCCCTTCCAGAATTTCCTTCCGACCGTATGAGAGCCCATATGTATTACAAGCCAGGCGTCCGGTACTGAAGGTTCATCAGTAACCGTTACGGTTACGGTGTCCTGTGATACAGCTCCTCTGTCATCCGTTACGTTCAGTGTCTCAGTATATGTTCCTGCGGCAGCATAAACAATGGATGCCGTGATATTGTTCTGAACAGAACCGTCACTCAGTATCCATTCATAACTCACAATCTCACCGTCAGGATCGTAAGAACCGCTTCCGTCAAGGATAACAGAAGCATTTGTATAAACATCCTGATCAGTACCGGCATCAGCAACAGGAGCATCATTTACATTGTCCACGAACACCGTGATAATGTCTGCCGCGGTCTGGGATACGGTATCAACCGCTTCAGCAGTTATTTCACAGTTCCCCTCAGATACGGTTGTTGTGTCAAATGAAACCGAATAAGGGGCTGTATCATCGCTCCCTATTGAAAAACCGTCAGCATAAAAATTAACACAGACAACACCGTTATCATCAGATGCCTCTGCTGTCACTGTTATAGTTCCCGCCACAGCACCACCGTCCGCAGGAGCTGTAATGCTCACCGCCGGCGGGTTGTCTACCGGGCCTTTATTCCACTGAAGAGCCGCATATACATCAAGCAGGCCGTATCCGAATGTTTCATCCGGGCCGGTGTCACCCAGATCCAGTGCGGAACTCTGAATCGCCTCGCGAACGTCGTCCGGAGTGGCAGCATTGCCGCACGAAAGCAGGAGGGCTGCAACAGCTGAAACATGGGGAGTAGCCATGGATGTTCCCTGGAAAAAATAGTAGTCCCACACAGTACTTCTCGGATTCGGCTTTTCAAATGTCTGCTGGAGCACTCCGTCCGCGTATCCGTCCCCATTCTGGTCTACTCCTGTATTTCCGCCCGGGGCAACAATATCGAGCCCCGGCCCGAAACTTGAATACGGAGCAAGGGATTTATCGTACTGTGTTGCGCCTACTGCGATCACATACATATTGTACGCAGCAGGATAGTCGAGCTGGCCGATGCCGCTGTTTCCGGCAGCAGCAACTACCGTAACATTATGATCATACGCATACTCGACAGCTTCTTCGATCACAAGGCTCGGTGAACTTCCGCCCAGGCTCAGGTTTATCACGTCCGCTCCGTGATCAACAGCCCAGCGTATTCCTTCAGCAACATCACCGCTTGTTCCGGAGCCGTTCTTGTCAAGCACCTTTACAGGCATAATACTGCAATTAAAGGCAATACCCGCAACACCTATACCATTATCAGTGCTCTGTGCAATAGTACCGGTCACATGAGTGCCGTGGCCCGGACTTCTGTCATCATTCGGATGCGTGTCATTATTAACGACATCATAACCCGCAACGAAATCCGTGCCCTGCAGATCCTCTGCCTTTTCAAAAATATATGGCCCGCTTCTGTAGTTTTCATACGCAACGCCTGTGTCAACCACAGCCACAACAATATTTTTGCCCGGAAGACCGGGGGACCCCAGAAAACCCCATGCTTCGGGCATTCTGACTCCGCCTGAATCCGATCCCCTGAAATGCCATTGATATGAATAGTACGGATCGTTGGGGATCCATGTTTCATTCAGCGCATACAGCAAGTAATTCGGTTCGGCAAAAACCACATGTTTCTTTTTTTTCAGCTCTTTTACTTTTTTCCCAACCTGACCGGGAGGAACCTTCAGTATTCTGAACGGTTTCCTGTCCCCCGCGAATTTCACGACAACTTCATCCGCTGCAAATGCCTTTTCCCCCTTTTTGCACAGCGGTGCTGTTTTGATCTCCTGGCCGTTTATAACAAAGGCACAGAGAAAAAATACAACCATACATGATATACACGCATAAATTCGCTTGGATTCCGTCATTATATACCTCCTTAAAATATAATATATGCTTTAAAATATATCACATGTGATTACAATGTCAATATAAATTTATAATAATTTATAATATTATAGAATATCAGAACCGTTTTTTCGCTTCCCCTTTTGCCCGGCCAAAAACCTCATCTATCTTCTTCCGCTTTTCCTCCTGCTTCTCCTTCGTTTCTGTTTGTTCCGTGCCTGCTGATTCACCCCCTCCTGTTCCATGTTCCTCCTCGGTTTCCGGCCCTGTTGCCTGCCCATCTTCAGGAACTGCCCTGCGTACGCCCCTCCTCCCTCTTCTCGAACGCATATGCCGTATCCTGTCTGCAGCATAGGTACGGACCGCTCTTCCCGCACGTCCGGCCCTGGAAAGAACCCTGAGCAGAATAAAAAACCGCCTTTCCGCTATTTCAGCAAGTACACAAAGGACCGCCGCGATAAAAAAGGGAAGCATTACCGTGCGGTGACCTCTGCTGCTTCGGGACGGCTGTCTGAATATGTCCGAAAGCTGTACGAGCAGGGATCCTCCCGTATTTTCAGCAATGCGCTTGAGCGCTTCCTCGCCCTGCGAGCCGCCCTGCAGGAATTCGTATTCCGGAGACATCCGCAGATTGACAGGATCGACCTTTATCACACTGCTGCCGATCAGAACAGCAGGCCTGTATATCCCCTCCTTTTCCATTGTGAATTCAGCCTTGAGTGTATATGGGCCGCACCACTCCATCGCTTTCTTCAGCGGTTTATCCCCGCCGGACGTGAATACTGCGAGTTCAGGAGCTGCACCGAAATCGGGCCCTGTTTTATCAGGATCTATATCCAGATATACACACGCTGTATGTCCCTGTTGCTCCACCCGCGCCTTGAACGTGTCAGGAGGCTCGACCCCTCCCAGCCACCTGGCGGCTGTTGTAAAAAAACTGCTGTACCCCTTCCATGTCAGGAAATCCCCGCTTGTCTGACCATCGGCTTCACATGAAAGGGCGGCTGTCCGTCCTGTCCCGTACTGGCGGAACGCAAACAGCGGGACCGGTTCATCGCCCGCACCTACCACCCCGACAGTCCCTCCTTCCTTCAGATATGTCTGATTGTACCCCTGTACCGAAGGAAACGAGCCTGAAATCTCTCCGAGAGCGTAAATATCGTTCAGGATTTTCCCCTGCAGCTGCTCTTCAATAAAATTCTCACGCACCATGGAAACCGTATCCATCGAAAACAGAGCGGGCAGCTTCATTGGGTCTGTTGTGAAAAAGATATTCCCTTCTCCCCGGCCTGCAATATCTTTGAGAAATCGTGCGTCCGTGTCCTCCTCAGTTCCGAGAGCGACCACGCTTACTGTTATTCCACTGGATCTGAACCCGGCTATCAATTCCCTGTAGCTGCCCGGTTCCTCAGCGTCAGCTGCGTCCGCAAAAAGTATGATATGCCTGTTTGCCATGCGCAGACCGTTCATCATTGCGCCCATGGTTTTCAGCCCCGTATATACAAAGATCCCCCCTCCCATCGACTCAATGTCAAGTATGTCCCCTGCCGTATCAGATGTCACGTTTCCTCTTCTGAACGGAACGATGATATGTGCGGACGAATCCACAGCAACAACTCCCACAGTATCGATGGGCGTAAGCATGTCTACCGAAGAGGCTGCCGCGATATTGGCAAGGTCCATTTTGGTCTTTCCTCCTCCCACGGGCATGCTCATGGATCCGGACCTGTCAAGCACCAGGCCGAGGGCCATCCCTACTTTACGGTGCTCTCTGCGCACCTCCATGCTTACTGGCATTACCTTTTCAACAGGGCTCCTGCAGTATCCTCCGGGACCGAAACTGTTCCTGCCGCCGGTCAGCATCAGGCCGCCTCCCTCATCGGCCACATAGGCTGACAGGTATTCAAGCTCATGATGATTGAACTTCGCTGCCGGGACATTCTCAAGGATCACCGCCCTGTACCCGTCAAGGAATTCAGGGGTGAGCTCGTAGGCACCCGGAGCAACGATATCGAATTCGATCCCTCCGGCTTTCAGGGCAGCGCTCAGGTGATCCCTCCTGCCGCCGGGCGTAACAAGGCATATCCTCCTTTTGCCCCTGACCCGGATACTTCCGACAGCGGAATTATTCTCCGGGAAGGGATCGTCCGGGACCGATACTGTAATGCGGTAGGTCTCTATTCCGGGATAGACAAGGCGGTCCCTGAACCTGAGAATATTCGAACCCGCTGAATATTCACTCCTGCCTTTGGCAATGACCGTGCCGCCCCGCATGAGCCTGTATGAACAGACACCCGCGCCCGAAGCCCTGAAAAACGTGTTTATCTGGAATGGAGCGCCGGATTCGATACTTCCGGGAACTTCAACGTCAGTTATGCTCAGCGGGTCTATCCCTCCCCGCCCCTTGTACCGGTAGAACACGGGGATTCCGCGTTCAACGCATTCAGCAGTGACCGGGGCCGGATCAGCGCCGTTGTACATGCCGTCACTGAATACGATAATACGCCCGTCCCTTTCAGGAGGGATCATGCCCAGTGCCGTGCGGAGTGATTCAGTGAGGAATGTGCCGTCGCGGTCTATATAATCCGAAAGGGACGTTTCGACCGCACTGTCGGCGAGGAATTTTCTTACCTTGACATTCCGGCCGAAGGAAAGAACACCGATCCGGTCATGCTTCCCTTTCTCTTCCATGAAAATGGAAATTGTCTCCTTCTGTTCCCTGAGGAATTCCGGGGAGACCGACTTTGACCTGTCAAATACAACAACAGCATCCGTGCCCGGAACCTCGATTTTTAGGACCGGGCCCGCTGCGGCAAGAAACAGGAACGATACAGTGAGAATACGGAGGATCTTCACCGAAAGGGGCACTGTGCTCCTCACGATCATATATACCGCAGGAATTGCCAGAAGCATTATCCACGGATACGCAAAGCTTATCATCGCGCTATTATCCCGACCTGAGGATGATCCAGTCGAGCCCCAGAAAGAAAAGGGCTGCTAGTATCAAAAGCGGAGAGATCCACTGCCGTTTCCTTTTCAGCGTTATGCGTCCCGGGTCCCCTGCTTCCCCGGTGTCACCGGGTGAGGCTTTCCTGAAATCGGATTCGAGCGGATTTATGAAATTAACTGAAAACCGGGCGATTGTCTTCCCTTCCGCTTTCAGCGTATATATACCCTGTCTGCCGGCTTTCCGCACAAGATGAACATCCGAAAGCACGGCAGTGTAGAGTACGGTCCCGTCCCTCTCCGCCGTACACTCAATGCCCCGCAGTTGAGGGGCAGCATAATACAGGACCTGCTCGCCAAGGATATAATTGGACCGCTCAAGCCCGGGAAGCCCCGACCGCATCTGTTCGACAATATTGGAAAACAGCACGGGCCAGTCAATGCTTTTAAAGAAATTTGTCTTTCCGGGATCCATGTTTATGCGGAACAGTCCGTTTCTTTTGCTCCTGAACATGAGGAAATGCGGGCCTGCGCTGATCAGAGGCTCGATATCTTTCTCTGCTTTTCCTGCCCCTCCCCAGATAACCCCGTCAAGTGTAACCCCTCTGAGAAAAGGATGGGTCCGGTCCATGAGAAAACCGTCGGAAATATGCACATGCTCCCCTTTTCCCGGCCCGATACTGAACACCCATCTGAATTCGTCCTCATGCACTTCCGCACCTGCAGGTGCGAACACGATATTCGCGTCTTCAGGCGTGTCAGCCATAACTGTATCAGGAATGATAGATACCAGCCTTGATATTCCAGGATCGGCTTCAAGGCCGTTCAGCACACGTACTTCCTTGTTCGGTTCCGGAAGAAGATATACCGAGTCGTCGGCAGCGAAACTGTCCTCAGCAAGTTTTACGGCCACCGGAGCCCTGCCGCCTGAAAGGCTGAATGTGAGCCTCACGCTCTGTCCGCCTGAAAACCTGATCTCCTCCCGCCTGAGTTCTTTCCCCTGGGCTTCGACTACAATGCGCCTGGACTGCGCACTGTCAGAAAAATTCCTTACAGCAATGAATACAGTTTCCTTCCCCTCTGTCCCGCGCAGCCTTCGAGCCGCGGTAATACCGCAGTTGGGTACGGGAGCTCCAGCTGAAATCACCCGCATATTTCCCGGCCGGTCCTCTGGTATATGGTCCGTAAACAATACGGACCCTTCAGCAGATCTGCGGAACTGGGCAGTGAATTCTGCGGCTTTCCCGAGATCGGATGTGAATGATGCAGGCTTCCATTCACGCAGCGCGGCCTTCACGCGCGGCAGGGGTGAGAACGGGCCGGCTATCACCCTGGGCTCGGAACCTGCCTCTATCACGGTATACAGGGTTTCTGCATCACGGGAGCAGAGCGAACCGCAGGCGCGAACAGCCTCTCTGTAGAACGGCTTTCCCTCATGAACAGCGGTCATGGAGAGTGAATTGTCCAGAAAAACGATCCTGTGCCGGAACGACCGTTCCGCACTGCATGAAGCACCCGAAATAAGCAGGGACAGTATTACAGCTGCAAGTATCTCACAGATAAGCGACCCGCTTCTCCGGATCCTTTGAAATGATGCTCCCTCCGGAGAGCGCTCTTTTTCCTGTTCCCATAAAAATACAGCGGGTACGATGTGCCGCGTGAATCTGGTCCTGAAATAGTGCAGGAACACCACTGCGGGAACGGAGAGAAAAGCAGCAAGTCCCCATGGGTTTCCGATCTCAAACACTATAACCGCCATACACGGCTTTACGCCGCAAAAAAACTGAAACTTGTTATGCCCGAATTTTACCGGTCACGGCAAAACCCTTATTCGTCCTCCAGAAGCTCGGGAAGGTGCTCCTTCACCTTTTTATACAGCTCATCGTTCGATATGCCGGTCGTCCTCCCCTGTTCATACTGCTCCGCCACCCATTCATATATCTTGAGTATGCCCGGTGTGCGCTTGTCTATCACCATATCCCTGTGTCTGAGGATATTATCGTTTATCCAGAAAGCTATGCCTGCAGCACCGGATTTGTCCGTGACTGTTACTCCGGGAGAACGGTTGAGAAGAATGGATGTGTCAAATATATTGTAAATCTCTTCATTCTTCAAAGCGCCGTCTGCATGTATTCCCGCTCTGGTTACGTTGAAGTCCTCTCCTACAAAAGGATAACAGGGGGGAATGTTAAAACCGATCGTATCTCTGAAATACTCGGCGATTTCCGTAATAACCCTTGTATCAGCTGAATCATCTTTACCTGTAAGACCGATATATTCAATAACCAGTCCTTCAATAGGCGGATTTCCTGTCCGTTCACCCAGCCCGAGAAGCGTACCGTTCGCACCGCAGCATCCATACAGCCATGCAGTGGTCGCGTTCACGAGCACCTTGTGGAAATCATTATGCCCGTGCCATTCAAGCTGTTCAGAAGAAAGGCCGCCCTCGCGTATCATACCCTTCACCAGCTTGGGCACGCTCCGGGGTAATGCTGCCCCGGGATAGGTGACTCCGTAACCCAGAGTATCGCAGAGCCGCACCTTTATCTGAATACCGCTCTCTTCTGAAAGCCGCACGATCTCGTGTGCAAACGGGATCACGAATCCGTAAAAGTCAGCCCTGGTTATATCCTCAAAATGACATCGCGGGCGTATGTCCGCATTGAGAGCCTGTTCAATGATCTCAAGATACCCCTTCAGTGCCTCCTCGCGCGTCTTGCCCAGCTTTGTGAAGATATGGTAATCGGACGTACTGGTGAGTATGCCCGTCTCTTTCAGGCCCATCTGTTTTACCAGTTCAAAATCGGAGGCAACAGCCCTGATCCAGCCTGTTACTTCAGGATAGTCGAATCCCAGTTTGAGACACTCTTCAACGGCTTTCCTGTCCTTTTCAGAATAAAGGAAGAACTCGCTCTGCCGTATAAGACCGTTTTTTCCTCCCAGTTCATGGAGCAGTGTGAAGATATTGACAATCTCCTCAACGGAATAGGGAGGACGCGCCTGCATTCCGTCCCTGAATGTTGTATCCGTAATCCAGATATCCTCAGGCAGCTCAGGCTCCTCTATCTCTCCGTCAAACGGGATCCGGCACACCTCCGAATAGGGAAAAATGTCCCTGTACAGGTTCGGGTTCTCAGGGTTTTTCAGTTTTCCCTTATTAGTGTTCTTCAGAGGCTTTGCTTGTATGAAAGGGCCTTTCATGGCTTGTATCCTTATTATTCCTGCAAATCGTAATATATTATATCATATTCAGCAGGTGTTGTCAAGCCTGTTCAAGGAATCTTTTCATTATTAACCTGAAAAATTACTACAATCTTTCAATTGGTTTCTTACCATTATTGTTTAAATTCAATTTTTCCCGACTTCCCTTCCTGCCCATTTTTCACTTGATAATTACGCAAATAGCATACAATTATTAAGGAAATTCCGGAATTCCCGGAACGTCAAGAAAAAGGATATATACCATGCACCACTATACAGAGGAAGTTGAATCCAATATACACATAGACAGGCTGCCCCGGGGCGTGGACCTTCTCCATGACCCCATGCTTAACAAGGGGACCGCGTTCACAGAAAAGGAACGCGATGCCCTGGGCCTGCGCGGCCTGCTTCCCGAGCATGTGAATTCCCAAAAAGAGCAGGTCATGCGGGTCATGGAGAATCTTCGGAGAAAACCGGATGATCTCGAGCGGTACATCTACCTCATCAGCCTCCAATCCAGGAACAGGACACTGTTCTATCGCGCAGTGATGGACAACCTTGAAGAAATGATGCCGATAATCTACACCCCGACCGTGGGGCGTTCATGTCAGGAGTACGGTCATATATTCAGAAAGCCGAGGGGAATATTCATTTCGATCAAAGACAGGGGACGGATTACAGAGGTTTTGAAAAACTGGCCGTACAGTCATATACGCGTTATTGTTGTGACGGACGGAGAGCGCATCCTGGGCCTCGGCGACCTCGGAGCGAACGGCATGGGAATCCCCGTGGGAAAGCTCGCGCTTTATACGGCATGCGCCGGCATTCATCCCTCCCTTACGCTGCCTGTCACACTGGATACGGGCACGGACAATGAGGAACTTCTGAACGATCCGCTGTATATCGGTATAAAATCGCACCGGGTACGCGGACAGGAATACGATGACCTGGTCGAAGAATTCATCCAATCAGCCCGGAAACTGTTTCCGCACCTGCTGATCCAGTTCGAGGACTTTGCCAATGTCAATGCGTTCCGTCTTCTCAACATGTACAGAAAACGCATCTGCACGTTCAATGATGATATTCAGGGAACAGCATCCATAGCCCTTTCCGGACTCTATTCTGCGATGAAGATCACCAGAGGCAATTTCAAAGAGCAGAATATCCTTTTTGTCGGAGCGGGGGAGGCCGGCATAGGGATAGGTGAGCTTATCGTATCAGCCATGCAGAAAAACGGGCTTTCCGCGGACAAAGCACGGAAACACTGCTGGTTCATGGACTCAAAAGGACTTATAGTAAAAAGCAGGACCGGACTCGCCGGCTTTAAGCTTCGCTTTGCGCATGATCTCGAGTTCACACCTGACATTCTTACCGCTGTAAAAACACTGAAGCCCACAGCTATCATCGGCGTGGCGGGAAAGCCCGGACTGTTTACGCCTCCCGTGCTTGAAGCGATGGCCGCCTTCAACAAACGGCCGATCGTTTTTGCACTGTCCAACCCTACAGCCAATGCTGAATGCACTGCTGAGGAAGCCTACTCAGCAACTGAAGGCAGGGCAATCTTCGCCAGCGGGAGCCCGTTCGCCCCTGTAAAGACCGGGGGCGCGCTTCACATCCCCTGCCAGGCGAATAACGCGTATATATTCCCCGGCGTGGGTTTGGGCCTTATCGCGTGCGGAGCTCTTCATGTGACAGACGAAATGTTCCTCGCTGCAGCTGAAGCGCTTTCCGGCACAATGACAGAGGAGGAAATACGCGAGGAGCGGATCTACCCCTCTCTGAAAAGAATACGGGAAGCGTCTTTGAATATCGCGATCGCGGTCGCTGAAGAATGTTTTGCCCAGGGGCTTGCAACCGTACCCCGGCCGGACGATCTGCGCGAATATATCAGTTCAGCCATGTACAAACCCGTGTACAGGGAATATGCTTGATCCCCCTTCCTGTCCACTGACCCCTGTCTGCTTTTAACTTTTGACTTGTGACTTTTAACTATTTAGGTGTTACGTAAAACGCGTACATCCTTGTGCGTTCCGCACCCCGGGTTGTATTAAGCGTATACCGTATGCCGTCTATTTTTTTGTTGACCGGCACGGACACGCAGCGGCGGTAATTCCCCTCTATATCTGTAAGCCTTTCCCATGAATCCCCCTGCTTGATATCGATGCTGAACGAATCGGGGATCACGTCAGGCAGGATGAATTCATCCTGCCACGTGTATGAATAGCTCATCTGTATATACCCGTCCATGGCCGTATCAAGAATCAGTACAGCCTCCGTTACGGTACATGTGGTCTTAAATTCATACCATACAGAATCGCCAGGGGTATGCTCCCACGCATGCGGATCATCCCCCACCTGCCTGTGTATCCCGTCCCGCACCGGCTCCGGATCCCCCTGCGATGCACTGAGCACTGACTGAACCGTAAGATCGGAGTATTCCTGCGGGGCCAAGGGTATATACGCGTCATCCCTGAGCAGCATCTGCTGAAGTCCGCTCACACGGCCCAGAACCCCTTCCGGGTCCACTCCGTTCTTTACGGCTACAGCAGCCGCCGTGCCCACGGCCTGACCCATGCTGCACCCGGTTCCCATGACCCTGGTCGAGCTCATTGCCGCGTGAGTGGCGCTGTGGCAGCGTCCTGCAAACATAAGGTTTGGGATGTTTTTCGAATAGAGCGACCTGTATGGAATGCCGTACGGCGAAGGGGCTGGATGGAATACTGTTGATGGAGCCCCTATTTTCACGGACCTGAATCCGGCGGAATGGTGGTCGTCCATTGTCCAGCCCCCGTATGCCACCCTGTCCTCGAATTTTCCTCCCGATTCAATATCGTTCTGTGTCAGAACATGCACCCCTGTATAGCGGCGGCTTTCCCTCTTTCCAGGCAGGAACTGCATCCATGTCAAAGCCCAGTTTTCCGCTTCGCCGCTGCACCGGTTCTTTATATGATCCCACACACCGTATGATATTTTAAGAAGCTCATCCCTCATGCGCTCTGTATCCCGGATGCTGTCGTGCTCGCCTCCGAGCTCCACCCACCAGTACCCCATTTTCCACCAGGTGTGGCCCTTTGCACCGTACGGAAGCTCATCACACGAGTCATACGTGTAGGCCCAGGGCAGCGGCTCAAACGGCCGGGGAGAATCGAACTCCTCCGCCTGGAACATGATCGTCATACCCATTGTGAGGCTGTCCCCTTTTTCAGGTGCAATCGACTCGCTGTACTCACCACGGGCCTCCCGTCCGATCCTGAAATCCGCACCTGTCAGGGGAGCGAGAACACCATCACCAGAACAATCCGCAAAAATAGACGCCTTCACAGTATGATATGTCTGTGTGGTCAACTGCCATCCTGTGGCCGATACGATCCTGTCCCCGTCCATGTCCGCGTCAAAACAGGAACAGTTGAGGAGCAGCGTGATATTTTCCTCGAATGTCAGTTTTTCATACAGGATAGTGTCCCAGATCGAAAATATGCGTCCCGGGTTCCGTTTGAGGTTCTCAAGCCTCAGCTCCTCAAGAATACCGGTCTCCCGCATATGGGGTATCCCCCCGCTTCTGTCAGCTCCGCAGATATGCACCCTGATCTCACTCGATGCGTTCCCTCCGAGCACCGGTCTGTCGTGCATAAGCACAACGCTGGCTCCGTGACGGGCTGCGGCAAGTGCTGCGGTCACCCCGGCCATGCCTCCTCCGACAACGCAGAAATCGCATGTATGCTCCTCGCGCGGGAATACATCACCCGTGCCTCCGGTCTGCTTCTTTTTCCGGGATTTTTTCATTATACCGTCTCCTGGCTGAAATACTCAACCAGGCACTTATCAAGAGGCGGGATATCTCTGGGTTCAGCACCGTTCCTGAGGGATTCCGCAGCCATGCATCCCGCAGCCACGCTCATACGCGCGGCAACAGGGCTTGTAAGGACCGGTCCCCCTTCACGCACATACCGGACAAATTCCCGCACTATGCGCGGATCCGCCCCTCCGTGCCCACCCTCAGGGCTTTCGCACACGAATTCCTCATCCCCGTGCTCCTTAAAACCGCACCGTTGATTCCACAGCCGTACAACAGGCGGTGAATCAGAAAAATTCTCGATTCTGCCCTCAGTCCCGATTATGGTATAGTTACGCCACGCGTCAGGCGAATAATGGCACTGCTGGTATGAACAGTATACCCCGTTATCAAGCTCCATAAGCATCATGCTCAAATCCTCAACATCTATGACGGGGTTCAGCCCTTTCTGTGACAGGGGAGGCCAGTTCTCCATTTTCCAGGAAACGTCCGCCTTTTCCGACGGGGTGCGCCTGTCCGTTATCCGATCATACAGGGTCAATCCCCCCATTCCGGTCACCCGCTTTGAATACCCTCCGCAGAGCCAGTGAAGGATATCAATGTCATGAGCCCCTTTCTGAAGAAGAAGGCTTGTCGTTCTGCTCCGTTCCGCGTGCCAGTCCTTGAAATAGGCGTCGCATCCGTACGCCACAAAATGACGGCACCACCCCGCTTTAACCTCTCCTATGGCCCCTTCGCTGATAAGCTCCTTCATTTTCTGGATAAAGGACATGTGCCTCATATTATGGCCGAGGTACAGCTTTTTCCCGTGTTCCCGGGCCGTTCTCAGGATACGGTCGCATCCTTCGATCGTTATTGCCATCGGTTTTTCAAGATACACGTGCTTTCCGGCGGAAAGGGCTGCTGAAGCATGCTCCTCATGAAGAAAATCTGGAGATGTTATGAATACGGCCTGGATAGTATCCTGTTCAAGGAGTTTATTGTAATCGTCCGTGATAAACACATCCGGGCCGAACCGTTCCCTGAACTGTTCAAGAGCTGTGCTGTCAACATCTGCGGCCGCGGAAAGCCGCACCCCGTTGTCCGGATCATGTGCATTATAAGAAAGAACCCCCCTTCCCCCTGCCCCGATTACGCCTATGTTCAGCTCCTGCATATAACGGATTCCTTTACAACCTGTACTTCCGGAAAATGGCAAACTGCCAGCAGAAAAAACATTATACCTTTAAATACGGTGTTTCAAGAAAAAAGAATATAAAAAAAAAATATTTGACATATCGCAGATATATGGTAATATAGAATCTCTTTGCAGTTTTGAATATCCCTCATCCGCATACTGTTTTTATAGGAATGAAATATGGGAACAAAACGCATTAATGACCTGGCTGACATTATGGCTAAAAAACACGGCTTCTCCAAGAAACAGTCCAAAGAACTGGTGGAAAGCCTGTTTAACGAGCTAAAAACCTCTCTTGGAGACGGTGACAGGATCGTTATCAGGAATTTCGCGAGTTTCGGGGTTAAGGAAAGAAAACCCCGAAGGGCACACAATCCGAGGACAGGTGACGTTATCTTTGTCCCTGCCAAGAACGCAATACGATTTAAAACGAGCACAAAATTCAGGGATTATCTTCAGATAGCGAGCAGGAACGTACTTGTCATAACTAAAGACACGGGAAGTTTCAGGGACTTTCTGATAAACCATATTGAAAAGATAGAATGCAAACCCCGTGTTGCGGAAACCGCCGAAGAAGCGTTCGGCTTTATTTTCGACAAGGATCTCCAGATATACTCGATAATAATAGACAGCACAGTTCCCGATCAGGAATCCCGTCTTATGTGCAACAGGGTAAAAATGGACAAAACAGAGAGTATCATCTCTATAGTCCGCATCAGGAAAGAGAGCGAAGAGGATAATGTTGAAATGCTCGAGATCCTTCCTGACGAATTGGTATACGAACCGTTTGAAATAGACGAACTGATGAGCAGGATCAAGGACGAGGTCAACAGAATAGCTGACGAACGCAGCTATTTCTCCCAGCAGGTCAAGATCAGGATCCCAACCATCATCAACGAGATCGAGAAAACGTACGATATCATGGAGGATTTTTTCAACAAAACCAACCTGGAACAGGAGCAGATAGACGAGCTCGGAAACGCTTACAGGGAAGCGGTCGGGAACGCTGCAACTCACGGAAACAAAAACGACGAGGGAAAGAATATACTCATAGATTTTGTAGTCGACTCTAAAAACCTTTCATTCAGCATCGAAGATGAGGGAGAGGGATTTGACTACGAACCTTTTTCAAAACGCGCAGATGAAGCTGCTGCAATCGATGTTGCCCGTGCCCGAATCAAGCTTGACAACCCGGGCGGGATGGGCATGATGATCATTAAGAAATGCGCAGATGAGATCAGCTACAACGCCACAGGCAACAAGATAACCGTAGTCAAGCACCTGAATGTGGAATAGAATCGAGTAATTTGTGATTTACGACTCGCCTTCGAGAGAGACGCCATAGCCGCTTCGGCGGAGGAGCTTTGCCGATTTGCAAATTGGACATAACCACCAAGGCTCAAAGACACTAAGTAAAAGAAAAGTTAGAAAATGCAGCGTGAAATACTGAAATCAAAAATACATCGTGCTGTAATCACTTCAGCCGAGCCGGATTATGAAGGGAGTATTCAGATACCTGAGGATCTGATGCATGCGGTCGATCTGTGGGAACGTGAGAAAGTCCTGGTAGCTTCGATCACAAGCGGAGCCCGTCTTGAAACGTATGTGCAGAAAGGGCCTGAAGGCAAAGGCCAAATCGTCACGAACGGCGGTGCCGCACGCCTGATCGGTCAGGGGGAGCGTGTTATCATAATGGCATTTACATGGTCTGATCGCGATGTTCCCACAAAAGTCATCGTATGCGACGAACAGAACAACATCGTCAAACGGGAACCCGAAACCTCCTGAATTCTACAGGGGCACGCCACTGTCCTGCCCGGTATTTATGTCACCCCCCCTTCCCTGGTAGCCCGGGGTCTTCAGATCCCGGACAACAATGAAAGACATTCATGTTTGAATTGAAGCCTGATTATGACGAAGTACTGAGCCGCTACAACGCATGGTGGGATTGCGCGGTTGTCGACCGTCCGCTTGTCTCAATGGCATTTCCGGTGTCTGAAGCCGACCGTAAGACACCCCCCGGGAAACAGCATGCATCTTTTCGCGACCGGTGGCTGGATACTGAATATATAGTGGCTCAGGCTAAAACACGGCTCCACAATACTGTGCATTTTGCAGACACGCTTCCAATTGCATGGCCTAATCTTGGGCCTGAAGTCTTTTCCGCATTTTACGGCTGCGAGATGGAATATGGGAAAAACACCGCCTGGAGCAAACCCATTCTTGCCGATTGGTCGGATGAATCCGTGGAAATGCTCCGCCTGGACACGGACTCTTTCTACTTCAACAAACTCATGGAAATGACCGGAGCATTGATTGAAGCGGGACAGGGCAAATTCATTGTCGGCTATACCGACCTGCACGGAGGAGCAGACGCGATTGCGGCATTTCGTGACCCGCAAAAACTGCTTATTGACACTATCGAGCATCCGCATGCGATCAAGCGCCTCTGCGACAGGATCACAACGGACTTTCTGGAGGTGTACGACCATTTTCACGAAATCCTATCTGCCGCGGGCATGCCAAGTACGACCTGGCTGCCGGCAACCTGCACGGGGAAGTATCATGTTCCGTCAAACGACTTTTCCTGCATGATATCGGATGAAGCATTTGAAGATCTGTTCATCCCCGGCATCATTCGTGAATGTCAGCACATGGATCGCTGCATCTACCACCTTGACGGCCCGCAGGCGCTTCGTTATCTCGACCGCCTTCTTGAAATCCCCGAGATTCATGCGATTCAATGGGTGCCCGGTGCAGGTCAAGAGTACTGGGCTGACTGGATCGAAGTCTACCAGCGCATCCAGGGCCGGAAGAAAGCAATGCAGATCAACAATATTCCTGCAAAGGATCTATCAATGCTGTTCGAAGCTCTGCACCCGGAGGGTGTCTGGATCAATTCTGTTGCCGATATTTCAAATGAGCAGGAAGCCCGGGAAGCGCTGAGTGAAATTGCCGCATGGACAAAAAAACACAACTAATATACCGTTGCACAGCAATGGCTTACACATAACAAGGAGCATTAATATGAATGATACAGTGATTATGATTAGCAGTGAATTTTTCGGACGCGGGGATGATGAGCTCGGACGTAAGCTAATGGGATCATTTTTAAGAAAACTCAGTATAGACGATAAACAACCGGGAAAAATCATATTTGTGAATTCCGGAGTGAAACTTCTTTCAGAAGATTCGCCTGTTCGTGACGGAATCGATCTGCTCATACATGCAGGGATCGATCTGGTAGCATGCGGAACGTGTGTACAGCACTATAATCTTGGGAATAAGATAAAGCCTGAGTATGTCAGCGACATGCGCAGTATTATTTCCATATTAATGAAATCTGACAATGTAATCACGATCTGATATTACTGATACCTGTTGTTATATCCCGGCTTTTTCAAGTACCGCGGGTATATGCTTTTCCCATCCCAGGCTCATGATATGGATGCCGCTGCAGGTATCCTTCAGTTCCCGTATCAGGCCGGCGGCGATCTCTATGCTTGTTGCAGCCCTTTCCTCTTTGCTTGCGTCCGCCATTTTCTTTATCATTTCCTCAGGAACCCGTACACCTGCAACATTATTGTTCATGAATTTCGCCATTCCTGCCGATTTCAAAAGGACGATCCCCGCAAGTACAGGAACATCGAATTCCTTTACAGATTCCATAAAACTGCCGAACTGTTCAGCGTCAAATACGGCCTGTGTCTGAAAGAACTGAGCTCCAGCAGTTATTTTCTTCTCCATTTTTATGATCTGCGGTTCTACAGGGTTTGCGCACGGTGTGACAACAGCGCCTTTGAAAAACTCAGGCGATCCGTCCAGTTCATTGCCTGAAAGGTCCTTGCCAGATTCAAGATCCGATAAAGCCCTGAGAAGGCCTACTGAATCAAGGTCAAACACACCCGCAGCCTGGGGATGGTCTCCCATGGTCTGGTGATCTCCGGTAATGGCAAGTACATTCCGTATACCGAGCCCGAAGGCCGATATTGCGTCGGACTGGAGCGCTATCGCATTCCTGTCCCTGCATACCATCTGAAGCACCGGCTCATGACCGTGTTCAAGCAGCTTCACGCATCCGCCCATTGAGCCGAAACGCATGACCGAGCTCTGATTGTCGGTCACATTGATTGCAGTGCACCCTGATTTCAGGTATGTATCAGCTTCCTCAATGCACGGATCGACATTCGTTCCCTTGGGAGGCCCGATCTCCGCTGTAATGACAAAATCACCCTTTTCAAGTTTTTCCTGAAGACTGCTGATACTCATTATTGCGCTCCTAACTATTTATTTTTCGAGACTTCGCTCGAAAAATAAATAAAAATCCTGTTCGATATTCGATATTCCTTTCTTCTTTAATCCTGCTCGCCGTCTATCGCCCAGTAAAGCGTTTTCCGTACAGCAACTGAAGGCATCAGTTTCGACTTGTCGCGGGGATCCATCATTTTTTTAAGAAGGTCCAGTCTTCCCACCTTTTTCAGACGGTCATAGATCTGCGCCCAGGCGCACGGCCTCCCTTCTTCAACTTCGCAGTCCCCGTCATCCGTTGTTCCTCCGCACTGACCGTTCACCAGCCCTTTAGCACAGCCCGCAACCGGGCATATGCCTCCGGTATATCCGAGCATGCAGTCGCCGCACTGGGCACATTTCTCTTCTCCAGGCCACAGACCGAAATGCCCGCCCATGGAGAGCGTGTTCGCGGCAGGAAAGACCGGTTTGTCAACAACAGCCCCCACAACCTGCACACCGACACCGCAGGAAAAAACAAGGATGCCGTCAGCAGCATTTATCTCATCTTCCCTGCGTACAAGCATAGTGCCTGTCAGGACCTTATTACAGAGAAAATCAATATGAGTGATCCCCGCAATCCGTTTTCCGCTGGATTCAAGCGTTTCCCTGACCTGAGATGTGATCTGAGCACCGGCTGTTTCGCATACCTCAGCGCACCCGCTGCATCCGACTAAATACAGATTATCAACACCCTCAAGCAGTCCGAGAATTTCCTCAGCAGGCTTCATTTCAGAAACAAGCATGGTTTTTTCTCCAATATTTTATTTCATCAAAAACTGCATCAACAAGTTCCGGTATCTGAGAGGCAATTTTCTCTGACAGTTCTGTACCGAATTCGATTTTTTCAGGCTTTAAGCCCATTATAACGATCTCAGGCAGGGATCCTTCTGTAAGAAGCTTTATTCTTAATGTTTCATCAATGCCCATTTCATGAGCTGTAAAGCCCCCTTCAGGAAGGGATTCAGAAGCGGGATTTCTCACAATATGGATTTCATCTCCTTCTTTTTGCACAGCATCAATGAAAATGACCTTTCTGTATTCTCTTAAATCGGGCAGCGCGTCTATCAGTGCTGTTCCTGCTTCGATCGTGTCAACATGTTCGGGTAATTCTCTTGATCTGATTTCCTCAAGCGCATGCACGCCCAGACCGTCGTCTCTCATGACCGTATTGCCCACACCCACTACCAGAATATTGCCCATTTTAAAGGCGGTCCTAAGAAACACGATATGAAGCTATGCCCCTGCCTCTGTGATCGACCGCATGTACTGAACACGCGAGGCAGGGATCGAATGAACGCACGATCCGTACGATTTCAAACGGATTGTCCTCGTCCTTGATCTTTGTTCCCATAATCGACTGCTCCATTGGACCCGGATTCCCGTTCTTATCCCTTGGCGAAGCATTCCATGTGGTGGGAACAACAAGCTGGTAATTTTCAATTTTTCTGTCCTTAATCCTGATCCAGTGGCCAAGAGCTCCGCGGGGGGCTTCTGAAAGGCCTGCTCCTTCAGTCTGTTCAGGCATGTCATATTCGGTATATACCGGCTCTCCCGGCTTTACCTGAGTAACCCACTCTGACATTGCATCAGCCACGATCTTTGCTTCAAGGGCACGTGCAGCATGACGCCCGCACACCGACATAAGAGCTCCGGGTTCAGCATTAAGGGCAGACAGGGTACTGTCAATAAGCTCTTGTGCCTGTTCATGGCCCGCAACATATGCTGAGAGCATCCGGGAAAGGGGCCCCACTTCTGTGACGGTATCATCATAGCGAGGCGATTTCAGCCATGAATATGCCTCTTCCTTATCTTCCTGCGGGACAGTATCCTCCCTGGACGGATGTGTATTCCCGCCTTTCTCATCATACCACGAATGGGTTACATATTCCGTTATCTTCGATTCATCAACATCTGTTTTGTTCAAACCACTGTCCACCAGCCCCTGAGGCAGGAACCTGGTTCTCTCAAGAGGATCATCTTTCCCTCCTGCCGTATCAAAGACTCCGTAGGAAAGGAACTGTTCTGCCCCCCTGCCTATACTAAAATAGTCACTGTATGCCTGTGCAACAGCGATTACATCGGGAATATACACATTGTCAATAAAAAACCGGATCTCGTTGAGTCCGTGAAGAAAAGCGGCGATCTTATCAACTGAAGCGCCGGCTGTCACGCCTCCGGCGACCGTGCCCATATTATGAGGCATCTTTCCTCCAAAAATCGAGAGGATCTCCTGCGCCTTCCTTCTCATCCTCAATCCCTGTATGTAGTGAGCGGTCGCCTCCCTGTTAACCTCCTTCGGCAGCCTGTAATCACCTTCATACCTCGGCACAAACGGCTCCAGTACGCCGCGCGAAATGAATCCTTTAACTGACTGAAGATCCGGATCGCTGCCCTCGTAGTCCGCAGCCGCGGTTACATCCACAAAATCAAGGGCTGCAAGATGATAGAAATGGAGAATATGCGACTGAAGAAAATTCGAACCGAGGATCAGGTTGCGGATGATCCTCCCGTTGTCAGTAAGGTTTCCGTCTATGCCGAACGCGTTGTCAAGAGCAAGGGCTGAAGCTGTGGCATGCCCCGCAGGACAGACACCGCACACCCTCTGGGTGAACCGTGCTGCATCCCTCGGGTCCCTTCCCTTCAGTATCAGCTCGAATCCGCGGAAAAGCACTCCTGAACAGCGTGCCTCTTTTACCTCGCCGCCGTCAACAGTTGCTTCAACTTTCAGATGCCCTTCTATCCTTGTCACCGGATCTATGACAATTTTTCCCATAAATCATCTCTCCAAATTTTGCTTTACGTAGGGGCACGGCATGCCGTGCCCCTACCATTAATAGTGATACATTACATAATCAAATATCAACATACTACGTTTCAGGTGGTCTAGCCTAAAAACGCGGAAGACCTGTTTTCGGGTTTAAGATCTCCTGATTCATCAATCCGGAGTGCAGGCGCGCAAACACCCGGGATATTCCTGAAAAACGGCGACGTTCCGTCAGGAAATTCAGGTTCGCAGCATCCTATGCACGGATGGTTATTTTCAATGCACCAGTTTACTCCGTTATTCCAGTGCCGTGTCGGACAGTCGGCATGTGTCTGCGGCCCGCGGCATCCGAGAAGATACAGGCAGTACGGTTCGGAAAGTTTTTTCGAGAACCTTCCCGCATCAAAATGGGGACGCCTCGGACAGTTTTCGTGTATAAGCGTACCGTAAAAAAGCTTGAGCCTGTGAAGATCGTCAATTTCATCCGTTCCGGGAAGCCCGTACAATACAACCTGAGCAACAGTTCCGATAAACCAGTCTGGATGGGGCGGACAGCCCGGCACGGTAAGGTAGGGGGTATCTATTCCCTCTTTATCAAAAAATTCACCAATACCCACGCACTCCGGATAATTCGGATGCGCTGCGAATAAGCCGCCGAACGACGCGCATGTGCCGAGAGCTATAACAGCATCCGCCTTTTCCGCCAGTTCCTTTACCCTTTGCGCCATTGAAACCTCTTCGCCCTCCCTCTGTCCGAGCGTGCAGCATTTTTCATTCAGCGGAATGCTCCCCTCTACAACCAGAAGGAATCCTCCATCCTCAGAAGCAGCACTGTCAAGGATTTTAACCGCAGGTTCTCCCTGCCCGGCCATTATGGTTGCCTGGAACCTGAGATTTATGTGCTGTCCCGGTACGATCTGATCAAGAAGCACAGTATGTATTTCGGGACGCACACTGTTCAGCATTGAAACCGAACAACCGCTGTCTGAGGCTGCCTGCAGCCAGATTACCGGTTTTTCTTTTACTTCACCTGACATACACACTCCTTTTAGCTGTAGTATGTTATTACCCGGATATTAATATCATTGTTATACCCATATTATATTATACCGTTATTCTTCAGGTGTCAAGTATTTTATGGGATTTTTTTCCCTTAGTTGTATTTTCTTTCACAAGAAGATGGCGGCTTACATCCCTGTGAATGGAACAGATATGATTTTTTCGGTGAACCCCTGTTATATCCCCAATATCTCCCCTGCCTCTTTATTGTCACAGTCCATAATATACTCTATTCCGCTTATATCACTTGCTTCACGTGTCAAAGCAGATATATCACTTCGATCAATATACTTCAATTCAAATTTCCTTGCCCCACACATTATCTGGCTCAGCCCCTGTTTTAGTCTCTGCATGTATGAGTAGAGCCCTATGCCGCCCGTTGGTATCTGTTCAAACCGATCTCCATATGTGCGCCTCAGTTCAGGAGCGGTAATAAATATCTCATCTTTGGTGTTTCCGAACCGCGATATATATACAGGAACCTGCTCTGCATCAATTGTTTTTCCAATCGTTTTTCCGACCATTGCCGCAGCTAATGGGGCGCGTGCCATTCCTGTAAGTTTAAAATACGGAGAACCCAGTGAGAGTGTTTTGAATATCTGGTCCTCCATGGTTATACCGCCCGCCGCAGCAATATCCGGTATATATTTACCCTTTTCATCAAGTTTTCTCACATATTCATACAGCAGAGATCTCAGCTCAATCTGGGGTACACCCCATTCACACATCATCCGCCATGGGCTCATACCTGTCCCACCTCCTGCTGCATCCACGGTAAGAAGGTCTATTTCCGCCTCGGAAGAGTATTTTACCGCCTGAGCAAGATCTCTCGGCCTGTATGCACCTGTTTTAAGAAATATATATTGGGCTCCCGCTTTCCGTACTGCCTCTACCCTGCTGCAGAAAGATTCTTCTTCGACCATTCCTACACGCGAATGCCGTTCGAACTCATGAAAAACCCCCTTTTCAAATGCTTTAATTGTGTCTTCATCATACGGATCGGGCAACACTATATATCCCCGGTCATACAGTTCCTGTGCATGCGCCAGATCTTTTATCTTTACTTCACCGCCGATATTTTTGGCCCCCTGCCCCCATTTGATTTCAACAGCTCTTACACCGAGTTTTTCAATAACATATTCCAATACCCCTAATCTTGTATCCTCAATATTCGCCTGCACTGCTATTTCACCATACCCGTCTTCCTGCCATTCCCTGAACAGATGTATTCTCCGTTCCATTTCAGGAGAACGGGTTATCCTTCCTTTTTTTATCTCCGCATCTGAATCCATACCGCATACATTTTCTCCGACTGTTACAATGATTCCTGAAAGTGCAGCGCCTGCAGCAAGTCCTTCCCAGTTGTTTTTGGCTATAGATGTGGAGCCAAGGCCGGGAATAACCACCGGCATGCGGAGTTTGATCCCCTTGTCATGTCCTATACGCTGTTCAAGCTTTACATTCGGGAATATTGCCTTGTCAGGATCAGGTTCTACACCGTAGGCTCCCGAACAGGTCCCTAGAATGGTAAAGTGTGAATTATCAACAGGATATGTTTTATCTCCTGAAGACGTAATCATTCCAAAAGGCTGGGGATAGATCGCTTCTGAAGACCGGTATGCTGATTTGCCGATCTCGCACATGCCGATACATCCGTCAATACAGGTAGCGCACATGCCGCTTGAGGGAACTACCGAATCTTCCGTTCTGTTTTTGGTCAGCGTTGCCGCTGAAGCATTTATTTTCCCGAAACTCATTTAATTTCCTTTCGATCTATTCCGCCATCCTGGACACATGTTCCGCATTCCCCTTTCAGCCCCATCCAGCATGAAAAATTGCCGTACTGCTCGAGACAGGTAGGCTGCTGAGCATTTTCACACCTTCCGCACAGCACATGCTCAGGTTCGGGCCCTTCACACCTGAGAGTACAGGCCGGGCATATGTACATACATGCACCGCATTTTCTGCACTGATCAGACGCAGCATTAAAAGGAGTTGTTATTTTCAGAGTATCTCCGCGGTTCACAAACCCGATGGCATTTCCAGACATCTGCTCCCCGCATATTCTGACGCAAAGTCCGCATAAAATACAGTCTTCCCACTTCGGGGTGAACCTGACCTGCTGAAGTCCCATTTTTGCAGCAAGGTCCTGAAGTACTTTTGATGTGGGACACTGGGCAATAAGGAGCTCCAGAATCATTTTTCTCGCGCGGACTACCCGCTTCGATGCAGTCAGCACTATTAATCCGTTTTCAGCAGGATACGTGCAGGACGATACGAGCTTTGATTTTTTTCCTGATGTGATTTCAACCACACAAAGCCTGCATCCGCCCCAGGCACTGAGTCCTTCATTATAGCATAAAGCCGGTATGTCTATTCCCAGGAAACGGGCGGCGTCGAGTATTGTCCAGTTTTCAGGAACAGTGACCGGTATTCCATCAATTGTTATTTCAGGCACGGTATGTCCTTTTTCTGCGTATAAACAGCATCGAATTTACATATGTCCATACAAATGCCACATGTGACACAGGCATCCTGATCAATGTAATGAGGTTTTTTCGGTTCACCTTTAATAGCCTTTTCGGGGCAGTTCTCCCTGCACACCCCGCATCCTTTACACAGATCAGGATCAATCACATACTGTATAAGCGCCTTACAGACTCCTGCTGCGCAGATTTTATCTCTGATATGCTCTGTATACTCATGTTTGAAGTACTTCAGCGTGGACAGAACCGGATTAGGAGCAGTCTGCCCCAACCCGCACATGGCCGTGTCCTTAATTACCTCTCCAAGTTCCTGAAGCAGTTCGATGTCCTCTTCATCACCGTTCCCCTCTGTTATGCCGGTGAGTATTTCGTTCATCCTCTGCACCCCTTCTCTGCAGGGAACACACTTGCCGCAGGACTCTTTTTTGAGAAAATCAGTGAAATAGCGGGCCACATCAACCATGCAGGTATCTTCATCCATTACGATCATACCTCCTGATCCCATGATCGAACCCGCATCTGTTAATGATTCATAGTCGATCGGTATGTCAAATATTTCAGCAGGTATGCATCCGCCTGAAGGGCCGCCCGTCTGTACAGCTTTTATCTCTTTTTCTCCTGATGATCCTCCCCCTATATCGTATATCACCTCCTTAAGGGTGATACCCATAGGAACCTCAACCAGTCCTGTATTTCTGACTTTTCCCACAAGCGAAAATATTTTGGTTCCTTTGCTTGTCTCAGTGCCAATTTCAGAAAACCATTCTGCACCGTGTTCCAGGATGTGAGGAATATTCGCCCATGTCTCAACATTATTGATAGTGGTCGGCTTTCCCCACAGCCCCTGCTGTACAGGAAACGGCGGCTTCTGTACGGGAACCCCCCGTTTCCCTTCAATAGACTGTATAAGGGCCGTTTCCTCCCCGCACACAAAGGCTCCTGCGCCCCGCGCAATCTTTACGGTAAAACTGAAGCCCGAACCCAGAATATCAATTCCGAGAATACCTTTTTCTTCAGCCTGCTGTATGGCATTTGATATATTCTGTATAGCAAGAGGATACTCGTCCCTTACATAGATCCATCCTTCATGCGCTCCTATCGCAAATCCTCCTAAAATCATCCCTTCAATAATGGAATGGGGATTCCCCTCCATAAGGCTTCTGTCCATATAAGCTCCCGGATCACCCTCATCAGCATTACAGATAACAAATTTTTTATCTTCGGGCTGTTCGCGGGCGATTTTCCATTTTGCACCTGTAGGAAATCCCGCTCCTCCCCTTCCGCGTAATCCGGCATCTGAAACAGTTTCTATTATTGTTTCAGGATTCCGTGAAAGCGCTTTGGCCAAAGCCTGATACCCTCCGACTGACATATAATCATCCAAAGATGTGGGATCGATAAGGGGATTATTCCCCATGAGCACCCGTTTCTGTTTATTGTAGAACGGGATATCCTGAATATGCGGGTATTCAGTCCCGTTCTCTTTATACACAAGATCATGCACTATATCGTGTTCAGCGGTTGCTGCAACAATATTTTCAGCATCTTCGGGGTCTATATTTCTGTAAAAAACCTGATCAGGAAATACTATCACATTGGGTTCGGCTTCACAAAACCCGTGACATCCTGTTATTTTCAGACTTACTGGACTTTCAATGATGCGGACCGCTTCTCTGAAAGCCTCAATTACCTGACCGGATCCCCGTGCCTGCGAGCATGTACCGTGAGATATAGATATGACAGGCGGCCTTTCCGCTGTTCTGTTCAGAATATCATGATAATATGCATGCAGCTCATCAGGAGAAGTCAGCCGTCCGTTTATTGTGCTATCAGTATTATTGTTCATCATTTACTGCAGTTTTCTGATAAGGTTCAGGGTTTTTGCACTGTCCATTTCTCCGTAGTATGCACCATCAACCACTACAATAGGCCCGATCGCACAGCATCCGAGACAGTTTGCAACCTCAAATGAAAAATTAAGATCCGAAGTCGTTTCGCCCGGCTCTATTCCGAGACAGTTTGCCACTGATGAAATAATATTGGAACTCCCGCGCACATGGCAGGCTGTACCGCTGCATACCGTTATTGTATGTTCCCCCTGAGGTTCCAGACTGAATGAATGATAAAACGTAACAACCCCGTAGACATCGGTCAAAGGCAGTTTAAGATAATCTGCTGTCAGCCGAAGAGCATATTCCGGCAGATAATTGAACCTGCCCTGTATTTCCTGTAGAATCGGGATAAGAAGCCGGCCGTTTTTCTGTACAGCATCTGACACACACTTTTCAATATCACTTTCCACGGGTATGCTTCTGATCAGGTTTTTTTCAGCAATATCAACGGTATTCTTCACAATGCCAGACTCCTCCTTCAGCCGGGATATAGGGACATGAATCCCTGTTTTCACATGAGGCACAGAGACCTATATACCTGCTGTCTTTTTGATCCTGCTGTTTGTCTATCTGTGAATCCTCAGGAATACTTTTTGTCTTGCCACTATCTTTTTCTTCATATCCTTCGTATTCATCACACTGGAATATAATCTGTTCGGATTTTTCCAGATACCTGCATGTTTCAGCATATCTGCAGCTCGCGCATAAACCTCCAAGAATTTTTTCTTTAACACTTTTTTTGCCCTTTTTATTCATTGTACATTCCTCATAAAATTCTCCGGATAGTACTGATAGAAAATAGTACTTTACACATTATATGCCATAATAACCGCTATTACAGGCCTGCGCCTGTAATGCCGCATATATCTTCTTCTATTTCAGGGAATTATAATGTATATGGACGTGCCGGTATTAATAGCACATACAAAATTTGGAGGCTGTATGCGGGGTTATTTGGGTCTCCCGGGACAAATTGCCCCGGTATTTATTTTTCCCTTTCTTTGCTCATTTTCCTGCGCAGGGTTTTTCTGTTTATTCCAAGTATTTCAGCCGCCCTTGTTTTGTTGCCTTGAACACTTTCAAGGACCTGATGTATATAATCAGTTTCCACTTCCTTCAGAGACCTGTCCGTTCTTGCACCGGTTTCAGCGGAAAACCGCATCAATGACGGCAGGTCCGGCACATCAATACAGTCATCATCCGTCATTACCACAAGCCTCTGAATAATATTCTCAAGTTCGCGCACATTACCGGGCCAGTGGTATTCTCTGAATATACGCAGAACATCTTCTGAAAAAGCCGGCGTTTTTCTGTCCAGCTCTTGAGCATAGGTACACGCAAAATGCTTTATAAGCAGCAATATGTCGTCCCCCCTCTCAGTAAGGGTCGGAATATCTACAGGTATAACATTCAGCCTGTAATACAGATCCTCCCTGAACGATCCTTTATCAATTAAGTGCATCAGATCTTTATTCGTAGCAGCTACAATACGCACATCAACTTTCTGCGGACGCCGTGATCCCACCATAAATACTTCCCTGTCTTCGATAACCCTGAGCAATTTTGCCTGCATAAACAGGCTTGTATTACTGATTTCGTCGAGGAAAACAGTTCCCCCGTCAGCAGTCTGAAAAAAACCGGCGCGTGTTTCAGTTGCCCCGGTAAATGCCCCTTTTTTGTAGCCGAACAGCTCACTTTCCAAAAGCTGATCAGGAATGCCGGCACAATTTACCGGTACAAAAGGAGCTGATGCCCGTTTTCCCCCGTAATGAATGCCGCGCGCCACCAGTTCCTTGCCCGTTCCGCTTTTCCCTGTAATCAGAACAGTCGCAGATGTGGATGAAGCTTTATCCATTGCCCTGAAAACTTCGCGCATAACTTCAGATTTTCCGATAATCCCCTGCTTATGTGTATACTCTGATACCGGGCAGTTACTCATACGCCTGTACAGTTTTTCTAAGACATCCTTAACCGCTGAAAACAGTTCCTCTTCTGTAAAAGGTTTTACAAGGTAAGCCTGAGCGCCTTTCTTTACAGCCAATACAGCATCGTCTATTGAGGGATACCCTGTAATTACCATAATTTCAGTATATTTATAGTTTTCCGCCACATGCCGTATAAGATCAAATCCGCTTACTTCAGGCATCTTTATATCGGTGATAACCAGGTCTACCGGGATCTGTTCAAGTACTTTGATAGCCTCTTTTACCTTAAACGCAGTGTATACTTCGTAACCGTAGGAATTCAGATTGCGTTTTATGACTTCAACAGTATCAGCCGTATCGTCCACCACCAGAATACGCTTCTCCACTTGAGAACTTGTATTATTCATGTGTCTCTCTATTATCTTTCGTGTGTATAGGCAGAATTATTTCAAATCTGGTCCCCTCGCCGGGTTTACTTGAAACCTTAATTGTCCCTCCATGTGATGTGACAATGCCGTGCGTTACTGAAAGGCCCAGCCCTGTTCCCTCGTTAATATCTTTTGTAGTATAAAAAGGAACAAATATCCGATTCAGTGCATTTTTCTCAATACCTGTACCTGTATCGCTTATCGAAATCTTAACCGCTGAGTCATCAGATTTCGAAGTTTCGATGGTAAGGCTGCCGCCCCGGGGCATAGATTGTATCGCATTCACAACAATATTTACAAGCATCTGCTGCAGCTGAGAAGGATCTGCAGTAATATCGGGTATCCCTGAAGCAAGATTACACGTTACTTTAATACCCTCTTTCCTGCATCTATGTTCGAAAAAAGACAGCCCCTCCCTTACGATCTCATTAAGGTCAAGCTCGGTCTTACGGGGAGGCATCTGACGTGAAAACAGAAGAAGTTTTTTCACAATTTCCCTGGCATGCAGAGAAGCCTTAACTATTTTACGGATATCATGCCGGGCCTGATCCTCTATCCGGGAAGAATTGAGTGTCAGTTCTGCAAATCCCAGTATATTGCCCAGCGGCTCATTCAGCTCATGTGCAACACCCGCAGCAAGCTGACCTATAGTGGCAAGTCTGTCAGAATGCATTAACTGCATCTGAAGCTGTTTGTTTTCCTCTTCTGCATGTCTTCTTTCAATAATAAGAGCTACTTCACGCGAGACAGTATTGATAAGATTGCGTTCCTCTTTGAGAAAAGGCCCTTCATCCAGGTCGGGTTTTTCTTCAAGGTATGTCACTTCTATATACCCGCGCGTTACTCCATTAATAACAATATCAGCTTTCTGGGAATGCATCCCCTCTCTGAAATTCTCAGATGTATACGGAGTATTATCAATCATAATACGGCCTTCTGCCACATCAGGATACTGCCACGCCGGAGGAAGCAGTTTAACGATCTGTTCCAGTACCTCTGGAATCGATGCACCGGGGTCCTCAGATGCCCGTGCTATGCCGTAAAGACAGGTCAACTCCTTAATACGTTCCTTTAGAGCGAATTCTGTTGTATGCTTCATGAGCAATCCTGTTCAGTTACCTTCAAAAGCTCGAAATTGCATATGCGCACTTCAGGCAGATTGTTCGAGTCGGTAATGAGATGGCCTGTACTCGCAAGAATAGAAAGCAGAAGGTGGCTTCCTCTCAGGTTAAGGTCTTCGACCCCGCATTCAAGAAGCTTCTTCTTTGCCGCTTCTATCAGTTCTATATATTTCTGCCGTGAAATGATCCCGTCATGCAGCGCCCTCAGTGCATTGATGCCCGTATAATAGTTCCCGTCCTCATCAGCAAGTTTTTCATCGGGGCCGTTCCAGTATCCCCATATAAGTATATAGTCCCGGTCATCTCTCAGTATGGGATTCCCGTCAGGATTCACATATGACGCATGGCTTGTATACCTGCTGTCGTCTCTGAGCGAATGGGATACTCCAGTCCTGATGCCTGTCATATATATTGCACGCGGATATATGGTGTGGATTCCCCTGCTGCTGAGCTTCACTGCAAGGGATATTTCCTCAAAAGGGCTGTTATATCCGAATTCGATAATACGTCTTTCGTCTTCTTTGAACGGGTCAGCGTCGGGATTGATGCCCACTTTTGAGACTTTCCATACAAGGTTTACATTGTCCTTGGTAAGGGTATGATATATCTCACTGTATCCTGAAAGCCGTGTCCTCGGTGTCTGTTCCCACTTTTCCGGGAGAAAATATTCGAACAGGTCAGGATCCCTGCCCACCACCCACAGTTCCCCTTCCGTAGTTTCACACCGCCCGTAGATATAATCGACATCCATGATATTCACATGCGACAGATGAGCGGGAAGTGTATCCGCCACAGAAACGGAAAACCTGTCCCGCTGTTTTTTCAGATATTCGCTCCGTCTCTGGGCCCTGACAACAGTGTCCCTCTGTTGGGTGCGCGACAGCAGTTCAAAATCGACCAGTGCGTACAGCGGTTTATTGTCCCTGTCACGGACAATGCTCCCGTTTTTTGGACGGAGAATGAGATGATGCGGCTTTCTGTCCTTCACGTCAAACCCCTGCCTGTTCATCATTTCATATGCCCCGATCGTAAACGTCTTCATCTGCTCTTCATCAATAAGCCCCCGGCGGCAGGCTTCTACCGCATCTATCCCTTTTATCCATTCATATATAACTGCATACGATCTATGCATATCAAGGGCTATTTCAACGTGTTTTTCGATAATACCCTGCATGCGGTATTCCTTGCGGCCTGTTTTCCACAGCTCAACCCGTTTTCCGGGTGCATATATGGCCAGCGGCTTATGCGTGCACACCCGCATTTTAGATGCTTTTATCGATCTTCTGAGCTCCGCAACAAGAGAAAACTCCTCAAAAGGACTGTTAAAACGGGTATTCAGGAATTCCTCAGTATCATCGTCACCGGGCACATCCTGCCCCATACGGTTCCATTTCAGCACGATATCCTTGTACCTGTCTTTAACGTCCTTTGTCCGGATCCGGTATATGCTGCTCGTGCCTGACAGCTTTTCCGAATGTTTCCTGAACCAGTCCTTGTCCTCCCAGAAATTCCCAGGGAGCAGACATTCGAGGAAAGGCACTCCGTCATCCGTGACATACAGGTCTCCCATCTCTTCTTCAAGGGTCAGATGAGTATAGACAACCCCGAGGATCTTCTGGCGGATCGCTTCCTTGTACACGTGTTTTCTTCCTTGTTCAATTGTCTCTGCAATTATAGCACGTATATATATAAATCAATAAAAAAATGAGGGGAAGCATGGAATGTATTACAACAAATCCTAAAATATTGTATCATCCTCTTATAATGTTATTCTTCTGGAGTAAAATTATGCATTTTTTCAGAGCCTGATAACGACAATACAGTGATATAGACGCAACTCTCTTCATGCTGAAAAGATTGGTTTCTGAGCTGTAAAATACTATGCAGCTGCTGTTGGCTATAAAGCAGCTTTTTAAATTTCCGGATCGCCCCGGGAATGCGTTATGTTGAATATACCCCATATGCCGCTCCCCATGTCATGCAGCCATTTTGCCATGTGATGTTCACGCGCCCCTCCTCTGTATCCGCGGTCTATGTGCTCCTCATAGAAACGTCTGGCAAATTCCTCTCCCCCTATGAATTTGCCTCTGCTGTATTCTATGCCTTTTCTGGACATGCTTGTGGCCGGACCATGAATACCGTATTGTTTCAGATTCGCTTTCATTTCTTCTGTTATTACAAGGCCCTGCTCTTCAGGCCGCCCGTGTTCGTCTTTGTGCGGGCTGGTGCCTGCTTCGTATATGTAGGATAAGTAGGTCTTAAACAGCTCACGTGTGAAGCTCTGCCTGTCTGTCAGGTCTTTGTACAGCCTGGATATGCCAAGGCCTTCTTCAAGAAGGTCTATGTCTATCAGGCCTGAAGGGTTGCCTCGCTTTAATTCGTTGATGCTGCTGTATTTGTAATCTTCAGGGTTCGCTGTGAGGGATGCGCGGAAACTGTTTAATTCTATGTATGCTCCGCATTGAATGATGCCCATGCCCCGCTCTATGATGTTTGAGAAGTACCGCTTTTCCCACAGTGTACCTGTTTTGCCTGTGTGACGGTTGTATGCGTTTGTCAGAAGTACGTTTAATCGCTTCATGAAGTATGATATGTCTGTAAGATGCTGTACTACATACGTGCGGTTGGCTTCTATTGATGCGTTGCGCTGGTATTCTTTTTCATGGTAATCGTTCCACCGCTGTATTGCCTCCTTCGGATCTATGTCTTCAGGATCTGCCATATTTACGAGTAAATGATAGTGATTCGATAGAATTGAATATCCGCAGTATTTAACGTAAAATAGCGTGCGAATCTTCCTGAGGATCTTACAGAACCGCTTTTTCATGTATGAATTCAGGCGATAGTCTCTCGAGTTTGTTCTTGTTATTACATGGTACGCCGCTGCGTGACCGGGGGCTTTTATGCGGGGTTTCAGTGGCATGGCTGACCTCCTTTTTGCAGGTTATGGTTTGGGATGTGCTTTTTTTTGTTTTTTTTGAATATTATAATTTTCAGGATCTCCGAAACCAGTTCTGGGCGATATATGTATATAATGGAATATTATATGAAATATTTCTGTGTATCAAGAGTATTTTTAAAAACGTGTTCTGAACCCTTTATAAAAACTCAAAAACTCTATTCCTTCATTCTGCCCTCTTTGAGATCTATCCTTTTGCTCCCAAGCTGTGTCAGTGCTTTATCATGCGTGGCGAGTATGATAATTCTCCCTTTTTCGGCTTCTTCAGAAAGGCAGTCCGCAATCACATCCGCGTTTGATGGATCAAGGTTTCCGGTAGGTTCGTCAGCAAGAATGATCTCCGGATCGGTTATAAGGGCCCTGGCAGTGGCAACCCTCTGCATTTCGCCCACGCTCAGCTGAGGTGGCATGTGCTCCAGCCGGCCGGTGATCCCCAGCCGTTCTGCGAGTGCAGCGGCCTTTAAGCGGGCTTTGTTACGGGACCGGGGCGGAAGGGGCAGCAGAATGTTGTCATGCGCGCTGATATACGGTATGAGAAAAAACCTTTGGAAGATGAATCCAACAGTATATTTCCGGTACCTGTTGCATTTTCCGGCTGAAAACCTGTATATATCCTTTCCTTTGTATGCGATATTTCCCGATGTGGGGCGGAGCATACTCCCTATGGCGAGAATGAGAGTGCTCTTGCCGCATCCGCTGTGCCCGCACACAACGGTGAAGTCTCCGGGTTTACACGAAAAGCTGATATCGACGAGGGCCTCTACGTTCCTGCCGCGCACAGTATAGGTCTTTGAAAGCCCCTTAATTTCAAGCATATCATTCCTCCATAAGAATAACACTGGGGTCAAGCCGCACAAGCATGAACATGGGCACGCTTTCCGCAGCAGCGGCCAGCAGGCAGGCAAGCATGGCCACTGAAGGAAGATGTGACCATGCAACTGCAACCTCCCGTGTCTTCGTAACGGCAAATGGGGTTACGAGGGATACTGACAGATACGAACCGATAATGAACCCCCCGATTGAGGAACACAGGGCAATGATCAGTATCTTGGTTATATACAGTCCGGTAATATAAAAGTATCCGGCCCCTATTGAAAGCAAAAGCCCTGTTTCGCGCTTCCTCTCCCTCACCTCCTGAAGCCCTGTGATGATAATAGTAATGACCGTTGCGGCAAATATCATGACAAGCAGATATTTCAGATACAGCCGCGTTGTCATTCTCGCCCGGTACCTTCCGCGGGCTATGTCCATCTTTGTTATCTGCCTGAATTCCGGGAACAGCCGGTTGAGCTCCGCCCGCTGATGCTTTTCTACTTTAGAGAGCGAACCGGCATGAAGGCATTCAAAGGAGAGGATATAGTTGATTTTCGGGCCCGTGCCCAGCAGGGACTGACAATCCTTCAGGTTGAGGTATATTCTGAAGTCATCAAGGGACCCCTTTTCAGGAATGATCCGAACTGCAGAAAACGCTTTCCCCATCAGGGTCACGCTGTCCCCCGATGCGGCGTTCAGTATACGCCCTGCCTCGGAACCCAGCCGTACGGTTCCGGGATCAACCGGCTTGATAAGATTGCCTTTCTCCTTTGTCTCATCCGGCCGTTTTACCGGCTCTATTCCGGTCAGGATAAGGTCCTCTCCGCTGACGGTTATGAGCTTCTGGAGTGCCGATACATAATATTTGGAATAAAGCGATGTGTGTTCTGCCATGCGGCGTGTGACATCGTCTGGAAACAGTATCTGGTCATCCGTACACCTGTATATGTCAGCAGGGCTGACCGATTTCGGAATGATCAGCAGATGATGACCCATCTGTTTCATCACAAGCTGCATTGACCTGTTCATGTACCCGGCCGAATTCTGCAGATATGTATACAGTGCAATAAGGCATGTCATAATCAGAAATAGCAGAGCTGTAATGATCCATTTCTGCCGCGCCTGGTTTATGACCATCTTAAAAAACATTATGTGCTTCCTTTAAACGGTTGACAGGGAACAGAGGTCAGTAGGGCCGGACCCATGTGTCCGCCCGGTTGAAAGTCGAAAGTCTAAAGTCGAAGGCAGGCCCCGCGAAGCAGAGTCGTTTTTTCAGTTGTAGCGGTTGTAGGCCTGCGGCCGTTTTATGAAGCTTCGCTTCAGCACTTCAAAAATCTAAAATCTATCCGTTCTCATCCGGCAGGTTGCTGATCGCTTTCTCAAAATGAGCACCTGCTTCCCTATACAGGGAAAGCACAGTATCCAGCTCTTCAGCAGCTTCCTGCAGACCCTCTTTCTCAGCAGCGTCCTTCCATTTCTGTATATCCCTCATATGGCTGCGGTTGTGATCAAGAAGGTGCGGCAGAAGGATCTCCAGTCTGCCTGCTGTGGAATCGTGACTGTGTTCATGAGAATGTTTGTGTTTTTCGGGCTTTTCATCATTTTTCAGCAGGACGAAGTTCTTCATCAGGTCCACAGTATCAACTGAATATCCGTGGACATGTTTTTCCTCCCCGAAGAGATCCCGGACTTCTACAGCATCGCCGTGTTTTTCAACACGCGCGGCTTCTTCCATAATGCAGTTATCATCAGTTTCCGCATCAGTGTAAATACGTGAAAGGCACATAGGGGGTTCCTAAAAAGAATGGAGTGCTGGAGTAATGGAATACTAAAAAAACAGGAAAGACCTGATGCCACTCCGGCTTTTTCATTATTTTCCACGGGCTTCAACTTTCAGGAGACTGTCACAGTTAATGGGGATCGGATAATCACCGTGCTTACGGAGTGTTTTGAGGGCTTCAGCGTAATTACGAGGTGAACATCCGTATGAAACCGTACTGCATGTACCGAGTATAAAACCCCCGTCCGGGGCCGCATGCCTGAGCGCATACAGCACATCTGCGCACGCCTCTTCAGGTGTATCTGTGTGAAGGCTCGATATTTCAATGCCTCCCCACAGAGCAATTCTGCCGCCGCATCGGGATTTCAGCTTTTTCAGATCCATCGATGCTGACCTCTGTATTGACTGCAGGCAGTCGTATCCAGCCTCTATCAGCATATCCAGAATATCCCAGTTATTGCCGCAGTTATGGGTGACCGCATACATGCCCCTCTCGTGGATATGCTCCGCCTCCCGCTTCATTGCCGGCAGGAACAGGCTCCTTATCGTCTCCGGATCCACCATGGGGCCCTGTTCGCTTGAAAAATCCCCTGAAGAAAGCACAGCGTCTATACCCTCCCCCGCATATACATCTGTCATTGCGTTATGGACACCGGCATAGAGATCAACCGCTTTTTTCACCAGTTCAGGCTGCGACACGATGTCAATAAACCTGTCTTCTTCAGTACCTCCGAAAAACTCACTTATAATCTCAAATTCGGAAAGGTCCATCGGTTCTATATTGCCGTTATCGTATCCGAATCCCCTGGCAAAAATAAACGCATGACCTCCAAACTCCCGCACAATATATCTGAGCAGGTCAAGACGGGATTCATCTTCAAATTCGAACACATATTCACCGTCCTGCCTGCCTGTAATCCTGAACCCGAACCGCGGCACGAGTTCAGACACGAAATATTCTTCAAGATCATCCGCTGAGGAAAAGACCATGCGCGGCCGCTTCATAAGAAGCATCGAGTCATTGCCGGGAGAATACTGCCATATTCTTCCGCATTCGTCTTTCCACTGTTTTTCATCCGTTCTTTCGACTGAAACAGGGCTGCTGTCTGCAGGAGGAACAAGGACAGCAGGAATCAGGTCATACCCGAATGCTTCAACGATATCCTTTATGTCCTGCTTAAAACAGCCTATCAGCTCATCCCGTTTTCCCTTCCACAGCATCCTGGTTGTTTCGGCTTTGCTGCGCCAGTGAACCGTACGGCCGAGGATTCCTTCCGACACATCATGGTCAATACCCGCTTCCCCTGCAGGCACACGGTCGGATTCTTTCAGGGAAAAAGCTGTGGCTGTCCTCTGCTTTGAGTCCATACAGCGTCAGGTAACCTGGACAGTGGGAAACTGTTCTATATCAGTATGAGGGATAAACAGGGCTCTTTGGAATTCCTCAATATAATCGTCCGCACCCATAAGATCGTAATATGTCGTGTTTCGTCTGATTGCCCCTATCGAATCGAATGCCTCCTCATAGAATGCAGCCATTGAAGCTCCAACGATCGATGTATTGCCCGCGAATACGATCTTTTCCCGTGCTATATCCGGAATCAGTCCGATGGTTACAGCATTTTCAACATCGATGTAGCTGCCGAAAGCACCACCGATATACAGGCGTTCTATATCCGATATCTCAAGGTCAAGACGGCGCAGCAGTATCCGCATCGCTGCGTAGATCGCTGCCTTTGCCGTAATAATATTTTCAATGTCAGCCTCAGTGAGATACACGCCGTCCTTGCATGCGCTTTCGGACGGCGGCACAAATATATAGCGGAGTATCCCATCTGCCGTTTTCACCCTTTCCGAATCGGGATCCTGGATTTTTCCCGAACGGTTTATCAGATTTTTTCTCAGAAGGACGGATACAGCGTCAATAATGCCGGAACCGCATATCCCCTTCGGCTTTTCATGCCCTATGCTGACCCACTCTATTTCACCTTCATCATTAATATATATCTTTTCTATCGCGCCTGATTCGGCCCTCACTCCGCATTCAACACTTGCCCCTTCAAGCGCCGGCCCTGCAGAAGCCGAACAGGCGACCAGCCAGTCACTGTTTCCTACAACGATCTCTCCGTTCGTGCCTATATCCACCAGCATCGATATTTTATTTTTTTCGTGTATTCCTGTGGCAAGAATGCCTGAGGTTATATCACTGCCAACCCAGCCGCTGATCCCGGGCAGTGAATAAAGAAGCCCTCTCGGGTTTATCTCTATGCCTACCTCTGCTGCTCTGAGCGGAGGAGACTCAACTGAAGCCGCGACATACGGTTTCCGTCGTATATTCTCCGTGGGAAGGCCCAGAAGGAAATGGCCCATCGGGGTATTGCCCGCGCATACAACAGCGGTTATGTTCTTCAGATCCACGCTGTTGTTCCGGGAAAGGTTTTCAATCAGTCTGTTAATATCTCCGATGAGTGCCTCCTGAAGAGACCGGTTGCCTTTTTTCTCAGCCTGTATCATACGGCCGGTCACTTCCCTTCCGTGCACTCCCTGCGAATTAAAGCATGCGGACGCGTCAAGCGTGGTGCATGAATTCGCATCCACAAGGTGGGCGACTACCGTTGTGGTTCCGATATCTATGACTATCATGAAGCTTTTATCCGAAGTGTCGCCTCCCTCTATCTGCATCACTTCCGAAATATCCCGCCGCAGCCCGACCGTAGCGGTTATTTTAAAATCGCTGTTCCTCAGGATTTCAGGAAGTTTTCGGATAATCTTGAGGCCCATCTGCATTGAAGGTACATCAAGTTTTTTCTTGATCGCCTCACATACCCTCTGGTGATCTGCGGTATTGTTCGCGAGTGTGGGCTTTTCAAGCTCGATATATATCTTGGTAACCAGAGGGGCCGGTTTGTCCACCCTCGTGTATAAGGGAGGCGTGAACGATTTGAATCTGGCTGCATCCCTGTCATCCTCACCCTTTTCCCTGGCAAATGTTTCAGGAGGGATCTTAACAATACAATCATCTTCTACATACGTCATGCAGGCCAGTACGTATCCCTGTTTTATCTCCTCCCTGCTCAGCTTGCCCGAAACTTTTCCCGATACTTCACCCTGTTCCACTATCATTCTGCACCGGCCGCAGATTCCCTCTCCGCCGCACAGATTGTTAATGGTTATACCGGCCTTTGCCGCCGCTTCAAGCAGCGTTTTATCTCTGCGTACCTTTACGTCAATTTTCTGCGGCAGAAATGTAACAGTATATTCCTCCATAGTCACTTCTTCATACAAGTAAATTTACTTTTTATCACTGTTGCTTTCTGAAATCAATTTATTCAGAATAGCCGTGTACGCGTTTTCCTGTCTCAAGCCGACGATACGATTCGCCTCTTTTCCTTTACTGAAAAATATCACGGTGGGAATTCCTCTGATCCCGTACTTCTGCGCAAGGCTCCTGTTTTCAGAAATATCAAAAGATACCTTGCATATCACGGCTTTCTCCTGATATTCCTTTGCAAGTTTTTCGATAACAGGGGCAAGTATGCGGCAGGGAGGGCACTGGTTCGAATAAAAATCGACAAGGCACGGCTTCTCAGCACCGAGCACAAGGGATTTGAATTCGTCCGGACTATGTATATGGACAAGCTTTCCTTCAGCAGGCTGTTCCGTGGTGTCTTTTTCTGTATCCCCTTCTTTTTCCGTTTCAGATTCCTCCCCGCCTGTACTCTCCTCAGAAGATGTATTCTCTTCTGTCCCGTCCTCTGAAGATATATTTTCCGCTGTCTCTTTTTCAGGCTTCGTGTTCTCCTCCTTTTCTTCAGAAGGCCCCTTTTCGCCGCATCCCGCGCATATAAACAGCATAATAACCGCTGCAACCACTGTATTCTTTATAAACATAGTTCCTCCTTGTATTCGATGTTATTGAAAAACTGATTGTTACGGCAGCTCTTCAAGCTGTTCAAGAGTCTGCTCCGCAATTTTTTTATTCTTTATAAAATGGTTTTTCATCCTCTTCAAAAGCCCCTCTTTTGATTCAGGAGTCGTATAATACTCGTGGTTAAGAAGCTCCTTTGTCCATGTAATATTCTTTTCTACCTCCTCCGGTATCCTTTCACTGTCATGGCGCACAGCCTCCTGCGGGCATGCTCCATGGCAGTGGCCGCAGTGAATGCACTTATCGTCATCTATAATAGCAGCGTTATCAGGTATTGCTATCGCTTCAACCGGGCATTCATCAACACATATTCCGCATGCAACGCACATCTCTTCATCTATCCAGGGCATAAGTGCCTCCTTACATACTACATATCAATCAGCGTTATTTTGAATGGAACGACATAAGCCAGTCAGGCTTCTTATCATCCGAAGAATTGTCAATAAAATCGAGAAAATCCACTATTCTCTGCACTGTAACTCTGCTTACATTGTGTTCAACTCGGCACGCGTCCTCCTCAGCGGTCCGGCTGTCCAGATTGAGCACCTCTGTAAAGAACCGTTTAAACAGATTATGCCTTTTGTGTATGAAACAGGCTATTTTTCTCCCTTCAGCAGTAAGTTTGATATACCCGTAGCTTTCCTGCTCTACCAAATCCCGTTTTTTCAGGCATTTCATTGCTGAATGCACGGTCGGAGGGGTAACATTCATAATACTGCTGACATCCTTTACCCGTGGAATGCTGCCGCTTTTTTCTATATTCAAGACCGCTTCCAGATAATCCTCCATTGTAGATGTAAGTTCACCCTCTTCACGGCATTCCATATCAGTATGTTCCTTATAACTTAGAACAATCTAACTAATTTTGAATAGTATAATTAAATTATCAAATGTCAAGTTTTTTCTGATATTTTTTACCTCTAAGCGCCTATTCTTTTTTCGAGACTTCGCTCGAAAAAAAGTCATAAGGTTAGGGTCAGGAAGCCGGTCTTGGTCAGGTAATTGGGTTAGATAGCACGCTGACGCTATGTATTTAACCTTTTTCTTTACCAAGCCAATCCGGCTTTATATCTGTACCTAACCATTACCCATTACCCACTCACCATACTGGCTTCATAACCTTTACCCTGACCTTTATAGATAATTCCAGAAATAACAAATAAATATATATTAACGACAACGCATTGTCATTCAGCAGGTACGTATCGCCTGATCAAAGCCCGGCCTGATTAATGATCTCCGGGATCAGGTCCTCCCAGCCAAGGGCCATAATATGGACACCCTGACACAGAGGCTTTATCCTGTCTATGATGTTCACTGCTATTTCCGCTGACTTCTTCTTCCGGTCTTCCTTGCCCGTGTTCGCCATCTCCTCTATCAGCTGTTCAGGAACGTTCACGCCTGCAACATTTTGATTCATGTATTTTGCCATGCCCGCGCTTTTAAGCAAAACGAGACCGGCAATTACAGGGACATTAAAATCTTTTGCTGTGCTGAGGAATTCCTCAAACTCCTCCGGATCATATACCGCCTGTGTCTGGAAAAACACTGCGCCCGCCTCGATCTTCTTCTTCATCTTTATAATCTGCGGCTCCAGAGGGTCGGAGGAAGGGGTTACGACGGCACCAATAAAGAAATCAGTCTTTCCTTCAAGTTCATGCCCGCTCATATCACTGCCTTCGTTCAGCCCTGATACAGCCTTTATAAGCTGTACGGAATCAAGGTCATATACAGGCTTTGCTTCAGCATGGTCCCCAAGGAAAGGATGATCTCCCGTGAGACACAGGATATTCTCTATGCCCAGGCACCACGCGCTCAGCACATCAGACTGAAGTGCAAGTCTGTTCCTGTCCCTGCATGTCAATTGATATACCGGCTCGATCCCCTTTTCCACGAGTTTCGCGCACACTGCCAGGGATCCGACTCTCATAACAGCACTCTGAAGGTCGGTTACGTTAACAGCCATCACTTTATCCTTGATCGTATCCGCTTCATGCAGGCAGCCGGATATATCCGTTCCCTTGGGCGGACCTATTTCACCGGTCACTGCGAATTCACCGTTTTCCAGGGCTTTTTTCAATGAGCTCATTTTTTTGTCCTTTCTCTTGTATAGTGTTGTCAGTCACGGTTCGGAACGGTTACATCGCCTGCCAGCGATGAAAATGTGGTCTCTCCGTCACTGAGCACAAGGGTTCTGGGACGGCTCCACCTCGCGTAATTCTTAGGTTCCTGGTACTGATCAAGAAGATCGAGCCTGCCGATATCCTTCAGCCTGTCATAGATGAGCTGCCATCCACAGTCTTTATTCGGGTCGACTTCGCATTTGCCGTCCTTTGCCCCGCCGCATGGTCCGTTAAGAAGGCTCTTTGAACAGAGGGTCACGGGGCAGAGGCCACCTGTGTGCTGTATAATGCATTCTCCGCACAGCGAGCAGTATTCTATGATCGAGTTATCTGAAACAGTCTCACCGCCGAAAATTGTATCGCATCCAGGGTACACAGCCCCGCCGTCAGTTGCATCCATAACCGTGTGAACGCCCTGCCCGCAGGCAAGCACCAGAAATGAATCCGCTTCCTTGATCTTCTCCCCGTACTCTTCATTGAATACTTTTCTGGTGTTCGACAACTTGCACAGGGACATTCCTGAAGGTCCGGGAACGCACCAGCCCGCTACCTTAACGCCCCTTTTTTCAAGCCGCTTCGCCATTTCCTCTGTTTCAGGAATTCCTCCTGATTTGCATTTTGCGGCACAGTTGTCGCATCCGACTACGAATACGTTCTCGCCTTCAACAAAAAACGGCAGAATGTCTTCTATTGTTTTCTGTATGGTCGCGTGCATATCTGGCTCCTTAAAGAAAATCTTTCAATATTCCATTAATTAAAATACATATTATCCGCTACGATATATGCAAATTCACTGCCTTCGATCTCGTTCGGTTTTGTATGCTCCACCATATCCAGCAGGAATTCCGAATCGCTGCGTCTCCTGCGGGAAAGCAGCATGTCACGGGCTCCGGCAAGGGCTCCGTTCCCGAACCGGATGAATTTTGACGGGTCTGTCTTCGGAAGAAGCCCAATCGTCATTGCATTTTCAATGTTCATATAATTACCGAATGCTCCCGCAAGATAGATGCTGTCTATATCATCAAGAGACACATCATAATATCGAATAAGGAGATCCTGATCGGATCTGAGCCCCGCTTTTGCTATGATGAGCTGATTGATATCATCCTGGGAAATACATACAGTATCAGTGAGGCAGTAATCATTTTCTATCCTGGTTGTGGCGGTCATGATCCCGTTGTTATACAATTCAGCCAGAAGATCTATAACTCCGGAACCGCACACACCCACAGGCGGAGCATCATTGAGAGTTTTAATGACGGGACTGCCGCTTTTAATCTCAACCTGCACAACAGCTCCCGCAATCGCACCGACACCGCAGCGTATCTGATAGCCTTCATACGCCCCGCCTGCTGCGCAGGAAGCTGTCATCAGCCTGTTCCTGTTCCCTATTACGACCTCTCCGTTCGTACCGATGTCAATGATCATTGACACTTCATCATCCTTTTCATATATGCGCGTTGCAATGATGTCAGCAAGACAGTCAGCTCCCGCATGCCCACCTATCAGGCCGGGGCCGTATATACGCGCTTCAGGATGCACATTAAGACCTATGTCCCCCGCATTCTTCAGGACAGGATTATGACTATCAGCCTCAAAAGGGATAACCCCGAGAGAGTCCACGCTCTGCCCGAAAAGGATGTTCCTCATGGTACTGTTGCCGACTGCTACAATATCGTACACAGAGCCGGAAATCTCCCCTTCCTTCTTCCCCATATTCTTTTCAAGCCGCTTCAATGTGGCGCTGATGCCGTCAACAACAGCATTCTGCAATTCGCTTAGCCCATCGGCATTGTCACGCGTATATCCTATTCTTGAAATAACATCATTACCGTACCCGATCTGGGGATTTTTGCTGGCTATCGGATTGCCTATATTCTTTCCTGTCTCCAGATCGACTGCCTGCATCACAAGTGTTGTTGTGCCAACATCGACCGCAAGCCCGTAGATCGCACCGGTGTATGCTCCCAGAACATCTCCTGATGCGTATATAACACTCCCATTCTGTCTGCTGACAGAAGGTTCGAACTCGACATCCGTATCAACCGTTTCAGTAAGGATCGTGTATCTGCCGAAATCAGGTATGAAGACAACGATATCTTCCGTGTCATCCGCAACACGCGCCTGACACGCCAGCCGGTGGTTTTCCTTCAGGATGCCCTGTTCAGTGAATCTCTTTTCAGCAACCGTCCTTTCACCAAAACAATGCATGCCTTGCGCGATCCGTATGATATCCTTGCCGCATATACCTTTTCCCCCGCATTCACTCCCTATTTCAACCCCTCCGATGCCGCGTATATGCTCAAGCACCGTATTCCCCTTTGTAAGCTGTGTTCCATCCCTTCCGCGCGCGTATTGAGGGAATATCATGCTTGCCATGCTGTTTCCTTATATACCGGTAATTTTCATTTTCGTTAGAGAATTCTAACTTTAAATCCATACTTGTCAATTTATTTAAAAAAAAAGAATAAAGCACAGCGAAGCTGGTGGTGCTTATGCTAAAATTCAAAAATCCTTCCCGCTCCCCCCTCTTCATATGCATCTGAATACAGTTCTTTTATCTCATCAATATGCTGCGTGCAGTGGGTGGCGCAGATCAGGTCCAGTTCCTTCACCCTGTCAAAATCACTGAATCCGTGCAGTCCGCCGATCAGAGCATGAACCTTCCCGCATTCCGATGCTTTATCCAGGATTTTTCCCACACCCGGATGCGAACATCCCGCGATAACCAGTATGCCCTTTGATGTCTCCAGACATATCGACTGCTCTATCCCCTCGAGTTCACCGGTTGAATACACTCCCTCAGTTATCTGAACCTGTTCGTTAACCGGAATGCACTCCTTAACCTCAGGGCTGATCCCGGATGAACCCGGAACATACAGCGAGATATCTCTGTTTTGTGACAGAAAACCCCCCAGCCCGCCCGTATGGTCCCAGTGATCGTGTGAGATTACCGCTGTTGATATCACATTCGGATCAATCCCCAGTCTGTCCATATTGGAGAGAAGAATATCCCCCTGGGCCCCGGTATCAAAAAGTATAGTCTGTCCGCTGTCCGTTTCAACCGTACACGCAAAGCCCCAGTCGGATTCGAGCCCGTCGGTATACACAGTATTGTCGTATACTATCGTTATCTTCATGGATTTTCCTTTCTTTATGCATCGCAGGAAATATTCCTGTAATACAGGCCGGCAGGGCTCCTTTTTTCAGCAAATGTTAAATATTTCATCCCCTGCAGTACTTGAACACCGAAGTCTTGTGAAATTCTCCGCCGTGAAACATCACGATTCGTCTGTACTCCCTTTCTAAATTAAACCCTGTACACTTGATCACTTTTTTTAGCCTCTTTTCATCCATATGAACAGGATGCACCGCTATAAAGCCATTTTTTCGAAGTATACTGCGGCAGCTTCTCAGCAGATTCTCCTTTTTTGTATCCTCCTCGAAATATCCATCATGCAGAACGTCAGAAAACCATATGGCGTCAACTGATCCTTTACGCACAGGTATATCAGTAGGCGGCTCTTTTTCCCGGGATACGAATATATTCTTTATGTTTGTAAACCCTTTTCCGTAGCCTCTTCCCATCAGACCGCCGAGAACCTCCCTGTTTTTATCGACGGCATATACTGTCCCATCTATTCCCACTATCCCGGCAAGAATCACCGTATAATCTCCGTCTCCGCTTCCAAAATCCATTACTGTCTGACCGCGCGAGAAGCCTATTGCACTCAAAAGCCGCGGGCCGTCCTTTGTTATCCAGCCTTCTGCAGACAGAACCCCGCGGTGTTTAAGGAATATCCGTATCCATTTTGTATACTGTGTAGAAGGCTGTGCGTGTCTTTGCCGGTTATACCAATTTGTGTATGTGCTTACAGGAACGCCTAATTCTTCGGCCATCCGGACCCTGGACATATTCTGACCGATCCTGTATTTCTCAAGTTCCCTCAAATATAATTTCACAGGCTTTTCTCTCATACCTTCTCCATTTGGGGTTTTCTATCTGCAGCATTCAATGCAAACCGTTATAATTCATCTGACAGTTTGCTCAGCATATCTGTTATACGATTTATGTCTTCTGCAGCATTCATAAGACCGGTGTATACAGGGCTTTTTTTTATTTCCTCAGCCTGTTCAGCCCATTTCTGAAACCGCTGATGGTCTTTTCTGTTATGGTCAATCCAGGAAGACAGAATGGATTCAAGCCGTCCTTTCTCGTCTGCGGGAAACCTCTGGAGCACCTCCTTGACTTTATTCCTTATCTGCTGTTCAGGTACAGCACCCAGCAGTTCGTCCACTTTCTCCCCATTCGCAAAAAACATCTGCATGGGAATACTCTGGATTCCGAACTGCATTGCCACTGTCCTGTTTTGGTCAATATTAATGGTCCGCTTCCTCTTCCTTAATCCGCTGCCGGCTTCCGGGTTTGTCCGTTTGAAATTCCTTATGCACCGTATGCAAGCCCGCAGTCAATGTAATGCATGATATTCTCTTTTACTCTCCTGTCAAGAGGTGTGCTCAGAGGCATTGCCGAAGGACACAGAATAAATACCCCGTTCTCCGCAGGGCCCTCCTCCATTGCCTGCTTAACAGCCATCTCGACATCCTGTTTATCCTCTGCTTCGAACAGACGTTCCTCGATATTCCCGATAAGGACAACATCGTTTCCGCAAACCTTTCTCGCTTCCTTTAATGTAATATCCCCCTGGGGCGGCGGTTCGACCGGATCAGTGGCATCTATCCCCATTTCAAGAAACGAGGGCAGGACCTCCTTGATTTTCCCGTGCGAATGGAGCCGCGCCCAGCCCCCGTACCTGTGAAGGAGCGAGACAAGCTCTGTGTCGAATACCGTAACCAGGGAATCGAATGCATCAGGATTCATATAGGGCGGTGTGGCATACTCAGGCCCCACGATCCTGTATACGGTCACGGCACCATTTTCCAGAAGATAATTCAGGTAGGTATACACTCTTTCCTGAAAAAAATCTAAAAGCCTGAAAATAATGTCGGGACTGTCCATATATATCATAAGAAAATCATTGAATCCGAACAGTTCCACTGTCATGCATAATGCATCGGGTATATCCCCCATCAAAATCCCCTTTTCTCCAAGCTCTTTATCCCTTTCGGCGAAAGAACTCACATCAGGTTCATATGGGACATAGGGGATCGAAAGGAGTTTCTCAGCATCTTCCGTGTTTTTGCACAGGTGTTCGATTTGCCATCCGGTATGCACTCCCTCGTCATACCTCACGCAGGAGCTGAGTTCCCCCTTCGGTGTCCGTACTACGGTCCTTTCGTGAACAGAGCCCTTTTCCTCCCGTGTTTCGCTCCTTATATCACTGCTGTCAATTTCACCGTAATACAGTGCCGGGCTTTTCTGTTCAGGATACCAGAAGTACATTTTGTCCGTTTTATCCTCAGCATACTCAAGTATCTCGGCATACCCCGGATAATCACGGATCCATGAATCATAAAACCCGTCAAATTCATACAATGATACGGGCACCCTGTCCGGCTTTTCTTTTTTCAGTGTTTTAAGCAGTCTTTCTCTTGAGTTCATGGATGTTTTTCCAGTTCAGCCCTGATAGGACAACTCATTCGGGAATCGCATCAGCCCGTGTATATTTGACCAGATCAGTCCCGGATCCCTCTGTTTTTTTTCTTTTTCAGCCATACTCTCATTCTCCTTGCTATACCTTATAATACTTGCGAACTGAAGCTTTATGGAATTCTTCACCGCGGAACATAGCTATTCTTCTGTATTCTGCTCCCAGATCAAATCCCGTACGCTCAATAACTTTTTTTAACCTTTTTTCATCCATATGCACAGGATGAACTGCAACAAAACCTCCCTTGCGCAGGATACTGCGGCAGCTCTTCAGGAGCTTTACCTTTTTATCATCCTCCTTAAAATACCCGTTATGCAGAACATCAGAAAACCATATGGCATCAATTGATTTTAAAAGACGGGGTTCGTCTTTTACATCCATGTATCAGCAGAAAGTATTCTCCTATACGCAAGGAATGTCCGTATCCATTTTGTGTATTGTGCAGAAAGCTGTGCGTGTCTTTGCCCGTTTCTATAGCAATTTGTGTATGTGCTTACAGGCACGCCTAATTTTTCGGCTATCCTGACCCTGGACATATTCCAACCGATCCTGTATTTCTCAAGTTTCCTCAAATATAATGTTACAGGTTTTTCTCTCATGCTTTTTCCATATCACTGGTGAGAACCGGGATACTTCTTTTCCCCTGCGGGAATCACTGCGTCTATAACGTTTTCCCGGGGAATAAAAGGGCATGCATAATTATCACTGTACGCACACCACGGGTTATATGCTTTATTGAAATCCAGTATCCACTTACCGTCAGAAGTCAAGTCATTCTCCGGTTCAAGGTCCAGATACCTTCCACCCCCGTATGTTTCTGTGCCTGAAGTTGAATCTTTAAACGGAATAAACAACCGACCCTCCTGCGGGTCCGATTTGTATGCCTGGAGAGCATACTCAGTATTTCGTATGCTGAATCTGAACTCTCCAAACCGGAGGAAATCCCGTATATGTCCTTTGGTGTCCTCTATCTGCAGTGTCTCCTTGTCAGCATGTTCTATTATGTCAAGTTCAAACCGGTATTCCCCGTGCGGAGGATAATATACCAGTCCCTTAAACATGGTTCTGTCTTCAGAAGAGATAGGAGACTTGGGGCCCTTTCTGAAAAATTCATCCTTGTATTCCCGTTCCTGTTCGAGTTCCTTCTGCCATTCTGTATTATCCGTATCCATAGTATGAATCCTTATTCAACGAGAAAATCATCGATACGCTCGCTTATTCTGGGTCTAGACTATATTTCCTGATGGAACAAACATCTCAGCTGCACCCCGCAGCAGACGTGCTCCCTTACAACTCATCTGAAAGTCCTGATATCACGTCTGTTACCTGTTTAATATCTTCAGCAGCTTTCATCAGACTGCTGTACACAGGGCTCTTTTTCATTTCTTCAGCCTGTTCAGCCCATTGCTGAAACCGCTGATGGTCTTTTCTGTTATGGTCAATCCAGGAAGACAGAATGGATTCAAGCCGTCCTTTCTCGTCTGCGGGAAACCTCTGGAGCACCTCCTTGACTTTATTCCTTATCTGCTGTTCAGGTACAGCACCCAGCAGTTCGTCCACTTTCTCCCCATTCGCAAAAAACATCTGCATGGGAATACTCTGGATTCCGAACTGCATTGCCACTGTCCTGTTTTGGTCAATATCTATTTTGCAGAATTTGAAATTATCGTATTCCTCAGAAAGAACATCATATATCGGAGCGACCATTTGGCAGGGGCCGCACCAGGTTGCCCAGAAATCAACTTCGCACGGAACGTCCGCCTGCAGGACTTCCTCCTCAAATGTCCGATCTGTAACTTCTATTACCTTGCTCATGTAATAACCTTTCTTTGCTGTCAATATTAATGGTCCGCTTCCTCTTTTAGTTTTTTAAATTCTTCTTCCATATCCTCCAGTTCCTGCATCATGGAGGGATGAACAGAATGCACGCCGCACCCGGGGAAATTCATTCGGGGATTGCATCAGCCCGTGTATATTTAACAAGAAGGTCATCTTCGGTAAGCAGACGCAGGGGTTTACCGTCAGCGTCCACTTCAGTCCCTCCGTATTCTCTGAATACGACCGTATCCCCTACGGCTACTTCATCGGTTGCATCCTCGGCAAGGGAAATGACTTCCCCTTCCTGAAGCTTTTCCTTGGCATTATCGGGAAGATATATGCCTCCGGCTGTTTTATCCCGGGCAGGAGAAGGTTTTACAAGAATATGCCCATTAATAGGTTCAATTTCCATTTTATTTCCTTTCTGATAAACGCTTACTGCGAAAGAAGCCTGTCGATTTTCGCCTGGTCAAATCCGACCACGAGCTCTCCGTTTATGTCTATCTGGGGAACTGCCATCTGACCGCTCCGCGCGACAAGACGTTTTGCCGCCTGTTCATCCTTTGATATATCCACTTCGCGGAACCGTATCCGGTTTTTCCTGAGATATCTCTTGGCACTCCCGCAGGCAGGACATCCTGAGCCTGTGTAAACAACCACATAACGGTTCTTCTTTCCATCTTTACCTGTTCCCGGAGGCGGAGCGCTTATATCCATTATAATACGTTCGTAAAAACGGTAATTCTGCACGCCTTCGATCCGGTATCTGACTTCACCGTCTTTTATAACGGCCACAGTGGGCACGCTGCTCACTCCGTATTGTTTGTGTATGCCTTTCATTTTCTGAACATCGATCACGTACAGCGGGATATCCTTATTCTCACTCCCGAACCGCTCCAGTTCCTCAAGAGCACGCCCGGCAGCTTCAGAAAATGCTCCGTAAAAAGCAAGGACCAGAAGTTCATTGTTCTTTTTCTGCAGTTCCTTCAGGTGTTCCTCATCTTTTGCATGTTCCAACATTACAGCACCTCCTGCTCTAACAATTTAGTTTCCATAGAAGTGAAACTCACTTCTCTTCATAATTTTCAGGCTGCGCTTTCTTTACATGCTGAAGCAAACTCTTTCTGAAAATACTCCTGATCAGACATGTAATGACACTGCTTGTACTTCATACCGCTGCCGCACCAGCATAATTCATTGCGGCCGAGGCTTTTAGCCTTCTCTGGCGGTTTATTAGTAAACATTCTTTGCATCAGTTTTTTAAACATGGCATTTTCCGTTAATTATATTATACACTATTTTCTAAATATATCTTCCTGTTTTTTGCCTTTTTTATCGGCATAAAATTACATGCATGCAAATATGTGCGAACACTCTTCATATGAGGGTTTACTGTCCAGCTCTTCAACCTGAACAGGCTTTACTGTGTACCCGATCCCCTCCAGCAGGTTCACAATATCCTCAACAGACTGGCTGAGCTGGCCGAGATATCCCGTGTGAACTTCGCAGAAAATCTGGGGGTGATCCCGTTCCAGTACGGTTAATCCGCTCTGCAGCACGTTCAGCTCGCTTCCTTCGCAGTCCATATTAATCACATGCACAGGAGTACGTACATCTGCACCCTGCATAAAGTTGTCAAGCGTGATCATCTCAACCTCGATCCGTTCTGCATCCTCAGATTCGGTCACACCGCTTCCTCCCCCGTGCTTATAAAAAGGAGTTCTGCCCGGCCGGCTGTTCAGCCCCCTGTTCAGCAGCGTCATATTCTGCATGCTGTTTTCAAAAACATTACTTTCAAGCTCCGCATAAAAATCAGGCACGGGCTCAAATACGTATACGTGCCCGGCTTCACCCACAGCATTTCCAATTGCCAGAGCGGTCACTCCTCTGTTGCCTCCCACTTCAATAACATTCATACCGGGTTTCACAACAGATTCAAGAAACACCACCTCTCCGTAATGATGAGGTTCCTGCTTCAGATCCTCTCTGAATGCATGATCAAAGATCATCGTCATTCCTCCTTTGATCCCGCACGAACCCGTCCTGCAGCATTTTCAAGCAGGTTTTTAAATCGGTCAAAGGATATTTCCATGGGTTCAAGCGGGAGGCCCATCCAGTCTGATATTTCCAGTATCTTTTCCGGATTCTCCTCCATCAGTATATTGAAATATCCTATACTGTCAAGCATAACCGCCCTGTCGTGGCCGGGAAACATTTCATTTGCCTGGCCTCTGTCCCAGTCCTTGAATATGAAATCCCAGTTCTTGACCCATCCGGGAGTGCACCACCAGACCCTGTCACCCCCGGCCAGCTTTTCGCGCGTCTCTGTATCAGCCAGCATATCGACACAGGTTGCTGCATCGATCCGTACAGCTCCCGGGCATGCTTCGTCTATCAGAGCCTGGGTTACCCTCATAGGGTCTTTTGCATCCATATAGCATCGCTCCCCGTACAGCACTACGATATGCTCAGCATGGCTTTTTGCTTTTTCAAGCTGATTCGGAAGCTGCTTCTCCAGCTCCCGGCGCCATTCGTGCAGGCCGGGCGCTGTAAAAAGTATTTTTTCAGCATCAAGATACCCCTCTTCCTGCAGCACATCGATTTCCGGCCTCATGGTGCCGCAGGAAACAATACATATGCCGCTAAATGATACATTCTCACTCATACGCTGCCCTTTTATAAACAATGACCCTGGTCATTGATACTGATCCCAGTCAAAACCTTCGGACTTGATCCACCCGGTTTCCGGAAAAACGTCGAAATCAACAGGTTCGGGACTGTGCCACGTGCCATCCTCGTCTACTTTCCACTGAGTGTAGAAATTCATAGGAGATGCGGTCCTGTCGATCCGGTATCCGTCAGGATGATACCCGATCTCGATTTCCTTCGCTCTGAATGTCTCTTTCATACTCTGTTTCTCTTAATAATCATGCGGTATGCCCTTTATATGCAGCAGGAGATGATCTCTGCTCCCGCCCAGATTATCAATCCATCCGTAATTCGCGTCATCCTTTGAGTCAAGGTCTTTCACGTACGGTTTAATATCAAGAAGCGGCGTGTTGTCGAATACGTCAAGACCTGTTGTGCTTATTTCATTTTCAGAAATTTCCTTTATGCGAACGATACTCAGGCCGACAGGATTCGGACGGATCGCTGTTCTGCTCGCGAATAGTCCCACTTCCATACTCGGTACCCATGAAGGCCGTACAAAATTAGAAGGGTCTACTGTAATACGGTCAATATAATAGATTACATAGATGTAGGTAAAAGAATCAAGATCCCTGAGCGCTTCACTATACTTCGGGTTGAGAACAAGACGGAAATCGCCTGTATCATCCTCAACAGGCTGGTACGGAGCATTATCAGTGTAGGGTGTCCTGATCGTTCCGATAGATCTGAATTCAATTTGTTCCGCACCCTCCTCTGTTTTCTTATTCATATCCGTACATCTTTCCAAACAAGCACATTGCTGAAAATCCTCTTGATTTCGATATATCTATCATTGTTTGATAACTCTAATCTTTTTCGTGTATTTGTCAACAATTTTTATTAATTTTTTTCTTTGACATTACCTTGTTACGCTCTAATATACTATTTTATTTCCAAGACTTCCCTTGGAAATAAAATAAAGTGTTCATAAGGTATATCCTCATGTCAAACAGAAAACAGCATGCCCGGGACATCGGAACCCATCCAAAAACAAGGGCTGGAACACGCAGAACCGGAGATAATACCGCTCTGTGGATCGGGCTTGGTTCAGCAGCGGGCATCATACTTATAATACTTTTATTCTCAGGTAAAGACCCGGAAAAACAGGCCGTGCAGAAAAAACATGAGATAGAAGAAATAACAACCGAACAGACTGCCGATTCAGCAGCAAAGCAGAGACAGCACGAAGCAACGGAACCGGAAACTCCTGCCCCCGCAGATAAAGAAGCCCCGGCGCATGACACACCTGTACCTGACGTCTCCGGCGGATGGGAAACGCTCAAGGGAACCTGGACCTCTGCCCAGGGAGAAATACGGTACACAGGCAGCGGACCGCGAGGCATCTTCCTTTTAAAAAAGCGGAAATGGAAATACTGTGAGATCACCGTGTCAATTCAAAGCGAAAGCGGAAGCGCGGGTGCCGTATTTTCCTACAGCGCGGGCAGGTATATCATGGCCCGATGGAATAAAGGCGGAACCTGCGAGGTTGTCTCAGTCAATGGGGCTGAGGAGACCTGCGTGCAGAAGTCAGACTGCCCCGAATCAGATCCCGGCTCCTTTGCAACATTTAAAGTCGACACCCGCGGCAAGCGTGTTATGATCGAAATAAACGGCAGCCTTATCATGCAGACCCCTATTATAGAGTCTGTTTCCGAAGGATACACAGGGCTTATGGCAGAACATACCTCCTCTGCGGTTTTCCGCAATTTCAGTGTCAGGGAAATCTCTACCGCACAGTGTACGATGTGCGAACCCTGACCAGAGGACAGTAGCCAGTGATCGGCGTCTCCGACTTCCGTATCCCGTCAATAACCGTCATATCCCGGCATTCCGGGTGCGGGCGGGACAAGCATCGGATTGGACCATGCTGTTTTGTGGTTTTCGTCGATCACCTCGAGCCGTACCCATCTGGCAGGCCGCGGCAGGATCCGCTCTGCCGCTGTTATTGTCTCCCCTTCAGGTGCAGGTGCCCATCTGCCCCAGTCACCATTTGTGACAAAGTTTATCAGCTTTGCCGGACTCGTCTCTGCAGACACGTTCCAGGCATCATACTTCTGTCCATTTTTTTTCTCTGCTGTGATCACTTCAAGATCGAACTTCATTATCTTGGGCCCCTGACTGGCATAGAATTGCCCCCTGCGGAGCGCATCTACTATGGCTTCAGGCGTTTTTTCCTCTGCCTTGAGCCATACCCAACCGCCGAACGCACCTGCCCTGCTATGGATGTCATCTGACGCAAATCCCCATACAAGTCCTCTCAGGTCTATGATCTGGTTCCATATCTGGTCAGAAAAGCCCTTGGCGCTCCTTTGAGAAAGGTAATTGTATACTTCTATTCCGATGTATCCTTCCACGCCCAGCATTTCGTTAATATGATGTCCGCCCCAGGCAGGATGTGCAAGCACAGCTACCGCTCCCTGTTCATTGATCTCCCGGATCGCCAGACCGGGGAGCAGCTCTCTATGCTGAATCGGTTTATTCATGTTTATTCCAAGAATGTGAAACCTGCTGTGGTCGGACGGAGGCGACAGCGGCCCCATCTCTGCACCCGGCAGCACAAGGAGCTTATCGTCTGAGATGCTCTCCACAATAGGCAGAAGCTTATCAACTTCGTCTGTAAGGCACAATACATCATATCCTTCTTCACGGTATAATACAGCAAGCTCCTCAGGAGTGAACATGTCGTCAGAGGAGGCATCAGGATTATGGATGGTGCTGTGTGCATGAAAGTTGCACCGGAGCCACGTGCCCGGCGCATCATAGGGATTCGGGTTATATTGAAGCAATCTCATTTCAAAGCCTCCTTAGCGAATTTTCTAACCACGTAATTAGGATCCTTTTCTGCTGCAGCCTTAAGCGCCCGGACCACGTCCCCGCCTTTCCCGCCTGTTCTGCCCAGGGCCCAGGCGGCCTCCCATCCCCCCTCCTCTGCCCCTGCCTCCGCCGCGGCCCATTCCTCTTCCTCCCTGTCCCATGTCTCCTCCACTCATATTCCGCTGTGGCATTTGTAATTCTCCTTAATACCGTCTGTTCTATGTTCCTCCTCACACAGATACTTCGTCCTCATACTCGGGAAAATATCTCGATATCATATTAAGATTGAACTTGTCAAGGATGAGTTCCTTTACTTCCCGCTTCAGAAGGAATCTGAAGGACAGGCGTACAAGTTCCATCTTCGTGATATTGCTCCCGGCCAGTTTATGATAATATTCATCATCCAGTTCAACCATGTGTTCGGAACTGGTCCCCAACTCTCTGACAGTGACCCGGAAAATATTTTCATCTATCTTTGCGATTTCAATTTTTTCTCTCTGTGTACTCAAATTGCAGCATCCTTTAAAAGGTCTTTTTTGTTGTTTCGATATGTCTATCTAATTTAGAGTAGTCTAACTTTATTTGCGCAAATGTCAATATTTTTTTTTGTAAAAAAGTATCGATTAACATTTAATGAGTCAGGACCGCATTAAGAGCCATGAAAACGGCAGCAGCTAATGTCGTAACTGCAAACAGTGTTTTCAGGTTTTTCGGTTTTGTTTTGACCGCAAATCTGCTGCCGATAATACCGCCAATTACTGCAACGCAGGCCATGGGCAGAGCCCGCCGTGCGTCGAAATGGCCCTGTACTGCATGTCCGATGAGTCCCATTGCAGCAGTAACTGCGACCATGAGCGAAGAAGTACCCACAGCGATTCGCATCGGGACCCCGCAGGCCAAAACCATAAGGGGCACCTTAAACGAACCGCCGGAAATCCCCACAGCCCCCGCTGCCAGCCCTGTCAGGGCGGTTATTGGAAGTGCCAGCCATAGATTTACCGTATACTCATCATCTCCGAATCTCCGCCTCCAGAAGCCGAACCGCTCCAGCTGCGGGCTGCTGCGGTCTTTCAGCTTTACAAGCATGCTGAATCCGGCTATTACCAGCAGGACGGCCATAACAAGCTTAAGTTCCATGCCGCCCACATATGCAGAAAGATATCCTCCGAAAAACGCCATGATATCAGTCGGGGGATCGATCAGCAGTGCCAGCTTCCAGTCAACTGTTCTGTGTTTATGAAAAAGGAAGGCAGCGGCTGCAGCAGTTGCTACGAGAATGAACTGCCCGTTCGCTGCTGCCTGGTGCATGGGTGAGCCGCAGGCGACCAGAACAGGGACGTAAAAATTGCCCCCTCCACGGCCGGTCATGGTCATCAGAACCGCCAGGGCCAGAATAATGAGCAGGCCAATGAACCATTTCATGAACAGTCCTTTTTTATTGTACCGATAGATAACACATTATTCATACCATTCGGGTATTTTTACCTTTTTTGATTCAACCCATGCGGAATACCAGAGTATCGCTGTAAACCGTGCCGCAGCATACAGACGATCCCGAAAGAATTTCTCAACTTCAGATTCCAATGTGCAATGTATTGATGCTTCAGCAGAAGGCAGTTTTGCTTCTAATTCATAAACGCGGTCAACAAGGCTGTTTGATCTCTTGAGGGTATCAATAATCAGACCGAACATATCGCTATCAGATACAGAGGTAAGGTTTTTTAAGTTGGAATCAGATTTCAATGCTATTCTGCCAAGCATACTGTCAACTTTTGCGTGAATGCCTGAATGGGGTGAGACCCCTTTGTTATTCACACGGCCGTCATAATGGATTGTTATGTGAAGCGGCTGACACGCATCCGCTGTATAATGAGAAAGGATACCTGCAATATAAAGAGTTTTCGCTTTGATATGCTCATTTCCCGGCCATTTTCTGTGTTCTGCAAACGATATTTTTAAACGCTGATACCATTCGTCAATCGCGTAAGGCAACCGTCCTACAGTGGATGATAAAATACCGAGTTCCCCGCACAATACCTCAAACTTCTCTCGCGTTAACGGTATATCTTTCTCTTTCAATAATTCTATGTCAAAATAATGTTCCGGTTTTTCAGCATCCCTGAGCGACGATGGTCTGATTTCTGTCCACATATCCGGTTCACGCGAATACAGAGCAAGGGCACTACACCCTTTCCTGAAAAAAACAGGCATTTCTTCAGGAAGAGTATCAACTGCTGCCTGCACTGTTTTCCTATGCCCGGGCCACCACCATGCCCGTATCATGGAACATGGTACCGAAATTATAACAGCAATAAGAAGTACAGCATACATCCGTTTCATGATCCGTTCCTTATTATCCATTCAGTATTTCGATATAAAACAAAATACCTGCATTTTCAATGCTCTCCTCCAGCAGGTCTGATGAATCATAAGCCAGTACATAATCAGCCGGTACGCTCTCTCTGTTTTCCGGTACATTCATGTATTGTCTCCTTGAGGCTTCCGGGGTTCATTCAGCCTCAGGCTCAGCACAAAGCCAAGCAGAACGGCTGATACAGTTATTATAAACAGGAAGGTGTGGGATATATACTCTACTATCACTCCCCCAAGCAGAGGAAACAGGGTTACCGGAAAAAAAAGCGTTCCATTCAGACTGATATACGCAGCACGGTCTTTCTGAGGTGCAATTTCAAGCAGATAATTGATCTTTCCGATCACATATCCGGCACTAAAAACCCCCACACAGAAAAAAAGCAGAACAAACAACGCCGACAGTTCAGGCGGAATTAACAGTGCAAGAAGAGGAACTGTTAAGGCAAGAAGCGCGCTTATCTGCAGAACTTTCCTGTTCCCTGCAAAGTCGGATATATATGCCCAGATAAAATTGGATAGAGCACTTCCGGTCATCCGGGCGGCAAGAAATACGCCTACCATTCCAAGTTCTATCTTCAGCACATCCCGTGCATACAGCACATAAAACGGCAGAGCAATATTGCTGGCACCTATGCATATTTCAACAAGGAGAAAGCTGCGGTAATTACTGTCAGATTTCAGAATCCTGAGCGCTTTTTTTAGAAATTCATGGAAGCCCAGGTGGGTTTTGTGGACCTGTTCAACCGGCTCCCGCACCGACCCCAGGGCAAGGTATGATATACCCATCAGCCCGAAAGCGCAGAAAAACAGGATAGAAAAATTATGGGGGAATTGTATCCCTTTATTTCCGAGTATGTATTTTGCGGAAAAACCCGAACCGATTGCCAGGACTCCACCGAAAAACTGCCGAAATCCGAAAAATCTTCCCCGCAATGTGGCAGGTATCGATTTAGCCCAGATATCCATGAAAGGAATGTTCGCCACACCGCCCATAAGCGCAAACAGGATAAGGAGAAAAAACAGGGAAAACAGGACAAGGTCCGGATGCGATACAGCGCACAGATATGTCATCAAAGCCAGGACACCCCAGCACAGGGCCCGTATGGTAATAGCTATCCTCAAAAGAGGGCGTTTGTATACTTTAGTCTCCAGCCTACTTGCCACGAACAGCTGCGGCAGAACGCTTGCTATGCTCCCGAGGCTTCCTGTAACAGTTGAAGCGAGCCCTATTAGTATTTTTGACTCGGTAAGATGATTTAAAAAAACGGGCAGTATGGTATCAGGATTTCCGAATGCCAGCCCTCCGGAAAAGAACGTGCCGTGAAGAACCCCCATGGTGAAATTCCATTTGAGCTTGCCGTCCCTTTCTTTATTCTTACACATGTTTACCGTCTCTGTTATTCTGTTATAATGACGGGTCCATGCCCTGTTATCAGAACAGTATGTTCAAAATGGGCTGTCAGGGAATGATCTACAGCTATGACGGTCCATCCGTCATCTGCAACAGTAACATCAGATTTCCCCATGAATGCCATAGGCTCTATTGCGATTGCCATACCCTCCCTCAGAAAAACGCCTTCCCCCGGTTTGCCGTAATTGGGAACCTGCGGATCTGTATGCATGCTTCTCCCTATTCCGTGCCCGCAGTAGTCTTTCATGACTGAAAAACCTTCTCTCTTAATATATCTCTGTATAACATATCCTATATCGCCCGTTGTTCTGCCCGGCACAGCCTTTTGTATGGCCTCATAAAGCGCTTCCCTGGTCGTTTGCACCAGCCTCTCCTTTTCAGGATCCTTTTCGCCGGCAATATAGGTTGCTGCTGTATCAGCATACCATCCCCTGTAGTCAACCACAATATCCACCTTGACCAGATCACCATTGCGTATGACCCTGTCGGAAGGGACACCGTGCACAATACCGTCGTTAATTGAAACGCATGAAGATGCCGGAAAACTGTTGTATCCCTTTGACGAAAGCCTGTAGCCCGGATACTTTTGTCTGATAAATGTTTCTATAAAGGTGTTTATATCGTTTCCCGTCACACCTTCCCTGATCCTTGTGCGCAGTTCTTTCAGAACCTGCGAAGCTGCTTTGCCCGGCTTTCGCATGCCTTTTTCTTTTTGAAGGATGTCTTTGTGTTTCATTAATGTATGCTATCAGTCTGATATGAAATTCATCTTCTTCCGCCCCCGCCTCTGCCCTGGCCCCTTCCATCGCGCGGCCCTATTCCGAGTCCCCGCCCCCTGCCGGCCCCCATTCCCCTGCCTCCGCCTCTGCCTCGGCCCATTCCTCGGCCCATTCCAAAACCGCTGCCTGTCACCCCCTGCTGAGGGGGAACGGCATTCTGCTGAGATAACGGATCAGGACGGATCGCTCCCTGCGGGCACACTTCAGCGCACCTTCCGCAATCCATACACCTGTCACCGTTAACTACAGCCTTATCATCTATAATTGAAATTGCATCATTTGGGCAGGCTTCAGCACATACGCCGCAGCCTATACATGTCTCCTTATCAAGTGTAAACATGGCATGTTCCTTAAAAATAAAAAAATGGAATTAATGTTTATTTCCTTGTATGACGACAAATCCCCCTTCGCCGTATCCTGCACGGAAATCCTGTTCAGAAGTGATATCCTCAAGGCGGCCGAATACGGTCTGTACAGTCTCAAAATTACTGAAACCGGCCTCAGCCAGAAGGCTGAGCACTTCGTCTGCTGAATAAAACGAGGCGTTCCTGTAAAATACATTCTCTTCTTGTTTGCGGAGATATGTCTCACCGAGCGGAGTGTTTCTGTCCACGAACCCCACAACGATCCAGCCTCCCTTTCTTATGACCCTGAAACATTCCTTCAATGCCGTAAGCGCATCCTCAAAAAAGCAGATCGTTGTTACGACAAGGACAAAATCGAAAACTTCATTACTTAAGGGAAGGCTTTCTCCTGTTCCTATTGCAACATTAACGCCCCGCTTCTCTGCTATTCGGGCCATTGCAGAACTGGGTTCAACTCCTTCCGTGATATTGAAAGGCTCGGCAAACCGTCCTGTACCAACACCCACTTCAAGGCCCCGGCTGTCTGTGTCCACAAAATGCCCGACTGCCCTGAGTTCAGATCCATATACAGCCTTATTACGCTCAAACCACTGTTCATACGTTTTTACATGTTCTTCAAAAGGGGATTTATGTTCAGGCATAGCTTTTTATACACCGGCCTGACTGCCGTGCTGGATGAATACGGCGTTGTGAGGACATGCATGAGCGCATTTTCCGCATCCCACGCACAGTGAGGCTGACCATATAACAGGGGATTCTCCCTGGGCCTCCTGTTCAATGATGTTGTGCGTGCAGGCCTCCGCAGCAAGACATACTGAACATGTTTCAGCCATACAGGCATCGTTACGTATTACTGCATGTTTTTCCATAACATTCCTCACGTCCGGGGATATTTATGTTTTTCTGAATATAAAAACGGTATTATGCTCCAGTGCACCGTCGTGAAGGCATTCCCCCTGTTCTTCACCTGTCAGGCTGAACCCGCAGCTTTCCAGTTCATTCCTGAAATCCTCTTCTGTCATACCGTAGCTTCCGAGATGAGTGGCAAGAGCGTACACGCATCCGTCTTTCTTCAGCACGTTATTGAGTTGTTTCATCAGCGCGAGTCTCTGCTCCTTCTCGGGGAAATACCCGGGATGGAGCACGTCAAACAGCAGAACGCTGTCAACGGACCCGCTTTCAACAGTTTCATGCCATGATACCGACCCGAGGGCCGTTACGGGCCCGGCTCCCTTTTTTACCGGCACTGATTCGATTTTCTCAAGCCATTGCCGCTGTTTATCAACCCCGAAGACCCGTCCTGTCGATGTCACCGCTTCTGATGCAGCGAATGTGTAGGTGCCGGACCTGCATCCGAAGTCGAGTATGGTCTGCCCTTTTTTAACCCCAAGGTTCTTTAAAAACTGAACAGATCTGTTCCGTAGCCAGCCCTCTGCTTCAGGGCTCGGTTTCTCGTTGCCGCATACAGAGCGTATCTTGCCGTCCATGCTAAGTTTTTTATCTGAACGGTCATCTATCTTGATAAAAGTGTTGACCCTGACCGCCTCATCCATTGCCTTTCTGTGCATGGCAGATGCTATTTGGAGAAGCTTTTCGACCGATTCCGCATCTATAACGGTTCCCATCGGCGTCAGCCGGTATTCTATGTCAGGCTTATCCTTGAGGGTTTTCAGTATTTTTTTTACATGTGAACTTACTGAAGCGGAGGATGTGCCGAGAGGTACAATAGAAATTTCCATCAATGGCATGCCGTTTCTCCTCAATCACAGCGTGGCTTTTACCTGCACACCAAAACAGTTATTTTTAGCGTTGGTAATTAAATACAAGTTTTGTGTCGTTTTCAACGACAAGAAACTTATTTCATCATCTTGGAAAACACGATAAACAGGGCCAGCAGTACCCCCGCAATAAAGGAAATGATGGAATGCTTCTTCTCATGCTCACGTGCTTCAGGAAGAAGATGTGAAGCTGATATATACAGAAGGACACCCACCACAAATCCCAGAAGCATCCCCTTTGCCTGGCCTGAAAGGTTGCTCATTAAAGGATATGCTATAAATGCTCCTGCAGGCGTGGTAAGAGCTGCGATGAGAAACGCGTACAGCATGGCCTTTTTTTCCGATACTCCGCCCTTGATTAGCACAAGATAGGTTATAACACCTTCTGCGAATTCATGCACGACCATTCCCGTACCGGCAAGTATGCCGACCGCTATGGATACTTTGAACGTGATCGTGTAGATAATTCCGTCGATAAATGAATGGATACCTATGCCCTCGGCTGCCGTGATGCCGAAGGCAAGCTTTTCGGTTTTTGTCATGTAGCTGATAATGCTGTTGCTGAACAGCATGAACAGAAACCCTCCGAGAGCAAAAAAACCCGCATAGTCGCTTTGCTCCGCTGCTTTGGGAAATGCCAGTATCAGGGGAGTTGATATCAATATGCCGGCAGCAAAGCACATGAGATGGTCTTTCATTTTTTCAGCCCACTGCCTGTGCCTGAATATGGCGATAATGCCAATGCCGTTCACAATGGCTGAAAGAACAGCGAACCCGGCAATCCATTTAAACGTTTCCGACACATTCATTCTCCTAATGCGGATATATCAGTAATATCCGAATTCATTGTAAATTGTAAAATTAGCATTTAACGGTACCTACTTGCTTTTTTTTCCTTCGACCTTAGACTTTTAACCTTCGACTCTGTTGCTGTCCCTCCTTTAATTCTGTAAATCCTGCCTGGGGTTCCGGCTAATTGTTTTATCGTATCGGGGCTCACAGTTCCGGCCGACAACCTGGCCTGGCGTGTCGGGATGATTCGGTCCTTCTCTTTTCTTGTTTTTTAATTATCCTGTCGATCCTGTGATCTCTCTCGACCTTGAGCTCGAGGCCGAAAGGCTGCCCATTATTTTTTATCTTGTCTTTTTTTGAGACTTCGCTCTAAAAATTAAAATGTGCTTGTTCCATATATCTTCTCACACCGCACAATCCCTCGGGCCGAAAACCGCGCTGCCTATCCGTACCATGGTAGAGCCTTCCTCAACTGCCACCTTATATGAATTGGTCATCCCCATGGATAATGTATTCATCTCAACTCCCGGAAACCCGAGATTCCTGATATTCTCAAATATTTTCCGTGTCCTTCTGAAATAGGGCCTTGATTTCTCAGGATCCCCGAACCGCGGGCCCATGGTCATGATGCCTTCAAGCCGTAGATGTTCAAGCTGGGCTATCTCCTCAGCAGCATGTTCCATGAACTCCTCGAACGGCTCATGCTCTTCAGGCTTTATCCCGTCCTTGGAATCCTCATTTCCTATGTTTATCTCAAGATATACGGGGATTACGGTTTTTCCCGCTTTTTCCACCCGTTTATCAATATCACGGGCTCTTTTCATAGAATCAACCGTCTGAATGACGTCAAAAAGCGGAAGCGCTTTGTTAATCTTATTCTTCTGCAGATGCCCTATCATATGCCACCTCACGAGATGCGCCTTTTCTCCGAGGGCTGTATGCATTTCCTGCGCCTCCTGCACATAATTCTCCCCGATATCTGAAACCCCGGCCTCAATGATCTCGGCGACCTCCTCCGGTGTACGGGTCTTTGCAGCAGCGACTATGGTCACGCTCTCCGGCACCTCCTCGCGTATTTTCCGGTAATTTCCGGTAATGTCCATAGTTAAACCTCCACATCCGTTTTATCGACTCCATATTCCCTGCACCATTGTTCCGGTATACGGCCGCACTCGACCGCTGCCTCCCTGAACGCCATGATATTCTCCTCAGGATAGTTAAAAGCGTGTGCCGGAGCAACAATATACCCCCCGTCATCTGCAGCAAGCTGTTCGATGCGCAGTCTGACATTATCCCGTATTTCCTCCGGTTTTCCCATGTCAAGAAGCCGTGAGGATACGGCCCCGTGGAAGGCCAGTTTCGATCCGACCTTTTCCCTGGCCTTTTCAACGTCGTTGCACTGGGGCTGCAGGGGATTGAGAACGTTCAGGCCTATTTCGACAAGGTCTTCAAATATCTCCTCTGTATGTCCGTCGGAATGCTGCCGCACAATAACATCGTTCTCCCTGCATATGTCATACAGCTTCTTCTGCCTCGGTTTGATGAACCTGCGCCACAGCTCAGGGCCCATCATGATGCTGGTCTCCCCTCCCCAGTCATCGCCGTACATAATACCGTCAACTTCTATCTCCTTGATGAACCGTTCGGTTATCCGCAGCTTGATCTTAAGTATCTTGTCCATCAGCATTTCAACTGCTTCAGGCTCCTGGATCATCCATACCATAAGGTTGTCCATACCAGCAAGGAGCCACGACCGTTCGAACAGGCCCCATCCGTTGTCCGCGAATACAAGGGCCGTATCACGGTCTATTGATTCAATACCCTTCTTTGCAGGATCGAGGAAACCATCCTTATCCGGATCGGGTACTTGCAGATCCTTTACCTGCTCAGGGTCAGTCAATGGATGTTTGTCCGGAAAGGAACCTCCCTCGGATTCCTCCCGTATATCCCAGTGAACCCCCCATTCATCATACCCGGCTTCCTTTTCAGGCCGTTCATTCAGACCGTGCAGGACCACCCTCCATGATCCGTCAACCATGGGGCAGGGCACCCATTCAGGGGTCTTGTGAAAAATCGCCGCATACAGGTTTTCTTTCGGATCCATTCAGCATCTCCCGAAATAAACGTCCTAATATAATTATGTCCACCCGTTCTCATGCCCTGTTCTGTACATCGCCACTATATTCTCCGGAGGGCTTACCGCCTGTATATTGTGGCACGGAGCGAGAATATACCCGCCGTCCTTGCCCAGTATTGAAAGGTTGTCGAGAACTTCCTGCTCCACCTCTGCAACTGAACCCTGTGCAAGCGTATACTGGTTATCAACTCCTCCGTGAAAAAGTACTTTTTGTCCAAAATCCTTTTTCAAGCCTTCACGTTCCATGCCTTTGCATCTCCACTGGATGGGGTTAAGCACATCAATACCCGCTTCGATCATGTCCGGAAGTATCTTACGGACAGAACCGTCCGAATGGTGAAAAACAAACGCGCCTGCTTCGTGAGCCAGGTCTATCATCCGTTTCATGCGGGGAATGAAGAACTCCCGTATCTGGTCGGGAGAATAGAGCAGGTCCTCCTGGGACCCGAAATCCTCGGCAACGTAGGTGATATTAACCCTGCCCGGTATCTGTTCGTAGATCCTGCGCGTTTTTTCATAGGCGAGACCGAACAGTTTGTCAAGGCAGAAATGCACTATTTCAGGATTGATAATAAGATCCACCGTGCCCTGTTCCTCCCCTCTCAATTTCTTGTACGTCAGGAACGGCTCAGACCCTCCTCCCCGAACCGGGTATTCGTCCGCACCCTCTACCTGTGCCGGGATACCCGAATAATCCCACCAGTCAGGATCAGGCCAGGTGTAATTCTGCTCGATCTCATCCACAGTATTATATTCAGCCAGAGGATTATACACGCATTCCCTGTATGTGCCTGTCCCGTACTCCACGTCCCTGTGCCTGCACCCGAATTCATTTTCATTTTCAGGCAGAGGGGGACCCGTGTATTCAGGACCGACCTGAATAACCCTGTCAATATTAAGCGCTTTGCACATTGCTTCGTGATCGCTGACCTTCAGATGTGCCAGAAGTTTGGCTGTTGCCTCTTCGGTCGCCCAGTAATCCATGGGGATCCGGTCGGGCTTCTCCCTGTTCAGCACAGCGAGCCACCGTTCCTTCGGCGTCATTGTCTCTCTTTTATCGGCCATAATGCCATTCTTCCGGCTAAGCAAGTTTGTCCGCCCCCGAATAGACTTCCTCAACTTTTAACGCTGCTGCCGCATGTCCCGGGTGTTTCTCCGGGTTCCAGGTTTTCATGTCATCAAACAGCTCGCCTTCCGTATGATATTCCACCTTGCCCTTGATCTGAAAGGACTTTCCGCCCGTGGTCAGAAACAGGAACGCACCTCGGGTCCCGTCGGAAATATTCCTCCGTGTCTTGTCAAAATAGTTGTCAGCGATCAGTACTGTTTCATCATCGTATATGCTTATACACCCCACATATATCGAATTGGGCACATTCCCCCTGTCAACCGTTGAAAACACGGCAGGACCTTTACGGTCGTTCCACGCTTCTTTTGCCGATTCAGGTAATGCAGTCATAATATAATCTCCTTGTTCAATCTATCGTATAGAATCTCTGCCTCTCCTTATCCTGCACAGCGACTTTACCCCCTGCGACCAGAGGGTCAAGGTATTTCAGCACCTCGTTCGGGCTTGTCTGAAACGAGCTCGCCATATCCTGAAGAGAACACGGCCGTCTTTTGAGCAGGTTCATGATTTGTGTTTCTGTAACTGTATCGGAAATATGTTTGCTTGTTTCCCTTTCAAATGGAAGTACGCCTTCAGCCTTTTCCCCGAAAATATCGAGAGCCAACTCTATCTTCTCTGGAGGAGCTTCATCCGCGAAACTTTCGGCAGGAGGACGAACACAGGTATTCAGATGTATCCTAGTGTATGTAATCCGGTCCAGCACTCTTTTCAGGTCCATAAGGTCGCGTTCCAGTGTATTTGCCGGATATACGAGAAACACCTCAACCCAGAGCTCTCCTGCATACATTTCTGAAAAATCGATAAGGCCGGAAACCATTTCCTCATACGTCACCCGCGGATCAGGCCTGTTAATATGCCTGAAAACGGAGGGCGACCCTGCATCCAGGGATGGAACCACAAGGTCCGCTGCGGCACACGCATCTCTGACCTCTCCGTCTGAAAGCAGGGAACCGTTTGTAATCACTGCCACAGGAATATCGGTGATCTCTTTTATCCGCTGTATAATCTCACCTATTGTACTGTTCAGTGTGGGTTCCCCTGAGCCGGACATGGTGATGTAATCAGCCGGAATATCCCTTTCAATCCAGGATCCTATTTCCGCCATAACAGCGTCAGAAGGAACATATTCCCTTCTTTCAACGGTCGTTTCCTCTGTCCTTCCGAGCTGGCAGTATATACAGTTGTATGAACACGTTTTCATGGGTACCAGGTCAACACCGAGGGAAAGTCCGAGGCGTCTTGACGGAACGGGCCCGTATAGATATCGGTATCTTTTCTCTTGCATGATGCGTTACCTTCTCGTATGTTTTCCGCACGGCTCATTCCGTCCGCAGCACGGCCTGTCTTTGCCGCATTGCTGGCGTGAGCCGGTTTCGCTGTTTTTATAATCTGTCGCGTAAAACCCGCTGCCCTTGAAAATGATCCCTGCGCCTCCCCCTATCAGACGTCTGACACGCCCCCCGCATTCCGGACAGGATTCAAGAGGCTCATCGTTCATGTTCTGAAAATACTCAAACGTGCAGCCGCACTCTTCACAGGCATATTCGTATGTCGGCATATCTGCCCCTTTATTTATAATTCCAGCTCAAAATCAATGATTTCGGTAAGCATATCGTCTGATGTCACACCCACGAAATGCTCGACCATTTCCCCGTTGTTATACAGCACAAGCGAAGGAATCGACTGGATGTTCAATGTATCCGCGGTTTCAGTATTTTCATCAACATTGCATTTTCCTATTGTCACCGCGCTTTTGTATTTCTCGGCAACAGATTCGAGGATCGGCTCCTGGGCCCTGCATGGGCCGCACCACGGTGCCCAGAAATCGATCAGCACGCAACCGTTCCTGATGAATGTTTCATAATTATCGTCCTTCACTTCAGCAAATTGTCCATCTGTCATGCTTTTCCTCCTTTGTTTCACTCTTTTTCTGCGATCCTGTCGGCGATACGTTCGAATACAGCCGCGGTTTCCCCTTCCGTATGTTCCGTAATAAAAGGTGTGCCTTCGTCACACGCGCTGACAATACCCGGCTCTATAGGTATCCTGCCCAGAAAAGGCACACCCATTTCCTCAGCCATTGTTTTTCCCCCGTCCCGATCGAATATATATGATACGTTCCCGCATTCAGGACAGGCGAATCCGCTCATATTTTCAATAACACCCGCAACCGGAAGATCCAGCTTTCTGCAGAACGTAATGGATTTTCGAACATCACTGATTGAAAGCTGCTGGGGTGTTGTTACTATGATCGCACCTTCAGCATCACCTATCAGCTGGATAACGCTGAGCGGCTCATCCCCTGTTCCGGGAGGGGAATCAACAATAAGATACTCAAGCTCCCCCCATTCAACATCCCCCAGGAACTGCCGTATAGCGGTATATTTCATCGGACCCCGCCAAATGACCGCTTCATCACGGTCTCTCAGAGTAAATCCGATCGACATGATCTTAAGGCCCTCATATTCAGCAGGAATGATCGTATTCTCCCGAGCGGTAAGCTTCGTATCGTCAAGGCCGAACAGCCTGGGAACACTGGGGCCGTGTATGTCGATATCCAGAAGGCCCGTTCTTTTTCCTTTCGAAGAGAGGGCGAGTGCGAGGTTTGCTGCGACTGTGCTTTTACCCACACCGCCTTTGCCCGAAAGGACGACATATTTGCGTTTGATCCTGCCCATTCTCCTGGAAACAGCTTCTCTCTGCCTGTACTGTTCATCAGATTCGTTCGGTTTCTGCTTCAAGTCTTCACTCATTTCAGATTCCTTAACAACTTTTTCAGCACTTCGTTCTCTTCAACATCTGATCATGCCCTTTTATTAATTTTTCATGCATATAATATCTCCGACCGAGCACCCGATATCGCGCGCGATCACTGGGCATTTGGCCTTGAGCAGAAAAAATATCTCCCTGTCGGTGTCGAAAAGCGTTTCATAATTACCCTGGCCTTTGGAAATGACCACATCCGCTGATTCGTACACACGGATGAAATCATCGGATGTGTTTTCCAAAATTGTGCCGGGAGCCGGAGGAACTGCACCGTTTTCAATCACGTCTGCCGTGTCAGGCATTCCTACATACCGGGCGTCTTCCATAAGGGAATCGTTAATAATGGGCTCAGATTTGACAGCATATGTTGTTTTACAGTGAATGAAATTCTCGATGAATATTTTATCAAAAACGATCTCACCTGCATTATCCCCGAGGTAGAGCACATTTGACGCCTTTTTTATTTTCTGTTCGAGTTCAGCAGCGTCGTTTTTGGCCAGGGACTGATCAAGGGTCTCCTCAATTACCGTCGAAACATCAATGTCAATTCCGGGATCCGCGATTCCGAAATCAATGACATTTCCGGAAATCGCGAGCTTAACAGCATTTTCAAACGAAGAATGTATTATGTCAACCACTATCCGCGTATCTTCCGCGCAAGCGAGAGCAATGTCATTATACCGTTTTCTGATCCCTGCATAGGGGTCATTATTGCCCGTAACATTCCTCACCATTGCATGCAGGTGCATCGCCATATGCGGCGGGGAACGGTCAAACGGTACGTCCTGCAGTATGGAAAGCGCTTTCCGCAGTATCTTCTCCCGCACCTCGGTGCTGTCAGAGGCCATGCGTCCCGCATCTATCATCTGCTTAACCGCACAGGGAATGCATTCGTGAAATATTTTCATGATCAGACCACCTTTTCCGCTACCTTATTCCAAATGGAGCGTACCGTATCTGTCAGATCACTGTCAGGAGCATATTCAACAAGCGTTTTACACTCGATCTGTGCGTGCGTTATAGTATCATCGTACGGGATCTCGCCGAAGTAATCGGCACCTGTTTTTTCGGTTTTCTGTCGTATCTTCCCGGCCATTTCTTTGTTGATATCAGCCTTGTTCACAACAACGCCGCAGGGAATTCCGAAATGGTGCGCAACATCAAGAACACGCTCAAGGTCATGCAGCCCTGAAACCGTCGGCTCTGTTACCATGAGAGCGTAATGCGCACCTGTTATCGACGCGATAACAGGGCATCCAGTTCCCGGTGACCCGTCAATGAGGATGATTTTTTTTTCCTCTTTTCCGGCAATATCTGAAGCCTTTGTCCGGACAAGCGTAACAAGACGGCCCGAGTTCTCCTCCGCAAATCCGAGTTCCGCATGCGTCATCGGGCCGAAACGGGTTTCTGATACGTACCATACCCCGTTAACCGCGTCCCGGCATTCGACTGCACCTGCGGGGCATACTATTCTGCATACACCGCACCCCTCACACGCTATGGAATTGATCCTGTACAAGCCGTTATCCTCCTTGTTGACAGCGCTGAAACGGCATTCTTCCATGCACCGCCCGCACTGCACACAGGCCTCTTCATCTATCCGGCACAGCAGGCCTCCGCTGAAACCTCCCTGTTCTTGTATATCCGGAGACAGCAGAAGGTGGAGGTCTGACGCGTCAACGTCACAGTCTGAGATAACCGGCTCTTCAGCCAGAGCAGCGAAACACCCGGCTATTGAAGTCTTTCCTGTACCTCCCTTTCCGCTGAGGATAACACATTCTTTTGCATCGCCTGAAACATTTTCATCAACCCCCGGAGCCTTCTGGACTTCTTCGCGAAATTCTTTCAGATCCTGTTCCGCGGAAGCAGGAGGTTCCTTTCCGGATTTCGCTTCTGTCAAGATCGTTTCAGCAATTTCAACGAAAAGCCCGCGAATTTCAGGAAGTTCATCCGCAGCAAGCCCCCCACGGGAGTAGACTTCAGCTATTTTTCTGTCATCAGGTATCTGTCCGACAACCGCAAGACCTTCATTATTAATATACGCATCCAGATCCGTCTGGTCCAAGCCGCTCCTGTTTATCAGCACACCCGGCTCCTTTCCTATGGCCCTGCACATATTAACTGACAGCTTAAGGTCGTGTATGCTGAAGGGTGTCGGATCGGCAACGAGCACACAGTAATCCGAGTCCTTAATCGTTTCAACCACAGGACACGCAGTGCCCGGAGGTGAATCAAGTATGGTAATGTCATCACCGGAGTGCTCCTTCAGCGCCTGTATAAGCCTAGGGGACATTCCGCCTTCTCCAGCGTACAGTTCACCGTAATGATATTCTATGGAACCCCTTGAAATTCCGTTGTGTATTTCGCCGACAGGCCTTTCCTTCTCGATAACCGCATCCTCAGGACAGACCAGGCTGCAGGCTCCGCACGCGTGGCACAATTCCGTAAAATACATCAGCTTTTTCCTGACAAGTGCAAGAGCATTGTACTGGCATGCTTCAACGCATTTTCCGCACGCAATGCACGCATCCTCGTCAACCTCATCCGGCATATACACGTAAAATTGTTCTGAACCCTTTATGTCAGGATCCATGAAAAGATGCCCGTTCGGTTCCTCAACATCGCAGTCTATATAGATCACATCCCGGCCTGATTCGGATAGAACTATCGCCAGATTCGTTGATGCAAATGTTTTGCCTGTACCCCCCTTGCCGCTTGAAATCGCGATATCCATTGCTGTATTCCTTTGAATTTGAAAAAACGTATGCTTACATATTATCTCCGAAATGCTGAATCCACCATTCTTTGCCGTTCTTAGGCATATCACACTCGGTAAAAGGAATTTCGTACTGTTCACAGTATTTCATTACAGTGCTGTACGCATCCGTGATCTTTGCCATCATATCGTGGGTTTCATCCCCTTTCCTGTCCGGATGGCATTCCATTGTCAGTTTTCTGTATATCTCCTGTATCTGCTTTCGGGATGCCTTGGGAGGGAGACCAAGAACTTCTGCAGCCTCGATAACAGTCTTTTTATCAAACATTATACAGCCATTCTGGAAAATATTTCATGCACGCGCCATCAGACTTCCGCATGAAGGGCATTGTATCTGCGTACATGGTGTGCCCCGCTGATGAGTTATTTTCTTTCCGCAGGAGGGGCATACACATGTCCCTCCTGGTCCGAGGCTTCTTCCGCCCATTCTTCCTCTTCCGCCGCCCATGCCCGATCCGCGTCCCGTGCCCTGACCTGCCCCGCCCGGCCCTGTTCCATCTCCTCTCGGCATAATGCTTATCTCCTATCGATGTATATTATACTAATTAAACGTATCGGAATTTCTACAGTCTATTGATATTACAGCAGTGCATACACTAACTGCTATTACACAATTGTCAATATGTTTTATTATTTTTTTCCGTACTTCGCTTGGAAAGAGGTATGTTCCTTTAAAGTGTCATCATGCCTGCTCACCGTCGCAGTGCAGGACTTCAGTCCCGCAGTGTTGATCTGCATTCAGATTACGGAAATATTTATCCGGCCATTCCGCGCAGCACACATACTGCGGGAGAAGCTGCACGCAGATTATAATATTTCACCTTTCTCCCGCAGTCATGTATGCTTCCTGCTCACTTCTTTTTCGGCTCCTTCAATTCAGCCAGGCGGTCTTCAAGTGCTTTCAGGTCCTGTTTGAGGTATTTAATATCCTCTTCTACCAGCTTGGCTTCATTTTCAGGATCGATCTGAGCAGGTGCTGCCGGATACGCAGGATACGCTGCCGGAGCATAACCGCCCCGGTATCCCCAGCCGCCGCCGAAGCCGCGTCCGTACCCGTAACCTCGGCCGTAACCCCGGCCTCTGCCGAAAACCGGATTCGCGAATCCGGGCACTGAATAGCCTGCGCAGTAGCCGGCTGCCCTGCCTGTCATCGGGCCCATTCCCCCGGGCCCTGTTCCGTCTCCTCTGGGCATAGTAATCACCTCCTTCAATTTTTCTACAAACGTCTAATAAAGAACCACAGCTTTTCGAAGCATCATCAGGGAAGACCCTTCAATCGGGCATCCCTGGTCCACATGAATCTCGGGTTTACAGAGCCCCGCTCAGCCAGTCGCCCCGACGCCCTACGGGGCCGGAGCCTTCGGCTGCATCCTCCTTCTTCAGTCGGCGCTTTGTGGCTTCGCCCTCCTTAAAAAAAATAGTAAAAAAGCAAAAGGGTTAAAAAGCAAAAGAGTCAATTCCCGCAGTCACACTCAGCTTTCTTCATTGCTGATTTTCAAAAAAACATCAGAGCCCTCTATATGCTAATAGATAAACCCGGGTCCTGCCTGCGGGTATGCAGGATAGGCCGGATATCCGTAATACGGAGCATAACCGGCTCGGTATCCCCGGCCTCTTCCGAACCCGCCACCGAAACCATAACCGCGCCCGAAGCCTCTTCCCCGGCCGAAACCAAAACCGCGCCCGAAGCCCCGACCGTAACCGTATCCGGCTCCGTATCTGTAACCCAAGCCTCTGCCGGGAATCGGGTTTGCGAATCCGGGCACTGAATAGCCTGCACAGTAACCGGCTGCCCTGCCTGTCATCGAACCCATTCCGCCGGGACCTGTTCCGTCTCCTCTAGGCATGATTAATCACCTCCTTCAATTTTTCTACAAACGTCTAATAAAGAACCACAGCTTTTCGAAGCATCATCAGGGAAGACCCTTCAATCGGGCATCCCTGGTCCACATGAATCTCGGGCTTACAGAGCCCCGCTCAGCCAGTCGCCCCGACGCCCTACGGGGCCGGGGCCTTCGGCTGCATCCTCCTTCTTCAGTCGGCGCTTTGTGGCTTCGCCCTCCTTAAAAAAAATAGTAAAAGGGTTAAAGAGTAAAAAAGTGAAAAATTTGAAAAGATATAAAAACCAATATTCCGCGTTCCGACTTCCCCGTTCCGCATTAACTTCGCCCCCCTCTCCATCTTCTTCTGCAGCAGGCGCCGTGGCCATAAGTGCGTGCAAGGTCTGTAAAATGTATGCTCCCGCAGCGGGGGCATTTCTGAGGACGCTGACCGGTAATATCTATTCTGATGAGATACCCGCAGTTGCCGCATCTGAATATGTTCCTTCTGAAATGGATATTCCCTCCTTCAACGAAGAGCTCCTTAACTTCGATCAGGGCGTCCGCCATCTTGCTTCGTGCCCGTTCAATGAGCCGTGTGAACGTGGTGCGTGAAATGCCCATTTTTTCAGCCGCCTGCTCATGATCAAAACCCCGGTGATCGGCAAGCCGGATCGCTTCAAATTCGTCTATGGTAAGCTCCACCTTCTCAAGGAACGGCTGAGAAACCCCCACAGGTCTGAAACTCCTGATCCGGGGAGGTTCGCTTATATCCCGTTCTTTCTGCGGACGGCCCATACAGTATCCCTAAAAAGAGTTTCGCACATATGTCCATATATATAGTACTGCACATATGTGCAAAAGTCAATAAAAAAATATTTTTTTTTGTGGGGGGAAGACACCGAACCTGTCAGGATTAACGGATTTCGTCCTTGGATTAAGGATTAGAGGGAGAACGGATTTTTGATTTTTAAAGTTTTATTTCTGAAGTACTGAAACTAAACTTCATAAAACAACAGCAGGATTAAATATCTATAACTGTACAAAAGGATATACGTCCTGCATAGGCCTGCCCCTTCTCCCCCAGCGGGAGAAAGTTGTGAAGGGTTGCTTTCGACTTTTGACCTTAGACTTTCAACAGGCCAACCGCGAGGGTTGCCCCTGCTGACCTCTGTCCTCTTCCTGCCTGCAACCGCTGCAACTTCTCTGTCAAATATAGGTTTTTATAAGCGTCCAGAGTCCGAGGGCGGATACCAGTATTCCCAGTACCCATGTGAGTTTAGCTGTATGTATATTTTTTGTTGTAAATGCTCCGAACGGTGCAACCAGTACTGCGCCGATAAGCAAAGCGAGAGTAAGTTCCCACTGGAATATACCTTTTGTAAATACAGCCGTAAAAACGTTCCTCACCGGCAGGTCCAGCAGGGACCCGTGAAGATTCGCGATCAGACCTGTTAATATATAGGCAATGAATCCTGCTGTGCATATAGGCACTTCCGCCAGGGTAGTTATGCCTATCGCGGCTTTATGATCATGGCCGGATATGATCTGTCCGGATGTTACCACGGGACCGAACCCTCCGCCGGTAAGCCCCTTGTTAAAAGCGCTTACTATGCCCACACCAATAATATTTTTCCAGGAAAATGAAAACTTTTTCCCTGTCAGAAGGATTATGCCCATTATAAGGACGAGAACACCGATATATGTTTTTAATACCGTTCTGGGGATGGCGACCGCAATAATTGCCGCAAAAATCGTTGCCGCTATTCCGCATGCTGTAATGATCATTGCGATCTTAAGGTCTTTTGACTGGGGTCTGAAATCCGCATTCCTGAATTTATGGTGGAACACGGATGCAGTAAAACCTCCGGCAGCCTGTGACAGCAGTATTGATGATACTGCCAGAACAGGGCTGAAACCCATAATGATCAAAACAGGAGAAAGCACGGTACCATATCCCATACCCAGACAGGAATCAACAAATTCACAGCAGAATGCAATACATACAATAACAAGGAACAGACCTACTGTAACTTCCATAATATTTCCTTTCTCAGGCAGTGCCTTCTTCGTGCAAAATTCGGGTATTAAACCTCTGTTCACTTTTTTTCAGCTCAATACCGGCCTGTTTAAAATCATTGATCCTTCTTCCCAGCCTCCTGTTCGCGTTTTTTACGCTTGCATCCTGCCTTTCTTCGGGTTCCATCGGTATAATGCCGCCGAACTGTTCTTCATACGTTACGATCAGATCGCTGAAATCCCATGTAAAAAATCCTAAAAGCCTCTTTATAAATATATGCTCAGCTGTCTCTTCAGCAGTTTTTAAGTCCACGGTTACCTCTTTCAGGTCATGGCCCTTCATATAGTCCTTACAATCAGCAAAACACCTGGGTTTGCCTCCCAGTATATACGGTATACTTCTCACAATATCTCTCCTTTCTGCTATAAATACATTGTTATCTCGCATATCCTGTCTTCTCCTTCTCTTGTAATCATAAAACCAAGCTTCCTCGCAATACGGAGCATTGCGGAATTCGTTCCGAGCACGTGTCCCCAAACCTTTCTGATCCCGTGTTTTTTTGCGATCATCAGAATAAGTATCATCAGGGTTATACCAATACCCTCCCTCTGCCACGCGTCTCCTACCATTACCGCAGTCTCTGCTTCCTCCGTATCACGTCCGCAGAAAAGATTAGCCATGCCCTGGATATATTCTTCCCTGTCCTGTACTTTCAGCGCGAGCAGTGTCGTGTCCCTGCAGTCACCGGCAGAATCCGGGCCGGGTAAAATATACGCAGGAACCGAAGGTTCGTAACTGAAGAACCTGTTATATATAGTCTGTTTGGAAAGATGATCCCAGAACGCTTCGATATGGGGCCTGTCATCTGCCAAAGCAGGCCTGAAATGAAGGCTTTTACCTTCCCTGGTGACCATGGTGATCTCGAGTTCGCTTCTGTTTATTTTCATGCAGGCTACGCTTCCGCTCCGTGCCCGATAAGGGATTCCATTTTTTTGCACAGATCTCCTGACTTGACAGGCTTTTCTATGAATGCATCCGCCTTGAACCGGTCCCCCAATTCAGGGGCCAGCCCTATTTCGGACGCAATTCCGGATATTGCTATGATCGGTATATCATCATATTCCGGATCCGATTTCAGTGTTTCACAGATCGTGAATCCGTCATCCGCCCGTTCAAGCATAAGGTCAAGGAGAATAAGATCGGGCTTTTTCTTCCGTATCTTCTCCATTGCTTCATCCCTGTTGTAAGCGACCCTTATCGTATAAGGCTCCTTTGAAAGAAAAGCCGAAACTGCATTTACAAAATCCCGGTCATCCTCTATCATAAGGACCGAAATCCCCTCCTTCTCTTCAATCCTCCTCTCTTCCTCGGCAGACTTCCGCTTTATTATATACGCGTAGATGAACCAGTATGTGGTCCCTACAAAAAAGGCTCCACCCACAATATTTCCGAGAGTTACCGGTATCAGATTCACGATGAAGAACCTGCCCCATGTCACATCCGCTCCGTAAAAAATCCCCAGCGGAACAAAAAACATGTTCGCAATACTGTGCTCGAACCCGAGCGCAACGAATGCCATTATCGGAAACCACACCCCCAGGATCTTGCCGGTTATATCATCCGCGGAAACGGCAAGCCACACAGCAAGGCAGACCAGCCAGTTGCATCCCACCCCCTTGAAGAACAGCATCCAGAAACCCTGCGATACTTTTCCCTCGGCAATACCCATGGTAGTCTCAAGCCAGGGGCTTTTTAAAAGAAGTCCTGTGAGGTACGACAGGAAAAAGGCCACAAAAAGAGACCCGGCAAAATTGCCTATATATGACAGACACCAGTTCCGGGCACAGGAATTCCATCTGATCTTTTTTGAAAGGGCTGCAGGTATACAGCACGCTGTATTCCCGGTAAAAAGCTCTGCTCCCGCTATAACGACCAGAACAAGGCCGACCGGGAACACAGCACCGAAAATAAATTTCTGGAGGCCGGGATTTACCGCTTTTATGCCCGGAACCCCTCCCCCCACCACAATAGCAAGAAGCCCCCCGAAAGCGATGAAAGCCCCCGCAAGAAAGCCGAGAACCAGGAGCTGGCCTTTGGAAAGGGCTGCTTTGCCCACTCCGATATTCTCGACCACGGCAACTGTTTCTTTCGGTGATTTGAAAGCCATCAGTATCTCTCCTTATAAAAACACTCTCTATGTATTCTCACTGATCACGGGAAAACTCAATGTAAAAACACTTCCTTTGCCCGGAGTGCTGATCACCGATATTTTTCCATTGTGCATTTCAGTGACTCTCTTTACAAGACTCAGCCCGAGCCCGGTTCCGGGAATATGGGCTGTATGTTCATTTCTGACCCTGTAGAACTCATCAAAGATATTCCTGATCTCCGGTTTTTCCATGCCGATGCCGTCATCCTGAACAGAAACCGACGCGTATACACCGTCATGTTCACTCCGTACGATCACATTGCCGTTATCAGGCGTGTATTTAACGGCGTTATCAATAACATTCGATAAAACGCTTACGAGCGCATTGCGATCCCCGAATACCTTCTGCCCCTCAACTGAACCGACGGGTGTATATAAAAGCCTGATATTTTTTATATCGGCTTTTTCCCTGCATGATTCCAGGGCTTCCGCAATGATATCGCTTATACTGGCAGGAGTTTTTTTCAGCACAAAATTTCCCGTTTCGATCGCAGTAAGGTTCATGAGGTCTGAAACCATAAGCCGCAGGCTCTGTGCCCTAAGCAGTGATTTGTGAAGCATATCATGTTCCTTCTGCGGATCGTCCTCTATGAACCCCTCCAGGATCACCGTCAGATATCCCTCGATCGCTGCAAGCGGGTTCTTGATCTCATGACCGACCATGGAAACGAACATCGACTTTGCCTTTTCAAGCTTCTTTATAGCAGTAATATCTCTGAACACAACCACGTATCCCATGATCTCACCGACCGTCTCCCTTACCGGGCTTGCGTTGACCAGGTAATGGGAGTCCTTTATATTCAGCTCTTTTGAGACGATCATCCGGTCAGGGCTGTTGTCTTTCAATTCGGCGATCAGCCTGGATAATTCTCCGCATTTGAATGTGTCAAGGCTTGCCGGAAGCGCGATATACGCCCATTCCGGATTGATCCGGAGTGCAGCTTCGTTCCGCAATACGATCTGCCGCATATTGTTTATGACGATAACACCGTCAGTCATACAGTTGATAATAGTATTGCTCTTTGAACGTTCAAACGCAACCTCAAGGAGCCTCTTCTCCCGTTCCTCCCGCAGTATTCTCGTTTCAATGGAAAGAGCGCGTTTTTCAAGCCCGTTCTTTATAAGAAGCAGAAGCTCCTCAGGAGTGAACGGCTTGGGGATATATCCGTAAGCGCCCCGTTTGGTCGCTTCTACTGCCGTATCGATCGAAGCATAGGCTGTTATGACGATAATAAGGATATCCGGATCGCATTTCTGGATATGATCGATAAGCTCCATTCCGCCCATTCCGGGCATTTTCAGGTCGACAAGGGCAGTTGAATATTTTCCGTTTGCGCTGCTGATCTTTTCAGCCGCCTGTATCCCGTCTTCAGCCGTATCAACGTCATACCCTTCGGATGTTAGGATCTTTCTGCATCCCTCCCGGATACCCCGCTCATCATCAACAACGAGAATGCACCCCTCAGCGTTCATGCATCTTTTCCTCCGTAAGCATCTCAATGACTGCTTCGGAAAGCTGCCGGGGCGTTACCGGTTTCTCAATGAACCTGTCAACGGGAAGATACTGTTCATCCGGCTCAAATTCATACGGCACAGTCTCGTTGACCGATGTCAGCATCAGGATCGGAATATCCTTCGTTTCATTGTTCTTTCTCAGGTCATATGTAACGAAAAAACCGTCTGTCATCCTTTCCATCATCACATCCAGTATGATCAGGTCGGGAAGATGCTTAAATGCCTTTTCAAGCCCTTCCTTAGCGCTGTATGCTGCAATGACATCATATCCCGTTTTTTCAAGCACGATACGGTTCGCTTCTATAAAATCGGCGTCATCATCGACCAGCAATATACTTTTTTGTTCTTTCATGGCATAGCCCTTTCTTCCTCAATCCAGGGATTTTGATATACCGATCTTCTTTTTCACCTCGCTGAGCAGTACTTCGGGAGCAACCGGCTTCTCCATGAATTCATCCACGGGCAGCCACGTTTCGTCGGGCCCCATATTAAACTCAGGGACCTGGTTGACCGACGTAACGGCGATAATGGGGATATCCTTGGTGTCGTCGCCCCTGCGAAGGTCCTGGGCGGCGTACATGCCGTCAGAAGTCGTTTTCATCATGATATCCAGAACAATACAATCCGGCTTTTCCTCAGCCGCGGCCTTCCTGCATTCATCCCCGTTATACGCCGCTACGACCCTGTACCCGTTCTTTTCAAGTACCGTTCTGTTCGCGTCAACAAAATCAGCATCATCATCGACCAGAAGTACGGTCTTTTGCTCTGCCATAGCTCGTCTCCTTTATAAAAAGTTCAAAAATGAATTTCCTTGACTTCCGGAGAGACGTTCCGCCCCTCCGTTTCCTTTGTCTTCGCTCCCTGCACAGGGAGAGATACAGTGAACACAGTGCCCTTTCCTTCCTCGCTTTCGGCGGTTATGCTGCCCGAATGCATCTTGATTATGCCGTAGGCGATCGCAAGCCCCAGGCCTGTTCCTTTTTCCGATTCCTTTGTGGTAAAAAACGGCGTAAAGATCTGCGAAAGGTTCTCTTTGCTGATGCCCCTGCCGTTATCTGCCACTCTAATTACTGCACTCCTTTTATTTTCGGACATCCCGGCCTCGCAGGTGATCCTGCCTTCAATTCCGTCAACAGCCTCGAGGCTGTTCTTCAGCAGATTGATCAGAACCTGCTTGATCTGATTGGAATCAACTGGTATGTGCGGCATGCCCTGTTCAATGTGTTTTGCGAATTCCACATCATGCGCCTTCTCTTCAGAATCGATAAGAACAAGCGCATCGTCAATAAGCTCTCCTATATCGGAAGACACTGCAGCCACATGTGTCTGGCGTCCGAAATCAAGAAGGCCCCTGACAATATGCCTGCACCTCTCCGATTCCTCCATAATGAGCGAGATATCCTCCCGGATTTCCTCATCACTTTTCAGTTTCCTGAGCAGGATATGGGCGTGAAGAAGGATCGTGCCCAGCGGATTGTTTATCTCATGCGCAATGCCTGCAGAAAGCTGACCCATTGATGCCAGTTTTTCAGCTTCCACAAGCCTGTCCTGTTTCTGCTGGAGCTCCCTGTATGCTTTTTTCAGGTCCTCGTCAGCTGCTTCTATCTTTCCTCTCAGCCGGGTGTGCGTCTTCTGAAGCTCCCTGCAGAGCATATTGAAGGAGTCTGCCAGCATGCCGATCTCATCCCGTGATGAAGATTCCACCCTGCATGAAAAATCCCCGTCTGCTATTTTCTCCGTGTGCGCGGCCAGTTCCTGAACCGGTCCTGTTATTGTTTTGCCGAGATGCCAGGCTGATATCACGGCCATGAGCACACCCAGTCCTGAAAATCCAAGGGCCCCCAGTACAAGGCGCTTTTTAACGTCCGCATAGGGTTTTTCAAGGATCCCCACGTACAGCATGCCTATAACGGCATCGCTTATATCCCTGATCGGCTCATACGCTGTGATATACCAGTCATTCACGACGAAGGCGCGGCCTGTCCAGGTTTTTTTCCTGCCCATCACGGTTTCAAATACAGCGTCCGAAACCCGTGTGCCGACAGCTCTCGACCCGTTTTTTTTCATAACGTTCGTTGATATCCGCAGATCTCCCTGGAAAATCGTTGCAGTACCCGTATCTTTACCCCGGTATGTCACTCCCTTATACACAATATCCTTGATCGTGTCAACGATCCTGTAATTGCGGTTCAGAAGCACACCACCGTACATCACCCCTATAACGATGTTTCTGCTGCCGTAAACGGGGACCGCGCTTTTCAGGACCATTCCTGATGTTGACCGGGCCCTGTCAGAGGGTTGTGCCATGGGCGTATCCAGAATATCAATACAGGCCCGTTCCGCCATTTCTGGTGATTCTTTCCGCAGTTCGCTCTGCGACAGGATCTGCGTTCCTGTAAAAAGGGATCTATCGTTCATCACCTGTCTTACGAACGGATCGTCAGCCATACTGTCCCCGAAAATCCCCGGATGCGCAGCCCTGATAATGACATTCCCGTTTATATCGGCGACAGTTAGCATATCAAGGTTTCCCATCTTCATGCTCTTTTTTAAAGCCCGGAGCAGTGTGATTTTCCTGTTCTCTTCTATTGCCCGTATTACAGCATTATCCCTCATTGCCGTAAACTGGAGAACATGCTCTATTTCAGACAATCTGTGCTTGTAGATACAGCGGGCAGATTCAAGGTCCAGTGAAACCTTGCACTGCGCCTCCTTTACAACCCTTTCACCGATCAGATAAAAGCCTATCGCAGTTGGTACCGTTCCAGCGATCAGGATGACAATAAAAAAAATGACAATAAGTCTTGTATGCAGACTGTTTTTCATAAAACTCCGCGGAAAAAACGAATATTACACGGATCTACTCCGGGACAGGCCGACCCTTCACCGGAGTACGGGAAAAACAATCAAAATTTATGCCATAAGGGGAAAATTGGCCGGGGATATTGAACCGCGTCACATGCCGGGGTTACGGCAGAGCGCTTATTCCTTTACATAATGCTCTTTTATGATAATCTGAAAAGGAAACGCGAAACCTTCATTGCAGAACGGATGCATGTGCACAGTCCCCACATGGGGGATTCAGGTACATCTTTTAGCGGAAATCCTCCTTTTGAAGATCGTATTTTTTCATCCGGTCATACAAGGCGCGCCGTGATATACCCAGGGTTTCGGCCGTAGCTGTTATCTCCCCCCCGCACTCCCTGAGGACGGCCTCTATCACGGTCTGCTCTACACGCTCCAGTTCATCCTTCAGTCTTCCCGGTGTTGCGGGAAGGGACAGAAGAGGTTCTGATGATGACTGTTCGTCCGACTCGAAAGAGCCTGTTCTGCCGTTATGCGATGTAATGACCATCCGCTCAACACTGTTTTTTAGTTCACGCACATTTCCCGGCCACTGATGTCTCATCATCGAGTTCAGTGTACTTTCCTCGATTTCAGGCACAGGGATACCGTTCCTTTCAGCCGCTTCTCTTATAAAATGCGCGGTCAGCAAAGGGATGTCCTCTTTCCGTTCCCTGAGGGAAGGCACATCTATACGCAGAACCGCGATACGGTGAAAGAAATCCTTTCTCATGTTTCCTTTCTTAACCTCTTCGCTGATTTCCTCTTTCGCAGTTGCCACAAGACGCATATCCGCCTGTACCGGAGTATCCTTTCCCACGGGATACACCTCTCCGTCATCAAGCGTCCTCAGAAGCTTCACCTGGGCAGGCAGGGAAAGGCTTTCAATTTCGTCAAGCATAAGGGTGCCCCCGGATGCGGTTATGATCTTACCGTCACGGTCTGAATTCGCACCTGTAAAGGCCCCCTTGACATGTCCGAAGAGTTCGCTTTCTATCATATTCTCGGGAATGGCACCCGCGTTCACAGGTACGAACTGCCCTTCCGACCGCGCGCTTTCCACGTGGATCGCCCGTGCTGCGAGTTCCTTGCCCGACCCGGTTTCCCCGCGGATCAGCACAGGAGCCTCGGATCCGGCGCACAGTTCTATCTGCTCGAACATATCCTGCATAACCCGGCTTCTGCCGATAATGCCGAACCTGCCGTCTTCACCCGGGGAAAGCATGTTAAGCTGCCTGCGGAGCTTCTGCGTCTCCCTTTTCAGTTCTATGCTTTCAACCGACCTCGATACGCAGGCAATGAGGACCTCATCGTCAAAAGGCTTTTCAATGAAATCGTAGGCGCCACCTTTCAAGCATCTTACGGCCATTGATATGTCCCCGTGGCCTGTAATCATGATGACAGGTATAGTAATGTTATGTCTCTGTATCTCGCCAAGCAGCTGCTCCCCGTCCATACCCGGCATTTTGACATCGGTGATGATCGTGTCAGCGTGCGCGAGATCAGGCCACGCAAGCGCGGCTTCCGCCGAGGAAAAGGTTTCAGTCCTGTAATTCCTGAGGACCAGCATCTGCTTCAATGAAACACGCGCAGCTTCATCATCATCGATCACCGCTATAAGGTGCCGCTTCTTTTCAGCCATAGCTTATTCCTTATTTTTCCTTCTGTTTTTCAAGGGCAGGAAGCTTTACCGTGAATACCGCCCCTTTCCCGGGCCTTCCTTTCGCTTCTACGATCCCGTTGTGGTCCTTGATGATGCTCAGGGAAATGGACAGGCCCAGCCCGGTGCCCGCCCCTACTTCCTTTGTGCTGAAAAAGGGTACGAACAGCTTTTCGCTCTGCACCTGGTCAAAACCCTTGCCCGTGTCCGAAATGACAACAGAAACAGGACGTGCCTCTTCAGGCATATATGCTGTTGCAACAGTCAATATCTTTTCATCGGAATCCTCCATCGCCTGGCGGGCATTGGTCAGAAGATTGAGGAACACCTGCTCAAGCCGGATCTTATCACCGGGAACGGGAGGAATGTCCTGTCCGAATTCCGCCGAAACATCAATGCCTGAAAGCTTGAACTGGGATTCAAGAAAATCGAGGCAGTTCCTTATCGTATCATTAATATGTATCTCACCGATAATATGTTCGGATTTTCGCGTAAGTTCTCTCATCTGATTTATTATACGGGACGCGCGGTCGACCTGATCCGATATAAGACGGAGGTTATCTGTTATTTCCTCTGAAGAGCCTGCCGACTGTTCTATCATGTAGAATGCGTTCCGCGCGAAATTGCGTATACCGGTCAGAGGCTGGTTGAGTTCGTGGGCAACGCTTGCAGCCATTTCCCCGAGTTCCGCCAGACGTGAGGAATGTACGAGCTGCTCCTCCTGCTGCTGAGCCACCTCTTCAATGTGCTGTTTCTCCTGTTCCGCTTTTTTCCTTGCTGTGATATCATACACATTGACCAGTACCGCCTGTTCCCCTTCATAATCACAGACCGAACTCAACACATCCGCCCACATCACGGTCCCGTCCCTGCGGACCAGCCTGCATTCATAGTGAAGATCGGAAAATCCCTTTGATTTGCGCTTATCCAGCCGCTTTTGTATACATCCTTTATCCTCCGGGAAAAACAGGTCCCAGATATACTTTCCTCTCAGTTCATCAACGGAATAATCGAGCATTTCATTCAGCCTGAGATTTGCGAACACGATCCGTTCCTGTATATACAGAAATATGCCTGCAAGCGATTTTTCAATCAGATTTCTGTATTTTTCCTCTGATATGCGCAATCTTTTCTGTTTAATATTAGCACGTTCACTGAGAAGCGCGACGCATACTCCAACAATAATAAAGAATATAATCCGGCCCGTATCAAGAAAAACGTTCTGTGTCCATAGCTCCCCCGCATTAAAAGAGAATGTCACAAGGCCCATTGCAAGCGCAACCGTAACACCTTTCTTCCCCCACCAGATGCCTGAAAGCACAATAGGAATATAGGCGAAATGTGAATAGACAATACTTTTATTCAGAACCGCGTGGAAGTAGAGGCCAAGGCCCCAATATGCTGCAATGAGCACAATTATAACTGTAAACCTCAGTTTGACCGGAAAGGAAGGATATCCCATCAATAATTTCCTTCTTTCCGCCATATGTCAAGCATGAGCTCGTACCGGTCCAGCTTCATGCCTGTATACACGCAGTTACTTGTGGAGAATATGTATCCTCCGCCCGGCATCCCGTGCTTCAGACAGTAGCGTGCGGATTCTGCGACTTCCTCCTCTGTCCCCGTGTCAAGCGCTCCGCAGTTGACATTGCCTATAAGACAGACCTGATCCCCGGCGGTCTTTTTGACTTCGGCGATATCCACGCCTCCCTGGGGGTCCAGAGAGTGCAGGGCATGGGGCCCTGAATCGAGAAGATCGTCGAGTATAGGCAGTATATTTCCGTCAGTATGCTTTATGGTGTAATAACCGAGCTCCCTGTACCCCTGCACAAGACGCTTCAGATAGGGTGCGATGAATTCCGAGAACTGGTCCGGACTGAGGAACGGGCCCGTGTTGAAGCAGTAATCGGAGCACATGGCGAATCCGTCAAACCCGGCATCCTTCATTCTCTCGGCCGCAGCGAGTTTTTCATCCACACGTTTTTCCGCTTCATCTTTCAATCCTTCCGGATCGTCCACCAGGCGGAATGAAAATTCAGTCATGGAATCCCCCTGGGGTATGGAATATGTTGCATCACCGGGGATACACAGGAAGTATTCATCCCCTGTCTTTTCCCGCACAAGACCGATCAGACGGCGCCTTTCCTCCTCCCTGTCCGGATTCGTATGAAGGTATATGGCGCTGTGTTCGTATGTTTCCGCTGTCCTGATGTATATATCGGCTATATCTTTCCTGTGAAGATCCCGTTCCGTTTCGCTCATCTGGTCCCACTGACGGTAATTCCTGTGAACCGGGTGCACTTTTCCGAACGCCTCCATTGTAAGAAAAAAGACCAGCTCAAAATGGGGCACGCGTCCTGAGGGAGGTTTTCGGTCAAGCGCGTGTATAAACCGTTCTCGATGAGTCATGGCCTATCCGGAATATCCGGCAAGCCTGGGCTCCTCGATCTCTGTAATTTCAACATCATCCCATCGTTCCCAGCCGTAATAGGGGCCTGTGATCTTTCCATGAGCCCGCATACAGGCTATACTGGAGTATGCAGTCGTTCTTCCCACAACATATTCTTCCGACTTTCCACCTGAATAGTGCTTCGGGTCTTCATCCTCCCATAAATACCCGCCCTGCAGCATCGGATCCTCAGAGTCCGTGATCTGCAGGGAAAGAAGCCCCTCAATATTGCTGTCAGCCCATTCCCTGTACTTCGATTCCCCTGTCACCCGTGCCAGGTCATACAGGTATATGATACGGAGGGCAAGCCCTGCTTTCATTGAAGTCGGCTTCTGCTGTATCAGGTAATCGCCGTAACTCACAGCAGCATCGATCCATTTGTCTTCCTTGAGAAGGTCATACGCGATGAGAAGTGTTTCGCCGCATCCGTCGTCATTCACTGCGACCCCGGACTCCCCTTCTCTGCCAGACGTACCGTGATGCGCATCATCGCTTCCCACAATTACACACCCTTTTTTAAAATCAAAATAGTTTTCAAGCAGGCCGTTGGCCAATGGAATGAATCCCCTTTCCAGCCACAGAGAATATCCAGTACCTTTGTACAGATAATAATAACAATGCCCCGCTCCCACATAGAACTTATTCTGCCAATCAACCCTGTCTTCGCACAGATAGAACCAGAATGCAGGCCAGTCATTTCTGTCGGACGCATTAGCAAGGGCCCAGCTGCCCGCTATCTTCGCCCTGTACAGATAATCCTGATTTCGTGTTATCCTGTACATGAACATGAGTCCTGAAATGCTCTCAAAAAGGTCTCTTACGTCAACGTGCCATACCTGGGGGACTTCCTCCCGTATGGCCCCGTACCATCTGGGGTCGCTGTTGTCAAAAACCTGCAGGGACCTCAGGTATTCTGCTGCAATGGCAGCTGCTTCAAAATATTTTTCCTTCGGTTCGATCTCATATGCTCCGAGCAGCACCATTATTCCCCGCGCCATTGTCCACTGCAGCCCCCACACAGTAGTCCCGCTGGGAATATGATAGTTGTATAAAAACCTGCCCTGATTAGCGTCATAATAGGGCTTCTGTCTCCTGATCTGATGATTGCAGTACCAGTCCGCTGCCATCATTAACGCCTGTTTCGACTTCTCTTTCAGGTCTGCCATAATTGCCTCCATACCGCGGCTTTAAGCCGCATTCAAAAAGTTTTTACCTTAATTATCATATTGTTATACATGTTATTGGTAATAAATCTAAAAGTTTTTTGCCGCTTTATACGGCAAAAAACTCAAAACATCATCATCTCGGCAAAATACGACTGGAATTCCGGAAGCGCACCTACTTCGATGTAGTGACAGTGATCATGTATGTCAATGCTTTTCTGGAGCTCTTTCTTTGAAAGGAGCATCATGACCGCTCCGTATCCTGCCGCGTTGCCGATAAAACGGATCTGTTCCTTTTCAAAACCGGGGAAAAGCCCTATCCCCAGAGCGGACTCCCTCCGTATATAGTTGCCGAACGCACCAGCGAGCATGATCCTGTCAACATCACCTGCCTGTAATGCGGCTTTGTCGAGCAGTATGCGTATACCTGAAGCAATGGCGCTTTTTGCAAGCTGAAGCTCTCTGATATCTTTCTGGGTAATGGTGATGTCCTCACCAATACCCGTATCTTCAGCAGGGACAGCGACAAATTCCGGTTCACCGTTCTTCCCCTGTTTCATGCGCGGTTTCAGTTCTGTCCCGACCTCATCAGGGGCCCTGAACCGTCCGGTCCGGTCAATGATGCCTTCCTTGACCATTCCGGAAACAATATCGATGATCCCGCTTCCGCAGATCCCCTTTGCCGGAATATCACCGATAGTCCGGATCTCAACGGACCCGTCCTGTATCACGGCACGTTCAATCGCACCCTTGCCCGCACGCATCCCGTTTTTCAGATTAACACCCTCAAAGGCGGGGCCTGCTGCTGTTGAACAGACATAGACCCCTTCAGAACTTCCCAGGGCAATTTCACCGTTAGTTCCTATATCAACAAGCAGTACAGGAGCATCGGACTGGAGCATGCCCGAATCAAGGATGCCCGCCACAATATCACCCCCCACGAAACCCGCGATGTTCGGACAGGTGAATACATCGCCGTTCCTGTTGATCGATATTCCGAACTGTTCGGCAGGGCACACTGTCTCGCGTACTGTCACAGGAACATAAGGGGACAGTGCTATATAGGTGGGATCGAGCCCGAGGAAAAGATGGTTCATGACCGTGTTTCCCACAACCGCGATATCGTATATATCCTCCCGCCCGATACCCGCACTTTCAGAAAGATCTCCCATAAGGCTGTCGATCGTTTCGCGTATAAGGGAACTCATCCCCTCAAGATGCCTGGCTCCTGTGCTGCAGTACTGTATGCGCGAGACAACATCACCGCCGAAAGGTTCCTGGGGATTCTTTACTGACGCGGCATGGATATGGCGGCCTGTTTTCATATCAACAAGTGTTGCCGCAACCGTGGTGGTCCCTATATCAACGCCGACCGCGAAAATACCCCTGCCCTCCGGGGGACGGACATCGAGTATGGTGTTCTGTTTGTATACGATCTCTACAGAATGGTCATTCTCCCGGAGCACCGACGGCAGTTTTTTCAGAACATTCAGATTGCGGATCTTCTTTCCGGCCGCGTTGCAGAGCCGTTCGGCATCGGAAACAGGATTTTCAAGGACCGGACTGTCAACGGACACGGTTTCTGTCTTTATAAAGGGATCGAATTCAACTCCCCGCTCACTCCCCACTTCCAGTATTTTCTCGTCGGTCACATGTTCGATAAGTTCGACAATCATGCTTCCCTTCACTTTCAGCCGGCAGGCAAGGCGTACTCCCCTCTTCAGCTGCTCCTCACCCAGGGTTTCCCTTTCAGTAAAATCAGGGGCAGATCCGCCTTCAATAACACGTATCCTGCATTTCCCGCACACACCCGCTCCCCCGCACGGAAAAGCCATTGGGATCTTTTCCCTTATGATCAGTTCCCTGAAGGGCTCACCGTCCTCAGCCTGCACCTCCCTGTTGAGTGATCTGAATTTGACTGATGCCATATTATACCTTTTTGTAAATCGGTTTCATATTTGTCTTTATTTCATTATAATTTTTTTGTCGTTTCCAACGACAATAAATTTATATCCTGAACATCCTTCCAAGCTTTCTCCCCATGAGAAGTGATGCTGTGATCAGACCGGCGGAAAGGAAGAGCATGCACAGCATACCGAGCGCACTTGCCACATAGTCTCCGTCGGGGATCTTGCCCAGAAGATTATATATCTCGCGTGTAACAGGAAAGAATTCGCTTTTAGCGGCCAGCACCATGCTTTCAGAAACCTCGAGAACCGCGAACATAAATGAAAGGATCGCTCCTGCAATGATATTCGCGCCTATAAGGGGGACGGTAACCGACATAAAAGCCCGCGGGGCTGAAGCTCCCGCGCTCCTGGCTGCATGCTCATATTCCTCTCCTATCTGCTGCAGGCCGGCATAGGCGGACCTGAAACAGAAGGGAAGCCTCCGCACCGCGTAGCCTATGATCAGAAGAGGAACCGGATTGGCCAGAGGGTCGAGAAAGGTTCCGGAGAATGACGCCACATACCCGAAAGCGAGGATAAGGCCCGGCAGCGCGAGAGGCAGCATAACAACAGTGTCTATCAGCCACCCTCCCGCGATTCGGCGCCTCAGTATAAAATAGGCTATCATGACTCCGAGGACAATATCGATCAACGTGCTCATGCTGCTGTAGAAAACCGAGTTCTTCACTGACACTGCCACCCCCGGAGCCGAAACAGCTTCTGAATAAAAACGCAGTGTATATTCCGAGGGAAAGCTTGTCATGAACCAGTCGTCCGCGACTGATGTGAGCATTACGCCCGCGTGCGGAAGCAGAGCCAGGACAAGGAGTACCGCTATGTAGGCGTATATTACCCCTCTGACTCCGGCTGAAGGCTTGATAAAATCCCTGCCCGTAATACCTTTCGATGCTGTGTCATAGGTAATGTTCGAGTACTTCTTAAAAACTGCCATGAACAGCACTGTGACCAGTATGGCCAGCACGACAAGGGTCGGGCCTGTGGGATCGTTCTGCACTGAAGCAACCCTGTCAAAGATCTCGACTGCAAGAACCCGCCTGTACCCGAGCACCAGGGGTGTGCCCAGATCGGTAAAGCTCCACAAAAATACGATCAGGGAGCCGGCAATCAACCCCGGTTTTGCCAAAGGCAGTGTAATATCCCTGAAAACGCGCCGCGGCCCGGCTCCGGCAGAGAGGGATGCCCGTTCGAGCTGCGGATCGATATTGGCAAGGGCTGCCGTGATATTAAGGTACATTATCGGAAACAGATGAAGCGCCTGGAGAAAAGCGACACCCCAAAAACCCGCAGCACTGAACCAGTCGAACGGTTCAGTGCCGAACAGCATATTGACAAGGCCGTACCGGGCGAAAATCCTCTTTATACCGATTGCCCCGACAAACGGGGGCATGATCATGGGTATCAATACGATCCCCGCTGCATATTTTTTCAGGGGGAAATCGTACCTGGCAAAAAAGAAGGCGAGTGGGACTGCGATACAGGCTGTCAGTATAACAGCGGCACATCCGAGAAAGACGGACCGTATCAGGGATGACCACACAAGGTACCCGGAAACCGTCTCCCGGAATATCCCGATGCTGAATGACCCGCCGAAAAAGAACGTCTTTGAGAATACTCCGGCAACGGGATACAGGAGGAATATTCCGAGTATCAGCACCAGAATAGAATAGAAGAGAATAGTGGGTGTTTTTGAAGTCATGTACGTGCCCTGGCCTAATCCCCAATCATATGAATGCATTCCTTCTTGACAGCAAACGATATCTCCCGCCCCGGAGCGAAACGCTTTGTATCCTCCGGATCGAAAAGACCGCGTATGGATATCTCCTGATCCCCGGCCTGCACCGTGCATGCCCACATACCGACCTGGAATTCGCTGCTTATGACCGTTCCTGAGAAAACGTTCTCCGAGCTGTCACTGCTGTGGAGGGAAATATGCTCCGGACGGATTATAACCCCCACTTGGGTTCCTACAGGGAAGTTTACCCGGTCGTCCTTTTCAAGGGCAACGGAAAATGTTATGTCCCCGGCCGCAACGGTGAGAGTGTTCTCCAGAAGCTCGGAAACCGTTCCTTTAAGGCAGTTCGAGCTTCCGAAAAAATCTGCAGCGTACGCTGTGGCAGGAAACCTGTACAGGTTTTCGGGAGTATCGATCTGTACGATACTGCTCTTTTTGAAGAGGGCGATCCTGTCCGCAAGCGAAGAAGCCTCTTCCTGATCGTGAGTGACATACAGCATGGTAATCCCGAGCTTTTCATGGATCCGTCTGATCTCTCTGCGCATCTCTTTTCTAAGCTTGGCGTCGAGATTGCTCAACGGCTCATCCAAGAGCACGATCTCAGGTTCATATACAAGCGCCCTGGCCAGAGCAACCCGCTGCTGTTCCCCGCCTGAAAGCGAACCGGGCCTGCGGTCCCCATATCCCTCCATATCAACCATTGCCAGGGCTTCCTGCACGCTCTTTCGGGCCGACTGTCCTTTTTTTCCGCGTATTTTCAGTCCGTACCCCACATTTTCAGAAACGCTCATATGGGGCCACAGTGAATAATTCTGAAACACCATGCCTGTATTGCGCTTGTGCGGAGGTTTTTTCAGGAGGTCCTCACCATGGAATGTTATATCACCTGTATCAGGAGTGCAGAACCCGGCAATGATGTTGAGAAGCGTTGTTTTTCCGCACCCCGATGGGCCGAGAAGGAAGAACAGTTCTCCGTCCTCAGCGGAAAAACTGACGTCCTTCAGAGCACAGACGTCCCCGAACGATTTGTTGATATGCTCAGCATGAAGGCCGATCATAATACAGCCGCCGTTATTTAAAAATAGAATTGAAGCGTTTGCGCGCGTTTTCAGTCCATCTGTTCATATGCTTGATCCGGTCTTCGGCAGAATCTTTGTCATCCCATTTTTTGGCAAGCCTAAGGGCCTCTTTTTCTGAAAGCTCTATTCTGAAATACTGCGCGTATTCTTCAGGGGAAAGGCCCCTTCTGATAACTTCCTTCCAGCATTTCGTGCATTCTTCATGCGGGATGATCACGAAAGCAGCGACAAGGTCCCCAAGGATGCTCCACCGTTTCCCGGCTTTGACTTCATCGTACTCAAGCGACGACTTGATCTCATACGGGTTGACCGTGACTGCCAGCTTTTCTCTGTCCGTTCTGTAGAGGGTGATGTCAACAGCGGATCGCGCCAGTGTTTTTTCTGCGGGTCCGCCCTTCACCCCTTTTCTGAACATCCACAGCTTCTGGCCTTCAGAAAGTACGTATTCAATGAATTTTTTCGCAGTCTTTTCATGACGGGAGTTCTTTAAAACCCCGATACCGTCAGGGGTAACCACGGTCTCCCCCTCCGGAAGGACGAAACCGAGCCGACCCTCTCCGTACCGGGCTATCTCTCCGAAGGCATAGAAATCGATCGAAAGACCGTACGCGGCCTGCCCCCGCGACACGTTCTTGGCCGCAGAGCTTCCTCCCTTCTCAAACTTCTGCACATTCGCCGCTATCCGTCCGATAAGGGACCAGCCTTCATCCCAGCCGTAAGCCTGCAGAAGTATTTCGTACATGGCCTGAATGCTCCCGCTGTAGCGCGGATCGCCTGAGGAAACCCATCCCATGCATTTCTTCCCGCCCAGGTCCTTCCATGTTTCAGGCTCCTGCAGCCCGTTTTCTTCGAGAATCCGCTTGTTGTATATTATGCCGAAACCTGAAAGGGCCGCGCCGAACCAGAGCAACCGCGGCGAATATACGTGTTCTCCATGAATAAACGGAGGGATCTTTGACCGTATCCTTGACCGCACATGATACGGTTTGAGCATATCCTCCTTCTCAAGTTTCAGGAACGGATACTTTCCGCCGCCGAAAAACACGTCAACTCCCGTATCAGCCTTCTTTTCTCTGCGGGAAAGGATGTATTCCAGGCATTCCCCTGTTCCGCCCACATCCAGCCATTTGACAGTGACCTTTTTGCCTATCCGGTGAAGATACCATTCCGAGAATCCCCTGCTGAACTCATTCCGTATTTCAGGAGAATGAGGGGAAATAACAACAAGCTCATCCTGGTAATCACGGCCGCATCCTACGGCGAACACAGCCAGCAGGATCACGGATATGAACGTTATGAACATTCTGTATGCCACAGCCTATTCTTCCAGTAAATTGGTGACCTTCGCATCGGCGGGAGGCTTAAAAACAAATTCAGAAACGGGTATATCTCTGTTGATATCCGTCAGCTCAGTGACCTCGGATGTAATTACATCACCGTCGGCCATGGCTACAATGACTTTGGAGATCACCAGCGTGCCGTGTACAACGAAATTGATGTGAATGATCTCTTTTTTCATTTCCTTGGTCCGGGGCTTGAACTTTATCCTGTATTCCGACGGATACCTCCCGTGTGTTTTCCTGAACTCAGCGCATTTCCCGCGCCACAGCGCGATAACACCCTTCTTCTTTTCCTTTCCGTCTTTCCTGTCCTCTTTCTTTTCCCTGCCGGAAGGGTCAGCCTGTCCTTTTTCCGGCTTCACGGGTCGGACCTCAGGCTCCCCCTTTTTCTCTTCCGTTTTATATACAAGGAATGAATACTTTTTGCTGATCGCTTTGTATCCTCCCTTAATAAGCTCGGCGTACTCTCCGAACCGTTTCTTGGCATCCTTGTGCTTGCTGACATCAAGAATTTCCACAGTATTATGGACTTTTACATAATGCATATATGAATCAGGGGTCAGCAGGGAAACCGATTCCGTTTTTTTGGTTTCCGGATCGGTTTCGTTCCATTTCACGTACATGGGTTTTTTCCACACAACATGGCTGACTGTCTTGACCGGTTCAAAAAATTCGGATGTGCGGGTTTTTTTCAGTTTCAGCGTGAAAGATTCCATTTCACTGAGGGTGTCTACCAGGATCCTGACGATATCCTCAGCCTCGTTTCCCTTCACTCTGACAAGCTTTTCCGCATGCACACACATGCACGAAACGGAAAGAAATAAAACGGCTGTTTTGAGTATTCTCACCCGTGCGCTCCTTTGTGTCACAGGGCTACCAGTTCAGCGACCATATCCCCCACTTCGGAGGTGGTATAGCCCATTTTCCCGGCTCCCAAACTTGTAAGCTTTCCGCCTGTAACTGCAGCAACAGCCTTTTCAACGGCCCTGCCCGCTTCTTCCTCCCCCAGATGCCTGAGCATCATATCAACTGATGAAATCGCAGCCAGGGGATTTATCATGTTTTTGCCGGTATACTTCGGGGCGGATCCTCCTATAGGCTCGAACATGGATACTCCCTCAGGATTTATGTTCCCTCCGGCAGCTATGCCCATTCCGCCCTGCACCATGGCACCCAGGTCTGTAATAATATCTCCGAACATATTGCCGGTTACGATCACATCAAACCACTCGGGATTCTTGACCATCCACATACAGGTCGCGTCAACATGGTAATATTCACGTGAAATTTCCTGAAAATCCCTTTCTCCCATTTCATTAAACGCACGTTCCCAGAGGTCATACGCGAACGTAAGCACATTCGTTTTTCCGCATAACGCGAGCGTTTTTGCCTTGGCACGGTTCTTTGTATATTCAAAAGCATACCTGAGGCAGCGGTCGACCTGAAAACGGCTGTATACCATTGACTGGACAGCGATCTCGTGGGGAGTATCCTTCATGGAAATGCCGCCCGTTCCCGTATACAGGCCTCCCGTATTCTCGCGTATCACGACAAAATCTATGTCTTCGGGCTTTTTGTCCTTCAGGGGCGTGTCCACTCCCGGGTACAGTTTTACAGGCCTGAGATTGATATACTGGTCCATTTCAAAACGGATCCTGAGCAGAATGCCTTTTTCGAGTATGCCGGGCTTAACGTCCGGATGACCGATGGCTCCGAGCAGGATCGCGTCGAACTGTTTCAACTCACCGATCGCGCTTTCAGGAAGGACCTCTCCCGTACGCAGAAACCTATCACCCCCGAAATCAAATTCAGAGGTCTCGTATTTGAAATTGAAAAGGGCGGAAGCAGCTTCAAGGATCTTGCACGCTTCACGCACAACTTCCGGTCCTGTACCGTCCCCCGGTATCACTGCGATTCTGTACATCTCGTTCTGCTCCGAAATATGCTGATAGATCCCGCGAAAAAACTACTATTCTATATAGGGATCATGATAATGCAAGACAAAAATAGTAATTAGTTAAAAGTCATAAGTTACAAGTTAAAAGCCAAGAGTTTTGGTTTTTGGGTTTTGGGTTAAAAGAGGTTATAAAGCTTTGTTTTTTTCCTCTTTTCTCTTCTTCATTCCGCAATCCGGAATCCGCAATCCGCATTCCCGGCTCTGCCGGGGTGGCCCTTTGCAGGAAACAGCACGGTCTAAAGACCGTGCACTACCTTTGTGCACGGCCCCTACCCCATACCGCATAACTCATATCACTGCCGGCTTTGCCGGGGTGCCCCTACATACGCAGGCTAAAGCCTGCGCCTACCTTTGACAGGGCGAGCCACCCGCCTACAGGACCGGATCCCTGAAACCGTATGTTTCGCCCAGTTCAAGAACATCTTTGACCGGCACAAGACCTGATCCCGCGTCATTCCCTGCAAGGCATGCCCCTGCCGCGCATGTTGCCAGTTTCAGCATCTCATCATACGAAAGGCCCTCGTGTATTCCATACAGCATGCCTGCGCAGAACGCGTCTCCCGCCCCTGTTGCCCCTGCAATGTAACCTTCAGGAAGCTCCAGGGAACCTGTACTGAGGAGTGTGCCGTCAGATGTATGCACATACGCGCCTTCAGGCATATGGATCGCTGCGAAATCCATGTTTCCCATTTCCATAAGCGCTTCCCCTGCGTGCACCAGTCCGTCCGGGTCAAGGGCCTCCTGTTCATTCCGCACCTGTACCCCTGTCACCTTTCCCGCCTCCACCTCGTTCATGATCAGATAATCCGCATACGTGAGCGCGGGGGGTACAATGCGTGAAAACCGCTCACTGTCCTCGCTTACCAGGTCAACGCTTGTTTTTATCCCTTCCTTCTGCAGATCGTGAAGAAGACGTGCCCCCCGGGTTCCGTAATCCCTGTCAGGCGCGTCAAGACTGTCCAGAAGAAGAATATACCCCAGATGGAATATCCGGCATTCCATGCTGTGCACAGGGACGTGCTCGACCCCGAACAGGCTGTTTGCACCCCGGTGATGGAAGAACGTTCGGTTCCCGGTTCCCTGCTCCGACATGACATCCGTATACGAGGTCTGCACGGAACCGTCAGTATGCAGATGGGTGATATCCACTCCCAGCTTTTCGAATTTCGTACGGATAAACATTCCTTCACGGTCATCACCTGTCACACCGGTCCCTGCCAGAGGGAACACTGCACCCATACGCGAAAGATCCTCAAGCACATTGGCAGGTGCCCCTCCTGTGCTTACAGATTCGGTCATGATATTCGCAAGCATCCCTCGTGAGGGAAGTATATCAACAGTCTTCACCCGGTCAACCACCCAGTTGCCACCGGCTGTTATGCCGCTTCTCTGCACCGTGTTCATGACGCGTGCTCGTTTACAAGCCTGACAAACGCCGCTTCATCCTCCTCGATCTCACTGAACCGGCCGACATCCGGGTTATAGAAATAATTATCCGATACATCGTCGTTGGCACTGGAAACCTCTCCGATGAGGGTGTATTCCGAATCAGCCCAGAATTCATGCTCTGTTCCCGGTTCGAGCGTGATCCTCCATCCCTGTTCAAGGATCAAAACCTCACCCGTGGGGATCTCCTCCTCTCTGCCGTTCACCTGCACCCTGATCAAAGATTTTTCAGAAAAAAGACGGATCGCAAGCCTTCCGGATCTGCAGATGATATCCTCTTTCTTGACCTTGTGAAAATGCCGTATCGTGATCTGTCCTTTTTTGGCATACATGATCTTTTCACAGTATTCAGGCTGTTCGGTAAGATTGACGAGCACAAGGCCGTATGCATTAAAATCCCCAAGGCCGAAATCGGTCACATCCCATTTCGGATCCGGCGGGAGGAACCAGCAGTGACGTTCGAAAGCCTTTTGTGCCTCTTTTACAGCACTGTTGATCTGTGAGCGTTTCACATCGGTTCCTTTCCTGGAGAACTAAAAAGACCCATACCTAAAAATCGGAGTCTCTCCAGCGGCTCAGAAGTCAGAGGACGGAAGTCGGAACAGAATATCAATATCCAATGTGCACGGCCCCGACGCCATTATTTCATAACGGGCCGGGATTTTCGACACGGGTCCGCCCCTACATGCGCAGGCTAAAGCCTGCGGCTACCTTTGACGGGGCGAGGCACCCGCTCACTCCTACTGTCCCCTGTTCCCGGTTTCCTGTCGACTGTATCCTGTCTTCTGACTTCTGTCCTTCGACCTCTGTCCTCTGTTCGATGACCAGTGACGCAGCTTCGCTGCGTCTACGGCAGGAATTTACCCGGGTTGCGCAGCTTCTGGGGAAGGTATTTTTCAATAACAAAATTCAGCCCGTGTTTTGCAAAAGCCTGCTGTTCAACACGGACTCCCATTTTTATCATTGTTTTGAGTGCTTTCTGCCACTTTTTATGATGTCTGACAAAGGGATCGTTCTTCAGCGAATCCTTTGCCCTCTTTATATCCTGGTCGGACAGCGGGTACGTTACATCGTTCAAGTCATATTTTTCAATGTCATCCGGAGTCACGCCCAGAAAGGAGGCTTGAGGTACACAAAAATATTTATTAACATGCGCCGCATTCCCCGAACCTACTTTCAGCGTACGGTAGATGTTCCCGTATCCGTACGGGTCGCCGTCCGTAAACACGTATACCGGTATTTGCATGGAATCGGCAAGAAGCCGTATGAACCTTCTGCACGCACGTGTCGGAACGCCGCCCATTGCTATGAGAATGCAGTTCTTCTTTTTCCAGAACTCGTGATGCACAAGCCGCTGGAACATGGCGCTTGTTTCGACCACGAGCACGAATTTGGCTTTTGTGCTGAACCTGAGATGGTCGACCCTGCTGGGTATGGAATATGCCCCGGTCCCCAGCCTGTCGCACCGGATGGTTATTTCCTTTCCTGTTGACGGATTTGTATCGATCACGGTCAGCCTTCCTGCAACATCACCCCCTTTTTCCTCAGGAATGAACCTGAGTTCCTCCCTGTTTACCTCAAAGAATGCTTCTATATCATCCATAACAGAATCTGACTCTGACTGTTCATTGAATTTACATTCATCCCAATCACCTTTTGCGACATAATACATTTCTCTTTTTGAAGCAATGTCGTCAGAATCTATTAATTTTTTCGCTTCTGCGATCATCCTAAGGGACTGTGCAAACGTTTTAACCGTTACATAGGAAAGCTTCCGTTCTGTTGTGCGTCCGATAAGTTTAAGATAACCTTCCTCTTCATTATATTCAACATTATTAAGTGAACGGATCGGAAACTTCATTGATGTCGCCCCGACCTTTTTTACCTCATCATACATTCTGTTGGCTTCAGTTTCAATCTTTTTATCGATCGGTGCATTCCTTCCCGCAGAAAAACCGCCTTTTTTCCTGACCCGTTTTTTCTGTTTTTTGTCAGGGGACACGTTCCGTTCTCGGCCCTGCGGGCCTGCGCTTCCGGACATGTCCCCTTTGGGTTTTTTGCTTACTGTCTTCTTTTTCTTCTTCATCGTTTTTTTCGTTCCCAACGATAAAAAAACTTAACCTTTGCCATCTGTCTTTCTCCGCTGAAGTGTGCTCTGTATCTTCTTGACTATTTTACGTTCTTCCCTGTCGTTCAGATCGAGGATCTGCCGGAGAGCTATCCCGATATGGGGTATATACTGTTCAATGTATTTTCTTTTGCGTTCAGATTCGCGTGCCCTCCGCTTTTTCCTGATAAAGGTTGCTGCATCCCTTCCGCACTGCTGAAGCGCGTATTTGATCTCTGTTATAATTTCGGGATAATGGGCGATCGCCTCCTTGCTTTCCGATGTGAACGGAACCCATACCGAGGCGATATGTATAAAAACCGCAAGAGGCCCCACAGGGTATGATCCGGAACCGCCCTTGATGCCGTAGTTCCTCCAGTTGGTATTCTGCACGGCTTCGGTAACAGCGCATCCGCCTCGCTGGTACAGCAGAGGCACGCGGTTAGCAAACCTCATAACAGCGGCAGGTTCTTCAGCAGGAAGCTCTCCGCCGTAAGCAAGCCCGGCTTCGACACAAAAGGGATTGCCTCTGTATACTGAGGGCTTTCTCGTGCATGAGGTGAAGAACTCCGCGTCGATCTCCTTCTTCAGCCCTTCGAGGATCACGTCCTCGCCTATGGGCACTATGCAGGACGTGGGCGGGGCCATGATCTTTGTCTCCTGAATGGCCTTATATATAGCCTCAACTTCGTTCTTCGCTATACGCTGAGTATAGGCCCGCTGGTTGACTCCGGCCTTTTCGCATATTTCGTTGGCAACACGCCCGCTCACCCTGGAAAAATCCTTCTGAAGCGAACTTCTGATCCGTGTTGCCGATGAATTCGCGAGGATCTTCATCAGCATCCCCAGCTCGACCCCGTACGGATGCGGCTTGATTTCGTCCGGTTCGTCAGGAAGATCGTTAACGGTCCTTTCATATACTGTTTCCTCGTTAAGAGGGTTTTTATACCGTATTTCTGCGTGAGGATTTGCGATCGCCGTCTGTTTTACGTATTCATCAAGGGACTGGGAACCTTTCTGATAGTATCCCTCGAGCGTGATCGTTATCCTGACCCCGTGTTTTTTCCCTTCCCATGGTATCTCATCCTCTTCAATTATTTTGGGCTTGTTCTTCACCGTATCTATAAGAAGTTCATACACGTGCGCCTTTTTGCTCCGTGCAACCTGGGAAAGGATCCTTACCGGATTTCCCGTGGTAAGCTGGCCGTACATCCCTGCTGCAGATATGCCGATCCCCTGCTGCCCTCTCGACATTTTGAGCCTGTGGAATTTCGACCCGTATAATAGCTTTGCGAATATACTGGGTATCTGTTTTTTGACAATGCCGGGGCCGTTGTCCTCTACGGTCATTTCAAACCTGTTGTCCTTCTTCTGCACGACCTCGATCGAAAGGGAAGGCAGTATACCCCCTTCTTCGCATGCGTCAAGGGAGTTGTCAACAGCTTCCTTGACGCTTGTAAGCAGGGCCCGTTTCGGATTGTCGAACCCGAGAAGATGTCTGTTCTTGCTGAAAAACTCCGATATGGAAATTGACTTCTGCCTTTTGCCCATATCCTCTGCTGAAAGTCTTTTTCTCTTTTTCTTCCTGGCCATGCTGTGTTTTATCCGATGATCTTTCTGTCAGAATCGAGGTGAATGCCTTTGAGCTCCATTTTCAGGGCATCAGGGTTCGGGGATGCCTTGAAAGCGGCCTCCTTTACGATCAGGTCTTTATTGATCAGGTCAGCGAGTGAATGGTTGAATGTCTGCATGCCGTCCTCCCTGCCGGCCTGTATGGCGTCTGCGAGCTTGACGTCCTCTCTTTCCCCGATAAGCTTCCGCACAACAGGTGTGGCAAGCATGATCTCGACACAGGGAACGCGCGGGAATTTCTTCTGTTTGCCTTTGAGAAGCTTCTGGCAGATAATGGCCACAAAATTGAACCGCAGAAGCTGACGTATACCGTCATGCCTGCTGGCAGGAAAAAGGTCAAGCACGCGGCCGATGGTCTGGGGGGACCCTGACGAATGGATAGACCCCAGCACAAGATGCCCGGTTTCAGCAGCCATGAGCGCGGTATCGAAACTCTCAGCGTCCCTCATTTCTCCGATAAGCACAACATCGGGATCCTGGCGGACCACGTACTTAAGCGCTGAACTGAAGCTCTCCACATCTATGCCCACTTCCCTCTGGTTGACGAACGCCTTCCCGTCCCTGAACAGGTATTCTATGGGGTCCTCGATCGAAAGGATATGGCAGCTTCTTGATTTGTTGATAGAATCCAGAATCGCGGCCAGTGTTGTGGACTTTCCCGATCCCGTTATTCCTCCGACCAGAATAAGCCCTGACTGCACTTGGCTTACTTTTTTCAGGATCGGGGGAAGGTTGAGCTCTTCAAATGATGGGATATACGTGTTGACGCGCCTTGCTGCTACGCTTACAGAGCCCCGCTGATAGTAGGCGTTAACCCTGAAACGCCCCACTCCGGGTTCCGAATAGGCGAAGTCATGGACTTTGTTCTCGGTGAAAAGATTTATCTGTCTGTCCGTCATGATCGAATGTATCATCTCCAAAACATCATCATTCGACAGGCCATCACCCTTGAGCCTCCTCGGTTTCCCGTGTATCCTGAATATTGGAGGAGAACCGACTTTCAGATGGAGATCTGAAGCGTCGTGCTTCTCCATCACGCTCAAAAGACGGCTCATTTCATTGGCCCCTTCCTTCTCGATTTTTTCCTCGACTTCCTCAAGCTTTTCAGACTCTTCCGTTCCGGTTTCATCCAGGGGACTCTTTTCTTCTTCAGTCATTGTCTTTCTCCAGTATAATCTTCATATATAATCATATATAAAAACCTATATCAAGCGCCGCTGCCGAATGCGTTATCTCTCCGACCGATATCCTATCGACGCCTGTCTCGGCCACAGCTCTGACATTCTCAACGGTAATTCCTCCCGAAGCCTCTATTTCTGTTCCGGGGGCCTTTTCCCTTATGCGCGCAACCGCCTGCTTCATTTCATCACTGCTCATATTGTCAAGCATGATTATGTCCGGCGGTTGTCCGGCCGTGAGGTTCTGCACCTCTTCAAGGGACCGCGCTTCGATCTCAACAGGTACGCTCTCTCCCGCTTTGTCTTTGAGAAGGCCGACGTCAAGGGATATGCCTTTTCCGCGCAGATACCCGATGTGCGTGTCCTTGACCAGGATCTGATCAAAAAGCCCCATGCGGTGGTTCCTCCCGCCTCCCGCGCGGACCGCGTATTTCTCAAGGAATCTCATGCCCGGGGTCGTTTTGCGCGTATCCATGATAACGGCACCGGTACCATCGACCATGCGCACATACCGGTCAACACGTGTGGCTATCCCCGATAACCTCTGAAGGATATTGAGGGAGAGCCTTTCGCATTTCAGAAGGTCCTTTACCGGACCCTGTACAGATGCTATTATCTCATCCGGAGAGATGCTGCTGCCTTCATCAGTGAAGGCAGAAAAACCTATTTCAGGATTGACATGGCCGAAAAGCGCTTCAAGTATTTCCAGCCCCGCTATTATGCCGGGCTCTTTGGCAATGAATCTCCCTTCGGTCGTATCATTGGAATCCAGTACCGCATCGGAGGTGATATCGCCGGCCCTATCCAGATCTTCCTCAAGACAGGCTGCAAAAAACCTCTTAAGGTGTTCTTTGTCAATCCGCATCAGATCTGCAGAGCTTATTAAATTCGTTTCTGTATTCAGCTGCCCGTTCTTTAACTGCTTTAAAATCTATGTCCCGCTGCTTTGGAGGCTTTATGACAAATTCATATCTGCTTGTAATTACAGCCGGTATCACGCATTCGGAAATGAAATCCAAGGGAAAATACTCAAACCACGGACGCGGCAGAGAAATGTCCTGTACCGTAACTACCCCGTTCGGGTCCCTGAGCATCACCTCATGCGTACCGTAATAAACGAAATTCTCTGAATAGGGAGTTTTACCCCGATATTTTCCGTCAATAAAGACCTCTGAGGAAACTCCGGAATCTGTTGTTATGGTCATTGTCCTGTGCACGCATCCTCCGGATATCCAGAATGCGCACAGAAAAAAAACCGCAGCCATTCTTTTTCCTGGCATCTACAGTACCTCTATGATCTCAACATCAAGATTTTCGGAATTGCACACTGCTGCCGTGCTTTTTCCTGAAAGCCAACCACCGAGCTCGCCGGGATTTATTTCCATATGGGACTCGGTTTTCCTGTAATAGCATTTATGCGTATGCCCGAAAATGAGAACATCGCATTCCTCCCCGTTCCACTCCTCCTTGTCATGAACGACACAGAATACTTTCTTATCAAAGGTAAGGAGCAATGGACCGTCCACAATATCAGGAGTAATATCGGAAATTCCTTTCCGTTCCCCGTCATTATTGCCGAACACGCCGTGGAAATCCCATTTTTTCCCGATGAATTGTTTTACGGCAAAAGGGGCGATATAGTCTCCCGCATGAAGTACTGCGTCCACTTTCATTTTATTGAAGATCTCAAGCATCCTGCTCACAGCGTTCAGGTTATCATGAGAATCGGCGATTATACCTATGTTCATACTGTATCCCCGTTTATAGTGCCAACTGACACAGTAGAGGCTGTTCGAAGACCCCGTCCGTTACAAAAAAACAGGATCCTGAAGCCCCTCTGCAACATATACAGAATGACCGCAAACCAGTTTTTCCAGTATAGTTGATTTTTCGGCAATGTCAAGTAAAAATTCGCCCGGAATTGAATGTTATGAACCGGATTTTCAAAAAGTTTTTTTCTTGTTTTTATGAACACAGCTATTATAATTATAGTATTAATTACTAGATAACATTGTTCACGGCATGAGGAGAATTTACATGGCTCAGCTGAAAATACGGTCCTGTATGGCCCGATACAAAGAAGATATCTCTATCCCCATGGCAAAAGTGGGAGGCATCATAAATTCAGACACACTCCCTAAATTCAAAAGATTCGTTGATTCGGTAACCAGCAGTGAACCCAGCCAGTTTATTGTCGACTTCAAGCATGTGTCGTATGTTAATTCAAGCGGAGTCGGTGAATTGATCAGGCTGAGCGACAGTTTTGAATCTTTCGGAGGCACGTTTATTATTACGAACCCTTCTCCCGAAGTTATTCAGCTCATCAGGCTCCTGGGGCTTGAGGACCTTCTTCCGATCCTCCCCTCGCCCCGATATGCAGTGCTTCTTTTCAGGAAAGGCACGTTCAAGAACGCCACCATAGCTATAATCAATAAACGTCTCCAGGACAAAACCTCTCCTCAGGAAAGGAAACCGGCTGTCCCCGCACTGCAGCCGCTGGGCAACTATACAATGATACTTGTTCCGCATAAGGATTTCTTCACCAAGTTCCTTGAAAAACGCCTTACCGGTGAGAACGGCACACTTAAGATCGTTAAAAACCTTTCACAGGCAAAGAAAAAGATCAGCAAATCAGTTCCGGATATGCTGATAATCGACGATGCCATTGAGAGCAATAACGCACTTCTGTTCGACGTGAAATCCGATCTGAGGACGAACAGAACACGCGTTATAAAAATGCTCAGGCCCGGAACCGAACCTGACAGCAAATTCGTTGATTCGGATGTCTATATCAGGGAAGATGAAACCATATCGGAGCCGTTCGACTACAACGAGCTTCTGGCCCTTGCCAAACGCGAATTCATCAAGTTTAAAAAAGCCGAAAAATTCGTGTCCCACACGACCCAGTTCGAGATCAAATCCCTGCCCACCGCCATAACCACGGCGAACAGTATGCTGTTCCAGTTCCTTGAACTTTCCGGAATGTCGCAGGACGACATCACCACATTCCATATGGCCGTAAAAGAAGGGATCGATAACGCGTACAGGCACGGGAACAGAAAGAATGATTCAAAAATAATCTATATCGGATTTAAGATGGATGCTCAGAAGATCAAGGTCGTTATCAGGGACGAAGGGCCCGGATTTGACTTCAATTACTACCTTGATGCGTCAAAACGGCTTTCCCCTGAACAGAGTGCCCGCAAGCGTCACGAAGACGGCCTCACCGGCGGCCTCGGAATCATAATGATGAAGAAAAGCTCCGATGCCATCGAGTATGCAAAGCCGGGCAACTGTCTCACCCTGATAAAAAACCTCAGGAGGAACAGTAATTAAGAAGTAATTAGTAATTAGTTACAAGTTAAGAGTTGGCCGGCTCCGCCGGCATACCGCGGTATGGTAGTCTGGGGTCTTCAGACCCCGGTATAAAGGTTGTAGGCCTTCGGCCGTTTTATGAAGCTTCGCTTCAGTACTTTACAAATAAAACTTTAAAAACCTGTCCTGTGAAGTGGGATTGTATAGTTAAACAATAAGCTCTGCTTATATACAATCACTACTTACACGGGATCAAAAATTCTTTAATATCCTTCCTTCCCTATAAGCGGCACAAAACTGCAGTCGCATATATTACGTTTCTCATTAACGTTTCCCCTGTCGTCTTTTGTAATAAGCAGAAGCTCCTGGAATCCCTCCGGGCCTACCGGAATAACCATGCGTCCTCCAGGGGCGAGCTGGTCCAGAAGGGACGGCGGAATCCTGGGTGCGGCGGCTGCTGCTGCAATACCGTTATACGGTGCTTCAGCCGCATATCCCAGTGAGCCGTCCGACGTAATGACCGTTATGTTTGTGTATCCGAGCCGTTCAATGAGTTCTCCGGCTTTTTCAGCCAGTTCACGGATGCGTTCCAGGGTTATAACCCGGCTGGCGAGTTCAGCCATGATAGCAGCAGCGTAGCCAGACCCGGTACCGAGCTCAAACACCGTATCCGTTCCTTTTATATCCAGGGACTGGACCGTAAGGGCTACGATATATGGCTGTGAGATCGTCTGTCCCCTTCCGATCGGAAGCGGGTGGTCGGCGTACGCGTATGCCCGCCTTTCTTCAGGGACAAACTCCTCTCTGGCCACTGACCGGAACGCGTCCAGAACCCGTTCATCCGTTATACCCCTCCCTTTCAGGTGGACCTGGATCATTTTCTCTTTATCATCCATGAGCATGCTTCAAAACGAGCATCTACTCCTTTGCGTCGCCCCTAAGCACATCAAGCATTGAATAGCACCCGGTCTCCCCCTTATCGATCCGTGCCTGCAGGAAGCGGACCGCATCAAGCGTGCCGAGAGCGTAGATATTCCTGCCCCGCACGTTATGCCTGAACTGCAGTTCAACTGTTGAGTCAGATGACGAAAGCGTGTAGGTATGGTAAGCATGGCCTGAAAGGTACTGTTCGGGAATGCACCATTCATTTTTCTGTGTTTCAGGGTCCCTGACCTTTTCTATGTTCTCTACTTCAAAGGGAACACCCATTCTGTTGAAGTATTGCACCATGGCTTTCGCTGTTCCGCTGGTATCCGCCTTTCCCTGCTGATGGCTTTCTCGGATCTTCAATGAATACCCGCTGAAAAGGTCCGGAAAATTCTCTGAAGCGTATTCAAGCATCATCTGAAGTCCCACGATCTGCTTTGCCATGTTGGGGGCAATGACCGCAGGAATACCGGCCCGGTCTGCGGTTTCCTTCAGCGAATCTCTGTCGCCTCCTGTAGTGCCCATGACAAAGGGAAGGCTGTTTTCGCAGTAGAACGCCGCGTTGGTATTCACTGCGGACGGATGGGAGAAATCGACAGAAATAAAAGGGGCATACTCTTCTAGGACATCGCCGATCTCAGCGTCACGGGTATCCGGCTGTATCAGTCTGAATTCAATATCACAGAGCGTGTGCGTTTGACTGCCGATCTCAGGCCCTGTAAGGGAGACAGGGATGATACTGAAATCACTGTTTTGTAAAACGGATTTTACAACCTCAGAGGCCATATTTCCGGGAAGCCCGTTGATCATAACGTTTACTGGCATTTGATATTCCTTTTCAGGTCCTCATGTTTTTTTAATACTTTCTTTTTTCTTAATAAAAATCCTGTTGATCCTGTGATCTCTTTCGACCTTGAGCTCGAGGCCGAAAGGCTGTCCATTTCTTTCTGGTTTTTCTTTTAACCTGTAACACTTATCTATAAACGAGTTATTATTATACACATAAATATGAAATTGTCAAAGGTATTATCCAAATACGATTTACGTGCAGGCACATACAAAGTCCGCTTAGAATTCAAAAAATACTTGACTTTTGCACAATCCGCGTATACTAATAGTGCATCCCTCGGAGGAGTGGCCGAGTGGACGATGGCGACGGTCTTGAAAACCGTTGTACCGTAAGGTACCGTGGGTTCGAATCCTACCTCCTCCGTTTATATCTACTTCTTAAATCATAAATCGTTAATCGGTGTTCGATATTTAATACCGTCAGTCGGGTCATGGGAAAAGATGAAAAGAATATCGAATACCGAACAAGGAATGTCGAATTATGAAGTGGAAAAAAAGACACCTGCCACTTCCAGCTTGCTTGACCCCGCAGTCTCGAGACACTCGGGAGCTCGAGGCGTTACTTTACCCTCCAGCGAAGCTGGTTTATTAACCTATGAAACCTACAACAGCTAAAATAATCAAGAATTATATACTCGGTACGATCCTCTGTTTCATCATCGCGTTTCACGTTGTCACTATTGTTCACGAACTTTGCGGACACGGCCTTGCCGCGATTCTTCTCGGGGGAAGGATAGACGACGTATACATAAGCTGGATGGGCGGTTCGGGATATGTTCACCCTGACTTCAGAGGTGCTGCGGTTGATGACGTGGGGGCTGCATTATATGAATGGGCAGGCATCCTTGTGACCCTTGTTTTCGGCGCGGCTGTCTGGCTGATATGGGACAGGTTCTTCAGGGACACGATATGGTCCGGCATGCTTTTATGGATAACCGCACTTTCGTCGTTTACAAGCGGGCTCGGATATATCGTCCTGGGACTCCACTACGGATACGGGGACATGGCTGCCACAGCAACAGTATTGAAAAAACTGCACCTTTGTTCCGTTTCCGTATTCGCTGCTATGGCTGTCCATGCTGCGGTCATGTACATGCTGTGCCGCCCCGTACCGTACATGCAGCGCAAGTGGCTGCAGCTTCCGCACTGGTGGCAGCATATGATCACTGCTGTACTTGTTATCGGAGCAGGTGCCGGTACTTCAGCGGTTCTCAACTACGCCGAAGGCCTCTTTCACGAGAATGAAATGTATACCCGTATAATGCGCACCGAAGCGGTCCGCAGGGCTGAGGAACTGGCAGATGCCAGGAACGTGCAGCGTGAATCTGAAGGCCTTGAACCGATGACTGACCGGGAAAAAGGATCTCTGGTCAGTTCACAAGCGGAGGAATATTCCCCCTGGCCTGTTTACTGGATATATTTTCCTCTGCTGCTGCTTGCAGCCGCATTGGGTGTGCGCCGGGGAAATGAACGCTCACCTGAACTGCAGAGGCCGTCACGCATTCCGTTCTGGCTCTGGTGCCTTGCAGCGGCAAGCATAGCCGCAAGCCCGCTGGTGAGCGCCCTTTAATGCAGAAAGTGCCTCATCCCCGTAAAGACCATAGCGATCCCGTTGTCGTTGCACGCGGCTATAACTTCATCATCCTTTTTTGAACCTCCCGGCTGCACAATGAACTTGATCCCGTACGAAGCGGCGGATTCAATAGTATCGGCAAAGGGGAAGAACGCATCTGACGCCATTACAGCGTTCGCGAACTGGTCTTTGAGGAATTCCTCTTCAGATCCGCTCTGATCCCCGTTCTCATAGAACCGCTTCAGGTTCTCCTCCGCCTTGGTAACCGAGAGTTTTCTTAAAGAATCGACCCTGTTCGGCTGGCCCGCGCCCATGCCCAGCACCTGGAAATATCCGTCTTTGTACTCCCGTCCGAGCACGATCGCGTTCGATTTTGTGTTCTTGCATGCTTTCCACGTGAATTCCGCCAGCGCTTTTTTGGCGTTCGGGAACTGTGCGTCAGTAACGACGTCCCATTTCTCGAACATTTCAGCATCCAGATCCTGTTTGAGCATGCCGCCCAGAACGTGACGGTAGCAGTCTCCTTCAGGCTTTCCTTCCGCGATCGCAGGAAGTCTGAGCAGACGTATGTCCTTGCTCTTGTTCTTGAGGAATTCAAGCGCTTCGTCCGTGAAAGAAGGCGCTGTAACGATCTCCACGAAACGGCCCTCAAGCACCTTTGCCGTTTCAAGGTCAACCTCACGCGTGCATGTGATCACCGAACCGAACGCTGATACGATATCCCCTTCCCATGCCGCTGCCAGGGCTTCAGCCATTGTTTCCCCCGTAGCATACCCGCACGGATTCGTATGCTTGATCACCGACGCACCGCAATCCGGCATAAGGTCCAGGGCTGACTGAAGTGATCCGTCTCCGTCAAGAATATTGTTGTATGAGAGGGCTTTGCCGTGGAGCTGTTCCGCATTGGCGAGGCTTGCGCCTGTAAAGCTTCTGTCCTTGAGAAAGGTTGCTTTCTGATGCCAGTTCTCTCCGTAGCGAAGCTCTTCGCCGTCCGTGAACTTGAGCCTGAGCACGTTCTCCTCACATATGCGCGAACTGAGGTATGTATCTATGGTCGAGTCGTAATCCGCGGTGCGTGCATACACCTTGACTGCGAGCCGCGCGTTCGTCTCTTCACTGACACCCCCGGACTTCTCTATTTCGTCCAGAACGACTTCATAATCAGCCGGGTCCGTTACCACGGTCACATATTTATAGTTCTTTGCTGCTGACCTGAGCATTGTCGGGCCGCCGATATCTATGTTCTCGATCACCTCTTCCAGAGATACTCCCTCTTTTTCAATAGTGGCTTCAAACGGATACAGATTGACAACCACCATGTCTATGGGCTGGATCCCGTTCTCGTCCATGGCCTTAATATCCTCTTTGTTATCCCGCCGTGCGAGAAGGCCGCCATGGATCTTGGGATTGAGCGTTTTTACCCTGCCGTCCATCATTTCCGGAAAACCGGTATAATCGTCTATCTGGACTACGGCCACTCCCCCTTCCTTGATCTTTTTCGCTGTACCTCCTGTTGAAAGGATTTCAATTCCTTTGTCCGCGAGTTTTTTCGCAAAGTCAACGATCCCTGTTTTATCAGATACACTGATGATGGCTCTTTTGATTTCTCCCACTGTTTTTTCTCCTATGTGAGGGGGGACAATAAAATAATCAAGCTGTAGTAAGGTCTAACAAAGGTGGGTATTGTACTGATATTTTTTAAATTTCCAGTAAAAAAATATTTTAATTGAAATGGGGGGTTTTTCCGATATAATGTAGTTTATTTCTAAGGAACTTTCATGACCGGTACATTCCGTTGCCTGGCAAAATACCGCCGTTTATACGGACTGCTGATCCTTATTCCCTTTTTCTTTTTCACTGACCCTTCACCAAGTTCCCTTGCAGCGGGTATCCCTTTGATGGCAGCGGGACTGCTGTTCCGGATATGGTCTTCCGGGTTCATATTCAAAGACGACCGCCTTGCGGTAGAAGGGCCCTATTCAATAGTGCGGAACCCCCTTTATTTCGGAAGTTATATAATGGGGGCCGGCTGCCTTGTCGCGGGCGGCACATGGATCCTCCTCGCGGTATACGCGGTCACCTTTCCCGTTGTATACATATCTCTGATCAAAACCGAAGAGGAACGGCTCGGGGACCTTTTCGGCGACACATATGCGGAGTACTGCAGTTCAGTGCCCCGGCTTTTCCCCTCGTTCAGGCACTACAGGCGCACCGATTCGGAATGGTCATTCAAACTGACATTCGTGGAACACAAGGAGTATACGAATGTTATCATCGCAGTGATCATCATTGTATTTCTGGCGGTGAGGATGATACAGCGGTAAATGAAAATCCTGATCCTGTGATCCTGTCCAATATTTTTTATCTTGTCTTTTAGGATTTCTGCAATACCTGCAGCTTAATCCTTCCCTTCCGGCTGCAGTGCGTAGGAAGCCTTTATCAGGTAACTGCATGTGCACAGGTCGGTTGCATCAGGCATAAGGACCAGGCCCCCCGCAGGAACAGCATTGATCCAGCATCCAGGGCGCGCCCCTCCGTAATTCTTTGTGTTTTGATCGCCGGTCAGCAGATCGGTATACCCGAGGGTCCCGGATCGGTAGACGAGCAGGTTCGGGGAGCCTGAAATAGTTCCGCACCCGCCCGGGCCCCGGCCCCTCATTCTGAAGTTTTTCAGCTTCTGTCCTGTCATAAGGTCCAGCGCTGAAGGCTGTGCATAGACAGTCCGGTCTATTATCAAAGGCCTGGACCTGTATCTGATCTTCGTGTCCCACACAGTCCTGCCGTCAGAAGCCCTTAAGGCTGTGAGACGGTCTCCCCATTCCGAGGGAAGCTGGAATTTCCTCTGAGAGAACGTATATCCCATCAGAATAAGGTTATTCGCTGTGCTTAATGAAAGTGTAGTCCCATGGATATCCTTGTCAGATCTCTGCCATATAACTTTTCCGTTTGAAGAATCAAGACAGATAAGCGCTCCTGACAGAGACATTGATTTTTCTTTAACACGTTTGACTTTTCTTGACGCGAGATTATCCTGAGTATCCAGCTCCCGGTCAATAAAGTAGATCCTGCCCCTGCCTACAGTAATAGTATTGTGGCGTACAGAATGCTTGGCCTTATACATCCATTCAGGTTTTCCGGTTTCAATATCCAGGCCGAAAAGGGTGCTCGATTCAGTAAAAAGAGAACTCATATCCGAGCGCCCGAACAAATACCGTACCGTATGCTTCCTGTTGACGATTGACCCGTACAGGATCCCGTTTTCGCATGCGATATATCCCCATTTCCCGTCCTTGGTTTCAGCTGCTTCAGGAATTGAGTATTCCTGCTTCTTTTTTCCTGTAGCAATATCAATACGCAGACAGCGGGTACCGGCGGCAAAATAGACGCAGTCGTCTGCAGCGCACATATTGCTCTGTGTGAAGGCTGCTCCAAGAAGATGCTCCTGATGATACGGTTTCAGGATGTTCTGAACGGAATGCCGCCAGATGCGATGCCCGTTGTACGCATCAACACATAGAAGCCCGTGGAGGCCTTCAACCACCAGGTATCCGTTTTTGAAAAGCGGCGCGGGGCCCCGGCCGTGGCGGTTAGGCATCTCAAAATTGAAATCAGTGAACCAGAGCATTTTAAACGGCCCTTTTATAAGGCGGTCGCCGGAGCAGACAGTGTTTGCCGGATCCGCATACTGGTGTGTCCACTCACCTGCCCCTTTAAGCGGGCCGCGCACTGTTTTTTTCATGCTTCCCGGTTTGCCGACAAGCGAAATCCCCCCATACGGCCGCAGAACCCGCAAAATTTCTTTCGTGTTTACCGCACCTGACCCTGAAATAACCGAACGCCCTGATACGATCAGATTGGCAAAGTAGTCAGGATACGGTATTTTTGAAGGATTGTCACAGTGCACAGTCACCCGCACTCCATACAGTCCGGCAGCATCAAGTTTCCTGCGTGCAAGAGCTGCCTTCACGGGATCTTTTTCGATCGCATAGATCGAAAGCTTTGTACGTTTTGCCAGCTCGTATGACAGGGCCCCCTCACCGCAGCCCAGATCGAGGCAGAAGCCTGAATGTATCCCTGCCGTCTTAATAATTTCCAGAGCTGCCTGTATATACTCTTTATTCCTGCCGTATGGAGATCTGTCTATTGAAGGTCCAATTGGTGTTTTCTTTCCGGTCGTTCCTTTGCCGAAACAGTATATCATCCCCTTGTCCGTGCTGACATAAAGCCGGTTGTTTGCAGCAGCAAAGCCCCACGCACGTCCTTCCACCTTAAAATTCCAGACCTGTTTAGCGGAAGTCATATCTGTCATACTCAGGTTTTCCGATGGTATGCCTTTCTTTCCGGATGAATGCACACGGAATTTATCCGCACATATGATCTGAGGGCCCCAGCTGACCGTACCGGAAGCAAACCTGTTAACAGACCGTATCTTCACCCCTTTTTTCCGGACACCTGTCTTCACGTCATAACCGCAGGAACGGTATCCGCTGCTGATAGAACGGAGTCCGCCGTTTATGAAGACATCTCCGCTGACCGCGATATCCGATCCTCCGATTTTCGCATTTTTTGCCAGATGAAAATACAGCAGTTTTCCTGTTAAGCGGTCGAATACAGCAGGCACACCCCGGCCGGTCGGCACGTACACCCTCTCCCTGTCAGCTGCCAGATACCCCTGTGCTGAGATGCCGCTTTTGGCACGATTTCCGCCGTGCGGCTGCTCCATGACAATTCCGCCCGACTTGTCATTCACCCACAGGACATTTCCGGTCTTGGCATCAAGGGCATACATATAGATCCCTTCGGACGGCCATATTCCCGCTCCGAAGTAGACAGTATCGTCAAAGACTACAGGCCCGCCCCGCACAGGCCAGCGGGACATCATACGGTCGTTTCCAAGCACCATATTGTCTTTCGGGCCACCCCGCTTTTTCCACAAAACCTTGCCTTGTTTTGCAGACAGGCAGTAGAGATATCCGTCATCACTTGCAGCGAATACCCTGTCATGCCACACAGCGGGAGCGAAACGCACAGGGGCTTTTGTCAAAAATGTCCAGAGCTCTTTTCCAGTTGCTGCATCAAGCGAATAGACCCTGCAGTCTGCGGAACTGCCAAAGTAGAGGATCCCGTCTTTTATTACGGTGTGGAACACCCGGTCAAAGGGCATGCGTGTGTCGCGCCCTGACCATGCCGGATGCGGGGCATATCTTGATTTATAGACCCATTGTATTGATAATTCATGCGGAAGAGACTCTTCAGTATAACCGCTTCTCGCAGCATTTCCCCGATACTGAGCCCAGTCACTGCATAAAAGCAGAGCAGGGAATAACCAGAGGAGAAGAATGGAGTAATGGAGTGTTGGAGTAATGGCCTCCAGCTCGTAGAGCCATACGGCTCGGAGAGAGTATTGGAATGAAAATACCTTCTTGATAATTGGATATTCCTTCATATCCCTGCCTACCTCCTTCCTCTCCATAATGTGATGCCGCATGCTGCTGCAGCTGCAAGCAGAACGCCCCACCAGCAGCTGACGATAAAACGTGCGATACTGTATACAAACCTGTGCATCACAGGAAGTTCCCTGTATTCTCTATGCCATCCATCTGCCTTATGACTGATATAAAAAGCAAAACCGAACATAACTGCACAGGCAGCAACCGTCATGATAATTACATATGCCGTATAATTCATCAACGTCCCCTTAACTTTCGTAATATCAAAAAGTTAAATATAGCAGATAATATCAGGATATCAAGAAAAATTATTATTATCTTGATATCCCGGTGTTCGTCAATAAGATATATCTGTTTTACACCCGAGTTTTCACGCGGCGCTTAAGCATGGAATCCTGCAGCGAACATGAAGTATCTTCATAACAGAAAGACTCCTCCGGAACTTGAGATCCATTTTCTCAAGAACGTGGGGATACTCGCACTTATCAATATTATTCCGATCGCAGGCGGCATATTCCTTATCGTCCAGGCTGCCCGGGGAAATATACAGATCAGGGACCCCGGGTTCATACCGGGGCTTATGTATATACTGCTTTTTTCAGTTGTAATGATCTGTTTTGTGTGGCTCGTGGTACCCCTGTTCAAATGGATACGGGATTACACATACTGGCATTTTTACCATAAAAGCGTCATCCTCTGGATCCTGCCGACAACCGTGTTTTTCCTCGTATGGATGGCCATGGTAACGGCCAGTATCCTTATAGGGGCGGTCCTTATCCTCGTTGCCGCAACCACATTCCTAAGTGTTCTTAAATACTTATAATATTTGGAATATCGGAAGATTGGATCAGAAGATGTATTTTAGGAATTTTCGTATATGTCTTTGATGGAATTTAGATTATCGTGAAATCAGCGCCCCTTCATAAAATAAGCGGCTTAGGCTTTGCTGCGGTTCTGCTCCTGTGGGCTTCAGCACCGCTCGGTGCCCGGAATATGCCCCTGAAGACATCGTACGGGGCATATTTCGATTATGCCGTTGCTGAAGGTGAAGTAACCGAGGCTGTCCGTGCCGAAGACACAACACCGGGCGTCGTCCGGATCAGCATTGTCTCCTGCACCGGCATGGGGCCTGTACCGAAATATGTCCATATATTCTCCGATCCTGGAATACTCGCATCCCCTTTTCGTCAAAGGAGGCATGATCCCGGACGCCTCCTAAAAAAAGGAAAGCGCACATACTTCAGGATCGTGAAGGACAACAGGAATATGTTCACCCCCATTCCCCGTCCCTCGTGCTACACCGGCCCTGTGCCGTGGCATACAGCTGCAAAGGCTTTTTCCCTCAGAAAAAAACTCAGGGACATGAATGAAGACAACCGCCTGAAACAGTATGCCGCTTTTCTCACGTCAGGTGATCCCGTAAAAACAAAGCTTTCCATGACCCTTTCGACCTGGAAACAGCCGTGGACGGATGATTTTCTTGCCCATGTGGAGATGAAGGATCCTGATACTGTGGGCAGAGCGGCAGTTTCAGGGAATGTAAAATTCTATCTGGGGCATGATCAGTATCTGAAGCCTTTGGGCAGGCTTTGGAGCCGGATGCCGACAGACAGGCTTATTTCATTTTATCAGGACCGTTCCGAGGCGTATATATACAGAAGACTGGTCGCCCGGGAGGCACTTATACACAAGGCCCGTCAGGGAGATGAACAGGCGATCCGTTTATGGACAGGGGTGATCAACAGCCCGAACGTCAGACGCGGCTGGGAACGGACTCCCGCTCTTGAAGCCCTTTCAAACCGTACAGGACAGGCAGGTATTCTCAGGGAGTTCATTCAGCAGCTGGAAGCCCTGCCCCCGGGACAGCCCACGCATCCTGCACTTCTCCAGGGCCTCGCGAACAGCGGTAAAGCCGGCCTTACATATATTACAGGCTGCCTGACCGGAAAACGAAAGATGCCCTTTTCAAAATGGGGTCCCAGGATCGGTGAATCACTCGCGAAACTGATGACCGGCCCCGACATCGGCCCGAAAATGACCCGGCTTCTGTCCCACACGAGCAGGGATGCCCGTGCATTCGCGTGTGCTGCTCTGGCTTCGGTCCGGTATAATGAAGCTTCTGAAAGGCTCCTTTCACTGTATAGAAAAAAAACCGAGCATCCGAAGGTTATCGCTGCAGCGGGAAAGGCCCTTCTTTCAATGGACAGCGAAACCGCAATTCCGTTCGCCCGGACCATCCTTTCGACCAAAGACCCGATCATCTTCGCATGGAAGACGGGGCCGCATTCGTCCATCCGTTTTAATATGAAAAGTACAGCCATCCACCGGATATCAGGATTCGATACACCTGAAGCCGCAGACGCGCTGATCATGTTCGTGCGGGCAAAACCGCACAACCCGAAGGACGTCTATCTTGAAAACAAGGCTCTCAAGGGACTTGCCTGCATGAAGAACGAAAAGGCACGTATGTTCATACGCGGATATATTCTCAATGAAGCCCGAAAACCTGCCGGGATCATGCTGATCTCAGCTCTGGCGGATAATAACACCGCAGAAGCAGGAAGCACGCTTACGGAGATCGCCTTCAAACGGGACCATCCTCTGTCCCTTCACGCTGCAGCAGCACTCATCAGCATGCCGGAACAGGCGGAACAGATGTGCTCCGGCCTGCTCAGTTCGGACGCCAAGCGTTCTCCCGCGCTCGATTATGTGCTGGCAAAGGCACTCTGTATCTGCAGGAACAGTCAGCTGGCCCGTTTCCAGGCGGATTTCCTGTCCCACGATCTTCCGGCCGTACGGGCTCTCGCGATAACGGGTCTTCAGGCCCGGTTCGGAACAGCCCTTGGTTATGACCCGTTCGCGGAAACAGAATATAGGAATGCTTCTGTTGCCGCCTGGAGAGATAAAATAATAAGCAGCCGGCATTGACAGCCGTGCTGCGCATTTCAGGAAAAAGGAAAAAAGATGAAGAAGTCAATATTTATCCTGCTGCCGGCGTGTATGTTCGTACTGTCCCACAGCATGTACGCGCGTCAGTTTACGGAGCAGGACCATCCTGATTCGCTTCTGGATTTTTCAAAGGTCTTCGCTTCTGCCTCGAACATCACAGCAACCGATTATCCCGATGCTGACGATGTACTGGTTGACGATTATATATACGTCACGTACAATGCTGACGGCACGTCGATCACAACGGACGACACATATTTCAAGGTGCTGACTGAAAAAGGAAAAAGAAACGGCAAAACCCTTACGCGCCATTTCAATCAGACATACAGCTCGGTCAAATACCTTCTGATCGAGGTTATCAGACCTGACGGGACACGCCGGAAGATCGATATATCCCGCAACTCATCCGTGGCTGTCAGCCGCGGCCAGATGAGCATGAATATCTACAATCCAAACCAAAAAATCCATACGGTCGGCATCCCCGGCCTCGAAGTGGAGGACATCGTACACTATGTGGTCAGACATACAACACTGAAATCACGCGCAAAGAATACCTGGTCCGACCTGCAGATATTCGAATACACGTCTCCCATAAAACATTATGTATATGAAGTTGCCGGGCCTGTTGAACGCCCCCTGAAAAGCATAGTGCTCAAGAACCCGGTTCCCGGGAAAATAACCTCTTTCACAAAAAAAACCGGGGACACGGTAGTGTACAGATGGGAGGTAAAGGATATGCCCCGGATGTTCCGGGAGCCCCAGATGCCCTCACTTCATACAGTCATTGCCCGTCTCCTGATATCAACGGCATCTTCGTGGGAGGAAATAAGCCGGTGGTACTATTCCATATCCAAACCCCATCTTATGAAAACAACGGAGGAGATGAAGCAAAAGGCGGAAGAGCTTGTCCGGGAAAAGAAGACCAGGCGCGAAAAGATTGAAGCCGTGTTCTATTATGTTTCCCAGCATATCCGGTACATGGGACTGACCCTCGAGAAAGAGTCACCTGGATACGAACCGCACGATGTCAGCATGACGTTCGAACGGAAATACGGGGTATGCAGGGACAAGGCTGCGCTTCTGGCGAGTATGCTCACGCTCGCAGGCATTGAAGCGTATCCGGTCCTTATACACGCAGGGCCGAAAAAAGACAAGGAGGTTCCTCTCCCCTATTTCAATCACGCGATAACTGCGGCTTCAGACGGAAAAGGCGGATACATACTCATGGATTCCACCAGCGACACGGCAAAAGAGCTGTTTCCCTCATATCTGTCCGACTCGAGCTATCTGGTGGCCACACCGGAGGGAGAGCCCCTGCGCGTCAGTCCGATCAAACCTGCATCCGAGAACATGGTTGAGATCACAACGGAAGCTTCCCTTTCAGAAACCAGCGGCCTTGAAGGAAAAACGGACATCCTGTTCAACGGAGTGAATGACAGTATGTACAGGCGGTTTTTCATCAACAGCAACCCGGAGAAGCGGAGAAGGCTTTTTGAACGGATCATGCAGAGAGCGGCCCCTGGTGCAGCCGTCCGTGACGTCACACTGCTGCCGGACAATCTCATGGATATGACCACACCCCTCAGGGCACGGATATGTTTTTCCGCCCCTGACGCTGTTTCAGCCGGGGACCCCTATTCATTTCTTACAGTACCATTTACCGGAACACGTGTCGGTGCTGTGAACTTCATTATCAGGAACACGGGCCTCGCGAAAAGGAAATACCCCTTTCGCACAGGACATGCTTGCGGGGTCAGGGAAACGGTGTCCGTAAATGTGGGCACAGCTGTGGGAAAAACCGTTTCGCTCCCGTCGGTTCCCTCCATCACAGCGTCAGGTATAGTCTTTGAACGGGTGTTTTCAAGAAATAAGGACATCTTGAAGGCACGCAGCGAATTCACTCTGAACACCATCGAATTCTCACCTGAAGAATACCTTGTCCTGAAGAACGCCTTGAAGGACATTGAATACGCATCCCGGAAAAAACCGATATTCAAAACAGATACAAATCGATCAGCTGCACCTCTGTATGAAGGTGCGGACGCGCTTATCCTCGAGGATTCAGTGACATTTACCCTGAAGAACAGACGGGAATGGACGGAACGGGTGAAACACAAAAAAAAGATCCTGACCCACGCAGGCACAAAGCGGTACGCGGAACTGAAAATCACCTATAATACGTCATGGGACGAGTTTTCACTCATACACGCCGCAGTTACGCACAGGGACGGGACGGTAAGGAAGGTAAAGGCCGAGGAAATAAACGTTATGGACGCGCGGTGGGCATCACGTGCACCCCGGTATCCCAAATCGGCAACATCGGTAATCAGTTTTCCCGGTGTGTCCGCCGGAAGCATCATTTCATACGAATATGAGATAAAAAAGACCAGCCGCCCCTTTTTCTGCGCTGTATGCACACTGCGCGAAAAAGAACCCGCAGTCCGCAAAACGATAACCCTTATACATCCTGAAAGTACCCCCTGTGCTATTGAAAACACATACGGTGCACCCCGCCCGGCCGTTTCTTCCGGTGACGGGAAAGTCTCCAGAACATGGAGCATCCGCGATACAGCACGCGTCAAGGATGAGCCGGGCCAGCCTCCCCTCTGGATGCTGGTCCCCTCCCTGATCCTTTCTGCCGGGGACTGGGACAGCTACAGGCAGGAAGTCCATAAAATATTTTTACAGAAACTGACCGCGAACGCGGACATACGCAAACAGGTACAGAAGCTTAAAAAAGTCAACGCAGATAACGACTACAGAACGGTAAAGACCATACGGGACCTTGTGATGAAATCCGTCCGCACAGCAGGTCCTTCTTTCACTGAAGCTCCCCTGTCAGTTCTCACCCCCGCGAAAACGACCCTGGCAGAAGGATACGGAAGCAGGACCGATATCGTACTAACGCTGGCAGCCCTTTTAAAAGCTGCCGGATACCGTCCTGAGATAATACTCGCGACAGAACAGGTCCCCCTTCCGGAGCAGCACTTGTCCAGGCTTGTTTCCGCACCGAATTTCAAGCTTGTCTTTACCAGACCCCTGGTACGAATCAAACTTGACGGATGGATCTATATGGGAGACACGGGGCAGTACGCTGTCCTCGGGTCCACAAGGTTCGAAGGGCGTTTCGCGCTATCCCTTGAAGGCGACATGAAGCCTTTCAGGATCAGAATTCCTGAAAAATACTCTTCAGGAACGGAAACCGTGTATACAACTGCCCTTTCGGAAACGGGCGACGCTGAAATAACATACACAAAAATATACAGGGGCGTTCCGTTCGGCATGATCAACATGCTCAACAGGGAGCTTACACCCGAAAACCGCAGGCGTCACTTCAAACAGATCCTTGCCCGGATCAGCCAGTCTGCTCAGCCGCTGACTGAATGGACAGTTGATACCGACTCATATCCCGCGGTGGAGACATTCAAAATACGGATGGAACGCTTCGCGGTCAGGGACGGCACAAGGCTCTACTGCACGCTGCCCGAGTATATCAGCGATCTCTACAACACGAGCGAACAGGATAGAGTATACCCCTACTCGCAGCGGAAACATACCAGCCGAACGGTCAGAACTGAAATTTCAGCACCACACGGATGGGCCCTTTCAATGGCCCCCGGCACTGTCCGCTGGACCCAGCCGGGGTTTTCGGGAACCGTTGCAGCGGGAACACAAGAGGACGGGAACAGAATAACTGTTACTCAGCACGCTGATCTCACGCCATACCTGATTCGTTCTGCTGACTATCCGTCCCTCAGAAAAATAGAGCAGATCCTTAAAAACCCCGAATCCCGCACAGTGATGTTCGTAAAGGATTAAACCGTTTTTGTTCTTTTAACTTAAACTATATCTAATAAGGAACCAATCGTGGAAGCAAAATTTATCATTCCCCAGCTTTCCCCCCTTCCTGAAGAGGTAAAAACGGAACATAACATTATTGAACTCCCAAGCCCCCTTTACATAGACGATACGGAATACACGGATAATGATGTGCCGTTCCCCCTTGAAGATATGTGCAGGATACTTCTTGATGATATAAAAAAGGTGGGAAGCGCACAGTCAACACCTCAGGACTATATTAACATCATACAGGGGATCCCGGAAGACGTGCCGGTATTCATGATCTGTCTTTCAAGCAAACTGAGCGGCTATTATACATCCGCACTCGAAGCCAAAGAGAAATGCAGCAACCGTGATATCACTGTCATAGATACGCGGTACACACCTCCGGTGCTGTCCCTCTACGCCCTGAAAGCTTCCGAGATCGCGAAAACAGTCTCTTCCGCAGACGAACTCAGGGAAAAGGTGCTTGGCATTAAGGATCGGATCGGGCAGTACTGGGCGTTCCATTCTCTCAAATACCTGTACAAAGCAGGGCGGATCAATGCTGCGCAGGCATTCCTGGGAAAAATGATACATCTTGTACCCATCATAACCGCTGATGATGATGGGACCCTGATCACAGTGGTCAAGGTCCGGCGCATACGAAAGGCCTTCAGTACAATTGCGGACCTCATAAAAACAGATATGGAGAAACAGGGGGCATCCTCTCTTGATATTATCGTGCTTCACACGGCAATGGCAGAGGAAAACGGCCGTCTGCTCGAAGAAAAGCTCAAGGACGAGCTCCCTGTCAAACAGTCAATGCTGCTCAGGGCCAGCTATGTAACCCACAGGATGGTTGGGCCTGATGCTGTTTCGGCAGCATTCTGTTTCAACACATAGATGTCATTCTGGAGTTAACCCTCTTCCCTCTGTTTGAACTCATCAAGAGCATAATCAAGCAGGTTGCTTACAAATGAAATGATCTCCCCGTCCGGAAGGTTCTGCACATTCTTGAGCTCATCGTAGAGTATAACAGCAAGCATCTGGATGCCGTTTTTAGGATATCGGACAGCAAGACGTATAGTCTTGCTTAAGGGATATTTTTTCAGCTTCTCTATTGTTTTTTCGCTGAAATCGCGTTCAAAATTAGGATCTGTAACATATTCCATAAGGTGCCGCGCCAGTGAGAGCCTCATTTCAGGGCCGAATTTGATATGGTACCGCGTTTCAGTATCAAAAGCACGGCTTAAGAGGTGAGCCGCGCGCTTCGGATGCTGGATGGTAAACCGGATCCCCCGCTCAAGGCTTACCTCCTTTTTCCGGTGCCGTTTCTGTTCCCGCTCTTCATTCATAAAAAACCCATACTCCTGATAAAAAAGTCTTTCCTATTATAGCATGTACATTCAGTTTATCAAGAAAAATATGGAATGCATTATTCGGAAGCGGCCACCCCTATAGGGAACCATTCTGTTCCCCATGTACCCCTCCTCTTTCCTGCAAATTCGGGCTCTAATGTAATATTCGTTGATTATGGTTCATATTATAGGAGGAAATAAAATAAAAAACCAATATTTCTTGACAAAAGCTGCATTTTATGGCAGAATTAATGGTGAAAGAGTTACAAATGGTGCATGTCACATAATATATAGTTATGGTAATAAAGAATTAATATGAAAAAGTATTTACTAATCATCATGATATTGGGATTGAGTTTGGTGGGTTGTGAAAAAAAAGAAGATGGGACTGGTGTAAGTAATTCCAAAACTGACTTTGAAAAACTGGATCCTCCTCCCGCATTGGAACTACCTTCAGACCCTTTTCATCAAGCTGTTATTAAGGAAAATATAAAAGAAATCCGAGAATTCATTCAAAAAGGGGTTGATGTTAATAAGCTTGATAGAAATTATGGATGTACCGCTTTGCACATTGCAGCTGGTACAGGGAATTTGGAGATAGTTAAAATCTTACGTAAGGCTGGAGCAAGGATTTATGTGGAAAATAAGAAAAAGGAGCCTCTTGTATTTGCGGCAGTTATTTCTGGTAATGTTAAAGTGTTAGATTTCCTAATAAAAGAGGGGGCTAGTATAAAAAGCCGCAGTACTGATGGAGATAATATGCTTCATTTAGCAATAACTTTTCATTACAAAGATATAGTGATATATCTTATCGGAATAGGAGTTGATGTTAATGCAAAAAATAAAAAAGGATGGACTCCGCTACATGAAGATGCCTGTGTTAGTGATATTCGGGTTACCAATGAATTAGTGAAAGCAGGTGCAGCCATAAATGCTGTAACATATCACAAGAAGACACCATTGCATATTGCAGCAAGTTATAACAATAGTCAAGCTGTTGAAGATCTTCTCTCGAACAAGGCTGATTGTAAGCTATTAGATGAATCAGGTCGGACCCCATTATTTATGACAAATTCCGTGAAGATTATTCGTCTTTTACTTAAAGCCGGAACGAACCCAAATATTACGGACAGATACAAATACTCGCCGCTTTCCGGTGCCGTTGTTGCTCGCAATGGGAAAGAACGTGTATTACTTCTGATTCAAGGTGGTGCTGATGTGAATATGCGTATAGATCATGGAAGAACCGCAATATTCAATGTTATCCCGAATGACAATGTAGAAGTATTCGCACTTCTTGTTGAGAACGGGGCAGACCTAAGTATTAAAAGTGATTCTGGAAAAACTCCTCTAGATTGGATAAAGGAGTATAATGCCAGAAAGATTAAGGCATTCTTGGAAAAATATAAAAAAGGACAAAATGAAAAACCATAACCAGCCAGTCCTGCCCATTTGTAGGGCAGACCTATTACCGTTATACACGGAATTCTGAATATGTCCACTCAAAGAGACAGTGACGGAGCACGTCGGGATTATTGGATCAGCCAGATGGAATCTGCTCGCAGATTCATGGACGAGATCCTCGAGTATCCAGTGGAAGAGTGCGGCGAATCTCTAATTTCGTTACCTGAAGCAGTGAGAACGAGTAGGGTGGTACTCCAATTCTCGCATACGAAGCTCGCAGCAAGTCATCCTCGCCTTTTCTATCTGAGGAGTGGTTTGATAGAGAATTTCATTGCCGCGTCCAGGGAGATGAATGACAGAGGATGGATCCTCCGAGTGGAAGATGGATTTCGGTCAAGCGCAATGCAGAAAGACCTGGCCTTCCAAGAAGGTGTCTTCAGCAGCATCTTACAGAGGGTAATGTGGGAAGCGAGAGGTAAGACTCCAGACCCCGAGTTGGTACTTCGACGATTAAGCGTTCTGATTGCATCATGCCCGAAGATCGGGACCCATATGTCCGGAAGCGCCATAGACGTCTCTGTTCTCAGGATGGAGGATTTGTGTGAAATTGACCGCAGCGGCCCTTATTTGGAGTTGTCAGAATTGACTCCCATGAACTCTCCGTTCGCTTCCGTTGATGGTATCAGAAACCGGACCGAAATCAGTCAAATCATGCAACGTCACGGTTTTATAGCGTACCCATACGAGTTCTGGCACTACAGCAAGGGCGATGCCTATTGGGAATTCCTGACGGACTCTGGCAATCCCGCTCGATATGGCCCGGTGGATCTTGACACGGCCAGCGGAACTGTCCGCCCGATCCCCAATCCAAGAGCCCCTTTACACTCCCTGGAGGATATTAGACAACATATTGAGTTATCATTGACTCGTCTCAATGCAAACAACAAGGATCTCACGGCAGATAACCACCATTCACCATGAGCTAAACCAAAAGTTTGACTTTCCAGTTCGCCTTGTTGTTATAGAGGATGCAGTGAGCAAGGAGCGGGGCCCGCAGGAGCGAGGCAGCGCCGAGCGAGAGTGGGATCAAATTCCTAGTGAAACGACGGAATTTTGAGTCACTGAAGGTTCATTTTTTTATGGTAAATAAAATGGGCCTTGCAATATAGTTCTTGTTTAGATTCCATGATCCAATGGTTGCCCCCAACCGTTTACATTCTACGTGAAAAGGTATTTCGTAAGTTTCGGGTGAATCAGCTAAAGAGTTAATACCCCCCTACACGTTTTACGTCCCTCAGCCATTCAGCCCGTCCTTTCCCGAAGAAGCCAGAAGAGCCTTCCCCTTGTCTGTAAGGCGGTATTTTTGTTTACTGCTTTGGGGTTTTTCAGGAATAGTCATTTCGATCAGACTATCATCAATCAATGGATTCAGGACTTGGTCCCTGAACTTGGTCCCAACTCGGTCGGTTACTTCCGGGGTCACTTCCGGGGTTTTTATATTGTTGCTGAATACAGCCACTTGTACGGACATGCTCTCTTTCATTCGCTCCAAAATAGGGGTTTGTGTTGCACCAAATACAAATACATCCTTTTGAGTCGCATATATCGGGAAATATGCGAAACAAAAGCTTTTGTGTTTAACAGACACAAATTAACGATTTCCTTCAGTAATACTTAGAAGTTCAGAAAAAATAAGAATAGCCGGTCTTCTTCCTTTTCCCTGCCTTAAATCGTCTATAATGCCCTTTTTCCGTAAAGCATTCAATATCCTCCGAGCACTATCCTTTGGAATCTGAGATCGGTCAATAAAATCTGAAATGCGAAATACCGGTCGATCAAAAAGAGAATCAATTGCTTGGAGATTGTAATGTGACTTTATTGTTTCAGGGAGGATCTGTTTCATTCTATCATAAAGCCCAAGTATTTCGTGAGTTTTTCCAATATTATCTTCTGCTTGCTCTATTATTCCGTTGAGAAAGAATGAAACCCATCCATTCCAATCTTGCTTCTCTGAAACAGCTTTAAGACGGTCATAGTAGATATCTCGATTTTTTTCCAAATAAGCACTAAGATAGAACATTGGGCTTGACAGCAATTTCTTCTCATATAAGAAAAGAGGTATAAGCATCCTCCCAATTCTCCCATTTCCGTCAAGAAAGGGATGAATGATTTCAAACTGGACTTTTATTATTGCCAGTTGTATAAGAAGATCTTTTTCCTCGCAGTGTATATACTTTTCCCAGTTATCCAAAGCCGACATGAGTTGATCGACAGATGGGGGGACAAAAGATGCATTTTCAATTGTGCATCCAGGAGGGCCAATATAGTTTTGAACGCGCCTGAATTCCCCAGGAGCACTATTTCTGCCACGTACACTATCCAATAGGATTGAATGAAGTTCTTTGAGTAAATTTAGACATAAAGGAAGTTTTTCCATTTTACTCACAGCGACACCCATTGCTTTTCTATAATTGATAATTTCCTGGATATCTGCATGTTTCGGAGTTTCTATTTTTTCTTTTAAATCTGCTTCAAATTCAAGAACCTCCTCCATGCTTGCCTGAGTACCTTCAATCCGAGATGAAAGAACCGCTTCCTGGGTGGTTAATGGTGATAACAAAATCGCAGGATTAACGATGCCCTGTAACATCCCATCGTATCTGGCAAGAGCTGCATTTGCTTGGCCAATCAAAGATACATGAGAAGCCCAATCTATGTTTTCAAGTGGAAGTTTTTCTGGGATATATGGTTCCATAATATGGATTCCTAACTATTGTTCATTTTTTGTGATGCCTGCTGATCCTTGTCATCTTGACGCACCCACTCATCCACTTCAGATATCCGGAATCGGTAAATACGTCCTATCTTATGAGCAGGCATATTTCTTTTTTCGATCCACCGATATACTGAAATTTTATTCACCTTAAGATGATCAGCAACCTTATCAACACTGACCCATTTTTCCTCATCTGCCATTACAAGCTCCTTCAATGGAGATACACTATTCGCTGGAAGTTAAATACTCAAGAGTATAGAAAAGTATATAAGAATTAAATACTTTGTCAATGAAAAAGAGATTATTTTCATCGCGGTTCTTCCCATCCCAGGTTTGCTATAAAATCGGGAACTATCAGGTTCCATTCCCGCATCAAGTGTGAGTCTCCCCTGTGCTGCTTATCCATATAGTGTGGTTGCTTGGGTTTCCGTCGCTTCAAAGGGTCAAGATGTTTTTCCTCAACCATTAACCTATCTCGATTTTGCTGGAGAAAGTACCATCAGTATCTAACTAAAGAAAATAAACGGGCCTTCAGGGGAGAACTCTGCAAGAGTCCGGACCCGACTGCAACCGTTGGGCAGCTCCTTGGTGAGCAACAGGTCTCTGGAGTGCAGAGGCTCCAGACACGCCGACGAAAGGAGGAAAAGCACAGTTTCTCTGTGCGTCAGTGAAGGAGTGGGACCCGCAGGAGCGAGGCAGCGCCGAGCGAGAGTGGGATCAAATTCCTAGTGAAACGACGGAATTTCGAGTCACTGAAGGTTCATTTTATTTTTATGAAATAAAAAATAAATAATGGGCCTTCAGGGACTCGAACCCCGGACTCGCGGATTATGAGTCCGCTGCTCTAACCAACTGAGCTAAAGGCCCATATATTATCTCTAAGGTTCGGAATTTTAATGCTCATCGGCAGTTTGTCAAGAGAAAAATAACGAAAGCTGACACAACTGTAATTTCAACAGAAGCCGGCACACAGACATAATACTGTTTTTTTCATATTATTTTTCTTGCAAATTCAGCAGTATGCTTTATAATATAGTTTTCGATAAGGCATATTTCATACCTCTCAGGGTACAATGCCTTATGCGTCGGGCCTCAATAGTTGTGCTGTTGATTGAGTTCCTGATAGATATTTCCAATAGCACAATAGAGAAAGGGTTGCAGATGAATATTTATGTAGGTAATCTGTCCTATGATGCAGGGGAAGATGATGTCCGCTCGGCATTCGAGGAACACGGGGAAGTCGCTTCCGTAAAGCTCATATCGGACAAATATACCAACCGTTCGAAAGGGTTCGGTTTTGTTGAAATGCCGGATGATGAAAGTGCCCAGAAAGCGATCGACGCGCTGGACGGGACTGAAATCAAGGGCAGGCCGGTACGGGTAAATAAAGCCCGGCCTCCTAAAAAGTATCCGGACAGAGGGCCCGGTAGGGATTCCTAACCCGGATCAGTATATACCGGCCTGTTGCACCCTGAAATAAGGGCGACAGGCCGGTTTTTTTTTACTCTATTAATCGAGAAATAACCGGGTCTTAAGACCCGGTGCTACCCCTTAATCCCAAGCCGCAGGCTGGTAATCCTGCCGGTTCCGCCGGGTCACTTTCGACTTTAGACCTTAGACCTTAGACTTTTGACTGGGCAGACACACGGGTCTGCCCCTACACTACTTACTTCTTAAATATATACAAATTCGAATATCTGTAGTAGACCTCAAGGCACATGCAGAGCACGGCTGTTGAATAGACCCTGCCGCCCCAGGCACCCCATACGGTCTCAGGGTCCCATGACCCGTCAGTATCGTTTATCGACCCGTCCATGGGCCCTCCCTTGCACTGGTTCTTTACGAGCACCTCCTTCATGACCTTGTTCCACTGATCCCAGTAATGCTGACCCATCTGGAACAGGCAAAGGGTGGCGTAATACCAGTAGTAAAAATTGTTCTTGTCAGTCCCACTGCTATAGGTGAAATTCCATGCAGGCAGAAGCGTAATAAGGTAGTTTGCCATGGCCATCAGCTTGGGGTCATCCTGTTCCTTACCCATATACTGATTCATCAGCATCCCCACTGCAGTAAGAGCGTATCCCTGGCTCGCAAATGAATACCCGCCTTTTCTTTTGTATCCAACCTTTGCAATGCCTTCATACTGCATTGCATTAGGATCGGGACCTTCTGTGAGTGAGTCAAAAAATTCCAGACACTTCTCCATGACCCCGTCCTTGATCTTCATTTTCCCTGATTTCGCAGATTTCAGCGCCATCATCGCCCATCCTGATACCGACGAGCCGCGCATATACCCGAACGAACCGTTCGGATGCTGATGCGAACAGAGGAAATCGATCGCCTTCTGCGCCGCAAACTCGGCCTCTGAACCGCACCTCATTCCGGCTGCCTCTGCAAGGGCCAGGGCACCGATCGATGTGTTGTAGCTTCCGGGATTCGTCATCCACTGCGCTTTTCCTATGGAACCGTCATTATTCTGAATGCTTATAAGATAATCGAGCGCTTTCTGAACATTTTCACGAAATCTTCCGGCCCGCGTTGTATGCCCCGCCCCGAGGAACGCAAGAAGCGCAAGTGCTGAGACTGAAGGGTCTGCCTGTTTCATGTAATTCTCACTTCCCCCGTACCGCATGGGCCTCCCCGGAACATATTTCATGAGATCCCAGTGTCCGTTCGGTTCCTGGTGCCGTGCGAGCCACCTGAGGGCTGCGAGAACCGCGGATTCGGTTGCAGCAGAACCCCCGAACCTTCCTATGGCCCGTTTTTTGCCGCCCCCGTCACGCCAGCCGTATGCGCCGGAACCGCCGCCGCCTACTCCGAACACGCCGACCCATCCCTCTCCCTGAAGCTCGATAGTGGATATGGCTTCCTGCCTCCCTTTTGCCTTGTGCTCCCGATCAAGGTCATCAGGAGTCTCCATCTCCTCTATTTTAAGGTCCTCCTTGGTCACAACCGGGTTTTCAACAAGCGTTTCCTCCTTAACCTCCTTGAAATTGCGCTTGATATCCCTCTTAAGCATGGGATCATACTCCGGACGCTTGAATTTCTTGAGATTCATTTCAAAGATGCTGAACTCTTCCTTCTCACGCGCAGCTGAAATCGTCCACATGGCCGCCATGACAAGAAGGGCTGTATGGAATATAACGGATATGATCCACCACGGCGTCCGTTTGATCAGGTCGGGTGAATCGGCATGCCCCTCATACGCCCTTTCCTCTGCATAATCTCCGACCGCAAAATCCTCCCTGAATGCAGCTATTGATCTGCTTGACGTGTTTGACATGTGATCTCTCCTTGCAATAACGGTTGTTAAAAGAAGCCTGCCTTCTGTTCCTCGTCTCTGTATATAAAACGGAATCACATGACGGATTATGTCAGGAAAAATTAAAAAGATTGGAATACTGGAGTGGTGGAATAATGGAGTGATGGGGAAAAAACCACAAAGGCACAGAATAAGTAATTAGTAAATAGTATTTAGTAATTAGAAAAAACAGCACAAGACAAGATAAAAATAATAGACAGGATCACATGATTTACGGGATTATTTGAATGCGGAAGTCGGATTGCGGATTGCGGAATTTAAAAAGAAGAAAGACACCCCACGGCGGAGCCGGTCAACTTGTAACTTGTAACTAATTACTACTTACTACTTACTTCTTATTACTTACTTCTTAAATATATACAAATTCGAATATCTGTAGTAGACCTCAAGGCACATGCAGAGCACGGCTGTTGAATAGACCCTGCCGCCCCAGGCACCCCACACGGTCTCAGGGTCCCATGACCCGTCCGTATCTTTTATCGACCCGTCCATGGGTCCTCCCTTACACTGGTTTTTCACGAGCACCTCCTTCATGACCTTGTTCCATTGGTTCCAGTAATCCTGCCCCATCTGGAACAGGGCAAGGGTGCCGTAATACCAGTAGTAGAAATTCTGTCTGTCTGTAGAGGAATTATAGGTAAATTTCCATTCAGGAAGAAGCGTCATCAGGTAGTTTGCCATGGCCTTCAGCTTGGGGTCATCCTGCTCCCTGCCCATATACTGGTGCATGAGCATCCCCACTGCAGTAAGAGCGTATCCCTGGCTCGCAAATGAATAGTTTCCTTTCCGTTTATATCCCACCTTCGCAATGCCTTTATAACATACATCTTCAGCAGGCCATTCCGTGAGCGAGTCAAAAAATTCCAGACACTTCTCCATGACCCCGTCCTTGATCTTCATTTTTGCAGACTTCCCGGACTTCAGAGCCATCATCACCCATCCCGATATTGACGATCCGCGCATATACCCGAACGAACCGTTCGGATGCTGGTGCGAACAGAGGAAATCGATCGCCTTCTGGGCCGCAAACTCGGCCTCTGAACCGCACCTCATTCCGGCTGCCTCTGCAAGGGCCAGGGCACCGATCGATGTGTTGTAGCTTCCGGGATTCGTCATCCACTGTGCTTTTCCTACGGAACCGTCATTATTCTGAATGCTTATAAGATAATCGAGCGCCTTCTGCACATTTTCACGAAATCTTCCGGCCCGCGTTGTATGCCCCGCCCCGAGGAACGCAAGAAGCGCAAGCGCTGAGATTGAAGGGTCTGCCTGTTTCATGTAATTCTCACTTCCCCCGTACCGCATGGGCCTCCCCGGAACATATTTCATAAGATCCCAGTGCCCGCCCGGTTCCTGGTGCCGCGCGAGCCACCTGAGGGCTGCGAGAACCGCGGATTCGGTTGCAGCAGAACCCCCGAACCTTCCTATGGCCCGCTTTTTACCGCCCCCGCTGCGCCAGCCGTACGCGCCTGAACCGGCACTGCCAACGCCGAACACACCTATCCAGCCGTCACCTTCGAGCTCGATTGTGGATACGGCTTCCTGTCTCCCTTTTGCCGCAAACTCCCGGTCCAGGTCATCTGGCGTCTCGAGCTTGTCTATGGCAAGTTCTTCCTTTGTCAGCACAGGCTCTTCAGTGAATATTTCGCTTCTGATCTCCCTGATATTTTTCTCGATCTCTCTCTTTGCCGCAGGTTCGTATTCAGGCTTTCTGTATGTTTTTATGTTCATTTCGAATATCTGAATTTTTTCTCTCTCCGGCCGCGCCACGATCCAGATAGCGGTCATCAGAATGACTGCAGCGTGCATAATTCCAGATACCATCCACCAGGGAGTCCGCTGCACCATACCCGGTGTATCGATATGAACAGCAGGCTTCCTGAGGTTGCTGCTGACGGATCTGAAAAAACCAGGCGATCCCAATTCATCCACAGCTTCAAACATCTTTGATTCACAGGCTGCACAGGCCTCGGAATGCGTGCTGACTTTCTTTTCCTCCTCTTTGGAAAGCTGGCCCTCAAGATAGGCTTTGATGATACTGCTGACTTCTCTGCATTCTTCTTTCATTTTTTTTGTCCCGGATACCATTCCTGCCAATCCGTGAGGAATTCCTGGATTTTCTTCTTTGCCCTGTATACCCACGTGGCGACAAGAGCAGGAGAGCTCTCCATAATCCGCGCAGTTTCAGAAGCGGAATATCCTTCAACCACATACAAAATAAAAGCTTCCCTCTGCTGTTCAGGCAGATTGTTTGACGCCGCACGCACTGCTTTTATGAACTCTCTCTTGAGCATCACATCATCAGGGCCTTCCTCCGGATCTTTCTGCTCAAGCTTCACGATCGTTTCCGGATTTACAGGAGCGGGATATGAAAGTGTGCCTCTTCGCCTAAGCTCGTCCCTGCACAGATTTATGACCGTCTTTATGAAATAATAGCGCCGTGCTTTCCGATCCATACCGCTCACGTCCTTTTTTCTTATCCTGAGATAGGCATCCTGGACAATATCTTCCGCCATATTCGAATCGCCTAAATATGTAAAAGCAACACGGTATGCTTCCCTGCTGTAGTGCTCATATATCTCAGAAAACGGACTGCTCATACAGTTCTGCTATTCTTCTCTATAAGTATAAACGAAGTCAGACAGGAAGAGATGACAGTAAAAAGTCTTTAGAAAAAAGTACAAGACAAAATAAAAAGAATAGACAGGATCACCCTTCGATCTCTCGACTTTGCTCGAAACCATGCGCTCCAGACCTTGAGTATCATCGAAAGGCTACGCTCAGGGCCGTAGGCAGGATTGACAGGATTAGAAAAAAAAAGTAATTAGTAAATTAGTATTTAGTAAAAGAAAAAGACCGCAATTACATCCAACTAATATACTAAATACTAACTCACTAAATACTATTGACTACCACATACCGCATATCACTGCCGGCTTCGCCGGCTTGTCTCAAAGGCCCTGCTTGATGCTGAATGCAAGTGTCATAAGATCTTTGGCCTGTTCAGGCTTGATATACCTGCCTGTCTGCACCATGATCGTGTCCCGGTCCGCCTCAAATACCGAGAATTTCTTGGAGTGCTCAACGAACAGGTTCCTGACTTCGGGTGTGAACACCTGGCGTATCCGCTCCTCTTCCTCTCCCTGAAGTACGAACGCTTTTGAAAAAGCGGGATCATCCTCAAAATCGATATCCTGGCCTCCGAACATCTGGCCGATCTTGTCCAGAAAACCGTGTTCCCTCCTCACGAATATACCGGGAAGGTCAATATCAGGATCCCGTATTATGCAGATGGTCTGCGTGTGCGTGCTGGCATTTTTTCCGCTTCCCGTGGTATACCGGTAGTCGCACATCATCACTGAGAGACCCTGCGCTTCTCCGGAAAGGATATTCTTTCTCCGTTTTGAATGACCTCTGGTAAAGATCTTAAAACCGAAACCTTCAGGGGGACCCGGGCTTTTCTCAGCGAATTCGAAATTCATGTCCCCTGCAATCATCCTCCACTGTTCCGTGCGTTTTTTATCCATCCGTATTGCAAATACGATCAAACCGACAATAAGCACGGCAAATCCGGCAAAAGAGGCAATCACTATCACAGGAACCATTATTGATCTCCTAACTTATTCTGACAATGTAATTATAAGATACAAGGGGAAGATTGCAAGGATTTTTTTTGACAGGATCACAGGATTAACAGGATAGTTTTAAATAAACCCCTAACTGTGCGTAACATGTTGAGCACATTGTTCCACCGCCGTATTGCAATATCCAGGAGAAAGAGCATGAGAGCACATTTTATAAATAAAAATGATAACTCTACAAAATGTGAATGGCCTATTATTCCGGCAGTACCTGTATTATCTGCAGTTCCAATTACCTTTCCCCCTGTCATTCTGGTAACTTCTTCCATCAAGCTCTGGTTAATCCTGCCGGTTGATGCTTCTCTTGAAGCATTGTATACAAAACCAGCAGATACATTTTCTGATTCAGACTGGACTCTGACCATATACACCCCAGGTTCAGGAGGAATAAATTCACCAGTATATCTGCCGGGTCCCACCTGGATCAGGGATACCTGCATCCGGTGTTTTAAACGGGAACCCAGTGTATGAACAGGAACATGAAACACATCAGCGTTCACCAGTGCATTATTTTTAAATTCTGAAGCATTCTTAAGGACATCAACAGATATCTTCCCTTTACCGGATTGATCTTCAATTCGTATATCCATTAACCGGCTCTGGGAATCCCGTGCCGTTTCCCGCAGCATCTGAGACCATAATTTACTGTAGCCGGACCAGTCTGTTATCCAAAGAGCTGCCCATCTTGATTTACAGTCAGAGGTAAATGCAGTCACCTTCCCGAGACCGAATCTCCAGTGGGCAAGAAGCACATCCCCTTCTGCTGTAAGAAGAGGGACTTGAGCAGTTGCCTTCCTGTTTGTCTCTACATACCCCAAAAGCTGAGGAGCAGAACCGATGTCAATTCCCCTGAGCATAGGATGGGACTCAGCCTGTGAAGCGGCAAAAGGTTTTTCATGAATGAGTTTACCGGCATATCTCATAGTATCCTGAGTAAATATTTTAGGAATCAAACCTGCATCAGATGCGAAATAGTATTCTCCTCCTCCAGTTTCTGCAATACTTTTTAGAAGAATCGCATCTGCTCCCTGTCCAACCGCAACTGTTGATACTGTTATCTTTTCATTTTTTATTCGGGAAGCAAGAGCTGTATATCCTCTGCCATGACTAGTATGTCCATCGCTTAATACTATCATATGCTTAACACCGGCTTTGATGTTTCGCAGTGCTTCATATGCCTCCTGCATTCCGGGATATATGTTGGTGCCTCCGCCTGCGGCAAGCATCTGGATCTGTCTGGCAACTGCTGAAGGAGAACCCAGTCTTGTCAGCGGAACGATCCAGGAGGCAGATGAATCAAAGGCGACTACCCCAATATAGTCTTTTGACCTAAGCAACTCCACAGTTGCCGAAGCAGCCGATTTGCATATTTCGATCTTATTCCCCTTCATGGATCCGGAACGGTCAATCACAAGAACGAGACCTGTGGAATACTGCTTTTCCTTGTCTGCAGGTCTTATTTTGACCGGAAGGATCTCTTCTATCGGGGTATTGTAATACCCTCCGACCCCGAATGAATTCTCTCCGCCGATCATGACAAATCCCCCGCCCAGTTTTTCAACATAATCCCGTGCCATTGATATAAATTCGTCTTCAATCTTGTACGCCGGTACATCAGAAATAATAATGCAGTCGTATCCTGCAAGTTCCTGAAGGCTGCTCGGAAGATTCCGAGGAGTACGCTGGTCAAGTTGGATCCCCTCCCGGATCATAGCATTCATCAGATATCTCGATTCATCCCGGTCTTCCTCTATATACAGCATCTGCGGTTTGCCACGAACCTCAATCATATTAAATGCTTCGTTATTTTTGGGAATAACATCGTCTGAAAATCCTTCAAGCCGTACGAGATATGTATACAGATTCTGTCCTTCCGGGGTTCGTTTGAATTTGACTGTCTTTTTTCTTCCTGTTTGCAGTTCCAGTCCTCTTTTTTCGACTTCTACACCATTCTCAAACAGACGGATAACCCCTTTCCCGGAAAGAGAACTCTCTACTATCGCTGAAAGCGAAAGTGTTGCACCTTCATGCAGACGGGAATGGCTTCTCTGCAGTTTAACAATTCTGGCATCTTTCCGTTTCTCCCCTGCAAATGGAAATGCATCAACACATATTCCAGAACAGAAAAGCTGTTCGGCAGTATGACGCAAATCACCTTTTGTTTCTATCCAGTCTCCGACAACCACCAGTCTGCGGGCAGTACCTGGAGGGAACATGCCTGTTGCAACCCCTGCAGCAGAAGCAAGGTCGGTTTCACTACCGTCGGCTTCCACCAGAGATATATCAGGAATAACAGGACTTCGGTTTGTGCCTGTCATTCGGATCACCTTGCAGGTATTCCCTGCAGAAACAATACCAATCTCAGTACCGGAAGGCAGTTTATTCACATATTCATTTATCCCCTCATAAGCTGCAGCCATCCCCTGTGTTCCCTGGCTCTGCGAATGATCCATAATAAATACTACAGCCTGTTTTTCAGTTGTAATATCACATGCAGGGTCTGCTAATGCTATCACCGCGAGTAAGATAACCCCTAAACGGACCGAACATAAAAACCACTTGCGTTTGGGAGACATGGGATGCAATGATCTTCTGTGAAACAGTATTATTAATACTGCCAAAGGTATGATAAAAAGTATTCGTAACGGTTCTGTCCATTCCATAATCAATATACCGAATGTCTGTGAAAAAGATAACACTCAATTAAAAGTATAGCAACAATTCCCAAGAGAAGCAATGATGCTATATCCCTCACCGGGAGCTGCCGATTATTTTGCTGTTCATGTATGCCATTTTTGTTAGAAGGAAGGCAGGTCTCTCTCTGCGCAAGGAGGGCGGCATGCCATTCCTGCCCTCCCTCCTCCTTCCATTCTCCTACTCTATCTATCTCAACAAAGGTACTGCGTACAGGAATGGAAATACTTTTGTCTGAATGCAAAGAAGTATACTGCATTTTCTGTTTTCCTACTTTTTTTACTGAGCCCGTTTTTGCAATATTTTCAATACACCCGGTGTCTCCGGATTGTACGGACCAGTAAACAGCATTACCTAAGAGCAGAGGGAAAGAAGCAGTAAGGGGTAAATATTCTGAATGTTGAGGAGAAAAAGCCATAACTGCAATACGCTGTCCCTTTATTTCCCCTGCAGCAATAACAGGTCCCAGACTTCCGGTCCATACAGGTTCCAGATAACTGCTTACTTCCAATACAGCTGTCTGAGTAACAGAGAGCTTTGACGTTGCAACCCCATACAGAAGCGGATGATCTTCAGTTACTGACCATATTGTATCAAGCGGCACTCCTTCGTCTCCAATCCTCGCCAAACGGAGAGGACCTGCCGGATTGGGAGGGTTGATTGTTATTATGCCGCCTGTCTTCGGCCATGTTTTCGGCAACCAGTTACTGAACACAGCAACATCCACAGAGGTTTTAACAGGCCATTTGTCCGGTTTACAGGAATAGATATTTATATCTTCGTTTTTTCCAAGTGTTGCAAGGGCAATTTCTAAAAATGGATCCACAGGATCACCAACAACCAGTATTTTCAAAGGATCCATTTCAGGGACTATTGTACGAACTGCATTGTCCGTATCGAGCATGTCATTCTCAACGATCGCACGCACTTCAATAGTTTTTCTCTGCCCGGCAGTTACAGATAGAAGAAGATTCTTACAGTCCCCGGGCTTAACCGGAACGGTCCGTATTTCAGAAAGTTCCCCATTAATATATACTTCTACTTTGGCTTCGCTTGGACCGGGACCGGTATATCCAACCTGAATGAATATTTCATACTGTGAATTAGAAAGAGGGAGTTTGCGCACCTGAAATCCTGTAATGCCTGCATTTACCGGATTAGGATATCCTGTTTCAATCACTTCCTCCTTAACACCTGAGATCTTCCCTGCAGATTCCCTCTTTTTTGCGTCAGCTTCAGAAAATGTACCTTTGAAAACGTTGTCTTCGGTTTCAGTAATACACCATATGCAGGATGGAGTTTCAAGTGCTGCGAGTTTCCTGGCAAGAACCATTCCAGAGGCAAAATCCCCTTCAATAGGTTTGGCAGCCACAGTATCAAGAACCCTAATAATATGCCGTCTGTCATATGTTCTGCCTACAAGGATTTCCGGGCGGGTATCACTGGCCATCAAAAGCATACTCACTCCTTCGGGAAGAGAAGATAAACGTTTTTTCACTTCCTGGATCCCTTTTTTCAGGGGGCTGTTTCCTGATTCTTTCCTGGCACCCATAGAGGCAGATCTATCAACAACAATAACAACATATTTCATTGTAGAATTTTTTAAGGAATATACAGGAACCATTAAAAAACCCACACCTAACATGATAACAGCTATTGTAAGAAGAAAGGATAATAACCGTTTCAAGCGTCTGAGCCAGGATGATTCCTGATGCTCTTTAGCCAGCATTTTAAAAAAATTAAGTGAGCTTACTTTAATTGTCTTTGGACGTATCCGAAACAGATACAGAAGGATCGGTATCATGAGCAGTGCCAGCCATATACCGGCGCCCGGATTCATCCACCTCATCATGCTCCTCCTTGCCGTATCGTTCTACAGCTCATATCAGTGGTTTGCCAGCGCATTCCCCCTGGCTAAAAGAGACAGGAACATTTCTTCAAAAGAATGATCAGTAATACACCGTACATAATTGACCCGTTTGACAGTACATGCCTTTTCCACGTCTTCCAAATACTTCCCGAATGAAGCTTTATATTTCATCATTTCCCGTTTGGTAAACCAGAACTTGCGTTTTTCACCGGATTCAACATCCACAAGCTGGCATTCGCCGGTAAGCTTCGGTCCGATTTCTCTGGGATCAAGCACATGGAGTATATGTGTTTCTGCAGACCAGGATATAGATTCCTTTATTATCCGTTCTGAAACCTCAGGGGATTTTCCAAAAAGGTCCGAGACTATGAATACAAGCCCACGTCTGTCCCGGGAAGGATGAAATCTTCTGAAACTGCCTTCAAGATCGGTTAATCCTTTGAAATCAAGGGAGATCAATTGGGATATTATATTATGAATATGGCCCTGACCTTTAAGGTTGCTCAGTTCATAGCGAAGATGATCTGATAAACTGAGAATGGAAACGCGGTGCTGATTAAGCAGGGCGAGATATGCAAGAGCAGCAATAAGACGAAGGGAAACCAGCCGTTTTTCCGAATAAGGCTCTATCATTGAACCGCTTGTATCCAAAATAAGATGAACATGAAATTCCTGGATTTCCTCAAAAAGACGAATAAAGAGTTTTCCATGTCGAGCAAACAAATTCCAGTCTATTTCCCGATAGTCGTCACCATGCACATATGAGCGTCTATCCTTAAATTCACGGGTATGGCCTGCAGAAACTGTTTTCTGGCTCCCTTTATGTTTCAGTTTATGTTTTTTTCTGAGTCTGAAAAAGAGAACCCTTAGCCTTTTCAGAAAATCCGGATTGAATAATTCAGTCTCTTCACTCACCTGGTTTTACTTTCAATACATACAACAGTATCCGGAGCAACTGCAGTAAACAGCTTTTCTCTGCAGACGACAATATTGGGCTGCAATAAAGTCCATGTATTGGGCATAACTCTGGCATGTAATCCCTGATAATAGTATTTAATGTGCGGATATCCATGTGCTGCAGCAGCAATTTCCTTGATTTTGTCAGGCCATGCTTCAAAAAAGACCAGAGCCCGAGTGTGCGGGTTTACACACATAATTCCTTCAGAACCGCTGATGTATACAAGACATCCGTCAACAGCTGCCTGGACGTAACTCAGGCTTTGTTGTTCTTTCTGATATACATTACCTATATCGAACTGGGTTTTTGTCTTTCTGGAAATATGCAGAATATCCAGAATTCTGTGTCCTATTACCAAAACAAGGTTTCCGCTTTTCCCGATATATGTTCCCGTACAAGGAATGACCTTACCCTTAAGCGGAAGAGTCAGATCTGCAACCCGGGCTTCATTGTTTCTGAAACAAACAAGCTTATTTCCCACAAGCACTGCCAGCCGGTCTTTAATATTATTTTCCGCCCAGTTGACCAATGGCGCAACATAGGAAACATTCTGTCTTCTTTTCCGGTATCTTCTGTTCCCATAAGGCTGGGCTCTCCTGACCGCAAGGTAATCTAGATAAACCTGCTTGGGAACACCGGCCCTCTGCATGTATCTGCGTTGGTATTGAGAGTGTCCAAATTGCTGATAGATATGAGGAGGGATCTGATGAGGAGGCTGATATCCCGAGCCCGACCAGGACATAATTCTCCTCTGCTGCCGGTTTGCAGCAGGAGCAAGTGCCGTCTTTTTCTCTGATTCAGGGTCAGGAAGCGAAACAGGAAAACCCAGTACTCCTGATGGGTCAAATGACCATACCGTCGTATGGGTATTCATATCAATAACAGATGACAGTCCCCCGAATACCATAAGAAACGGTGGATCATATGCAACGCCTGATGCAGAAGACGGAGCTGTTCTTCCCGCATAATCCTCTGAATACTTCTTATAAAAGAGAATTTTACCTGAACGCGTATCAATCCGTGCAACTGCTGCAGCAATAGGATCACATGCCAACAGTGTATCCTTTTCAAGGAAAAGAGATACACCGCACCTGCTGCCTTCCGGATTTAATGAAGAAAAATCAAGGGATGACTTCCAGTTAATAGAACCGGATTTTTTATCAATACTTATTATGTTTTTCTGATTGGCGATATAAATCGAATTCATATCCATAACAGGTACAGGAAATTTATTTCCGCAGCAAATTGTGTACCGTGAGGAAGCTGATCCACCATGTGTGTCCTTTTGAAAAATATCCTCTTCTGATGTCCATAATACTTTTCCAGATATTGAATGGATACAATATAGAATCCCTGATGCGTCTAAAATAAATGTCCGTCCTTCTTTGTCAGGCAGTATGGAAGTTACAGGCATTTGATTGTCAGAGGCAAATACCCATCGGACACGGAATGGCGGCTTTAGATCCTGTGCAGGACGCGGGTATCCGTGATCAGATGTTCCAGGTTTCTTCTGTTCAAACAGCTTAATCGCATTACTCAGGTGCACACATAATCCATCAGGGAAGCGTATCTGTTCTGAATGCGCCGGAGAATCGTCTTCTTGGGTATCTGATGTTTTCTGAGGACTATTTTTCAGATGACTCTTTTTTATATCTTCCTCAATTCTTCTGAGCTCCCGGACAGCTTCCTCTCGTGCTTTATGCAGGGAAAGCTTATTATATAAATATGCCCTTGTCCATGCGACCCAAAGCCACTGCGTTGTATTACTGCACTGTTTTTCAACTGCATGTATCATACTCAAGGCTTCCTGAAAAGCGGCCCCCTTCCCACGGGCAAGAAGCTCGGCAATAGAACGCCAGTAAGAAGCTTTGATATGTTTTTGGAGAAGTACTCGTGTTTTGGCTGAAACGGGCATCCGGTCAACGCCGGCAACCAGTCTCCTTGCTGTATCACGAAGATCCTTTTCCCGGCCTTCAGCAGCTAATTCAGTCAGCAAATCCTCCCAATTCTGTCTGTCACTCGGGTCAAGATGTGTGATGTGTTCCAGAAGCTGCAGATACTTTACCCTTAAATTATAATCTTTCAGAATCGGGACAAGGGCAAACGCAAGCGAAGGGTCATGAATATTCTTGATCTCGATCTTTCTAAGCTGCACAGCAGCAAGATCGCTCCGATTCTGCCGGATATACACCAATGCAAGCTGCGCAATACATTCATCACCAGATCCCTGTTCAATAAGAATGTTAAGCTGCTTCTTTTTTTCTTCGATGTAATCAGGATTATCTCCCATCAGTTTCACCAGTTTTTTTCTGATACTAAGACCCGCCTTCAGATTTCCTGTCCGGCTGAGCTCTTCAAGCAGCAGATCCATTGCTGCTTCAGTAGAACCTTCTTCACCGATCATTTCAGCAAGGCAGATAATCAAATCTGAGGGCTGACATTTTCCGAGAGCTTTATATTCGAAAATCCTCTGCTTTTCAATTTCTATAAACTCCTCAACAGAATTGAATGCTGCATTGAATTCTACCATCTTTATAAGCCATTGTCTGTACCGGGAAGGCGAATCTATGTAATTTCTCACTTCCAGCAGTGTCTCCTTAGCCTGAAGAGGTTTTCCAAGGTTAATAAGGGCATCTGCGAGAAGGAGTTTTATATCAATATTCTTATTATCCCGTTTTGAATACTCAACAAGTGCCTTCTCTGCTTCTCTGTAAAGATGCTTTTCAATCATGAAACTGACAATGTCAAGTATATTCTCAATAGAGGCATCTTCCGGCAGTGCCCTGCTTAACATGCGTTTAGCAGTATCATGTTTGTTCAGCGCAAAGAGTACTTCCGCAAACTCCCGACAGATATCAAGCCGATCGGTCAATGAAACCGCTTTTTCAAAAAGCACTCCTGAATTTTTAATCATACCTCCTCTCCGGAGGAAACGTGCCATTGACAGTATAACTTTAAGCTGTTGGTCCTGAGGTATTTTTACGGTCATTGAATTGAACTCTTTTAAGGCCTTTGTGCTCCGGTCGAGCAAAAAAAGAGTCTTCACATAAATGATTTTCAGGTCATCCCTTTCAGTCAGTTCTTTCAGTCTTGTTTCAAGATACGCAGCCCGCCCCCGCTCATCCCTTAAAAGGTCATACAGGTCAAGAATTTCTTCCTCCACCTTCAGTGAGTCAGGCATACGTTTCCCTGCTGCCTTCAGCACTTCGAGCGACTTCCTTCTGAACCCTAATTCTGAAAGCAGCCTGGCGTATGAAATAGCTGCTTCAGGAGAATGAGGGTTCCTGTCAACCTCCTTCCGTGCACGCGAGAGCATAGCCTCCCGTTCCTCCCCGCCGGCAACAAGGGAAATACGCCGTCTGAATATTTCGTCTCTGCGCCAGTACCCCACTGTGACTTTTTTCAACAGATCGTCAAGCCTTCCCCCGGCCTCCCTGTATCTCCCGAGCCCTGCTTCAGCACGGGAAGCTGCCATTTGAAGGTCAACATATGTTTCAGGCGGAGGTTTGATCTCTGCTGAAAGGACTTTTTCGGCAAGCTCAAGAGCTTCCTTGAAAAAACTGTATTGTATCATTTTTTCTGCTGCAGCCAAAGACAGTGCAGGAGAACCGTCTGCAAGTTCAGCAAGTTTCTTCAAATGGTAAAGGGCGAGTTCAGAACGCTCCCGTGCAATAGCTTCAGGAATAAGTATGTCGATCCATGCCTGTTTTCTGCCCGGAAGTTTTTCCCGTTTAATAGCTTTATCAAGTACTGCCAGGTCATCCTGATTATGTTCCTTTTTGAAAGTCTCATACAGAAGAAAGTGAAGATATGCATCATTGGCAAATTTTTCAACTGCATCCCGGGAAGCTGCTCCGGCTCCTGGATCATTAAAAGCAATAAGAAGCCGAATAAGAACCGTTAATGCATTTTTATCCTGAGGATATATCTTAAGATGAGATCTGTATACTGTGATGAGATCTTCTTTCTTCCCCTTTTCACTGAACATCTTTACCAGTTTTTCAAAAGGAGCTTTTAATGAAGGATCATGATGGAGTGCGGTCCGGAAGGGAAGGGATTTTGTCAGAAGAGTATCATCTCCACCGCATTCTGCAGCATATAATACTGCACATAACAATATGAGAGAGATGAAGGATCCGTTTCTCATACAAGTCCCCCGGCAGGAGTCGGGACTTTTTCAATAATATCATCTATAAGAGTGTCAATATCAAATCCCTCGGCTTCCCCTTCAAAATTCAGAATGATCCTGTGCCTGAGAACCTGCTTCGCAATACTCTGTATATCATTTATGGAAACTGCAGTTCTTCCATCAAGCAGACAGCGGACACGTGCTCCTTTGGTTAACGCCTGGAGACCACGGGGACTTGCGCCGTATGCGACATATTGATTCACTTCAGAAGAGGCCATTTCGTTCTCCGGATGTGTGGCAAGAATAAGAGAAGCTGCATATGTCCTTAAAGGATCAGCCATTGGCACATAGGTAAGTATCTCCTGAAATTCGATTATTTCATGCCCCTCTATAACTACATTAACATCAGGCTCTGTGAATCTGGTTGTTCTTCGGGAAATCTCGACCAATTCATCGCTGTCTGGAAACGGGACTCTCACTTTAAAAAAAAACCGGTCAAGCTGTGCTTCAGGAAGCGGATATGTTCCTTCCATTTCAATGGGATTCTGAGTTGCCAGCACAAAAAACGGTTCAGGAAGCTTCATGCGTTCATCTCCTGCAGTAACACTCCTCTCCTGCATTACTTCAAGAAGAGCTGCCTGGGTTTTCGGGGTAGCCCTGTTCACTTCATCAACAAGGAGCAGATGCTTAAACACCGGCCCTTTTTTAAATAGAAATGAACGGCTGCCGCTTTCGTCATTACTGACAATATATGTACCCAGAATATCCGCAGGCATAAGGTCCGGTGTGCACTGTATTCTTCCGAATGAAAGGTTTAATACCCGTGATATAATACGAACAAGGTATGTCTTCCCCAGTCCCGGCACCCCTTCCAGCAGTACATGGCCCTGGCAGAATAAAGCATTAAGACAGTCTGTGATTATGTCTGTATATCCTACTATTGCCACCTGGATCTCATTTGTCAATTCCTCAAAACGCTCCTTGAATTTATTGATTTTTTTTTCAAAGTCCTTTATTTCTTCACTCATCTTTAATACACCTCCTCAGAAGCAAAAAGTATCGGATAACCTCATCTCTTCTTGTAAGAGGAATAGGTTCAGCAGCAATTGCCTCCTCCTCTTCCCTGATCGATTCGATCGCGATCTTTTTAAATGACTGTTTTGACGTTTCTTTATGCTGAGATGGATCAATATTGACTGTAGCGCTCTCACCGGACTCATCAATGTGTGCTGAAACCACTCCGGTCTTTGAGGCTTTGAGAGGTTTTGTGTTTTTAGGTGTATACGGAGCACTCCCCTGTCCTGCCTCAAGCCCTCCCTTTTGTGCTGCCTGAGCCCGGGCGGCTCCGGACTGAAGGCCCATGTGCCCCGACCCCGGTTGCTGGCCGCCTGCCTGACCCCGTCCTGTATTCCCTGCAAGCATATTGCCGGGTATGGGTATAGATCCTGTGCCGCTCTGATTCCGGTTATTCATAGTCATTGTGCCGGGTACAGGCTTTCGCGTACCGGGAATCCGGCTGTAAAACGGATTCTTCCTGTGAGCCTGTTTAGAGCCCGGTATCAGCACCCTCCCTGCAGGAGACTTGTTAGTGCTCCCCGGTTTCACCTGGCCGCGATAGGCAATATAAGGCAGTTTCTTCATAAAGGTGCTCTGGTTCCTTTTCACAGCACTTCTAAGCATTCCATTCTTTTTTCCAAGAATATGCCTGCCTGTCTGCCTGATCCTCTTTGCAAGCATATTAAGTTTACGCTGCGTTTCTTTTCGGAATGCTGCTTGCTTATAAAAACGGCTCATCTTCATCAATTCATCTGCAGCTCCTTTTCTTTTATTCTTGGTAAGCATTTTCAGCATTCTTTTGAAATGCATTCCTGCAATGCTTTTTCTATCTGATGCAGATCCTGCTTCAAGGGATTTCTGCAGTGCACGAGTAATCCTTTTGAACATTTCATTTGAAGAGATCTCTTTCTTCATGTGTTCTGAAAGCAAACGGGATTCCTTTGCAATTTCATCCTCTTTCATGGTTTTAAGGGACGCTCCAAGATCAGCCGTATCTGTATGTTTTTGAAGTTCTGAAATCATTGGTGAATTGCTGAAGTCGTTATCAGCACACTTGATCATACCAGCTATTCTCTCAGCTTCCCTTGCCTGTTTATCAAGCTGCTCAAGGACCTCACGGGATGTGCGGCCGTCAAGGTCTTTCATCCATTTGCTTACATCTTTAAGATTGACTTTAAGTTTCTCGATCTCCTTTTCCTCTTTATCACTGACCCCCTGTAAAGATTCAAGAAGCAATTTGTTCTTTAAAAGTTCTTCTGCTTCTTTTTCCGCGATCAATACTTCTTCCCTGTCCAGTTTTGTATTCTCCTCAATTACAGGCAGATGAGCAATCCCGAAGCATACAAGGACCACAAACAGGACCGGATATATCAGATGCCACACTGAATATCTGATTGGAATATGAGTCGAGACGGCCGAAAGAAGCCGGGAAAGGTTCCTGTTCATCCGGTTTAAATGGACCTTCTCTCCTAATTCAAGATGCGTCCTGCTCTCAAAAAAGTAGGCTGAAAGCAGTGATTCATTCTTTCCTATCGCTTCATCCCACAATGCGACAGACCGGTCCAGTCCGGGTGTCTTAATAACAGCAGCGGTACAAGAACTCACCAGCCATACTCCTATCCCTGTTATGACCAGCGGCACTGTTAAAAGATCGGCACCCCAGGATACATATTTGAATATAACACCAGCACTTACTGCTATTGTAAATACAGGCAACGCATACAGTTTTAATGCGGAAAGGACCTCTCTGAAAAAAAACCGGTATCGTATCCTCTGACCGGCACGGCAAAAGGATCCGCATGTTTCATGGATCATTCACGTATCTCCTTAAGGATAGCTTCAGCCCTGCGTTTCACTTCAGGGTCATTAGTGTTCCTAATAATATCTATCAGCTGAGACTTGGCAAGAACACCAAGACCGCGAAGGTCTTCTGTAGCTTTTTCTCTCTGTTCCCAGTCCGGATGACCAAGATCACGGATATATTTTGCTATTTTGCTCCTAAGACTGTCCGAAATTACAGGAGCAGGGACAAATATCTCCATTACATCGTGTACCGGGATATTCCATACGGTCTCATCACTTCTGATGGGAAGCCTCCGTTCAAAGATCCTTGCGACAAAAGTACTGCCGTCCCATAACTCAACCTTATATACCGGGTTTTTTGCACATTCAACCGAAATATCATCTTCCCGCTCACTTCTGACCATCTGTTTAATATGAACAGGCGGTACAGAGATTGTTTTTTTATCAAGAGCGAATGTAAGCTCGTCCTCATCCACGGTCCCTATTAATATATTCTCGGCTTTTAAAACGACATACGGCTTGTCCTGTTTCTTAACATCAGTTTCTTTGTCCGGCTTTTTCAATATGCTTAGATTAACAACCTCTCCGGCTTCTATTTCTATCAAACCGAACCTGCTGGATTTCAGCATCATCCGGGGATCCTGCAGCAGTCCGAACAGTCTGGTACCGTTTTTCATTGTCAGGGAATGCCCCAGGAACGTTTCATCACTTGCCTGGAGCAGCATAATTTCATTGACCCCGATCTCTTTTGTGCCCCAGCATGTTATGAATTTAACTTTTTTGCTTCCTTCATACTCTAAAAGCAGCCGGTCACCATCCAAGGTCTCAAGAAGAGCTGATTTTTCAGGAAAATCCTTTTTCGTTTGTTTATCAGCATGCATTATAAGACGGTCGAGATTATCTGGAGAGACTTTGATGCTCATTCCTATGTCCATTGTGAATCGTAAATTTTCTGCAGTAAGGTCTCCTGAAATGATCTCGCCGTTTCTCAGATATACCCTGGGGTTTCTTAAACCGAATCGTTTACCTGTCAGGGCAGCAATCCGCTCAAGCGGAATCTTTGCTTTTCCAAAACGGTTTTTTATAACAATCTCCTTGCCTGTGACAGTCCCATGAAGACGTGACCCGCTTCCTTCAGCGAGAATATCTGTCTTTGCCTGTGAAATGCCCAGGTGTTTCTGAATAACCCAGATTGCAGGCATTTCTCCTGAAAAAGAGAAACTTCCGCCCCAATTAAGGATCTGTTTTCTATACAATTTAGGAACAGTATTCAGCCACTTATATGACTTAAGTTTTTTATACTCTTCTGCAAGGATTTTTTGGCCAGGGACTGTACCGTAATTTCTCTGTGCAGCAGTATGCAGAATAGCAGCATTTTCACCAGCTTTTATAGAATAGGAATACGTATACTTGATACTCCGTCTTTGCTGAAAGGTAACGGTAGGCTTGTTTTTATTAAAAGGGGTCGCCATACAAAAAAGGACAGAAGGCCTCCTTCCTCCTGTATTTAAAGCTAATATCCCGGACTCTTTTTTGTCAAGCGTGGCAGGACCGGGCCGCCCCTTATCCGAAATAAATGATGCACAGCTTCCTCCAAGCTGGGATGCCACTGACAACTGCACCTGCTTTGGAGAACCGCTTGTATTCTTGACGATCTCCAAGTACCTGACTATTCCCTGCTGTTTATCTATCCTTATCCTGCGGGTTATTTCAAGCCCGCCCATATGTGTTGAAAGAACATATTCATCACCATTATGTGTCATCATTGAATTGCGGGAAGAAAACTGCATGTTGTTTACCTTCAGGGCGAAACCTCCGTCAAAACAATCATTAGAGCCGTCCTTTATCATTCCTGCCCCGGAAAGGTCCCACCTGAAACCCAGATTGTCAGTAATGTATGTAAATCTGGCAGGAATAAGGTGTTCTGCACCCTGAATCTGTATAAACATACCTGATGTAATCATCAGACAGATCAAAAAGCCGATTCCCCGTATTGTATAGCTAGATTTCATATATATCTCCTTTTACTTTTATTCTGCAAACCACTACTGTTCCTCCGGAGCGGAATATGATATGAGGTATCTCACAGGAATCTTCCAATTCCCGTATGGGGATACAGCCTCACATACATTCTCAGCAAATCTTCCCTGTACCTCTGAAAGGTCCGTGAACCTGAAGACAAACATATTTTTCGTGGTTTTGTGCATTTCAATAAATTTGATTTTCTTTCTGGAGATCTTGACATTCCCTATACTGGTTTCAACAGATAATTCATCATTTTTGAATGTACCTGTTAAAATATTGCCACCTTTAACAGTGAAGGTCCCCCATTTTCCCTTGGTCCCATTTTCTTTTGCAGTGTCTTTTTTGTTCGGTGATGTTATTATTAATCCGTTCCCATCTGTTTTGCATGCAAGTCCATATTCCTCCATCATACTGAGAATAATTGAATATACACTTCTATTCCCGCAGGCTAACGAGACTTTTGTGGTTGTTATATAATTATCCTCAGGATCAACTGATAATGCAATACCAGCTTGTTCTTTCAGCTGACTGCAGACTGCGCTTAGTGAAGTCTTTTCGCACGAAAACGCAATCTTTTTAAGGATCTCCTTTTTCCCAAGAACATTCTCATGTCCGGCAGGCAAACTGCTTTGTAATTTTTCCAAAACAGTATTTACAGATATTATTCCGAGTACATTATGTGTGTCGATTGTAACTGTCCCAAACCGTATTGTGGGCAATGACAGCTTCTGTGCCTGAAAAATACAATAAATAATACTGCCGTCCTTCAAACTTATCTGCAGAAAAGGAAGGCCGGTCATTTTTCGCTTGACAGTGTTGATCTGAGCCAGCGGAATATCCAGGCTTCCCAAAGGTGTGACAGCCTTAATCCCAATATTTTCAAGTGAATTGACCCCTATTCTCTCTTTATGCCCGGTTTCAAAAAAAACCTTTATATACCCATCAGGAAGCCCATCAGTTTTTTCAGATTTATTAAAAAGGTACATTATATAGTCAGGATCAAGGTTTACGTTCAGTCCTGTTCCCGTACATATTCTCAGATGGTCGACGTCAAGTGATCCTGTCAGTATTTCTCCGTTTCTCAGATGCACCATAGTAGACTGTCTGTCTTCCATCCCTCCATTTATAAAAAGGACTTCAGAGATTGGAACTCTGCATATCCCGTATTCTGTTTTTATTGTGCATATACACGGCTGTATTTCTCCATGCAGAATGTCTTCCGGACCAAGAACTACTGCAGACTCTTTTTCAAGGTCAATACCGATGCCTTTAGCTGCATCTATTACATCGCTTATCATTGCCAGTTTGTTAAAGGATATTCTTTCCTCCATATATACTCTAAAATTCTTAATATCAGGGATCAGTTTTCGGGAAATATGGGGAGCTATAATTCTCCCGTATCTAAAATAATTATTGTACGTATTACTCACGTTCTTTTCTGAAATTACCCCATGGTTATATTGAAAGAGCATATGCAGGAGAGCTTTTTTGCTTTGCGGTTTAAGGTCTATTGTATATTGTATGGTGATCATACGTCTGTTTTTATCGACTGTTATTTCAGGTGTGACTTCTGCATGCGGATCCCCTATTGCCATCACTACTCCGGGATATCTCTGGCCAGACTTGATGAAAAGCCCGGATTCACTCTTTTCCAGACTTCCTGAGAATATTTTGCCGGTATCAGTATACACTTCACGAACATATCGAAAATATATGGAATAGACAACAGTTTCAGCGATATGCGTATCTCCCGTATTTTCAAATATATCCAGATATACTGCACCTCCTCTTTGCTTGTCTATCCTTACTCTCCTTGTTGTTATATGATTTGCCTCTTCTTTCTTTAATACATATTCAGCCCCGTCCGAAGTCATAAGGGATGTATTGGAATTGAATTGATTCCCGTCAATCTGCATAGCCATACCTCTATTGAATACATATCTATACCCCTGTGAAATTGAACCATTTCTTGAAATAGACCAGCTGATACCGTTAAAGTCCTTAATTGAATTCCAATCTGGAGGAACTAAATTGAGAGAGGAAGAGGCATTATCCTGAGATTTTGCCGTTCCCGGCAGTATGAGAAAAAATAACAATACCATCAGCACAAAATTGAAACGCATAACAATACCTATCACAATGTTATCCTATTAAATATATACGAAAAAAAACCGTTCTGGTTTAGAAAATTTAACATAAAAATTAAAAATATCCATAATAATCTCTGACAGACTTACAAACTAAACCTTAATTAGGCAAAATCGGTCGAATCAGCCCCCTTTTTGCCTTATCAGAGAGGGGACGGAATCACAGGATCGACAGGATTATTCAAATGCGGAAGTCGGAGCGCGGTAATCGTTGAACGGTTTATATGTAAGCTTCAGACTCTGGAGAGAAATAGGCTCCAGACATGCGGAATTTAAAAGAAAAGAAACCACCAATTATTTATGCAATGTCCTGTACTTGAGACAGGAATAGAGCTGCTCGTTTGCCTTGATCAGTTTTCTTTCGATTTTTGATGAACAGTGTCCCTCGTTCTGGATCCCCCATATTGCTATAGCTTTCCGGAAAAGGGATTCAGCTTTTTCAAATTCTCTGTTCCTCTCTCCACTCGGTTTAAAGGAATAAGCCTTTTTCATATGGATAATCGCCTCGTTATAATACCGGTCTGCTTTAGGTATCACCTTCTTTGAAGGCTTGGGACTTTCTGCAATATGTTCAGACGGCTGAGGTTTCTGCGAATCTTCAATAGAATATTTAAGGAGCTTTTGTGCATTTCTGCCGGACTTGGTTTCAGGATATCTCTCTATGCATTCACGATACTTCCTCTGCGCAACAGCAGCATTCCCTGTATCCTCGTACCATATAGCATCAATGACAAGAGTCCGGGCTTCGGCCTCAGGATCCTTCTTCCTTATCTGTTGTTCATGTGGTGTTTCTATCTCTTCTTCCCCCTTGGAAAGCCATCCCCTAATAAAAAGCCCTCTCAACATAGACGATTCCTTCTGAAAGCTGAATGTCACTCCAGCAGCTATTACAGTTAATATGAGAGTAATGGCTATAAGTTTCGGTGTTTTTGACCTGACCTGAGCATCTGACATGTATAACATACCTCCTCGTCTATTCTATTAGACACTTATTTTCAGGAAAAGGTCTTGAAAAATTTATCTTTATTATACCACGGAAGTATGATTTTGCAACTCTAAAACAAAATTAACAAAACAAAGAGTTCCTTTTTCCAAAAAGATTTTTAGACAGGATCACAGGATCAAGATAATTAAAAGATCAAGAAAAGAACAAGGACAGGATCACAGGATCAAGATAATTAAAAGATCAAGAAAAGAACAAGCACAGCTTAAAAGCACGGTCTGATAACCGTGCGCTACCTTAGACCTTTGACTTTTGACCTTAGACCGGGCGATCCAGTCTACGATCCCGGCTCTACAAGATGTCGGGACGGATCGCCCCTACAGAAGGAAGACGCGACGGAGCGCGTCCCTCCATTTTTCCACCACTCCATTACTCCAGTACTCCAATGTCTTTGATCCCCTGCCTGACCCTCTCCGCGTATTCCCGGGCATGGTCAAGGTCTTTACGTGTCATGTCCTGTGTGGCGAAGCGGGCCTGTTCATAGAGGTCTGTCAGCTCAAAAAGAGCCTTTCCAGGGCTTTCATCTTCGCCTGTATCAAGACCCGATTCAGCCCGGGCCTCACGTGCAGTGAGGAAAAGGAATTTTTCCGGGTCCTTCCTGTTCAAAAGGTTGCGTATTCCGAGATAGGCTTTGGCAACAGCACTGCCGCGGGAGCCCCAGTCTGTTTTATGTCTGTACCGAACAGATCCGGACAGGAATTCCTGCTCCTCCTGTTTCCTGCGAATCCCCTTCATAAACCATAGCGCGAACCCCAATGCTGCGATCAGCCCTATGCCCGCTGCAAGGAATATATGCTGCTCTGTCCACAGTATAACAAGGGAAAATGGCTTTCTCAAGCCCGCTATTAAACCTGAGGCCCTTTCCATAAGCCTGCTGCGTGTTCTTCTGTTGTAGTTATCCACATAATCATAGTATCGTTCATCAAGGTAATGGATCACAGGCATGATGTTCCTGTCGAACCACCCCCTGTTCCTTTCGAACTCAATATTCTCGATAGTACGCGGGGACGGGTCGAACGGTATCCACCCCGCATCCGTAAAATATGCTTCCACCCACGCATGCGCGTCCCGCTGCCTCACCGTATAGAACCCTCCGAGGCCGTTCCATTCACCCCCCTGAAACCCGGCCACCACCCTGCTGGGAATTCCCGCTGTTCTGAGAAGCACAGCCATGGCTGAGGCAAAATATTCACAGTGGCCCGTTTTTGTACCGAACAGAAAATCAGCCAGAGGATCGTCTCCCCTTGGTGTGGTTTCCGGATCGAGGCTGTATGTACATTCCGTTTCCAGGTAGTCCTTTATCGCACCGGCAGTTTTGTAGGGATTTTTATCCCGTGCGAGTGATGCCCCGAGGTTCCGTATCCGCTGATCCAGGCCTGCAGGAAGATGGAGATAGAGTTCCGCAAAGTTCCCCGGATCGGTAATCGAGCCTGTCATTCCTCTCACACCCGGAATAATGTTCCGAATATAACCGGCCATAACTGAAGCTGTGAACGGAGCTGACTGATTCAGCCGCTTCTCAATGTCAGGTCCCTGCGGCTCACTGTATACCGTGTAGTGAAGCTCACCCCTGGACCTCCTGTATTTTTCTATACTAAAGGAATCATTAAAATCCCTGACCAATGAAGCACCGCTGAAACCGGCTTCTATGACCGCCGGCCTCTGCGGAGTAAAGATCATATCAACCCCTTCAAGGTCGAGATGAAATGAGGCTTCAATAAGGTCCTGGCCCCTTCCCCGGTTTTGGAGGTATTCCCTCTTGAGAACATACGTGCGTGTGCGCCTGATCCGCTGTACCGCATGTTTTTGGCCCTGCACGTACCTCATTTCACGTCCGTTAAAAACGTTCCTGTGTAACCGGACTTTTCCCGGATCGGACGTCCATCCCCTTCCGTCATACCTGTTAAGGGCCTGACCCCGCCATTTTATCTCCTGAGGAGAAAGAACGTCTCTATCGACCTTTACCTTCATGATCATGGAATTATCCGTTGAAAACCTGCTGAATCCTCCGTGTTGGATCTCTTTGGTGAACCCGACCCTTTTCTCCACCTCCTCGCTGTTTGGCTCAGGCTGAATGGGCCCGAGACCGCGCACGAATGCTCCCCTGGGGAGAAAAACGAACAGCAGAACAGCGAACAGGAGCGCGGCAGCATACGATAACGACTTTTTCATTCCTGATGAAGCCGCACCCGCAACTATCCTGCCCCGCTCACGCAATACGTCCCCCTTATCTTTTTTACCGAAAATGCTTTCAGTCCGGGGATCCCGGCCCTGCTGTAGTGCTTCGGTAACGCGCACCCGCTCAGCAATACGTGCCCCTTTCATCACGAAGTACATGATCGCAGCGAACATGAGTACAAATACACTGTATGTCTGTATATATGCGCTTTCAACAACTGTCATGACAACCGCGATCGAAAAATAATAGAAGCTTTTCTCCAGGCCGGGCCTCATTATATAATAAAGCTGAGACCCGAGCAGGAAATAAGGAAGCATGTCCACAAAACTGACTATCACACTCTCCCCCGTGGTCAATCCCGTAATCGCCGCAATAATCACATACCCCAAAGCTGTCCAGTTGCACAGCAAGGTAAACGACTGTTCCTTTATCCGTGAACGGAACTGTCCAGGGAGCACTATAAAAGCGGCTCCGAACAGGACTGCAGCCCACAGGGGTATGAGTTTTGAAACCGCAAGCGCCATAAGGCTGACAAGGGACATGGATGTCTGGATCCTGATAAGGGCTCCTCTCGCGCTGATCCGCTTTTCACCTGTCATGACTTGTCCTCTCTCTGAAACGCGTCAAAGACGGTGCATAGCGCGCGAACTGGCGCGGCCCGACCACAAGATCAGCCCTTCTGACAGACCGGGGTGCGGTTCCTGAATGTACGACCACTGTCAGGCATGATCCATTCTCACGTATACGTGTTTTAAGGGCTATTTCATCTTCAGGGCCGAGAAGGGCCAGTAATCTGAGCATTGCTTTCATCTTCCGTTCCGACCTGCCGAATGTAACAGTCTCACGCGGGGTCACAAGCCTTATAAGGCGCTTCCTTGAGTGGTAGAACACTGCGAGGCTTGCAGCCATTGAAATGGCAGCCTCGCGGGAATTTGTATCTCCTCCGGAAATATCGAGATAGATAGCGATCTTTGCCTTTTTCTCGATACGGTTGTATTCACCTACCACAAGCTCGTCCCTCCGCGCGGTGCTTTTCCAGTTTATCCGCTTCACATCGTCCCCCTGCCTGAAATATCTGAAGCTCTGCACCTCCCTGTCCGTATCCGGAACAGCCGAGGGACGTGAAAGGTTAACTGCAAAACCCTCGAGCAGACGGTCACGCACAGCCACCACCCGGGGATACACAAGAACCTCTGCCCCGTCATCAAAATACCATTCTTTTTCAAACAGGCCCATGGGGAACGCGGTTATCATGCGGGCAGCATCAATGCGGTGGAGACCTCTCCGCACGAGCATAAGCGGAAGTCTGAAACTGACTTCCGCGCCGGGCGTAAGAGGCCCCACAAGTGCGGGAACCGGCTGTATGCCGTGCATACTGTTCAGGTTTTCGATCACTGTGTCAGGCGTCTGAAAAAACCTGCCCGTATTCCGGACCCGGACCTCAATGGATATCTCATTTCCCTGATACCCTGCAGGAGGCACATTCCTCTGCACACGGAACATGCGCGAAAAAAAAGCGGGCCCAGCCCATCCGAGCACTGTACACACAGTGAATAGAGCCAGTACGATATAGAGGAGGTTATTATGCGTGCCTATGATACCCAGGACCATGAGGATGAGCACTGTGAATATAAGCATGCTCTTTTTTGCAGGACGGGTCATATAAGAAAATCCTAAAATATATTTGACAGGATCACAGGATCAACAGAATAGTTAAAAAACCAGAAACAAAAGACCGCGAAACACGCGGTAAAAAGCCAATATAACAGCTCACCTTTGTGTTCTTTTAGATTTATTTAATTCTTCTAATTCTGCATCAGACGAAGCACGATACATACAAAAATCGGGATTATCTATATAATCTTGATAAGTGCCTTCTCCTAATAACTTACGGAAATAATAGTTACTTATTTCTCCAATGCTTAACCTGTCTTTACATAAAAGCACTATTAAATTGTTTTGTTCTATTTTGTATTTTTCTTCAGCATCGATTTTACTCTCTTTCATATATCCCTTTTTTAAAGCTTCATCAAAATCATAATCATAGGAAGTAAACATTATTACAGTAGGTTTCTCCGCATAAAGCTTCTCGGGCAGCATCAAATGAAAGCAACATTCGTAGGGTTGTCTCCAATCTTTATTTGGATTCTTGTTTGGATGACAATCATATCCTTCCTTAGCAGTAATGTATTTAACAAATTCTTTATTTGCATTTTCCATTTTGTCATTTTGAGAATAAAACTTTATTATTAAATTCTCAACAATACGGTCCTTAACAGTTGATTTGATGACTGAATATGGCCTATATTTCAATCCACTAATTTTTTGTGGACAAAGATGATTAAATATTACTACTAATACAGTCAATGTCATTACGATAATTATTAGGAAAACTATTATTTTATTCATATGCTTTTTATTCATAGCATAGTGCCTTTTGATTTCCATTACTCCATTATTCCAACTATGAGGGGACTTCCACTGACGCAATAATTTCTCTGATCACCTTCTCCTGTGTGCGGGATATCTCCTCTGTGTCGTGAGCTGCCATCACGTTTACCCTGTGAGCAAGGGCTGATACGGCAGAACACTTAAGGTCGTCAGGTATAAGGTAGTCACGCCCGGACATGAGCGCAAACGCTTTTGCGGTCCTGAGCCACAGGAGACCTCCCCTCGGGCTTATGCCCAGTTCCACGTCCGGATGGGACCGGGTGCGGTTTATGACCTCATATACATACTCCAGAAGGGATCTTTCTGCTTTAACCTGTTCGCAGGTTCCCTGAATGGCCCGGACCTCACTGCAGGTCAGGACAGCGTTCAGCTTTTTTACGTCCGGTTCTGTAGACCCGTGACCATACAGCTTTTTCTCTTTTTCCGGATCCGGGTAGTCCATCCTGAGCCTGACCAGGAATCTGTCCACTTGCGCTTCAGGCAGAGGATAGGTTCCCTCGAATTCTATGGGATTCTCGGTTGCAAGCACGAAAAAAGGCTGCGGAAGCTCAAATGTGCCCGCGTCAACAGAGACCCTGCCCTCGTTCATGGCCTCGAGCAGTGCTGACTGCGTCTTGGGATTCGCCCTGTTGATCTCGTCAGCAAGGAACACATTTGCGAAGACCGGCCCCTGCCTGAACTCGAACGAGTTCACGTTCCTGTCAAATATGCTCGTGCCCAGCACATCTGCAGGCATCAGGTCATTTGTAAACTGCATACGCCTGAATACCGCACCCATGCTCCGGGCAAGGGACCGGGCAAGCACTGTCTTGCCCACGCCGGGGGCACCCTCGATCAGGAGATGCCCGCCTGCGATAAGGCACGCGACAGCAGTCTCGAGCATGGTTTGTTCGCCGTATACCGTCTGCTTCAGGTTCTCAACGAACAGAGAGCATTTCTGTGCGGCTTCATTTGTTTCATTAGTATTTTCAGGCATTATGCGCTCCTTTATTTGAAAACGAACCACTAAGACACAAAGGCACGAAGTTAGTTAAGAGTTAAAAGGACAAAATAAAAACCACTAAGACACAAAGGCACGAAGTTAGTTAAGAGTTACAAGTTAAAAGCAAAACCAGAAAGAAATAGACAGGATCACAGGATTAAGATAATTAAAAGATCAAGAAAAGAACAAGGACAGGATCACAGGATTAAGATAATTAAAAGATCAAGAAAAGAACAAGGACAGGATCACCCCGATACGAGAAAACAATCGATCGGGGCCGTAGGCAGGATATCAGGATTAAAGCAAACAAAACAGTCCTGGAAACTTATTTTTGTTCCAATATTCCATTCATTATATCAAGGGCTTTTTTCGAATAATGGCTTTTATATTCAGGATCATCAAGCATCCGTTTAAGCTCTTGTTTAAATTCCTTTTCTTCACACCATATTGTATGGCAGTCTAAATATAAAACATTCCGTCCATTATCATGGTTATTTTTTTCATCAAACACAAAAATACAATCGTCAGGTGCTTCAGTAGTAAGTCCGGGTAAATATATGTAATTGGTCTCCTTATCATGTAAATTTCTTTTTAATCCTTTTTGGCCTTCACGGCAGATCAATATTTTATAATCATCTAAATGTTCTGGGAATAATTCCAGCAAATCATCTGGATATTTGTCATTATTCTCGGATGCATACATGCTTAAAGCAAGACCTATTTGACGAAGATTGTGTTTACACTGTGATATACGGTCACGCCGAGGTCTTTCAATAACGGGCAGCAATATGTATCCTAAAACCATTAAAAACAGTATAATGGCAAAAAATATTTCTATTTTATTTGTTTCTATTTTCATTATCCGGTTTCCTTTTTAAAAGCACGGTCTGAAGACAGTGACCTACCTTCATTGCTGAGTATTGGCACGAATCGACATATCCTCTGGCACTTGATTGTGCGTTCTTGTAACATGATGCCATTCTCCGACCAGTTCCCTATCCTTGAACATGGCCTGTTCTCCATCTGTAGAGGAGTGCCATGATGTCCATACACCATGTTTCACTCAATCACCCTTTTCATTCAGGTATGCATTGTATTCATCCAAGATGGTACCGTCAGGATAGTATGCTGTAAACCTGGTTGTCTCGTTTGTCTGTTCCTGTGTTGTGATCGTTATCAAAAGAAGCCGATCAAAGATTTTTTTTCGTTGATCTTCCGATTCCCTGATTTCCGCATACCGATCCCAGAACCACTGGAGGTATTTACGTGCTGTAGAAACTCCCTCGCTGTGCTGCCATAAAGCAAGGACATGTATGGCCATTTGCCGTTTTACTTCAAGAGGAGGATTAAAAGAGGACCATAGCGTATTAAGATTAACGATCTGAGAGGTTGCTCCATGAAAAATATAGTGTGGGGAGTAATTTAATCCAGGGGAAAACGTGTTTACGCGGCGCCATTCAGGTTTGGTTGCCTCAATCATATCTGCGGGAAGGGCTTTACTAAGCGGAGACTCCTCGATCCTCTCCGACACCTTGTAGAAAAGAAGATGTCGAGTCAATCGAACCCTTCCGGTCATGATGTCAACATACTCATGTTGACAATTCAGCGGAGTCCACGGAAAAAACCGGGGAATAACAAAAAGCAGTACGGCAAATGCTGCAATCACCACGATAACCCAGAACAAAGGCTTTTTGATTATTTTCTTCATTCGCACAATTTCAGTCCTTTTTCTAACGCTTTCACCATACTCAAAAGCTCGACCGGGCGATCCAGTCTACGATCCCGGCTCTACAAGATGTCGGGACGGATCGCCCCTATAGATTCTTTCCGGCTTTGCCGGTTCCATTCCGCAATCCGAATTCCGCATTTGCATTACGCCCCTACGATAGAAAGAACGGCAGTCCCAGGATAACGCTTAAAAGAATTGTCAATATAACGAACAGGAATGAGAATGAAAATGTGAAGGATAAAGACCAGAATTTCTTATGTGATTCCTCATTCCATTCCCGCAGTTCTACTGCAGTCGGATCATTATGGTACTTGACAAAAAGGTGGAGGCCGTACAGGGTCAGGACGTTTGTAAACCCTATAAACGCATAAGGATGGAATTTGCCAAGTTTCAGCTTTGCTGCTATGCCTGCTGCAAGGTAGGACAGAAACAAAAAACTCACCACAACGAACACACCCGCAAACGGCCCATCCATAAGTTTGTTAATATAAACTGCATACCTGTATGAAAAGGGAGTTTCAGCTTTTTCAAGAGTAATGTCCCCCTTTATATATTCTGAAGCTTTTTCTTTAATTGTGATCCTGGTATAGGTAACACCTTTCTCCTGGTTCAATCCTTTATAAAATGCTGTATTCTCTTTATCTGGATATTTATCATAGAAATGCCGTATTCGGACCGACGGCAATTCATTATACACACTGTCTTGAGGAAAGGCATAGTATCCTATGATAAAGAGCTTTACAGGGATTTCCAGTTCCCCGTAGCTGGCTGTCGGTTTCATAGGATAAAACACCTTATCACTTGGAAAATCAACATACAGAAACGGCATTCTGCTATCCATCGACCTGAATGCATCTTCCAGATCCGGGAATTCTTTTAGAAGAGATTTTTTCGAATCTATGGTAATTATCACTAGGGAATAATCTTCGGTCATGTAGGGTTTGAAAGGATTAAGCTCTGCTTGATTTATGGTCTTACCTGTTTTACTGTGCAGGAATTCTGCCAAGGTCTGAGGGGAGTCTGCAGAGAGGACATAATAGGAGAGACCCCATTTTGATCCTGATTCTCCTGTTTCTGGCAGGTTTCCCAAAAAACCGGGAAGGATCAGTGAGAAAAAAGGAACTGGATAGAGCTGACTGCACATATGAAGCAGTATCGATCCAGCAATTTTCCCCTTAGCCCCAAATACCGGATCTTTGCCCAGAAGGTCGGGACATCTGTCGATAAGATCAGCCTTTACCGTGTCAGGGCGGCCTTTGACAGGGAATATCCACAGGGCTTCATCATCATCCTTAAGATTAAGTGATATGCTTATAACCATTCTCTCCCTGCCCTCTCTGTGGTGGATATAGGCATACTGTGCTTTTTCCTCGACCGGCAAATATTGAGTCATGTCCCTAGATCTGTAATAGGCTTTGCCGTCCGCTGAAAGAAAACTAGCAGCAGTGAGTATAAGGAGAATAGCAAGGATGATCCTCGCAAACCGTAGACCGTGAACTACCTTTGACTTTCGACCTGCCTGCCCCGTGAAATGAACCGAAGGTTCTATTTGCACTGGGGTGACTTTCGACTCAGTATTCATTGTTCTTTCCTTTGGGCCAGTTTACTCAGCTTCTCCGTGTCAGTCATGAGCTGTATGTGGCCGCAGGCCCTGCACGCGAGAGACTGTACATTAATCAGGGACTCGTGCAGCGTGAAAAATCTCGTTTTCTCGGGCTGAAAGTATATTTTCCCTGTTGACCGGATCCTTCCCTTTACAAGCCCTGTATTCCCGCACACAGCACACTTCATCGCAGCGATCTCCCCTTCCCTTTCGCTTACTTTTTTCTCGGCCATCATGTCCAGGTTGTGCTTTTTGAACCGGGTGGAGTTGCCTACCTTGTAATAGGATATCCTGCCTTTCTTCATCCATCTGAAAATGGTCGGTTCGCTGATCCCAAGGTATTTACATGCCTCGGGTATTGAAAACCAGTCTTTTTTGTCAGCCATTGTTTGCTCCCTGTGCAAATAGAATTTTCATTAAGGAAAAGTCCTTCCATTGCTTAAATACACTTTTAACCTTTTATTTAAATATCTTTTTCCATAACTCGACTTTAAATATTTTTCACGATATACTGCATCCTCTTCTGACATACAAGCTTCATAATATATTAATTCTAATGGCCTTCTATTTTTTGTCGTTTTAACTTTTCCTTCTTTGTGCTGTTTCAACCTATCCTGCAAATCAACTGTAAAGCCAGTATACATTTCCTGATCTTTAAGGCTAAATAATACATAATTATAAAACATTGAAAATCCATTTCACAGGGCAGGCCTTTCAAAAAAGATCAGACAGGATCATTTAAACGCGGAAGTCGGAGCGCGGAACGCGGAGTAAAAAAAGAAAAGTACAGTCGGAATAACTCAGATACTGTTTGCATCATATTTTTCAAAAAGCTTTTCAATATATTCTCTACTTCTTCCCGTTCTATAAGGGGTTTCATCTTCCTGCCACATTTTAAGCAATGTACGGCAAATCTCCTCTTTAGTTTTTGCGGCAATAGGTTTCCCTTTATCTTCCATCAATTCAAATAAAAGTCTGATAAAGTGGTGTTGGTGTGCTGCAAATCTAAACCTGCAAGATGATCTTACAGGTTTAAAATATGAATATGATTCTATCCCTGTATTTGGAAGCTGTCTGGCACCGGATTTCACCACTGGTTCTTTTTCCGGATTATAGGGCTCATTTATTATTCCTGTGATTCTATCTCCGTTCATATTATTTACCATAACGTTGCTATACGATCCTTTAATGTATAGAAAGCAGGGCAATTACTGATATAAAAGATAGTAATATTAAACCGGAAAAAGCTTTATTGACCTCTCCTCCCTGTCTGAACCCGGAAAAAGCAAAGCTTATACCCATAACCATAAAAACCAATGATAAGACTATATTTTCAATAGCCCTTTCATAAACAATAACATTAAAAAAAAGAAATGCAAATTCGTTTATAAGGAACATGCACAATAATACCAACGACAGCCAGGTTTCCCATATAAATTTTTTATTCTTAACATCAGAAGATATATCTTGATCTTCTTTTTTTTCAATATTCATATCATTCACCATAACTGTTTTTTTCCTGTTCACGCTTTTTTTCGTATTTGCGTTCTTTTGCCCAGTATTCACTTAAATCAAATCTGATGTCATCGTCATTTCCAAATTCTTCATCCTTTCCTGCACTGGCAATGTAAAATACCTGTTTTCCTTCTTTCATTTCCATCCGGATCTGCATTGTATTGTACCAACCATCTTGAAATTGAGGATTTCGGGGAATTTTTAAACTTTCCAGTTTTTCAAGGTTTAAAGGTTCTTCGTGTTTCGATATAACCTGAGAATAACTTATATCTGCGAATTCCTGCATATTGCTGTAAGTTACATAGTCAGCATGGGCCCAAACGGTTTTTCCGAATGCAAAAGCCATTACAATAAATACACAGCCTATTATAAGGGTTACGATACCGGGTTTTACCCATTTTCCTTCTTTCTTAAATACTATGCCTATAGACTTACGCCAGTTCCCTTTGGAAGTAACAACTTTACAGGCCAAAATAGTCCCAAGTAAAAATAAGGGAAGACCGATCCCCAGTAATGGCCTGTTTGCTCTTACAGTAGTGGTTGCCAAATAGCCCAGATGATAATACGGCTGTTTCGGCGGGGTTTCGCTGTATGAATATATTTTCATGACAATCTCCTTTCAATCAGCATATCGAAGAAAATGATTTTATCCATTTTGGATTTTCAGAAAGAACCCAGAACATATCCAGTATGCTCTTTTTGTTTTCAGCACAATGTACCGGTGTGCTTTTGAAATCCTTATTCACCTGATAATTCTCCCCCTGACATCCCCCAAGGCACCAGTAACGGAAAACGCATGCAGAACATGCCCTATCCGTATTATCAATACAGGTTCTTTTTCTATAATCATTCAGAAACGGAGAATTATTCCAGACTTTTTCAAAATTGAAATCATTATCCCTGATATTCCCTATACGGAAACAACCTTTATTTGTATTGAGACACGGAAAAAGGTTTCCATCAGCATCAAGCAAAAGGGTTTGTATTCCTGTTCCGCATGTAAACCTTTTACTGGAGACTCTGCACATATTTGCCGTTATTGTGAAAGCATCCCTACCCGAAAGCTCCTGATACTCTTTGCTGCCGGCAAACAGGTCAAATGCCTTTTTAATCAGTTTATTCAGGGGAACGGGTTTGAATGCACCTTCTGAAGCTCCTCCAAGCATTTTAAGCGGTATGAACCGGGCCTCATTAACTTTCAGTAACACTGCAAGTTCATAGAACTTTTCAAGCAGGTCAATGTTCTCTTTATGGCACACAAGACTCAATACAGTATATACCTTGTGTTCCACAAGACATTTAATTCCTTTAATGATTTTCTCAAACGAACCTTTTCCCCTGATCTGATCATTGCTTTCTGCATCAGGCCCGTCTAAAGAGACCTGAATGTCCATTTTTTTCTTGTTTGCCTTTTTAGCAAATTCATTGTCTATAAGGATCCCGTTTGTTGAAACAAGAATACTCATGTTTCTTTTATTCGCATAATCTATAACACTAAAAAGCTTGTCTTTAACAAGCAGAGGTTCACCTCCAAGTAATGCAAGCGACATGTCCTTCACAGCATGATTTTCAGCTGTTTTTATAAATTCAATAATTTCGTCAGCTGACAATTCATTATCAGTCCTGCTTGAAAGGGATGGAAGATTATAACAGAATCTGCATCTCAAGTTGCATGCCTGTGTAAGGTTTACGGCAATATTCTCAATTTTCGTATTTTCTTCTGTTTTATCACCGTTTGATCTCTTCAATAGGCCTGACTCGGCAAACTTTCTCAATAATAATTTCTGCCCCCTTTTGGCTATACCGAATTTTCTGAATAGTTCAGCAGTATCCGTATGCCCGTCACAAGCCTGGAAAAACGAATTCATTTCTTTATCGCCAACTATCCAGGCCGGGATGTCTCCCCAGATAAGAAGATATCTGCTTTCCCGGTTCTTTACCAGGTCAGGTTTTGTTAAAAAAACGGTTTTTTTGCCCTTTTTCATTGCACAGCAACGCCTTTTTAATATAATGAGCATTCTTTAACTATCGGCTACTATCATTATACATCATCTTTTTGGAAATTGCAACAAAAAAATAAATAAATTTAGCTTGCAGCTAGATTAAGAGGAACATATGCCGCATCGATATAATTACTACCCGGATTTTGCACGAAAAACGCACTGCCTGAGCGGATCTGATTGCTTCTGGCTGCGTTATTCGGGACAAATCTGTCCTCAACGGCCAGTTATGGCCGCTTCCGGATGATTTGCCCTCTGGCCTTGCCAGAAGCAACAATCTCTCGCTCAGCTGAAAAGTGTAACCCATTTGGTTATTTGCACTAATGCTTATAATATTAAGCCTGTCAATATGTTAACAAAATTTCAGAGCGTCTCCATGCAAAATCCGGGTACTAGTTTGCCTAAAAAATTAAAATTAATTTGACAAAGCAATATATAATAATTATAATATAATTATGAAGAATATCAAGTTTGAGTGGGATAAAAGAAAAGATAGAGAAAATCAGAAGAAGCACGGAGTACCATTCTCAGAAGCTCAGACTGTTTTTTATGATGATAGGGCGATAGAATTTTTTGACCCGGACCATTCTGAAGATGAAAACAGATTTTTAATGATCGGCTTAAGTGCTAAAGTACGTATTCTATTGGTAAATTATTTATATAAAGAAGAAAAAAAAGAAGATATAATCAGAATATTTTCAGCTCGAAGAGCAACAAAGAATGAACAAAAGGTATATATAGAAAGGTAGTTATGAGAAAAGAATATGATTTAAGTAAAATGAAGGGGAGGAGAAATCCGTATTCAAAACGGCTCAAGAAGCAGGTCACTATTCGGTTGGATTCAGAGACAATTGAATACTTCAAAGAACTTGCTGCTGAAACAGGCCTTCCTTATCAAAACCTGATTGATATGTATCTTAAAGATTGTGCCCAACATCACAAGAAGCTTAAGATGCAGTGGGTGGAATCTGGCTAACAAACACCGAATTCTTCACAAGCCTGCGACCTGCTTGAATCGGTGAGTTCGAACGTTAAAGCACCAGAATAAATCAGGGGACCGACACACACAAGAACAAACTCTTGTGAAATAAGAGGTTTAATCGAGCCGTACGGCGCGGCCTGTTTCCCCTGAGGTATATATTGCTTCAAGCATCTCCATCACCCTGAGTCCGCTTTCAATATCCGTGTCAGGGGTTCTCTTTTCCCTGATGCATGAGACGAAATGCTCGAACTGTGTCTCAAACGGCTCTTTGTCAGCCTGTGGAACGTCTCTGTTTTTGAGGATGATATCCAGTTCAGGATGGGTCTGCGCACCTCCCTCAGTGCCGAGTATCCTTACTTCGAAGATCTCCTCCCTTACATGGGCGGCCCATGCATTCTCGATCAGAATGACCGATCCGTTTTTGAACCGTATCACCCCTCCGGCAAAATCCTCTACATCGGAGCTTCCCTGCGAAAGGGCTTCTGCAATATCATACGATACTCCGGCTGAAACCTCTTCAGGCTCAGGGCATCCCATGAGAAACCAGTTGAGGTCAAGAAGGTGCACGCCGTTGTCTATGACCGCACCCCCTCCTGACTTCTCCTTCATATGGAACCAACCCGGGGGGATCGAGGAATAGGGACGCGTATACCTGTTCAGCCCGTAATACACCTTTCCGAAAGCACCCTCGTCAAAGAGCCTTCGTATGAGCCGTGCCCCCTGTTCATATCTGAACTTCATTGCGAGCATGAATACGGTACCCGCCTCATCAACGGCCTCTCTGATGCGTTTTCCGGATTCGAGTGTATGCGCAAGCGGTTTCTCGCACAGAACGTGCTTTCCTGCCTGGAGCGCAGTTACGGACGCAGGTTCGTGAAGAAAGTTGGGAAGGCATATGCTTACAGCATCCACAGGAGCGTGCTCGATCAGCTCCTCATATTCCGAATATGTGTTTGGAATGCCGTATTTCTCCGCGTTCTGTTCAAGCTTTTCCCTGTTAAGGTCCGCCAACGCGGTAACCTCGGCTCCTTCAAGCCTGCTGAACTCCTCCAGGTGCCACGTGCCCACACCAAGGCCGATAATGCCGATTCTGATGCAACTGTCCATGATCTCAGCTTATCACACTGAATCCCGTATATTCCCTCAGCGGTTCAGGGATATCAATAGTGCCGTCCTTGTTCTGGAAGGTTTCGATCAATGCTATCATGAGGCGCGGAAGGGCAACGCCTGAACCGTTCAGCGTGTGCACCTGCTCCGGTTTGTTATTGCCCCGCCTGAACCGTATATCGCATCGTCTTGCCTGAAAATCCCTGAAATTGCTGCATGAGGAGACTTCAAGCCATTTGTCTGTCCCCGGAGCCCACATTTCTATATCGTATGTTTTTGCAGCGGCAAAGCTCGTGTCGCCCGTGCACAGCACAACGATCCTGTATGGAAGATCGAACGCCTGAAGAACAGCCTCGGCATTCCCGAGGAGCGATTCAAGCTCCTTTTCGGACTCTTCCGGCTTAACCAGCTTGAGAAGCTCAACTTTGTTGAATTGATGGACCCGGATCATGCCCCTCGTATCCTTGCCTGCAGCCCCTGCCTCCCTTCTGAAACAGGGGGTATATGCAGTGTAATACAGGGGCAGTTCCTCCTCACTCAGGATCTCCCCCCCTCTCATGTTCGTCAGGGGCACTTCAGCGGTCGGTATAAGGAACAGATCGTCAACATCGCAGTGATACATCTGATCCGCCATCTTTGGTATCTGCCCCGAACCCTTCATGGTTTCCCTGTTGACCAGAATGGGAGGAAATATTTCCGTGTACCCGTGTTTGGAGGTGTGCATGTCAAGCATAAAATTAATGAGGGCACGTTCGAGCCGCGCGCCTTTGCCGATGAGGGAATAGAATCCCGTGCCTGCAAGCCGTGCTCCCGAGCCGAAATCAACGATGCCCAGGCTTTCCCCGAGCTCCCAGTGCGGAAGCGGCGTAAAACCGAAATCCCGTTTCTCGCCCCATTCCTTTACTGTTGTGTTCTCCTCCTCGGACCCGCCCACAGGAACATCAGGGTCCGGAATGTTAGGAACCCACAGCAGAAGGCTGTCTATCTTCTCCCTGATCTCCCTGCACCGCTTTTCAAGCTGTTTTACCTCCGAGGAAAGCGCCTGCATCTCCTCTATTTCCTCTTTGGCGTCCTTTCCCTCCTTTTTAGCCGTCCCTATGTCCTTGCTCACCGTGTTCCGCACGGCCTGTTTCTGTTCGGTCTCCTGTACGAGTTCACGCCATTCTCTGTCAAGCTCGAGAATTGCGTCTACATCCGTTTTCTCCTGTTTGTCCCTGACCGCTTTTTTCACGCGTTCAGGGTCGCTGCGCAGCACATTGATATCAATCATGGTTATATTCTTCCAACGGGGATCTCACACGTCATGTGCAGACCCGTGTGAGTACTTTTCTGAACAATTCAGGCGTAAAAGGCTTGTACAACACGCCGTTAAGCCCCTGTTCATTGCATTTTACTATGGTATGGGATTCATCGTAGCCGAACCCGGTCATCATTATTATTTTCTGGTCCTTTTTCCGGGACCGTATTTTCTTGAACACGTCGTAGCCGCTCATGTAAGGCATTTTTATGTCTGTTATAATCACGCCGTATTTATTCCCGAAAGCCATCTCCACGCCCTCCTTCCCGTCCTTCGCCTCTTCCGTGATGCATCCTTCCTTTTCCAGCATTTCCCGTATTGAATTCCGCACTGTACTGTCATCTTCGATCACAAGTACTTTCTTCTTTGTGAGGGTGTTCTCTATATCGATTATTTCATACTCCTCATCCATCCGGATGCTGTCAATCGAGGAAAGCTTCTCAACAGCGCTTTTTATCAGGTTAAGGTTCTGGTTTATTGTCCTGAGGGCTCCGATCATCGGCTCGGACAGCTTCTCCTTCTCAGCATCGATCCTTCCGAGCGTCATAAAAATGGTGCTCAGCGGATTATTGACCTCGTGCGACAGCGTTTTTGAAATACGGGAAACGGTTATTTTTTCGCCGATATCAAGGATCCTCCGTATATTAAGCGCGACAGCGACATATCCTGCGTACTCCTTCAGGAGCTTTATATCGTCCATATCAAAGGCGCTCCTGTGTTTCGATTCTATATTCAATACGCCGAAAACCTCACGCGCAACTTTGAACGGTACGGTAACAGAGGCCTGTGCCTTTCTCAGCCCGGGAAGATAATGGGGGTCCTTCATGAGATTTCGGGCAATATACGGATATCCCGTTGAAGCTACGTATCCGACTATTCCGTTATTGAACTCCCTCGGCTTCAGTCTGTACTTTCGTAAAGCACCGCCGTATCCCCTTGAAAACAGAGGTACAAGCTGTTCTTTTTCCGAATGAAGCTCCCACAGAGCTATATTTTCATAATGGAGCGTCTTACGCGTGAATTTTATTATTTTTTTGACGATTTCCCTGTGTCTGTCCTGCGGGGCCATTTCCCCTAAAGAGGAAAACTCAACGGAATTGAATATCTTGCCTTCCTCTTTAATGTGATCTAATTTATGTCTCAGCTTGTTCATGCAGCAGATCACACAATCCCAGGAATACAGGTCATTTCAGTCTTCTGTTAAAAGGTACTACCCGAATTTTGCACGAAGAACGCAGAGTATTAAATGATTATAATTGATTTGCTGAAAATTCAAGAGGAAAGTCCAAATATTTTTTTTCTTTAAAAAAGTTGCAAATCCCGGAATTTACATAAAATTGGACGTTTCGACAATTGTATACATGTTTTACCCCAGTGCTTTATCCCGGACACATGCAATGGAAATAGTGATCGATTGTATCCCCCTTATCAAACTGTTCTTGATATTCAGCATCATCGTCTTTCTGCAGAAAAGCATAATGCCCGTGGGCCCGGCCTTCCTGTCAGGCGTCATTATCCTGCAGCTCTGGTTTCCCCTGCCCCTGAAAAAGTTCTTTGCAAAGACACTCGCGTGCTTTTCGTCCGTGCAGACGATATCCCTGACACTGGTCGTGGTGCTCATCGTATCACTGAGCCACAGCCTTAAGGTCAGCGGGCATTTTGATAAAATAGTCAATTCCCTCAGACAGTATGTCTCGAGCCGCCGCACGTCGGTCTTTATTTTGCCCGCCCTTATCGGCCTCCTGCCCATGCCCGGAGGTGCGATATTCTCCGCTCCCATGGTTGAAGAGATCTCGGATACATCCATGCTTTCTCCGGCACAGCAGGCCGCATCGAACCACTGGTTCCGGCATGTATGGGAATATATATGGCCCCTGTATCCCGCTATTCTGCTTACAGTCCAGATAACGGGCATAGGGCTCATCGTATTTATAACCGCAAATATTCCCTTCACAGTCGCCGCTATTGTCCTGGGATTCCTTCTGATCGCGCGCAAAAAGCACTTCACATCCACGACGTCCTCTGTATCATCCGGGGGTTCCGCGGCAGAGCTCGCACATGCTCTGTTCCCCATCCTGATCGTGATCATAAGTTTTATTGTATTTCAGCTTTTCAGTTCGGCGGCGGCAGCCCTTTTTTTCAGATACATATATCCTGCAATATCAACTCTGCCCGGCCATTCCGTGATCGGCTTTTCAGCTCCATCCTACATTGAAAAAAGCCTGCTCATACCGAGTATTCTGATGGGAATCGCTTTTACCGTTGCCGAATACCCTGAAGTCGGCATTAAAAAGGTATTCACGGATAAGCGCATTCCCTCCCTTGTTGCCATGATCGTTGGACTGCTTCTGTTCCAGGAAATACTCAGGTCCGGGACGGCTGTCCCCGAGCTCATGAATGTATTCACCAGATGGAGTATCCCGCTGTGGGCCCTCGCTGTACTCCTCCCCTTCATCACAGGCCTTGTAACAGGTATAAGCGTGGGGTTTGTAGCCTGTTCATTTCCTATTATTGCAGAAGCGGTTGTCTGCACCGGGAATACAGATAGCATGCTTCCCTTTATCGCGCTTTCCTATGTGTGCGGATTCATGGGGGTTATTATCAGTCCTCTTCACGTATGCCTTCTGCTTACTGCGAAGCATTTCGAGGTTTCTCTCGCGGGCGTAATTAAGCAGATGATCATACCTGTCATTATTATGCTGCTGACGGGTGGGGGGATGTTTGTGCTTCTCAGGCTCGTTTTTTAGAAAATATAGATTATTGCCAGTATCAGGATTATGACAGCGGCCAGCACCGTGCCCGCAAGAAGGACCATGATAACCAGGTCCATCTTCCTGTCCAGCTTATTTTTACTGCTCCTGATCGTTCCTATCCTGTGCCTGTCGCTTTCCTTTTCGGCCTCTTTTTTCGTCTCCTCGATGAATTTATCGGACATATCCACGATATCACTGATCTGACCCACCTCAGAGATCTTGGCCGCTGTGTTTATTATGTCGCCGTGTTCCTTTCGGCAGGCCTCGCATTGTTTGAAATGGGCCTCAAGCCTCTGAAACACCGCCCTGTCGTCCGGATCCTGCAGAATAACATCTATTTCCGCAGAAACATCTTCACATTTCAATCATCAGCCTTTCAAACAAAATATAGTAACCGGGGTCTAAAGACCCCAGACTACCGGTTTGCACTTAACCGGGGTCTAAAGACCCCAGACTACCTGTCTGTGTGCAGAACGTACAGGCAGGCCAGTTTCCACTTGATGATCATAAAAAACCGATTTCGATTATATACTTATTCAGCATGGAAATGTTGAATTTTTTTATGCTTTTTTTCGTTTTTTTGACGAGAAAAGAAGATAACTTTGAACCTTTACTTTGTAACTAATTACTAATTACTACTTACTTCCTACTGATCCTCATACCGTGCGACCTCATCCAGAAAAAGGGCGAATTCTACGGGCACGGGCGTAGAAAAGGAGACCTGTTCGCCTGTGCGGGGATGGTACAGCGACAGCTTTTCAGAGTGAAGGGCCAGTCTGGACAGAATGGCAGGATTATCCTGCCCCTCCCTGAGCGCTGTGATATTGGAAAGGCGTATCGTACCTTCATGGCCGTAGAGTGTGTCGCAGAGTACGGGGTGTCCCATACTCCTGCAATGCAGCCGTATCTGGTGCGTACGGCCTGTCAAAGGCTTGAGGCGGAGAACGGCATAGCTGCCGCATGTGCGCACAACTTCATATTCGGTTACAGACCTCTTGCCGTCTTCCGCCGCTGTCATCCGGTTGTATGCGGTTTCGGACGGCTTTATCCCCTTGGTTATCACGCCCGACATCAATTGAGGTATTCCGTGCGTCAGAGCAACATATTCCTTGTGTATCCTCCGTTCCTTGAACTGCAGTTTGAGATTGTCAAACGCCTCGTCTGTCCGGGCAACGACCATGACCCCGCTTGTATCCCTGTCAAGCCTGTGCACAATGCCGGGACGGCCCGGAACGGATGATTCAGGAAGCCTTCCGAAACGGTACAGAATGCCGTTCACCAGCGTTCCCGCCAGATTCTTCCTGGCAGGATGGACAACAAGGCCCGACGGCTTGTTCACAACGATTATATCTTCGTCATAATACACAGCACCGAATTCTACAGGTTCCGGCTCCGCTTTGAAAGGCATGTCCCTGAAGTCCTTTACACAAATACAGGCCCCTTTTGTCACCCGTTTGGAAGCCGTGACAGGTTCGCCGTCCATAGTGATCCGTTCATCCTCAATGAATTTTTTGATCTGCGACCGCGAAACACGCTTGAAATACTTCGACAGGAACACATCTATCCGTTCCCCCTCATTCCCTTCATGTACGGTTATGCTTGTCGTTTTTCCGCTGTTCATAAGCCTGCCGCACGCTCCCTAAAAATACTCTATCGTGCATTGGGGAACAGCCTGCAGAAAAAACCTTCCGTACCCCGCGTGCACGATCCTTGAATCGAATACCATAATATTGCCCCTGTCCGTTTTGCTCCTGAGAAGGCGCCCTATCCCCTGTCTGAATATCAGCACCGCTTCCGGCATAATGAATTCGCGGAACGGATCCCCTCCCCGTTCCCTGATAAGCCTGCATTTGCCCCGTATGACCGGGTGGCTGGGTACGGAAAACGGAAGGCGCATAAGAATAACATTGCTCAGGGACTCTCCGCGTACATCAACTCCGGTCCAGAAGCTGCTCGTTCCGAAAAGAACGCCATTCCCTGCTTCTTTAAATTCCTGCAGGGTCATTGTCCTGCTTTTATCCCTTCCCTGTACAAACAGCCGTCTTCCTGTCCTGCTGATAACCTCATGCATGTCCTGTGCAAAATCATTCATCATGGAATAACTCGTGAACAGGACCATGATCCCGCCGGAAACGGACGGAATGACTTTTTTCAGCGTATCAAGCGCAGCATCCCTGTACGCGTCGTTCTTCGGGGTGGGAAGGCTCCGTGCAAGATGAAGCACGACATTCTTCCTGAAGTCGTAGGGAGAATCGAGTTTGATCCCCCTGTACGTTTCCAGCCCTGTTTTGGATGCAAAATATTCAAAACCGTTATCCTGCCCCGCACCTAATGTAGCCCCTGTCATGATCACTGAATCTTTCGTATCGAACAGGCATTCTGATAAAAAATCTGATATATCAAGAGGAACGCGGTTCAGAGATACGATCCTGCCGCTTGCGCCTCCCCCGAACTCAACCCACCGCGCATACGTGCTTTCCGCCTCCCGGGTTTCAAACAGCGCGATGCTGTCCGCGCATTCAAGCAGTCTGTCATGTATAAGGCCCAGTTCCAGTTTGACATCCGTACTGATGCCGTCATTGTCCTCGATCAGTCTTAAAAAATCCCGTATTCCTCCCGCCAGATCTGAAAGGAAGGGGGAAAGCACATCGCCCGTTTTCCGGTCCGGTTCCAGTTCCCAGATATTCTCCCCCTTTTCAGAGTTTTGTTCAGCCTCCTTCTTCACGTTCGCAAAAAAAAGGTCTGCAGCAGCCGCTGCTTCCCCGCACATTTTCCGCACATCATCCGTGCCGTACATCTGCAGTATCCCCTTTTCCTTTTCAGGATTGTAAAGCTCGCGCAGCACGTACGCCACCTGGAAATTCGAGATCCTGCTCCCTATGTGGTTCGAGGCTATCTCTTCAACGCTGTGAGCCTCGTCGAATACCACATATCCGTGCACGGGAAGGACACCCGCATCGGTTCCCGCACTGGTCCGCACGGCAAGATCTGAAAAATAGAGGCTGTGGTTCACCACGATCAGATCGGCCTTAAGGATTTTTTTCTTTGCAGTCTGGTAAAAACACCGCTCATAATACCTGCACTTTTTCCCCCGGCATGCGGACGATTCACACTGGACCCGCGACCACACAGAAGGAGCAGGGACGTATTCCATCTCATCCCTTGTGCCTGTCGAAGCGTGCCGGCCCCATTCCAGGACCTTTGAAAGATCCTCCTGTTCGGCACGGCTTTCAAAAAGGGAATCCCTGAACTCAGAAGCATATTCCGCACGTCGCAGGCACAGGTAATTGGCCCTTCCCTTGAGCACTTCCGCAACGAAGGGAGTGTCCAGACACTCGTGCAGGGCCGGTATGTCCTTGTGTATAAGCTGGTCCTGGAGATTCAGGGTTTTTGTGGATAGTATGACCTGCTTACCGGTTGTAACCGAAAAAAGGGCTGCCGGCGCGAGATACGCCAGGCTTTTTCCGATACCCGTACCGGCTTCAGCAACGAGATGCGTTTGTGAGCTGAGCGCATTGAGCACTTCCCCCGCCATAACCCCCTGCTGGGGCCTCTCTTCGTATCCGGGCAAAACGGATGAAAGGGATCCTTCCCTGCCGAATATGTCCGGAATATCACTCTCTTTCATGTGGATAAAAGTGTAACATGGAGTGTTGGAGTGTTGGAATCCGGAAGAGCTTTTTATCCATTACTCCAGTACTCCACTACTCTTAATTAAAGAAGCGCTTTGCGGCTTAGCTTTATCTTTCCCTCACTGTCTATATCGGTCACCTTGATTTCAACGGTATCTCCCGTATTGACAACATCCTCGACTTTATCCACGTATGATTTCTCAAGGTCTGAAATATGCACCAGGCCCTCTACTCCCGGCACAAGTTCTACAAAAGCGCCGAATTCCCTGACATTTTTCACGATCCCCGTATAGACTTCCCCGATTTCAGGGCCTTTAACTATCAGCAAGATATGCTTTTCCGCACTGTCCAGCCCTTCTGCCCCCTTACCCATGACATGGACGATCCCTTCATCGGAGATCTCTATATCTACGCCGTAATCAGCCTCCATCTGCTTTATGATTTTTCCGCCGGGGCCGATGATCTTGCCGATGCGTGAGGGATCGATCTTCACTGTCCTGATCTGCGGAACGTTATCCGCAAAATGCGCCTTCGGCTTATCTATTATTTCAAGCATCTTTCTCAGGATATGGATCCTGCCCTCCTTTGCCTGGTTTAGCGCCCGTGCAATAACGTCCTGCCCTATCCCCTTTATTTTAATATCCATCTGAAGGGCCGTGATCCCTTTCTGTGTTCCGGCCACTTTAAAATCCATATCACCGCAGTGGTCTTCATCCCCGAGAATATCCGACAGAATATAGGTTTCCTCACCCTCCTTGATAAGCCCCATGGCGATCCCGGCAACCGGCCTTTTTATTTTAACGCCGCAGTCCATCATAGCGAGTGTTGAGCCGCACACGGTCGCCATTGAGGATGAACCGTTCGACTCGAGTATCTGTGACACGATCCTCATAGTATAGGGAAAGTCTTCCTTGTCCGGAATTATCGGCTCAAGCGCCTTCTGGGCGAGCATGCCGTGCCCGATCTCCCTGCGGCTCGTTGATCTGTAGAAGCGTATTTCGCCCACACTGAAAGGGAGAAAATCATAATGAAGGTAGAATTCCTCCTCCCGTTCGGGATGCAGCCCCTTTATAGGCTGCATATCGTCCAGGGATCCGAGGGTAACAGCTACGAGCGCCTGGGTTTCCCCTCTGGTGAACAGGCCCGAACCGTGGGTCCCGGGAAGCACCCCCGCTTCCCCCCATATAGGACGGATGTCCTCCAGCGAGCGTCCGTCAACCCGTTTCCCCTGTTGTATCATTGCACGTATGCTCTCGGCCGTTACCTCCTCAAACGCGGATTTCAGCTCCTTTCTGTATTTCTCCTTTTCCGTCTCGTCACTCAGGCCCGATTCCTCCGTCTGCTCTTCGATCAGCTCTTTTTCAGCCTCTTTCAGGGCCCTGTTCCTTTGCGGCTTCTCTTTCTGTGCAAGGGCCTTCTCAATACGGCTGCTGCCTTTTGCACGCACCGTATCCTTGATCTCAGTATTCTCGGTCCTTTCCACATATTTCTTGGGAACTCCTGCCTTTTCTGCAAGGTCAAGCTGAAGCTGCACCATCTCCTTGATATGGTCGTGTGCAAAAGAGAGCGCATCCTGGAAAGTCTCCTCATCGACCTCCTCAGCGTTCGATTCGACCATGACGATCGAGTCATCCGTACCTGCAGCGACAAGATCGAGGACACTCTCGCTCCGCTGCTGTTCATTCGGATTGACGATGAAATCGCTTCCGATCATACCCACTCTGACTGCTCCAATGGGCCCGTAAAACGGGATATCAGACACCATCAGCGCAGCTGAAGCCGCGTTCATCCCGACAACATCGGGATCGTTCTCTTCATCCGCGGAATAAACGAAAACGGAAACCTGGAGCTCATCGCAGAACCCTTTGGGGAACATCGGACGCAGAGGTCTGTCGATCAGCCGGCATGTCAGCGTCTCTTTCCTTCTCGGTCTCCCCTCCCTTTTAAAAAAACCGCCGGGTATTTTTCCCGCGGCGAATTTATTTTCCCTGTATTCAACTGTCAACGGCAGAAAATCACGGGGGGTTTCAGACTCCTCTCTGACCGCCGCGGCAAGGACCGCTGTGCTGCCGTACCGGGCAAACACGGAACCGTCAGCCTGCCTGGCAAGTCTTCCTGTTTCAAGCATAAGGTCGAATTGACCTATATGTTGCGATACTGTTACTGCATTTTCATTCGTTCCCACTGTAGCTCCTTTGTTAGAATCTATATGTAATATGCTGTACATGGTATTACATGCATACTGGTATCCCCCCTGATACATACACGGACAGCACCTTTCCCCCGGTTACTTCCTGATATCGAGTTTTTCAACGATCTCCCGGTACGCACTGCTGTTTTTAATTTTAAGATATTTCAGAAATCGGGACCGTCTGTTAACCAGAACAAGCAATGAACGGCGTGTATCATAATCTTTTTTATGTTTCTTTAAATGCCCCGTAAGTTCCTTGATGCGCGCAGTCAGCAGTCCGATCTGGACCTCAGGGGAACCCGAATCACTATCGTTCCTGCCGAATTCCGTGATGATCCCCTTTTTTTCTTCCGTTGATAAAACCATACGTTTTCCTTACAGCGAAAATAATTCTTAAGCGGGTCACTATTGTACCGGACAAACCCGCGATGTCAAGCTAAATTTGTATTTTTTTGCGCACAGCAGCCCGTATACTGCACACCAGAAAATAAAAAATTTATAAATTTTTTACTTGATTAAATGCAAACTGGTTATATTATGTATAGTCCTGTATAGAAATGCTGTAAACCACTTTCTTGCTCATATAGACTGTTGGAAAGAGAAAAATAAAACTGCCATATGAATAAACTGTCCTTAACAGTATGCGTGCTGCTCTGCTGTGGTGCCGGACTGTACAGCATTGACCATATCAACGGGTCTCCCTGGAATATTGATATCAGCGGTTCAGTACAGGCCGCTTCCAACAGTAACGTGTTCTACGATGAAGAGGACGCTGCTTCAGACACTATCATTCATGTGATCCCCGGCCTCAGGGTCGAATACGAAAAGCTCGAGAATGTGCTGTTCGAGGGCGAACTCACGATCGACTCCCACACCTACCTCGACAATTCCGATGCCGATATCATCGAGACCACGCTTCATGTCCAGGTAAAACCTGTTCGCGCCGGAGCCTATATGATATTCAGCGAGGACTACAAGCTGTTCCAGAACTATTCCGCCACAGGGGGGCTTGTTGAGACGGGCGTCAACTACCTTACCCTGGGAGGAGGATACAGGGGATACCATCTCGATGTTTCCGGAAAAGGCGTGTTCGAATCAACCACCTACTCAGATTACCAGGATCTCGACTACACGTTCACGGGTGCTCAGGGAGACCTTGAATACCTTTTTGAATCATTTTATCTTCTCGGCCGGCTGGAAGGAGGATCCCTCTCCTATTCAGGCGATCAGATGAATGACGGCACACGTTTTTTAGTGTCCGCGGGAATCGGCAAACGGTTCTACCCCAAGAGCATGGTCGAGCTGCGCGCAGGGCTTCTCAGCCAGTCCCATGAAGATGACGGAGAGGATTTTCAGGGGCTTGTGTATTCCGTCGCCGGAAAGCATATTACCACGTCAGGCCGAAGCAGCTTCAGGATGTCTGTCGCGAAAAAAGTCATTCCGTCCAGTTTCGCGGAAGAAGACTATACTGAAACACTCACCATACAGTATCAGTCCAAGCATAATATCACAACCCGTATCATGGCAGATATCGCTATCAGGCACGAAACTGATACTATCGGGGAGGACCGCACAGACAATGTGCTGGAGATCGAGATAAAAGGGAGCTATACCCCCATGGATATGCTTCCGCTCCGCTACATCAGGCGGAAAAGGAGGAAACCCTCCAGAACACACAGGACGAGAATCAAAATTGACGCGGGAATCCGATCCCGTTCACGTACAAGCGACGTGTCTGAATACGAATTTGATCAGATGGTCGTGTTTGCCGGAGTCACAGTGGTCTACTGATCCCCCGGCTTGCTTAAGCACAATGAGGGGAAAGCGGTCTACTGAACAAAATCAATGCTGAAATAGCGGGGAAAGGAAGAGATATTCCATTCCTTGGACGCTGTTATAACATCCCCCTTTTCAACAGGACGCCCGGCCATTATCTTGAAGTCAGTCGTGATCTTCTTCCCTTCGGAGTCATACACAGCGACCTCGAATATCGGCTTTGAAGCGCCGCGTATGCCCAGGATAAACACGCCCGCACCCGCTTTTCTTCCCGATACTTTCCTGAATTTAACTCCTACCACATATGACCCGGAGGGAGAACCCACAACCGTATATCTGTCCCACCCTATGAGGAAATGGTCGAAATTTGATTTTGTAAAAGCCTTGTCGTGCTCGTACCATTTTGACAGACGCGCGACCTTGGCTTTGTAATCCGAGATCTTCTTCTCATACTCTTTTACCAGGCCGTCATTGGTCTCCCTGAGCTGGGATACGATCTGTGCGAAGTTTTCAAATGTCCCCTTTTTCGTCTTCATTGTATTCTCGGTCTCGGACAGCCTTTTTTCAAGGTCCGCGACCTGATTCTTAAGTGACTTCTCGTTCTTCGCCATATCCTCCTGCGCGGACGTGAGCTGCGCCTCTGCTGCGGCAAGCTTTGCTTTCAGGTCCTTCTGGCTTTTTTCCGCCCCTGAGAGCTGGCCGGAAAGTGTTCGTATCTCATCAGCAAACCTTTTTCTCTCCTTTTCGATCTGCGCTGTAAGCTCATCAACCTTTTTCTCGGATTCCTTTACGGTCTTAGTGATCTCCTTCTGCCTGTTCAGGGCCTTTCTCAGCTCCCTGAGCTTCTGTTCCTTTGTGTCAAGAACAGGCTCCTTTTCCGTCTCAGCCTCTTTGCCCTGATCCGGCTTTTTTTCCGGTTGTTTGTCCGAGTCACCTGTTTTTTCCGTGTCACCGGGCCCTTTTTCTGTCCGCGCAACAGCAGCCCCCTTTCCGCCGCCTTGATCCTTTTCAGGACCTCCCTGTATGACCAGGACAATAAGAAGCGTGATAATGACCAACCCGGCTGCGGATGCTATGAGGCCCCACAGGGGAATCCCGCGTACGAGGCGGCCTCCTGCTGCAGGCCCTGTCTGTGCAGGAGCCCCTTCGGGCTCGATAACCGGTGCCTCCGCTGCCGCGGGTTGAGCCTGCTGAGCAGCGGGCTGCACCTGCTGCTGAACAGGCTGCTGCACCTGCTGAGGCTGTTCCTGCTGGGCCTGCAGCTCCTGTTCGTTGAACAGTGCCTCATCCTGCGGTGCGGATACCACTGTGTCCGGACTTGTCTCATCCATTTTGACATTGATGAACTGCGTATGGCGCTTATCGCTTCCCTCAAAATCGGCACCCACAAAATTAGCGTACTCAACGTGGACTATACGGAAATTAACGCCTCTGAAATTGGCGTTGGTAAAATTACCGAAAGAGAGGCTCGCGGCCATAAGGTTTGCATTTTCAAAATTGGCGCCCACTCCTGACACGCGGTTCAGCTTCGCTCCCCTCATATCCGCACCCTTGAAGACCGTGCCGTCAACACGGGCCTCCCTCAGGTCAACGTCTTTCATGTTGCATTCCGAAAAGTCCATGCCTGAAAGGTCCGCACCTCTGAGCATAAACCCCTCCATGTCCCCGCCGGTACTCTTTATAGCCTTCTGGAGCTCCTCCCTGATCTGGGGATGGTCTTTTCTCATATCAGGATTGTGCCACATGCACAGGTTTGAATCACCCTGTGCCGGATACTGACAGGTTTTGTTCTTATCGATAAACGTCGAAAATTCACATTGCGCCATTGTAAGCCACCTAAATAAACGGTTTGGAATGTAAACGACTATACTGTACAGAGTATATTATAATATAAAATAACATTAATTACAAAAGAAAAATATATTTTTTTTGAGACTAAGTCCTGAACAGAATGAAATACTCTGTATTTCCTTTTTCGCGGGATCCCCCCCTTAAGGGGGATCGCGCATATTTTTCCGCTTTATACTCTTTTAAAGACAGTCCATCGAGAACCTGTTCAAGGACCTTCTCAGCCTCGGATTCCGCGACGATACCGTTTCTGACCAGTCCGGACTCCGCCTCATACTGCGGTTTGAAAAGGGATATGATGAATCCCCCGGGTTGCACTGTATTCCAGGCCGCAGGTATGATCTTTTCCTGCTTTGTCCAGCCCACATCGATCACAGCACCGTCAAGCGGATCAGGAGATCTCCAGTGCATGGCATTTGTCCGTTCGCATACCTCAACCCGGTCGTCGGTACGGAGCTTCCACGCAAGTATCCCGTATCCTGTATCAACAGCGTATACCTTTCGGGCACCGTTCCTGAGAAGACAGTCCGTAAAACCTCCCACATTGCACCCCAGGTCAGCAGCAACCGCACCGGATACATCGATACCGAATTCACCCAGTGCAAAGGCCAGTTTCCTTCCCCCCTTGTATAGATACGTTCTGGTCATACGGCTTTTTGCCCATGACTGTTCCGCTTTTCAAGCAGAAGAAGCTCTTTCTTCGCTTCTATCCCCATCCCGAACCCCCCGCAGCTCCCGTCAGACCTGATCACACGGTGGCATGGAAACATAATGGGAACAGGGTTTTTTCTCATCACATTCCCGACAGCCCGCCCTCCTCCAGGCACTCCGGCCAATTCAGCGAATTGCCCGTAGGAAACCGTTGATCCATACGGTACACTCCGGAGAATTCCCAGTACGTTCTGCTGAAATGAGGTGCAGAACGAAATATCCACAGGCACAGTGAACTCCTCCCTGCACCCTCTGAAATACTCCTCAAGTTCAGCAATACAGCGTCTGACCGCAGGAGTTTCCTCTCCCTGCCCGATCTGCCCTTCACGGACAGACATGATGCGTGTTACAGCACCCCCGCTTGACTCAATATAAAGATCGCCAACAGGGGATCTGTATATCACTTTTCTTTTTTCTTCTTAAACAGCTTTGACAATGTCTCTCTCAGTTTACCGAGTCCCGACTTTTCGATATCCTTGAGGATCGAGTCCAGTTTCTTCAATTCCTCCTTTTCTTTGGAAATCTCTTCTGTGATCTTCTCCTCCTCTTCCTTGTATCCCGTTATCTTTCTGTCAAGGCCCTCTGCCTTTTCAGTCTGTTCACCGATCCTTTTCTCCAACTCCTTCGCTTTGTTTATAAGCGTTGATATTTCATCGTATTTTTCAACAAGGGCAACGACCAAACTCGGTATCCGGTACTGTTCGCCATCAGCGGGTGTGAGGCTGCTGACATCAAACCCTTTCGACGCAATACCGAGCTGGGCAACAGTCTCCACAGCCTGTTCAACGAACTCCCTGTCATACAGCTCATCAGTGAAATACTGTCCATAGGTGCTGTCGGCTCCCGCCTCGGAAACGGGAAGGCATTTTCCTTCTCCGTGCTCTTCGGGAAGTTCCTCCCGCGCGGCTTCCAGGTCAAGCTCGTATTTTTTCTTCGGCACAGTCCCCTCTTCATACAGGCCCAGCGCGAACCGGAGAAGCTCGCTCTTCCTGAACTGTCCTTCCCCGAACGGGGAGATATCCCCGCTTTTAACAAGCTTGTCGAACTCCTTCAGAGTTGTCTGCGCCAATTCAGCCGCCTGTTCACGCCCCACAAGTTCCTCTTCCATGAACTTCCGGGAACCATCGTCACCCGGCTCAATCGTTATCTCCGCCCCTTTTTCTGCCGTTCCCTTTTCTGAAAGGGCTTTTTCCAGATTCCTGTTCTCGCTCCTCAGCTTGTCGAGCTCGGCCATAAGATACTCTATATCGTCTTCGCCGTTGCCGCTGTCCTCCTTCACACCCGGTTCTATTACAACATCAGCCGGACCTTCCAGCGCATCCTCAAGCTCTTCAAGATCCTCGTCATCGAGCAGACCCTCCTCGTCATCATCTTCCTCATCGACCCACACATACAGATCGCGGGGGAAGCCCTCGCTGCCGATGGAATCCCTGACATCTGCTGGTTTCAGAGACTCCCGGACCGTCTCTATGCTCGCATCGAGGCCCAGAGAGGTGGGAACAACATAATATATCATGTTCTCCCTGTCAATTCCGATAGTGAGATCCTGATCCGAAAAACTTCTCTTGAGAAGATCGCCTATTTCGTTCAGCCCGATCGATTTCCACTGGCCCATTCATCTGCCTCCAAAAAGATTTTTGTCGTTAGAAACGACAAAAACTTTAATTATACCTGTTTGCCGCAAAAAATCAAGATGATTTCCCTCCCTTTCCCTTCTTTTTCTCCTTTTTCTTCCTCGCAGCCCTCAATCTCTGGGATTCTTCCGACTGTTTAAGCTTTAGATCCATCGCGTCCATGATCGTCTTGAACATGAGGAACATCACATACTGCGCGTATTCATGATCGGTCATCTCATCCTCATATCCGCCGCTCTCCCGTTCATCGTACATTTCCCTGAAGATGACATAATCATCGTCCCCCTCCTCCTCCTTCTCTTCAATATCATAATCATCGCCGTATTCCTGGGACTGGTATGATTCCTCTAGGTCCGATATTTCCTCATCCCCTTCAACAGCTGTGAATGACTTCTTCGGCTTCTCCTCTTCAAGATGCGAAATTAGGTCCAGAATGTGGGAAAGGAAAATATCGCCCGCATTTTCACAGTATTCGTCAACCTCATCAGGATCGACCTTTTTCTGTACGTCATCTATAATATCGTGGAGCAGGTTCAAATCGACCTTGGGCATCCTTGCTTTCCGGTTATGTATAACCTTGATCGACTTAAAGCAGAAATAGAGCCACTGCACCGATTTTTCAACGTAAAGAGGATCAAGCCCCTCAAGCTCTTCACTGATGAACTGAATAATATCAGGCTGCTGTTTCTCAAGCTTGGCATACTCAGCTTCCCTCTGTTCAGATGAAAGGATGTTTATTTCATCCCATATAAGCTGAATTTCCTCATTATCGGCCTTCTTCATACATAAACTCCTTCGGTAATGTTTTCAGAACGCATGAAAAGGGCATTCAAAGGATTTACATTAGTACATTTTCTAAAAAAATCAACTTATTTTTTTATTTTTTTTTTTGATATCTCCGGACCAGCCCGGCATGTTCCGGGCAGTTCCGTATGCACTCCTAAAAAATCGGCAAAAAAAATGTTGATAACCCGTCTTTTTTTGATACAATACGATTGTAGACTTTCCGAAACGTTTAGTTATTCAGGAGCATGCAATGTCCGGTGAAGACAATGACAGCAGCGGCGAAAAAGATGTTGATATAGAATCAGGACAGGCCGGCCCGAAACAGATAGTATCTGCCGATAACATCAAGCCTGACCGTCTTCTCATACTTCCTCTTCCCAACCGTCCCGTATTTCCCCACATGATCATGCCTATCATTCTGCCTCCCGGAAAAATAGCCAACATCCTTCTGGCCGCCAATGAATCCCCGACCAGATTCATCGGGCTTGTGCTTCAGAAAGACAGGGAAGAGCAGGATGAAGATGCCGCTTTCAGCGGCCAGGAAATAGACAATGATGCTTTTCCGGACATCTACAGTTTCGGCACGGCTGCCCGAATTGAAAAAACCACTACGGATGAGAACGGGGTGGTGCACGCGATAATATCCGGACGTGCCCGTTTCAAGATCATCAGAATGATATCAGCTGATCCTCCTGCAGCAAAGGTAACCTATTTCGATGATATATGGGACAAGCACGACAGGGAGATCAAGGCATATGCTGTTTCCATAGTGAATACGCTGAAGGAGCTGATAAAACTTAATCCCCTGTTCAATGAGGAAATGAGGCTGTCCCTGTCCGAATCAAGTGTTAATGAGCCGGGCAAGCTCTGCGATTTTGCGGCTTCACTGACTTCAGCGGACAAGAAAGACCTTCAGGAAGTGCTCGAGCTCATAGACGTAACCGACAGGCTGAAACGGGTCCTTATGATCCTCAAGGAGGAAACGGAGATCGCCAAACTGAAGGAGAAAATCAACAAACAGATCGAACAGAAACTCTCGAAGCAGCAGCGCGAGTTCTTTCTTAAGGAGCAGCTCAAGGCAATAAAGGAAGAACTCGGGATCGAGAAGGAAGGCAAGACCGCGCAAGTGGAGGAATATGAAAAACGGCTTCAGGAACTTACCCTTCCTGAAGAAGTCGAGAAGGTTATCACAGCCGAACTCGAAAAATTCAAGCTCACAAGTCCCCAGTCTCCCGAGTTTACCATGCTCAGCAATTACCTTGACTGGCTTCTTGCAGTTCCGTGGGGAATTTATTCGGAAGAAAACTATGATGTGCCAAAAGCACGCCACATTCTCGACAAAGAGCATTACGGACTTGAACAGGTCAAAGAACGGATTCTTGAATTCATAGGAGTGAGCAAGCTTAAACAGTCCACTGAAGGATCGATCCTCTGTTTTGTAGGGCCTCCCGGTGTGGGCAAAACATCTCTCGGCCAGGCCATTGCCAAAGCCCTTAACAGGAAGTTCTTCCGTTTCTCCCTTGGAGGAATGAAAGATGAAGCAGAAATAAAAGGACACAGGAGAACCTATATCGGAGCCATGCCCGGAAAAATAATCCAGGCGCTTAAGCGGTGCGGCACAGCAAATCCTCTTATAATGCTTGATGAGATCGACAAGGTGGGGAACAGCTTCCGCGGCGACCCGGCTTCCGCTCTGCTCGAAGTGCTCGACCCGGAACAGAACCATGCATTCCTCGACCATTATCTTGATGTGAGCTTTGACCTTTCAAAAATCCTGTTTATTTCTACTGCAAATATTCTTGACACGATACCTCCTGCCCTTCTTGACAGGATGGAAGTGACAAAAATGTCGGGTTACATTAAAAATGAAAAAATAGGCATAGCCCAAAACCATCTGATTCCCAAGCAGCTCAAAGCTCACGGTCTTACATCTCGGGATATATCGATCCACAAATCTGCACTCGGAAATATTATTGATGATTACACGCGTGAGGTGGGCGTGCGAAAGCTTGAAGATAATATAAAGACGATCCTGAGAAAAACTGCCACAAAAAAAGCCGAGCATTCCAGGTTCTCCAAGGTTAAAATAGCAAAGAATAACATTGAAGACTATCTCGGCAAAAAGAAATTTACAGGAGAAAGCCTTCTGAAACTCTCAAAACCTGGGGTAGTGATAGGCCTTGCCTGGACTTCAGTAGGAGGGACCATCCTCTTTATCGAGTCCAATGCTTCTGAAACGGGTAGAGCCAACTTCACTCAGACAGGACAGCTTGGTGACGTAATGGTTGAATCATCCCGGATCGGGTACTCGTATATCAGATCCATATGGGACCATTATGCCCCCAGAGAACGGAAAGACTTCTTTAAGCACAACTCGATCCATCTCCATGTTCCCGCGGGCGCAACTCCCAAAGACGGGCCTTCTGCAGGTATAACTATGGGAACAAGCCTTCTGTCTCTTGCCTCAGGTATCCCTGTAAAGAAAAAGATCGGCATGACAGGTGAGCTTACCCTCACAGGACGGGTCCTTCCTATAGGAGGTCTGAAAGAAAAGCTTATTGCCGCCAACACCTACAAGCTGAAAGAAGTAATTATGCCTGCAGAAAATGAGCCCGATTACGATGAAATTCCTGACCATCTGAAAAAGAATATCAAACCCTATTTTGTCAAAGACTTCTCCAGCGTCATACGCATTGTCTTCGGGAACAGGATCAAGAGAAAACACTGAATGCGCGTTTTAAAAGCTCCTATGTGAGAGTAGCCCTCGCCGGCGGCGTACTCGCCGTATCCACGGCCTCCACGTTCATCCGCCTTGCACAGCAGGAGGCGCATCCCCTTGCGATCGCCGCATGGCGGCTTATTATCGGAGGTGCTGTATTTCTGACAGCTGCACTGATACGCAGGCGGGACTTTTACAGCCGACTCAGCAAAAAACAGGCAGCCCTTATCTGCATCAGCGGTCTCCTCCTCGCAGCTCATTTCGGAACCTGGATCACATCGCTTGCCCTCACCTCAGTCACCGCATCTGTTGTGATCGTCACACTCTACCCTCTGTTAGCAGCGATAGGTTCCCACCTGTTCCTGAAAGAAAGGTCCGGCACTGCTGTATGGCTCGGTATATGCACAGCCCTTGCCGGCTCACTAATTATCTGCATGGGCGACATCCGTTCCGGAGGCCATCACATCACCGGGGATCTGCTCGCACTTGCTGGAGCTGTCTCCATTGCAGGATACTTTATTATCGGGAAAAGGGTTCGCACGCATATCCCCATTATCGAATATGCTGGGCTCACATATTCATCTGCTGCGGTTTTTCTGTACGTTACCGTGCTCGTCTCCGGCATACCCATGACAGGTTTTTCCCAATCCTCATGGCTCTGGATAGGCCTGATCGCGCTCATCCCTCAGATCACGGGACACACGCTCCTTAACTGGTCCCTCAAATACATGTCCGCAACCTCCGTAACCATGCCCATCCTGGCGGAGCCTGTGATATCAGTGATCCTCGCATGGATATTCCTGGCTGAATCCCCTCCTGTACAGGCTGTTCTCGGAGGCGTTTGTGTGCTCGCAGGCCTGTATATGGGACTAAGGAAGAAGTGATTAGTGTCGTTTAGTAAGTAGTAATTAGTAAGTAGCAAGTAGTTACACAATAAAAAAAGCGGGGAAAGCGAAATGCTTTCCCCGCTTTTTTGTATAGTATTTAAATTGTATTACCGTTCCTTCAGCTCCTTCTGGATCCTCTGCTGTTCAAAGAGTTCAAGCAGTTTTTTGGAATCAAAAGCTTTGTGCCCGAGAGCCACTCCGGCTTCTTTCCTGATGTCAAAATCCTTATCCTGAAGCACCTTTTTCAGCGCTGTGTATGCGTTCTCATTCGAAGGGTCTATCCTTCCGAGAGCGCGGATGCTCGCAAGCCGCGCTTCCTTTGATGAACGGGGATGGGCAAGGACCCGTACCAGGGCATCGATCGCCTGAACATCACCGAAAAGCCCGAGAGCTTCGATCGCAGGAACCTTAATGGGATCCTCTCTGGATTCGATCACCTCTCTGAGCGTGGGAAACGCTTCAGGGGCGTACTTTACAAGAACACCTTTTTTGGTGCCTATCTGGGCAAAAGCCTCAGAAGCCTCAGCAGCAATGTTGAACGCCTCCTGCTTGTTCTTATCCTTGGGCTCTATGTCCTTCAGCCCCTTTTTGAGAACATCAGCAAAGTAGTTCTCATCTATGGTCTGGTTTATTTCCCACTGTATAAAAGCGGAGATCTGACCTTTCATCTTCGGGTCATTATCATAATATACCTTCTGCTCCTCATTGGCAACAATGAAAACGACGGGAATATTGCGTGTGTAAAGGTTCTCTTTAATAAGCTTCATAAAGCTTCTGACCGTCTGTCCGCCGTAATCTGATTCAAAAGGCTGGCCGAACGCGTCCCTCTTCGGCATAAGGCTTTCATCCCGTGCGTCAAGCACGATGATATCCTCGAGCGGGAACTGCCTGGCCTTTTTAAGCCCTTCAGCCCCGGAATCGGCAAGCTGGGGAATGTACCCCATAAGCCCGCCCACAAGCGCATTCATCCTGTTCAGGTCGTTCTGGGACTTGGATATAAGCAGCACCACATGCTCCTTTGATTCACTCAGCGCCTTTATCAGGGTGGGCACCACCATCGAAGCATTCTCAAAATTGACGTCCGGGCTCAGGTGCCCCAGCGTGATAGCGGCTCCGTACCGGATACGCTTGTCATCCATCAGAAGCGCGGCGGTCAGAGACCTGCCGGACTTGATCTTCTTTGCATCCTTGTCGTTCCTTTTCTCTGTCCCAAGAAGCGGCAGGTATTCCCGCCATTTCGCCATTTCAGGATTGCGAAGCTGTTTCGCAATGTACTGGAATGTCTTAGCGTCAAAACCGTATTCCTCATAATCCCTTTCAAGCCGTTCAGTATCCTTCTTCTTCTCCATCATAAGCCGCGCAATGCGCTGCTCATTGATCTCAAGCGCCTTGTATAAGTGCTCCGGGCCCGACATGTTCACGAGCACGAACGCCTCCTTGAGCACTTCAAGCCGTTTTTCAAGAGCTTCCTTTGATTCCCCTTCAGGAAGGTTCTGCCCCATTGCCCTGTCCTCGGCAACAACCATGAGGTTCCGCGTTTCCACGATCTGCGCCGCAATGGAGGACACCATTACGGGTATGATCTCCTCATATTCGGGATAGAGGTTGAGGCAGTCGTAAGCTGCCTCCTCAGCCATGATCTCGTTATATGCGTACAGAGGCACGATCCAGTATTCTGCTTCCTGCTTTTTGTTGTTCCATATCCAGACAGCCCCTTCGTCTTTGGCCGCCTCCTCAGACACATACTGTGTTTCCCTCAGGTAGCGAAGAGCCTTGTACAGGAACAGCTTCTTTGCCGACTTGAAATTACCCTCTTTGTCAAACAGCCCCTGTGCGCGTTTGTCCCTGAAGATCAGCTTGTCCTTTTTCGTCTTGACAAGCCTGAGTTCGTCGCCGAACTGCTTGCTCTGCAGGACTGTAGCCTTTATTCCCTGCAGTGCCTTTTTCGCACGGTTTCTGATATCTTCCGAGGGGGTTTTTTCCGCAAGTGCGCTCAGGGCTGCCGCTGCTCTCGGATCGCCTATCACGCCGAGCACTGTAATGGCATTCTGGACCGTGAGCCGCCCCTTTGCAGTTGACTGATCAGCGTTAAGGGCTTCAACAAGGGGAAGTACAGCACGGTATTCAAGGTTCTCAAGAACCATTCGTACCGCCTTTCGCACATCGTCATTCCGCGTTTCACCCATATACTTGATGAGCATGGGACATGCGAACTGTCCGACCGCGACAATCTTGTGGATAGTCTGCCACCTGGTCTTGAAATCGGTCTCAGCCGAAATCACAAGGTCAACCAGGGCCTTGATGTATTCCTCCTTCTTCTCCTGCTCGTCTATATATTTATAGATCTGCCTGAGGAGTCTGTACCCGATCGCACGCGTTTCGGTTTTTGAGAGAAGAGAGCTCCAGAACGCAGGTCCTACGGCATCACGTGCGGCTTTCAGTTCCCTGCCGGGAGGATTCATTTCCAGTGCGATCTGAAAACATTCGTTCGCCTTTTTATAGTCTCTCACGTTGAAGTAATGAATACCGTCCTTAAAATAATCCTGCCATGTTTCCGTGTATGCGGCCGGAACGAACAGGCATGCTGCAACGGCAAGGATAAGGAGACATCTGAAGTGCTTCATTACAACTCTCCTTTAAAAAAATTATGGTTATAGGATAGACGTAGTTTAACATATTATTATATATTGTCAAGAAGTTTTTTATAAGTTTTTTATCGTTGGCAACGACAAAAAACTTATAAAAAACCAATAAAATTAATTGCCGAAAACATGTATAATAATTTGAAAATTAAAGAGATGTGCAGCATGTCCCGCAAGGTATTTTGCGTGTGTTGTTGTAATGATTATATCGCGGCGCCGTGTATTTTGAGGATACTTGAAAAAATGCACAATACGCGTTGAAAGTAAAAAATATTTGGTCGCGGATGAAAGCCGCGGTATAAAATAATTATAATAAAAAACTTGACTTTCACCTTGTTTTGTTATTATATATATACACTATGTATATGTGTTGTCGGTTTTTACGACTGCTGAATGAGGAGTTGCAGAGGCTATGACCGAATCCGAAACAATTGCCCGTCTTCAAGCCGAAAACGAGGAGCTTAAAGAACAGCTGAAGGAGCTCAGGATCACGGAGGGAGACGCAGATCCCGACCAGAGGAAGCAGAAGCCCATCCAGGGCATGATGAAGCTTCTGAAGAACAAGAACCGCCAGATACAGGAAACGGTGGAACAACTTGAAGACACGAACCTTCAGCTTCAAAAGAGCTATGAGCAGACGGTAAACTACTACAAAAGCACTATTACGGCCCTTGCGAGTGCTATGGAGGCCAAAGACCCCTATTTCAACTTCCATTCATCCAATGTGGAGTCTTTATGCAGGAGAATAGCGGACACCATTAAAATGGAGAAACAGGATGTTGCCCTCCTTTCTGCAGCCGCCCTTATCCATGATTTCGGCAATATAGGCATTCGTTCCGAGGTCCTGCACAAGCAGGGCCCCCTGGAACCCGATGAATATGAACACGTCAAGACCCATCCTCTTATTGCGTCTATCATACTTGAGCCGATCGGGGACCTCGACGTGGTCATTACTGCGATCAAGCACCACCATGAAAACGTGGACGGCTCAGGATACCCGGACAGGCTTACCGGCGCAGATATCCCCCAGTTCTCAAAAATAATATATATTGCCGAATCGTTCGATGCGATAACATCCGTTCGGCCCTACAGGGAGCCTCTGGAAAAAGATATGGCCCGGGAGGAAATAGCAGCTCATGCCGGCACCCGGTATGATGAAAAACTGGTTGAAGCGTTTCTCCGTTCAGGCATCTGAACGGTTCACGCCATGAACACGTATTCCCTTCCCCCGTGCCGGAAGATAACGCATGCACGGGATTTTACAGATATCATACAGAACGGCTTTCGTTTCAGCGGAGCCCTGATATCGGTCTCATACAGGCAAACAGAGGGGCCTGCCGCGAGAATAGGCATATCAGTAGGAAGACGGTACGGGTCGGCTGTACAGAGGAACCGGTTCAAAAGGCTTATACGCGAATCGTTCCGCACGGAACAGCACAGAATGCCCCCTGTTGATATGATAGTCATGCCCCTTCTCCCCCGGCAGAAGCCTGAGCTCGGTGCGGTCATGAAGGATTTCACGGGTTTTATCGGCAATGTCACCAGGGAGGCCATATGAAACACACGGCAATATTCCTGATACGCTGCTATCAGAAGGTCATCTCCCCTATTCTGCCCCAGTGCTGCAGATACACGCCGACCTGTTCCCAGTATATGATCGAAGCAATCGGAAAGAAAGGGCTCTTCAGGGGCCTTTACATGGGAACGTTGCGTATTCTCAGATGCAATCCCTATTTCCCCGGCGGACACGATCCAGTGCCCTGATGGCGCCATGAAAGATAAATCCCGGCTTATATTCTTCACCATAACCCTGCTTGCCTGGTTTATGCTTATCAGATTCTACATGAATGCAAAGCAGGGGGGCAAGAAAGAGCCCGGCCCGCAGCAGACAGAACAGCCTGCTGAAAAGACGCCTGCACCAGAAGAAACGGATGACAAGGGACCCGACGGGTCCGTGACCGAAAGCAGCACAGAGGAACAGGTTCCCCCTGACACGGAAGAACAGCCGGTTCCCGAAGACCCTGCTGAACAGGAAACAGTTGTGCTCAACACGGGAAAGGATGAGAACTCCGGATACATAACCGAATTTTCGAACAGGGGCGCATGCATCACATCCCTTACGATAAAAAGATTCTATGAGGATAAACGGAAAAAAGACAGGAAACTGACCCTGTTCTCTTCTGAAAGATCCGGTCTGGGGGGGCTGCAGATTCTCCGGGCCGAAATCAGCAGAGGAAAATCCGTTCCTTCCGTAAAGCTCTCCGGACCCGATCTGGAGAGCCGCCTGTGGAGCATTTCCGACAGGACAGACACGTCCGTATCCTTCAGCACCTCTCTGATACCTGGCGTGACATTGAAAAAAGACATCTCGTTCAACGCGGACAGCAACTGTTTCATCATCACCCTTACGCAGAAAAACACAACGGACACAAAGGTCACAACTTCCTGCGAAATGACGGCCTCCCCCGGGCTTATACCCGAATATGAGGATCTTGCCCGCACGCTCAAAGCGGTGGTCTCTGTAAAGGATGATTCAGGCAAAGAGGATCTTGATACCCTCTACTTTAAAAGCGTTGCAAAGGAGGGTTTTCTTCAGGAAAAGGGCCTATTTTCATGGATCGCCGGATGCAATAAGTATTTTACCGTATTCCTCAAATATGAAGACGAGCTTTCCGAGAACTGCTCGCCTGTTCTGAGGGGCAGGGCATCCCCTCATCTATTCGCTCGGGACGGACAGAAGAAAGGCGAGGGAAAACCTGTTGAGAACATCCTGACATCAATACAGATATTCAGCATTTCAACGGATCCGGACGGGGCTTCTTCTGTTTCGTTCACATACTACGCCCTCCCGCTCCGCAAAAAGGAGCTGAAGAAAACCGGGATCCAGTACAGAGAGCTCATTTCCCCCGGGCATTTCACCGGGGGAGTGGTTGACGCCCTTGCTGAACTGTTTCTTATAATACTCAAATATATCCACGCGGTATTCCCCAACTGGGGAATCGCCATCATCCTTCTCACCTGTCTTGTGAACGCGGCCCTGTACCCCTTCAATAAAAAAGGGCAGATATCCATGCACAGGATGCAGAAACTGCAGCCTGCAATGAAAGAGATCCGCAAGAAGCATAAAAACAACAAGCAGAAAATGAATGAAGAGATGATGAAGCTGTATCACAAGCACCAGGTAAACCCTATGGGCGGATGTCTGCCCATGCTTATTCAGCTTCCTATATTCATAGGCCTCCTGTTCGCGCTCAGAAGCTCGTTTGAGCTCAGACAGTCGGGTTTTCTGTGGATAGAGGACCTTTCGCTGCCGGACGCCCTTTTCAGGCTCCCTTTTAACGCCGTGCCGTCATTCAATCTGCTGCCCATCCTCATGACCGTTGCCATGCTTATTCAGCAGAAAATAGCTCAGCCTGCTCAAAAAGAATCCAAAAAATCAGCACAGGACGAACCGGATACCCAGAAACAGATGCAGGGTGCCATGAAGATCATGCCCTGGTTCATGCTTGTCATCCTGTACAAATTCTCATCAGGCCTTATTCTCTACTGGACGGTCAACTCCGTGCTCAGGATATTCGAAACGTATCATATAAAAAAGAGGCTTATACCCCGCCTTGAAAAGGAGAAAAAATGAAACTGTCATTCACAACCCTGGGCTGCCCCGGCTGGAACATAGATACGATAATCGCCCGCACACGCGAATATGGATATAACGGGATCGACTTCAGAGGTTACATGGGTGACAACGATATATGGAAATTTCCCGAATTTTCAGAAAATATCGATACGACACGCACAAGCATTGCGGAAGGCGGCCTTGAAGTCCCCTGCCTGTCCACTTCCATACGCCTTCTGTTCCAGGAGGAGGACGAAGCCGGACACCTGAACGAGCTGGATGAATACTGCCGTATAGCCTCCGTATTTGAAACCCCGTACATCCGCGTGTTCGGAGGCCATCTTGAAAAGGCAGGCCTGACCGATCGTGAAGAGGCAGCGGGCCGGTGCGCCTCGTTCCTTGACCGGATCGCGCTGAAAAGCTCCGAATACGGGGTAACCGTGCTTGTTGAAACGCATGACGACTGGATCGCAGGACAGGACATACTGATGATCTTTGAACAGACCACACAGCCCAATACCGGTATACTATGGGATATCCACCATCCGTTCAGGATGAATGGGGAAGCTCCCCAGGACACATGGAACATGATCGGCAGATGGGTCAAATACGTCCATGTAAAGGACTCCGCTGAAACGGATGACGGATACGAACTCTGCCTCCCGGGCAAGGGCTCCATTCCCATCCGGGAGTCCGTAGACATACTTGCCGAGTCTGGATACAACGGATACCTGGCTTTTGAATGGGAGAAAAAGTGGCATCCTGAGATCGAAGAGCCTGAAGAGGCGTTTCCGGCCTATACGGAGTATATGACCCAAATTATACAGTAAATGAAATATTTTCTTGCTGTTGTCTGCGTATTTCTGTTCACAGTAGTGATTATCGGACAGAATGACCCCGAGTTCGAGCCGGTAATCCGTGAATGCCATATCATAATCCTGTCGATTCTGCTCGAGGCCTTCCCCTTTATTCTGGCCGGATCCCTTATAAGCGGCATTATCGAGGTCTTCGTATCCAGGGAGCGCATGCTCAGCCTGATCCCGAAAAACAGGCTTGCCGCCGCATGCTTCGCCTCCCTGCTGGGGTGCGTGCTCCCCATCTGCGAATGCGGGATCATACCCGTGGTGAGAAGGCTCACAAAAAAAGGCGTCCCCGTGTTTTTTGCAGTAACATACATGCTCGCAGCTCCGATAATCAATCCCGTGGTTATAGCCTCCACGATCGTGGCATACAAGGGGGCACCGGATATATGGGCCGTTGCAGGTGCCCGTATCGGGGGAGGGTTCGTAATCTCAGTGACAATAGGTGTGATATGCTCCTTCCTTTTCAAAAAGAGCTCCGTGATAAAGCAGAATGACGCTTCCCGCGGCAGCGGCAAAGATATGTGCATCCTGCACCGGGAAGCACAACCTGGTTCGGCATACCGGAAACTGCTGATGGTATTCAACCACGCAGCCTCCGATTTCTTCGACATCGGCCCCTTTCTCATACTCGGGGCATTCATCGCGGGCCTGTTCAGGTCCGTATCGATCCCCGTGAACGGAGAGGATGTCCGGCTGATGAACATAGTCATGGGGCACGGAAGTGTTCAGATATACTCGATGATGGCCCTTGCCGTGGTCCTTTCCCTCTGTTCTGAAGCGGACGCCTTCTTTTCCCGCGCATTCACCGCAGGATTCGCAGCACGGCTGAGCTTTCTCGTGACAGGGCCCATGCTCGATATCAAGCTCTTTATCATGTATTTCAAGGTATTCAGAAAACGTATGATAGTATTTCTGGTCGTTTCCGTAACCGTGCTGAACATCGCCGCGTGGCAGCTTCTGTACTGTATTATGAAAGTTGTTTCCGATGGATGACAACGATACGCTCTTTTTTATAGACAAAGGACGGTTTGTAAAAGCCTGGATCCCCATTATCTGGACCGTGTTTCTGCTCTACATGGTATTCTCGAAAGGGTACACCAGCTACCTTCATCCCTCGCTCGTCTGGCTGCCTCTTTCAGCCGCTGCCATCCTCATCTGCATGTCCGCCGCTCTCCTGCTTACTCTCAAGATACCTCACGTCCACGATAAGGACTGCCTCGAGCTGAACCGGCCCTGCAGTTACAAGCACAGGATGAGATTCTCCGACATCATCCCCCTGCTCATATTTTCGGTACCCATCCTTATCGTGTTCTGTCTGCCTCTGTCCAGAGGCCTTTCGGCAACCATGGGAGTCTCGGTATTCTCAGAGGATTTCGACGAACTGTTTAAAAAGACGTTTTCAGAAGATAAACGGAATGAGATAGATGGTGTTCCTGAATATTACATATCGGAAATACGCTCCGCCCCCTCCAAAATCCCTGGAAAGGCTGCTGTAATCGGAATGGTCTACAAATCCCTGAAGGTCGGCAAGCCCCGATTCCTTCTCGTGCGTTTCTATATCACCTGCTGCGCTGCTGACGCACGGCCCCTGATGATCGAAGTTGCCCCTTCTGAAGTGCCTGGGTTCGATTACGCTTCACTGTCGAACAATGAATGGGCGGTATGCACCGGCTCTGTCAGCGTATCCGGAAAAACGATCCTGTTCAGGGCATCCTCGATCAGTCCCGTGCCCAAACCGGAAGATGAATATATGTATTAGAGTAAGAGTTACAAGAGAAGTAATTAGTATTTAGTTAGTAGTAAGAAGTAAGTAGTAAGTAGTTACAAGTTGGCCGGCTCCGCCGGCATACCGCGGTATGGTAGTCTGGGGTCTTCAGACCCCGGTAGACTTGCGAAGGAATGTCGAATGATGAAGCGGAAAGAAAACCTTACCCCCGACGACGAACACGCTTCAAAAAAAAAGAATTTCCCGGTCCGGGGCAAGCACCCCCGTCTGCGCCGCTTTTTGAAATATCTGTGTGCAGGCACGGCACTTCTGATCCTTTCCCTGCCCGTGCTGTATCTCTTCAGATGGCAGCTGTTCGGTAATATTATACGGGTTCGTGTTGAGCGTGCCGCGGGCAAGGCTCTGAAAGGCTCGGTACGTATCGGATCAATGTCCGGAAGCATTATCGGGGGCATTGAATTCAGAAATATCAGCGCAAAGCCGCTTGCCGATTCCTTTCTCCTTGAACCTGCATTCGTAGAACACATAACGGCACGGTACTCTTTGTGGGGTCTGATGACAAAAGACGGCATTCCTCTGGACAGCGTTGAGGTGCGCGGGCTTCGCTGTGCGGTCAAAGAGCCGGAACCCTCAGACCCTGACGAACCGGACCTGTCCATTGAGGATGTGCGCCGTACCCTTGAAATGCTTCTTTCCCTGCCCTCCACCGACATATACAGCGCGCGCATCCGGTGCGGCAGGTACAGGGCTGATGATATCACGCTCCATTTCTCCGCACCGGAAGATGACGGTCCTGAAAAAGGAGTGATCGACCTCACGGGTTCGGGTATCCGGCTCGGAACAGTGAACGGGGGAATGCTGATCGTTCATGCCGGCATAACGCGGACACGGAACAGGGACTTCAGGATTTCCGGGAACATACGGGCTGAAAAAGGGATCGTTGAAACGGAAACCGAATTCGACCTGCCTGTTGTACTGCCCGGCACCCCTGCACAGGGCACTATACGGGGAAGGGCAGCCCTGAATGAAACCGCTTTTCTCCGGGATTATGTCCGTCTGCCTGAAGAGCTCAATGAGCTGTGGAATGTATGGGGCCGCGCATCGGCAGAATTCGAAGCTGAAAACCTGCCTCTTGACAGGACAACTGCAAACATTTCCCTGACCCTGTTCCGCTCCGGAAGCAGCACGATCGCGAACACGGATGTCCTGGACGCGTCACTCCGCAGCGGCACATGCACGCTTGAGCCCGCTCTGCTCGCCACGCCGTACGGAGAGCTTGAACTGGGAGGTTCATTCTGCTGTGCCGGTACAGGAACTCCCAAACGCCTGAAAGCAGTGCTAACAACCGGGATCGGGGATGTGCTGAAGTATCTTCCCGAAACGCTCAGTGACATGAATCCTCAGGGTTCCGCTGAACTGAGAGCGGAACTGGGCGGCAGCGTGAAGAAACCTGAAGTTTCCCTGACAGGACGGATATCCCTTTGCTCTCTCGAATTTCCGACCCCCCTTCCCCGGCTCGAAAGCTTTAACGCCGAAGCCGCTCTCATGGGGCGTGAAATCGTGATCTCATCCTTCACAGGCAGCCTCGGCCACAGGACGTTTGCGGGCTCGGGCCGTTTCGGCCTGGATCCGCCCCATTCCCTTTCGGGAAACCTGAAAGGCGGCAACCTTCTCGTCCTGAACGCTGCCGACGACAGCATGCGCATGAGATGCGACGCTGACCTCAGGATCACGGGAACGGCCGGCTCCATGAAGCTTGAAGGGAACCTGGGGATCCCCATGTTCCAGTATTACGGTGAATTTGTCGATGCTGATGTTCAGGAAAGCGGGAAAGCGGTTGAGGACCTGGGGTCTATAATCGCGGGACTCGGTATTGACCTGCCTGCTGCTCCTAAGGGCGGCATCCTCATACCCGGTTTCCCGCCCGCTGAGAACCTTCGCCTTGACATCAGTGTGGAAAGCAGAGGGGATATCAGGCTGCAGAACAGCGTGTTCGGGGCACGCCTTAAGGGAAAAGGGAACATCCGGGGCACAGGCGCGGGTCTGGGTGTAAGCGGTAACTTCATAGCGGCCAGCGGGGAAGTACGCCTCTTCCCGGGCCTTTTTCTGCCTGTTGAAGAATTTACGGTCTCCATTCCCGAAAAAACGGGAATTGAACCTTCGATCAATTTTGAAAGCACCCTGGCCATAGCAAATGTCCGTGTATTCATTCAGGTGACCGGCCCCATGTCCTCACCCCGGCTTCAGCTTTCGAGCGACCCTCCCTATCCGTATGAGGACCTTGCGTCGCTCATTATCTACGGACACATTCCGGGCCAGAGCTCTGAAGCAGGGATGCAGGCCTTTATTCTGCAGGCGGGCCAGCTTTTCGGCGGGGTTCTTGTCGACCGCATGCCCCGGGTCAGGCCCGAGGAGACCTTTTTCTCGCGCTTTGTACTCGGTTTCGAGTCCGGGGACCCCCGGTTCGAAGCAGAGGAAATACTGCAGAACACTGCCGGTACAGGAGGGATATATGCCGAATACATGATAAGCGAAAAAATGTCGCTTGTAACCGAAGAGGACCGGAGCGGAAGCACGGCCGGATACCTTGAATATACATACAGGTGGCCTGAAGCAGATACAGAGACGCGGAAACATACAAAGGAACATTCTGATACACATAAAAAATCGGTTTCTGCTCCTGCCCCTCTTTTCAGAGGAAACGACGCCTATTCCCGCAGACAGCTCAAGGAGGTTATCCGCCCCGACCGCCCGCACGGAGTCTCTCCATCATGGGATGCGGCCGCAGTATCGGACGCGCAGTTCAGACTGCGCCGTTTCTACCGTGAAAAAGGATACTTTTATTCAACGGTCAGCTCTGAACTCTCCCGTGAAGGAAGGCCCGTATTCACTATACACGAAGGGCCGTTCGTAAAAATGGGAAAATCATCATTCAAGGGGAACAGGCGTATCTCGGACGAAGATCTGCGAAAAACGCTCTTTACAGACCGGCCTTCGCTCAAAATAACACCGTTCAGCACCCGCCTGCTCGATGCACAGACACGCTCCCTTCAGGAATACTACCGCGAAATGGGATTCCTTGACGCAGTTGTAAGTGCCGACAGCCCTGAATACGATGAAGATACAAAACGGATGAATGTCATGTACCGGATCAAGGAAAAGGACAGGTTCCTTCTCGAGGCGGTTGAATGGAAAAACGCGCCTGAACAGGACATGAAGCACCTGATCGCCCTGGTGCAAAAACACATCGGCAGGCCCCTCGGGTCGTCCCTTCCTGAAACCGTTGCTTCGAACGTGCGTACATTCTACAAAAAACGGGGACGGCCCGCTGCATCGGCCAGTGCAGTCCTTGTCCTGAACCGGGACCGCAATACCGGCATCATATCCATTAACGTCAATCCCGGCCCCCGTGTCTTCATAGAAAACATACAGACGGAAGGAAGCCGGAGGGTGAGAACCGGTTTTATAGAAAAAATATTCGGTCTGGACCAGGGCGGCCTTATGAAAAGCTCCCGCATCAGCAGCGCGGAAAGAAACCTTGCCGATACCGATCTGTTCAGTGAGATATGGACAAAACCCCTCGGCCTGGACCGGCTCCTTGACAGCGGACAGGACGGATATGATGATGAGTTGCGCATACCCCTGCTGCTCACGGTCAAAGAGATTGAGCCGCATGAACTTAAAATACGTCTGGGCTACAGCGGATATGAAAAGCTGATCGGGGGCGTCCAGGTCGGTACGCGCAATGCGTTCGGCCGGGGAGAGAGCCTGAGCGCGGGAATCTCAGCCGGCTACCGCGGGTACCGCATCGACGGCGACGCACGGTTCTATCCTGCAGCCGGGTATCCCCTCAAGGCAGGGGCCCATGTGTTCTACGAGGACCGCGACGAGACCAACTACACGCTCCGTCACGCGGGGATCAGCCCGCTGTTCGATATCAGCATAAGCAGAAGACAGGAGATATCAGCGGGCCTGCTCTTTGAGTGGATCGAGACCAATGACGTGATCCTGGGTATTCCGCAGGAAGACCTGTCCTCCTTCAGGATAGGAGCCCCCTTCATTGCATATACCAAGGACCGGAGGAACTCGAACCTGATCCCCAAAAAGGGATACAGATTTACGACACGCGTCGAGATGGCAGACAGCAGCGTGTACGGGGACATCTCCTTCTGGCGGGCAAGCGGAGGATACCAGAAATACTTTCCCGTGGGACCGAACGTAACGTTCGCTGGATCCGTACGCGGAGGGATCATATCGCCTTTCGGAGAAACATCACACATACCCCTGGCCCTCAGGTTCTTCGCAGGCGGCGTCTCTTCGGTACGGGGTTTCGGGGACCGCGAACTCGGCCCCGAGGCAGGGGGCAAAGCCGTAGGCGGCCGTGTTTTCGGCTCTTTTCAGGGGGAACTGAGATTCAGGATGTATGAAGACCTTCACGGCGCATTCTTCTACGACGCGGGTAACGTGTATGCACGTACTGAGGATATAGACGCCGGGGACGTGAGGTCAGGGGCCGGATTCGGCCTCAGGTATTACACGCCCGCAGGGGCTATACGGTTCGATACCGCATGGAACACGGATCCCCTGCCCGGCGAGGAAAGCGTGATGTATTATTTCACGGTCGGAATGCACTTTTAACATTTTTTGTCGCGTACAGCGACAAAAAATTTAATCAATAATCACCGGAGCGGGCTCAGTGTTATCCTCGGGCTCGGGCACATCCGTACCGTTTTCAAAAGGGATCTCCTCTGCCGGTTCTCGGGTCAGGTTCGGCTTGATCCCCAGATCGCGCATAAGTTCCCCATGCTGGTATACCAGCCTCAGAATAGACGCCATCATGGGAACAGCAGCTTCGCTCCCGTGCCCCCCGTTCTCAATGATAAGGCTGTATGCGAGCCCAGGGTCATGATACGGGCAGAAACCGCAGTACCAGGAATGCGTCTTCTCTTCCTCATCCCCCACTTCAGCGGAACCGGTCTTTCCGGCAGAATCAACGCCAAGGCCTGAAAGCATGCTGAATGATCCATACGCAGTTCCCCGTTCATCCATTGTCACCTCGTGCATGGCTTCACGCACAAGTGAAAAACCGGTGCCCATGATCCGCTCCCTCTCTTTCGGGTGCCCTTCATACCTTCCCTTCAGAAGATGAGGCCTGATATACTTTCCTCCCGTGGCGATCATGGCGGTCGCCAGAGCGACCTGCAGGGGTGACGCGTTCATGAACCCCTGCCCTATGGATGTGTTGAGCGTATCCCCGGGCACCCAGCCGCCGTACCCGTTTGTCCGTTTCCATTCCTTCGAAGGATTGATGCCTGCTGCTTCATATTCAAAATCTATGCCGGTTGTTTTGCCGAATCCGAACATATCAGCGTATTCATGTATCGTATCGATCCCGAGTTCCTTCCCCAGCCTGTAGAAATAGACATTGCACGACTCGCGTATGGATCCCCTGAGGTCCATGTCGCCGTGGCCCCCTGTTTTCCACTTCCAGCATTTGAACCGTGCCCGTCCCAGGGATATCTCCCCCACACAGGTCACCTTGCCGATGTCAATACCTTCCGCAATGGAGGCAATAGCCAGGATGGGCTTGAATGTGGATCCTGGAGGATACCCTCTGATGCACCTGTTCAGAAGCGGCTTGCCCGGATGGCGGAGCAGCGCGTTGAATTCCCTTTCCGAAATGGAGGGAATGAACAGATTGGTTTCATACTGGGGATACGAAACCATTGCGAGCACTTCGCCGTTTTGGGGATCAAGTATCACGCACGCCCCGCGGAGCACGCCCTCAAAGGTTTTTTCATAATCCCTGAATACCTGGCTCACGATCTTCTGAAGACGGGTATCAACGGTAAGCGTAAGCTTTTCCCCGGTTTCAGGCACTTCAACCTTGATCGGTTCATATTGTATCTCTTTGTTCTCTATAAATTTGTCAACCATCATTGTTCCGACCAGGCCGTGAAGTTTTTCCTCATAGTATCGTTCTATGCCGCATTTGCCGATCCTGTCCGTTTCATGGACCTCTTTCCGGTAGAACAGTTCCTCCTCCTCCTCGGAAATTTTACCCGTGTACCCTATAATATGGCACACATCCCTGCCCTCAGGATAGAGCCTCAGCTTTCTGGTCGTTATCTCGATTCCCGGATATCTTTCGATCATGTGCACGGACTCGGGATCTCCCGCAGCCCTGTACCGGTTGATCTCGATCTCCGAGGCAATGTTATGGTCCACGTCCCTGAACAGGACAATGGCGTCATGTATCGTCTCCCCCTTGAACACAAAGGGTTTTCTCGTGATCTTCCTGTGTATTTCGTCCAGCTTCTCCCAGATCACCCTCTGATCTGTTTTGAGAAGACGGGAAAGATTGTACACGAGCCGTTTGAAAAGCTGCATGTCCCGCCGCCAGGAACCTCCTTCATACACCAGGATGCGCGCCATCACCACGGCAATATCCCTCGACTGCCTGTTTTTTGCCAGAACTGTGCCGTTACGGTCGAGTATCCTTCCCCTCTCCCCGAGAAAATACCGGATCTGCCTTCTGTTCTCGATCATGGAATGGTAAAAATAATCGCCCCTGATGACCTGAAGGAAGAAGAACCTTCCGAAAAGGATCAGGAAAAATCCCCCGAGAACAGCGAGCATGACGTGAAGACGTGTCTCAAACACCGTTATACCCTAAGAAGAGGCAACTGGTCCGGTTGCCCGGTCGAAAGTCTAAAGTCCAAGGTCGAAAGCAAATCCAGCTTCGCTTGAGGGTAAAGTGTCGAGAGTCTTTCTTCCCACTTCATCATTCGACATTCCTTGTTCGATATTCGATATTCAATTCTCTTCAACCCTTTCACTCTTACACCTTTCTACTTTTGTACCTTTTGCCCTTTGTTCCTCTTGCCTTCGACTTTTGACCTTCGACTTGCGACCGCAAAATCCAGCAGATTGCCCTTACCTATAACTCAACTACTATTTAATACCAAACACTGATTAACGATATTTGATTTAAAACGTTCCCTTCTCAGACTCCACTACCGGCCGCACAGGAACAGCATGCAGCAAACGGAACAGCAGTGTGCCGACTGCTGCATTCAGTATTCCGCGCACTGCGATCTCTCCCCAGTACCATACGAACCGCATCGAGAGGAACCGCTCCATGGTGAAAAAAACTTCGCTGAAACCGTACACAGCCGAGATCACCAGTATAACGAGAAACTGTGTCAGCGGGTGCGGAACACGCAGCCATGTGCGTACCGATGACACAGCACAAAAAATACTGACGAAGAAAAAGGGGTAGAATATATACGATCCTGAAAACGCACCTCTGAACATCCCCAAAAACCAGACTATGACCAGCGTCCGGTTCTTTGAACTGAACAGTGAAATATAGACCGCACCGATCAGAAAAAAGTCGCAGGCATACACATTCGGGAACAGGACATACCCGGCAAGGCTGAGCAGCGTGACCATTATTACATAACCTGTGCTGCCTATCATCTAATATGCTTTCTGTCTGAGGAACGGGGGGGATATACAAGTATACAGACCTGCTTGACCGTCAGCAGGTTCACATACGGCTTTACCTCGATCCGGATAAAATCATCATACGTGGCCGTGGCCTCTTCCGGATCGTTATACACTTCCCCTATGATTATATTGGGGGGGATCCCTTCAGAAAACCCCGAGGTTTCAACAATATCCCCCCGCACCACGGTATTCTCGGGTTGATTGTCAATGTACCTGACAATAAGCCTGTGCCCTTTCCCCTTCCCCTTTATTATGCCTGACAGCCGTTTTTTGCCGACAAAAACCGAAAAAGCCGCATGCATGTCATTGATAAGAAGCACGGTGGATGAAGACGCCGACACGCTGATGACCCTGCCGAGAAGGTAGGCCCCGGACACGACTACGGCCCCCTTTCTCACTCCGTGCTCGGCTCCCCTGTTGCAGATGATCCTGCTTTTCGCGGACGAGGGGTCATAAAAAAGGGATTTGGCATATATAACACGAGCATGTGATACAGAGGGGATATCCCTTCCTCCACTGAACTGCTTTATCTGCTGTCTCAGTCCGTAGATTTCCGCCTCCTTCTGTTTCAGGACACCTGTAAGGCGGACCTTCGTCTTTCTCAGCTCATTCAGTTCGGTTGTATACCCCTCGTATACGCCTGTCTTCTCCATAACCAGCGAAACGAACGAGAGTACGTATATATTGAGGGCGGAAAAAACCCCGAACGGGGCCAGGATAATGGTGAGTATGATAAGGATGACGAGTATGAATATACCGGTTCTAAGGGATCTTTTTTGCGTCATATATCTTAAGGGACTGGATTACACGAGAAACCCTAAGCACGAAACTCTAAATCCTAAAAAATATTTTGGACAGGATTTATTAGTTAAAAGTCAAAAGTTACAAGTTAAAAGTAAAACCAGAAAGAAAAATATAGACAGAATCACCCCGATACGATAAAACAATCGACCGGGGCAGTAGGCAGGATTTACAGGATATAATGTCATAGCACGGCTTTAAGCTGCATCCAAACAGTTTTTTGTTGTTTCCTGCGACAAAAAACTTATTCCTCTTCACCCCGGGCTTTTTTAAACTCGGCAAGATGCTCGAGGATAAATCCGGTGCCTTTCACAACGGCTCTCATGGGATCGTCAACGATCGTTACGCCAAGCCCTGTTTCAGCAGCGATAACCTTATCGATCCCCCTGAGGAGGGCTCCTCCTCCGCACAGAGTAATACCCGAATCAATGAGGTCTCCCGCCAGTTCGGGAGCGGTTTTCTCAAGGGCCGCCTTTGTCGCTCCTACGATCTCGTTCAAAGGGTCTTTCAGTGCATCACGGATATCTTCAGACGAGATTTTGCATGTGCGCGGCATTCCGCTCACCATGTCCCGTCCCCTCACCTCCATCACTGTTTCCTCTTCAAGCGGATAAGCGGATCCTATATCGATCTTGATCTTTTCGGCCGTAGCATCCCCGATCTGGAGGGAATGCTCTTTTTTCATGTAATTTACCACCGACCTGTCCATTTCATCACCGCCAACCCTGAGACTCTCTGAAGTCACTATTCCTCCGAGGGATATGACCGCGACCTCGGTGGTTCCTCCCCCAATATCTATGATCATTGAAGCCCTCGGCTCTCCTATGGGAAGATTGACACCGATAGCTGCAGCTATGGGCTCCTCAATAAGATATGGGTTCCGCGCCCCTACACGCTCCGCGGAATTCCTCACTGCGCGCCTCTCAACCGACGTTATTCCGGACGGAACCGAGATAACGACCTGAGGCTTTGCCACCCAGCTTCTCCATTTGGACCACTTATGGACTTTCCGTATGAAAAAATCGAGCATGACCTCGGCAATGTCGAAATCCGCGATCACACCCTCTTTAAGCGGCCGTACCGCCACGATATCCGCGGGGGTCTTGCCTACCATTTCCTTGGCAACCTTTCCGACCGCTCTTCCGTTATCAAGGGGAATATTGGTATCCCTGTGCACAGCCACAACCGATGGTTCGTCTATAATGATACCCTTGTCTTTTATATAGACCAGGGTATTTGCCGTGCCCAGATCGATCCCCATATCGATCGAAAAAAAACCAGCAATAAGATCAAAAACATTTAAATCCATAATAACCGGTTCTTTCCGGAAAATCCTGAAGACCACCGTGTAATGTGTAAACGTTTCTGCGCATTCTCCGCAATCATTCGTATTATACCCTGTTTAGCCCGTATGTCAAAAAAAAAAGAAAAAAAAGAAGGAACCACTAAGACACAAAGACACGGAGTTAGTAAGTAGTAAGTAGTAATTAGTAAGTAGTAATTAGTAAGTAGTAATTAGTAAGTAGTAATTAGTAAGTAGTAATTAGTAATTAGTTGCAAGTTGGCCGGCGGTGATATGGATTATGGCCTCCGGCTTGTAGCCTACGCCTCGGAAAGGGTAGGAGATATGCGAAAAGAAGAGAAGAGGAATGCCGAATTATGAAGTTGAAAGAAGGATTCCCGGCACGTTACACGTTTTGTATGTGCTGCTGCAAATAATAAAAGGATGACAATACGCAGCGCGGTTATTTAGCGTACAGGTCTATCTGGAGATATTTGATCACACAGGCAATGAGGAACAGTGCGAACGACAGATAGATGAGCCACGCGTATATTAGGTTCTGGCCCTCTTCAGGGTTGTAATCTGACATGCCTTGTCCCCTTAAAATACCTGCGTTGACACGCTGTCGTACTGTTTGACCCTGAGCGGTTTTCCGTCCTCGTCCATGTTCACAGACTCGGGGATCACCATGGCAACAGCGCTGTCGTCAAATACTTTCTTGACCACCACTTTGCAGATGTATGTTTCTTCGCGGAATATTACGAACTCATACCCCACTTTGACCTTGTCCTGCCGCCCTATGCTCAGCATAACGATCTCGTCATGGCCGGTCTCCTCGTTCTTGCTTATAGCAACGACTTTCCCCTCAATCACACCCGGCGGCACTGCCACGCCGTACGGCTCGTCTTCAATGTTGTATTTTTTCTTCCATGTCTTGATAATATGGCGTGAAACCCTGAGTTTCTCCTCGCTCTGCTTGTAATTCTGGAGAAGGGACTTGTGCTTTGACTTCAGTTCATTGTATCCGGCAATGACTTCCGCCAGTTCGTCCTGCTTGAAATGGTACAGTTTTACAAGGTCCTCTGCGCGTTTCTTCTCTTTGAGATAATCGGTTGTCTTGGCGTCCAGCTTGTCCTTGTAGTCCTTGTTCTGCGCCTGGAGCGTATCGACCTGGTCCCTCAGCTTCCTCTCAGTCTGACGCAGGTCGGTGATCTCGCCTTCCCTCTTCTTCACCTCAGCCATGAGGTCGTTGTTCTTCTCGGTAAGCACCTTGATCTGGGCGAGATTCTCAGTCTTGGTCTTTTCGAGCACAGCGATCTGCTGATTGAGGTCATTGATCTTGTTCTCGGTTTCCGTCTTATAATCGGCGAACTCTTTCTCTTTTTCTCTGAACTGTTCTTTCCAGTGCTGTTCCGTTGACAGCATCTGCAGTGAAAGGCCTGTAAATGTTACGGCCAGGGCAAAGATAAGGACAACAAAGACTTTCTGAACAGTACTCATCTGATATGCCTCCAACAACTCAAAATATTATCCGAATTGATTTTCATCGATTTAGAATCGTCAAAATTATACATCTTTTCAGTCAGATTGTCAAGAAAAATTTATATTTTATTTATAGTTCCACCCTTTTTCCACCGCCTCCCTGTTCAGCGCGAGAAGCTCGTCCCCGAATTTCTCCCTTTTCGAATCCAGCGACTCATAAAACGATTCCACGGGAATAACGCCCGATATACCGGCCGCATACCCAAGGCAGATAAGCGTTGCCACCATTTTATTCCCTATCTCACTGGCCATTTCGGTCGCAGGCACGTTCACTGCCGTAATATCCGTACGTTCGGGCTTTTCCGTCACAAGAGAGGAATTTATAACAAACGTGCCGTTCTCCTTCAGAAACGGCTCATACTTCCGCTTCGCGTCAATACTCATGGATATAACGATATCCGCCCTGTCTATGACCGGTGACCCGATCTCCGCATCTGCTACCGTAACGTCGCATTTGGCAGCCCCTCCCCGCATCGCAACACCGTACGAGGGAAAATAGGTCGAAAGGAGGGACGTCCGCAGAGCGGCCTCTGCGAGAAGCTTTCCCGCAAAAACAACACCCTGCCCTCCGAATCCTGAGATAATGAATTGCTTTTCCATAAACCTTATTTCACTTCGCTCGATAAATGGAATATTGGAATACTGGATTGCTGGAATGTTGGGAAATACACTTCATCCTTCATCCTTAAACACCCCTACCGGGAATACCTCAGCCATCGTATCTACGTAGTCGAGCGCTTTAAGCGGGCTCATGCGCCAGCTCGTCGGGCACATGGAAAGGGCTTCCACCAGGGAAAACCCCTTGCTGTCGATCTGGTTGCGCAGCGCCTTGAGAATCGCCTTTTTTGCTTTCCTCACATCTTTCGGCGTATTGACCTTGACCCGTTCCAGGTATACCGCCCCCTCGACAGAGGAAAGAAGCTCGCATATTTTTACCGGATACCCGTCTACCTCGGCATGTCTTCCGAACGGTGTGGTCGTGCTTTTCTGGCCCAGAAGCGTTGTCGGGGCCATCTGCCCGCCTGTCATGCCGTATATCGCGTTGTTGACAAAGAGCACCGTGATGGGAACCCCCCGGTTGGCAGCATGGACTATCTCAGCCATGCCGATCGAAGCAAGATCGCCGTCCCCCTGATAACTGAGGATAACCCTGTCAGGAAGCGCCTTTTTAAGACCGGTAGCCACAGCAGGAGCCCTTCCGTGGGCAACTTCGACATAGTCAATATCGATATAATCGTATATAAGGACCGAACACCCCACAGGAGCTATCCCAATGGTCGTGTCCCGGATACCGAGCTCCTCAATACACTCCCCCACAAGCCTGTGAAGGATGCCGTGGCCGCAGCCTGGGCAGTAGTGTGTGCGGACATCCTTTATTACATCCGGTTTTTTAGCAACAATGCTCATGTAGATATCTCACGTATCTTTTCAACAACCTCCCCCGGTTTCGGAATGTCGCCGCCGATCTTGTTAAACGTATCGTACTCACGTTCAGTTCCGGCAGAAAGCCTCACATCCTCGATCATCTGCCCTGCGTTCATCTCTGCCACACATACCCGCTCCGCCTTGTGCGCCAGTTCCCTGACCCGTGCTTCAGGAAAGGGCCACAGGGTCTGGGGCACGAACAGGGCTACCTCTATGCCCTCCTCCCTGCATTCCCTCACTGCGGAAAGCACGCACCGCGCCATTGTACCGAAAGCGATCACCAGGACCGAAAAACTGTCCGTATAATACTCCTTGTACTTGACCACCTCCTCCTTGATGCGCGCGTATTTCTCCTGAAGCTGCCTGTTGTGGTCTATAAGCAGGTCCGAAAGGAAAAGTGAGCGCACGATGTGCTGGTCTCTTCCTTTTCTGCCGTTAACCATCCACGAGGACTTGTCATACACCTCAGTAGAATACCGTTCCTTCATCTCTATCGGTTCGATCATCTGTCCCAGGATCCCGTCCCCAACGATAATCACGGGATTCCGGTATCTGTCCGCAAGCCCGAACGCCTCCCCTGTGAAATCGGCCATCTCCTGCACAGAAGAGGGAGCGAGTACAATGCAGCGGTAATCCCCGTGGCCGCCTCCCTTGACCGCCTGGAAATAATCGCCCTGGGACGGCGTAATGCCTCCAAGCCCCGGCCCTCCCCTCATTATATTGACAATGACCGCGGGAAGCTGGGCTCCTGCCAGATATGATATCCCCTCCTGCATGAGGCTTATTCCCGGACTTGACGATGATGTCATGGCCCTCTTGCCAGCGGCTGCCGCTCCGAACACCATATTGATAGCTGCCAGTTCGCTTTCCGCCTGCAGGAACACACCTCCCGCCTTGGCCAGATGTTTTGATAAATATGCGGGAGCTTCGGACTGGGGAGTTATGGGATAGCCGAAATAGCAGTCGAGTCCGGCGCGAATCGCTGCCTCTGCGAACGCTTCATTTCCCATCCAGAGCTCTTTTTCCGGCATCAGCTACTCCTGACTACAATCCACGATCATGAACATATGCATAAGACCGTCATTTCCCCTTCCCCTCATCTTTTTTACGGATCTCGATGGCCATGTCCGGACATACAGCGTAACATGCCCCGCACCCCCTGCAGGTGTCCGGTTCAAGTGCCCGCACGCTGAAATAACCGTGCTCATTGACCGTATCCTCGGCCGTAAGCACGTCAAATTCACAGAAATGTATACAGAGATGGCATCCCTTGCACCGTTCCCTGATAATATGTACAGAATAAGCTGCCATGCCCGGCCCGCCCTCTCTAATGGTGGTCTCTCTGTATGAACGTAAAACTTTTATTCTAAAAACACATGCATAAAAGTCAAGGAGAAAAAATAAAAATTACGAAAAATATATTGAAATTTCATATATTTGCGTACAATGTTAGATTTCGCATCTGACGTATTCCGGGAGATATTAATGAACGTCTTTACACGGGGCAATATGGACGGCCTTACGTCCTTGGTGTTTTTAACGATAACGGAAGACGTAACAAAGGTTTCCTTTGTCCATCCCAAGGATATGCAGGACGGCCTTATCGAAGTGTCGTCCGATGATATCATAGTCAATCTCCCCTATGCTGAGGGGTGCGCATTATGGTTCGACCACCATATTTCCGAAGAGCAAACAGCCCGCACTATGCATATCGGTGAATACAAAGGCAGGTTCGAAAACGCGCCGAGCACTGCGCGGGTAATATACAACTACTATAAACATCCGGAATTTGAACGGTTCAAGGATATGCTTGAAGCGACTGACAGAGTGGACAGCGCGCAGCTTACGCTCAAGGACGTGACTCAGCCCGAAGACTGGGTACTGCTTGCGTTCACCCTGGACCCCAGATCCGGTCTGGGCCCCGAATTCCGCAAGTATTTCCGGTGGCTTGTAGAATACGTGAAAGAGGTGCCTCTTGACCGGGTTCTGAATCATCGGGAAGTGAAAAAGCGGGCTGACCGTTTCTTTACGGAACAGAAGGAATGCAAGAACATCCTCAACAGGAATTCCCGGCTTGATGGAAGCGTGATCATAACCGATCTCAGGGATCTGAAGCCTGAGGAGCTCCCGGCGGGAAACCGGTTTCTCGTCTACACGATATATCTTGAAGCCCATTCTGAAGTAAGGACCTTCAACGGCAAAATGGGCAATACGGTCATTGCTGCGGGACACAGCATCTTCAACAAATCCTGTTCCGTGAATATCGGAGAGATGCTGAAAAAGTACGGAGGAGGCGGACACCTGGGTGCCGGAACCTGCCAGGTTCCTGTTGATGATGCAGACGGTGTCGTCGCAAAAATAACGGCGGAACTTAACGGGCAGAGAACGTAGTCCACCCCAGTCACTGAGGTGTAAAATTATCCGAGACGCTTAATGACAGCCATTGAATACATAAAAGAATATTTCACTGCAGCCCACTCATGGCTCAGGGTAAAAAAGGATATCGTAAACAAGCTCAATATATTCCCCGTCCCTGACGGGGATACAGGCACCAACATGCTGAATACGATCGCGTCAGCGGCTGAAAGTGTGCAGGAAGAGCATTCCTCCCTTGCGAGCCTCAGCTCGGCCCTGATCGACAGGGCGCTGTGGGGGGCGCGGGGTAACTCGGGGGTCATCCTCGCCAATTTCCTCAAAGGCTTTTTCAGCAGGTTAACGCAGAGCTCCAACGGAGAGATCTCGTTCGCCGGCCTTGCCTCTGCTCTGAAACATGGGCGCGATGAAGCGTATACCAGCGCCATCGACCCTGTTGAAGGCACGATCCTCACACTCATGAACAGCGTCTGGGAACGGACAGAGGAGCTTGCCGCTGACCCGGGTCTCGCAATCAGTGAATATCTCGAGGACATATACAGACATTCACAGAAAGAGCTTGAACGTACGCCGGAGCTTCTGGATATACTCAAACGCGCCGGAGTCGTGGACGCGGGCGCGTGCGGCTTCTTCTACATCATAGAAGCCGTATACAGACGCAGCCGGGATCTCCCTGCCGACCTGTCCGCAAAGCACGAAGGATACATACCGGAGATCAAATTCAATTCCACGGAGCTCGGACAGGATCTCGACTCGACCTTCTGCCTTGAGATCACCATGAAAATATCGAAGTATCCGACCGAGCAGATAGTGAAAGCGCTTCAGGACTTCGGGACATCCGAAGTGGCCATCAATTCAGGCGACCTGGTCAAGATCCATCTTCATACCGACACGCCCGAACCTGCGGTTGCCTGCGCCGAAAAATACGCACAGGTCCTTGATGTATATCGGGAGAACATGGTCAACCAGCAGTACAAGATGCTCGCAGATATCAAATATGAATACGACGGATATCCGGGCATCGCATCCGTTGTGGCCGGAAGCGGAATGAGCGAAGTGTTCCGCGAACTGGGGTCCCAGGTGGTCATTGACGGGGGAAGGACGATGAACCCCTCCGTTGCCGAGATCGTTGAAGGGCTCAGGGAAACGGGCAAAAAGAATATCATACTGTTCCCGAACAACAAAGACGCGTTCCTCACCTGCAGGGAAGCTGCCGGGCTTGCGGACGCCGAGGTCGAGGTCATCAACTCGGGCTCCATGCCTGAAGGGATCGCTGCGCTCATGAACTATTCTCCCGCCTTCACGTTCCGGGAGAACATCGACACAATGACCGAAGCCCTTAAACAGGCGCAGTGGAATTTCATAACCCGGGCCGAGCTTGACACTCCCGAGGTGAAGAAAGGCCAGTATTTTGCCGGAAAATACAAAACGGTCCTGTCACAAGGGTCGCTTGAAGAAGTGACCGAAGCTATACTGAAAAAGACCATTTCAGACGACATATCACTTGTCACCGTATATACGGGAGAAAACGCGGAGGACAGCGAAATAGAAACTGTCAGGAATATCTTCAGCTCCCTTGCCGGGGACGCTGAGATCGAGTTTATATACGGCGGCCAGCCGAACTACAATCTGTTACTTTCATATGAATAGAGGTCACGATGGTTCCCGCACGATTTATAATCAGCCAGATAGTCCCCCTCCCGGAAGAAACAAAATCTGAGCACCATATTATTGAAATCCCCACCCCTCTTGTAATCGACGGAACTGAGTACCGCGACAACGATCTCCCCTTCAGTACTGAGAAATTTTCAGACATGCTTCTTTCAGAAGAGCATAAAATAGAGACCGCTGCCAATCCTCCCTCTGAATATGCGGAAATCTTCAACAGCACGCCTCCGGAGATGCCTATATTCGTATTCTGCCTCAGCACAAAGATTAGCGGATTCTACAAATCGGTTATATCAGCCGCCCATGAAGCGGAGGAACGCGATGTCACGGTGATCGACACACTTTTCTGTCCTCCCGGCCCCACGCTGTACGCGTTTTCAGCGGCACGGGAAGCAGCGGACAGCAATGACGCAGCCGAGCTGAAACGCAGGATCAGGGGTATCCAATCACGCATCGGAGCATACTGGGCCCTGTTCTCCCTCGAGTACCTGCAGCAGACCGGAAGGATCAGCGCAGCCAAAGCGTTCCTCGGGAAGCTGCTCAAGCTCGTGCCGGTCATTACGGTCGACCGCGAAGGGCTGATCATTCCCGCGGGAAAAACGCGCAGGATCGAAAAGAGCCTCGACAGGATAAGCAGGCTGATTGAAAAAGATCTTGAGCAGCGTGAGGCGGGTACAATAGATATCCTCGTTTCCTATACCGGGGATGAAGCGAACGGGCTCCGTCTGAAAGAAAAGATCACTGAGCAGTTCGACGTGGGCAATGCATTATTTTTTAAGGGGGGCTACTGTGTCCACCGGTATCTCGGCCCCAACGCGGCAGGGCTTTCCTATATAGCCAACCAGTAGTAATGAATATTCCGGCATTCCTCATCATCAGCCTGATCATAGGCTACTGTTTCGGCTCGATCCCCTTCGCGCTTGTGATACCTGCCATTACCCGCAGAAAGAACATACTCAAACTCGGCAACAAACGCCCGGGCGCAGCCAATGTATTCAGGGAGATCGGCCCTGTGACCGGGATCGTCTGCGGCCTTTTTGACGCGCTGAAAGCCTCCGGTGCAATGGTCCTGACGATCAGTGTGCTCGGGTATCCCGAGTACGCGCTTCTGACCTGCGCGTTCGGGGCGATACTCGGACACAACTGGCCATTCACTCTTAAGTTCAGTGGAGGGGAAGGCGTTTCGGTCACCATGGGCGTATACATTGTATTCGCTCCCGGCATACTGGGTCTTATGATGGTAATGTATCTCTGTTTTCTCGGCCTGTGGGCCCTGAAGATCAGGCCCTTCTACAGGTACCACGGCTATAACTGGCAGACGGTTTTCCTCCTCACACCCCTCCTTGTCCATATGTGGGGCGACAGCATGGTCCTCTCGGTATGGAACATATCCTCATACACGTTCCTCCTCCTTTCCGTTACGCTCGGGTGTGCCAGCCTGCTCAAGCAGATCCAGCTTTACGGCGTCACTTTCCTTTTCAAGCCTTCACATTTCAAAAATAAATACGTCTCGCAGTAGAGGCGAGCCGGAGGCTACATCGAGGACATTTCAGTGCGAAAACGCCGCCCTTCGGCCTTGCAGCCGGTCGCAGTAAAATAGGGCTCCGTTATCTATCCTTAAAAAAAAGACTTGACAAACAGACAATATGGAAGTACAATGATAGTGTTAAAAACCTTTTTTTCCCACGTGGTATGAGAACATGCGCATGAATAAACCCCGTTACACCCTGATGATTCTTCTGGCTGCGGCTTTCATGTTCCCCCTTCTCGCAGCGGACCTCACGTACATCTCGAGCCTTGACAGGATACGGGCTGTTGTCAACGGCAAAATAATAACCCAGGGCGACATTGACCTCATGGCCTGGAATTTATCCGACAAGAAGCGGAACGAGAACGTATACCTGAACCAGCTTATCAACGACATTCTTCTGCGGGAAAAGGCCAAGGAACTCGAAAAGATGGGGATCCGCATCGACCAGTCCTGGATAGACAGGAGGGTCAGGGAACTGCAGGGGGAAGGGTATACGCATCCGGTATCGTACCTGAGGAAAATAGTTGAGATGGAGGCCATACGCATACATATCAAGCGGTATTTCATAAAACGCGGAATAACCGTGTCTCCGGATGACATCAGGGAATACTACAAGCGCAATATCGAGGATTTCAGCGACGCAGCCAAGGTGCTTATCAGGGCCATTGCAATACGGTTCTATCCCCGTCCCGATATTGAAGCCGGAATCGAGGAGATACGGTCAACGCTCAAAGAGATCCTCCCCGTCCTTAAGGATACTGAAAAGGCAAAGAAGATCGAGAAACTGAACGAACAGCTGGTCAACGCGGGAAAGGATAAATCAGCCCTGATACCCGATGTTCTCAGGCTGCTTCAGACCTGCATGAACTCAAACAACCCCATCCTGAAAAAGAAATCCGAACAGCTCTATGAAAAATACAAATACTTCAAGACCGAACAGAAAGCCTCCGAAATATGCGCTACCATACTCGCGGAGCTGAAGAACGGCGAGGACTTCGGCTCCCTTGTGATCAGGTACTCTGAAGGCACATTCAGGAATTCAGGAGGCAAATGGGATTGGTTCCGGAAGGACGGCTTGAGCGGCAGGCTCAGCATTATCGAAAAGCAGGCGTTCCAGCTTAAAGACCAGGAGATAAGCGGTATTCTCGATACGGGGAATGCAAAATATATTATTCAGAAGATCGGGAACAAGCCCGCCTCTCTCAAATCCCTGTCAAACCCCGGGGTTCAGAAAGAAATACACCACATCATATTCAGACGCAAGGAAAAGGAGGAGGAGCAGAAGCTTCTCGGGGAGCTGAGGGGAACCGCGTATATACGGATATTCAAGTAGGAGGAGCCCAGTTCTCCGACAGACTCCTACCCCATATTCCCGAATTCACGCATACACCTGTACAGCGCACGCGGCACGTGGAAGCACCCCTTCCATTTCCCCCCCTTGAGAGGCAGCAGAACCTCACCCCGCCTGTTGAGGTATCCGTACCATTCCCCGTATTCAGGGTCCGGAAACCGGTTCCAGGCCCATTCGTGCACCTTTTCATACCATGACTGCACGTCCGCGTTCCCGGTAAGCCGGTATGCCATGGAAAGGGCGATAAGCGTTTCCAGGTGCACCCACCAGAGTTTCTGGTCCCATTCAAGCTGCTCGGGCGGATATCCCCGGCTGTCCATAAAATAGTATATGCCCCCGAACTCAGTATCCCACGCGAATTCCAGGATCCTGAGAACAGTATCGGTTGCCTGCTCAATCACATCCGTATCATTCCTCCGTTCGGCAATATCCATCAAAAACCACATCGCCTCGATCCCGTGGCCCGGATTGATCAGCCTTCCTTCGAATGTATCCATACACGAGCCGTCAGGAGCCATATGCTCATGCATAAGCCCTGTTTCAGGATCTTTAAACACGTCCGTCAGCGCGCGAACGCAGTCATCCAGAAGCTCCTCCTTTGTCCCGGGATCGATCATCCATTCCATTTCAACCACACAGTTGGCAAAGATCATGGGAAAGCCCATGGAGATCGCGGAACGTGTTCCCGGAACGAGCTTGCTGTACCTTCCCTTTGGATTCTCCCTGCGCTTCAAGATGCGTTCAAATGTCTCTTCTGCGATCGAGCGGTACTCATCACGTTCTGCCGCACACGCGAACATGCTGAAGCCCATGGCAGCGAAAAAATCGGAAAAAATATTATACGGCTGAACAAGAGGCCTGCCCTCCCGCGTCAGGGAAAAGTACCAGTCGCCCTCTGCGTCCCTCCCATGCTCTTTCAAAAACTCCGCTCCGAGCCTGGCAGTCTCCAGCCATTCGGCCCTTTTCTCAACATTGACATACAGCATCGAAAAAAGCCATACCTGGCGTGCCTGCAGCCATACGAACTTATCCGTATCGAACACGGTGCCGTCCCGCTCAAGACATGTGAAGTATCCCCCGCACTCCGTATCCGGCGAATAGGTCTGCCAGAACGGCAGCACATCATCAAAAAGCGCTGACCTGTACGTTTCCGCACAATTCTCAGTATCGAACGTCATGCACACATCTCCTTATTGGACAGAAGTCAGGAAGAAGTAATTAGTAATTAGTAATTAGTAATTAGTTGTAATTAACTTCGTCTTGGCGGTTTCTTCAATTGTTCTTTTAACTTGTAACTTGCAACTCTTAACTTGTAACTACTTACTACTTACTACTAACTACTTACTACATACAATTATACCTTCCTTCCCTATATTTGCAAGAAAAAGTATTTTCAATTTTACGCTTGATTACAGCGGGGAAATCTGTACAATGCCCTGCCTTAGAATTTCCAAAACGTTTCATAAAGGAACCCATAATGGCAGATATTAATTTCGGGACACAGGCAGTATGGGCAGGCGAAGGAAAAGACTTTGCAAACGGCTCCACGCAGGCCCCTATCATTCAGACGGTCTCGTTCGGGTACAGGGATATTGACGAATGGATCGAGGTCGCCCGCGAAAAACGTGAAGGATACATCTACAGCCGGAACAATAATCCCACTGTCCGTATCTTTGAAAAAAAGATCGCAGCGCTTGAAGGTGCTGAAACAGCACTGGCATTCTCCACAGGTATGGCAGCCATAAGCAATACGCTGTACACGCTCCTTAAACCCGGCGACCGGGTGGTCTCCCAGAAAGACACATACGGCGGCACCAGCAAGATATTCATGGAATTCCTGCCCAGACTGGATATCGACGTTACGCTGTGCGAAACAGGGAACCATGAGGAAATGGAATCGGAGATAAAAAAAGGATGTACGGTCCTGTATCTCGAGACGCCGACAAATCCCACAATGAAGATCATGGACCTGGAAAGGTGCGCCCGGGCCGGGCACGACTGCGGCGCTGTAGTCATTGCGGACAACACATTTGCCACACCCATCAATACGAACCCGATCTCTCTGGGAGTCGACCTGGTAATTCACAGCGCCACCAAATACCTGGGAGGCCACGCCGATGTGCTGGGCGGTGCGGTCGCCGGGCCGGAGGAAATACTGGAAAAGATCTATCACTACCGCGAGATCAACGGATCGTCCCTTCACCCCATATCAGCATACTTCTTCATCCGCAGCATGAAGACGCTCCAGCTCCGCGTGAACCGGCAGTGCGAAAACGCCATGAAGATCGCCCAGTTCCTTGAGACGCATCCCAATGTTGAAAAGGTATTCTACCCCGGCCTTCCCTCGCACCCGGGCCATGACATCGCTAAAAAACAGATGCGCGCGTACAGCGGAATGCTGAGCTTTCAGATTACATCCGGGTTGGAAGGCATAAAAAAGATGCTTCCGGAGCTCACATACGCGCACCTCGCCGCCAACCTCGGAACTGTGGAATCCCTCGCAGGCATTCCCGAAACCACGAGCCACGTGGAATGTACAGCTGATGAGCGTAAAGCCCTGGGTATTCCCGAGGGCCTTGTCCGCTACTCAGCAGGCATCGAGGACGCTGAGGACCTGATCAACGACCTCAAAACCGCCCTCAGCCTTTTGTAGGGCGAGCTGTTGGCTCGCCCGGTCGAAGGTCAGAGGTCAGGAAGAAGTAAGTAGTAAGTAGTAAGTAGTAAAAGAAAAACCAACTAATATACTACCCGGAACTAAAAACTCTAAAAAATCGGGTCAACGGGAACATTGTGATATAAGTATACATATATAGAGCCGATTGAACGCAAATGTTGCTTATTTACTGTTTTAAGGGGTAAAACAATGAAAATGAAGATAATCGCGTGTATGCTGTGCATTGCTGTGTCAGGCGCTGTTCAGGCTGATACACGGTCTAACGGGGACGTGACAATGTCCTCGATCGGGGACAATCTGCTGGTTATTATGATCAATTCGTCAAAGAAGATCCTTTTGTACCAGGTGAGCAATCAGGGCAAATGCGCGCTCAAGGGTGTACGCACGTGGCATTACGACGCCCAGTTCGCCAACGGCCTCAAAACAGAGTGTCACAGCGGAGTATATCCAAGAAAAACGCTTGTTGACAGCAGGGCAAACGGGCTTGAGGTTATAAAATGGATGAAGGCAAGCTCGTATGTGTTCGACCCGAAGTTCAGTATGCCGGGGTTCGGCACAAACAGCGCAGGGTCCGGCAGCGGAGGTGACCTTTCCGTATGTTTTGATATTTCCAGAACATCCGGGCTCTATGCTATATTGAACATGGAGAATTATGCCATACTTCTGTACCATGTGAATGCGCAGGGCATAACATTCCGTTCATGCAGGTCGATCTTCGCAGAGGTGCAGATCCCCTATTACTTTCCCGGGACAACGGCAAAGAACCCTCTGGTGATTAGAAACCAGCTTCTGGGAATGAAGGAGGCAATAGACAAACAGAAACCGAAAATCCCGTTCGAGTTCAAGGATCTGGAGATGGCCGGGAAAACGGATACGGACAAGAAAAAAGATTCTGATGATGATACGGACAAGAAAAAGGACGATACGAAAGAGGAAAAGAAAGAAGAAAAGAAAGAGGATAAGGGAAAAAAGTGATTTTTGATTTTTGAAGTATGATTTCTGAAGTACTTGAGGAAATATTTTAAACCTGCAACATGTAACTTGCAACTAATTACTACTAACTACTAACTACTTACTAATTACTTCTTCCTGTCTCCCCTGCTATTCTGTCGACAGGCTGGGGGCGACTCTTCTGAAGATTTTTATGTGATTTTCAATGTCTTCCTCAGTGTGCTGAACAGCAAGGGTCCAATGGCCATCCTTCCCATAATGACAGGGAATAATGCCGTTGTTGAGCATACATACCCAGTATTTGTACCACAGTTTCTCCGACACCTTCATGAATCCTCGGTAGTTCTCAACTTCATCTCGCGAGAACACGATCATTCCAATCGGGCCGATGGTCTTAACATGGGCCGGGAAATCGAACTCAGTTATGACCCGGCGATATCCCTCTGCCAGCATATCACCGATCTTATTCAAGTAGTCATAGGCTTCAGGAGTCAGTATCTTCGTCAAGGTGACCAGTCCTGCCTTAATTGCCAGGGGATTTGAGCTGTATGTACCGGAGTGAAGAACACTGGAATCGGTCAGCTTCGACATGATTTCCCTGCGCCCGCCAAAGGCTCCCAGGGGCAGGCCGCCCCCAATGGATTTCCCCAGGCACACGAGATCCGGTTTAATATTGAAATACTCACACACTCCGCCGGGAGTAACTCTTGCTCCTGATTTGACTTCATCAAAGATTAACAGAATGTTGTTTTCTTGCGTGATTCGTCTGATTTTCTCCAGGAAGCTGTCCTTTGGGGAAACAATACACATATTCATGGGAACCGGTTCCATAATTACAGCAGCTATCTCATCCCTGTGCTTATCAATAACCTTCTGCAGGGCTTGGATGTTGTTGTACGGGACGACTATCGTGTTCTTGAAGGTGCCCTCTGGGATCCCCAATCCTGCGGGAACAGCCGTCGGCAGTTCTGACGGCCCCATTGCATCTTCAGGAGGATAGACGCTTACGAGTACGTAATCATGCCCGCCGTGATAGCATCCTTCCATCTTGATTATCTTGTCCTTTCCTGTGCAGCCTCTTGCCAGTCTTATTGCGTGCATCGTGGACTCGGTCCCGGAATTGGTGAACCTGACCATATCCACGGGGAATCTTCTTGTTATTTCTTGTGCCAGCAGTGCGGTCTCCTCGTGAGGCATTGTATAAATCATGCCCTTTTCCATCTGTGCCTTCATTTCCTCGATCAGTAATGGATGAGCATGGCCCACGTTTAAAGCTCCGAAACACATGTTGAAGTCGATGTATTCGTTTCCGTCCACATCCCACATCCTCGACCCTCTGGCTTTCCTGATAAAAATGGGGTAGGGTGGAAACGAGCGAAAGGTGCTTCCAACGCCTGCGGGGATAATCGAACTCGCCTTCTTAAAGGCCTCCAGTGATTTCTTCGTTCTGCTCCTGTACGTCTCTATATGATCTGTTTGGGACATTTTTTCTTCTCCAATAATGCCCAGCCGAAAGGTAAATTCCTACTCCTGTCCGGATTCTTGTTTTTGTTTCTCAACTATACCTTTTCTTCGTGCCTTCGTGTCTTCTTGCATATCGTGCGTAACCGTTTCAGTATTTTTGCTTTGCGCGTACGATGGTCTCTCAGCTCCTGCAGATGAAACTGGAGGCAATCCCGGGCCGCCCCCTTGTCCAGCTCCAGATTTTCCAGCCATTTAATATAATACCCGCTCCAGTAACGGGCTGCCTCTTCCGGGTAGTCTTCTTCTATAATCACTCCTAATGTGGCCAGTACTGATTTTATCCGTGTTTTTACCCTGCCTATCTGTTTGGAACACCAGCTTATATATCGTATCAGTGTCCGGAAATTCTCGCTTTCTTTATCTGGTATATACAACTGAGGGAGAATGCTGTTCAAGTTTTATCTGCTCCTTTTTTTAATCATAAGGGCTTCTTAAATCAACAATCGTTAATCGGTGTTCGATATTTTTTCTCTTCTCTTATCTCTTAACTTGTAACTCTTAACTCACTTCGTGTCTTTGTGGTTATTTCAAGTCGCACATCAAAAGAACGTGAGCTGTTCTCCGTCGTCCTGTTTCTTTTTTGTTCTGCGGCGGGTAGTTTTTTCCATTTTAAGAAGGTCTTTCCGGATCTGCTCCACGAACGGGCTTCTCTTCGGCGCAAGGGATCTCCCGAACAGGTTTCTCCGTTTGGAATTGGTAAGGTAGAGGAACCGTTGTGCACGGGTCATGCCAACGTACAGAAGCCTCCTCTCCTCATCAGGATCGCTTGTGCGGTCCTCAAACAGCGAATAAGGAACAAGCCCCTCCTCACACCCTGCAATAAATACACATTTAAACTCCAGCCCTTTTGCAGCATGCATGGTCATGAGCGTTACCTGCTCAGCTTTGAGGTCAGCCCGGTCAATATCCCTTCCCAGCGTTATGAACGAAAGAAAGTCCTCAATGCTTCCCCCGCATATATCCGCACTTTTGATCAGCTCCGCCATATCGTTTTCATTTGAATATGTCTGCATAACAGTCCGAAGCGCCTTTTCAGGAGACAGTTCAGCAAGGCCTGCTGCACATGAAACGATCTCTCCTTTTTGCCCTTTTTTCAGTGTATAATTGCCCATCAATCTTTGCAGTGCCAGGGTATGCGCAGGATTGACTGCAAGCCTCAGAAAGTCAAGAGCAGGATGTTCTCTGAGCCTGCAGTCAGTGCTGACTACATGGTGGGGAATATTGTGATTGAGCATGGCCTGCTTTATAAGGTCAGCCTGTCTGGATATACGGAAAAGGACCGCAAAATCCGAAAGGCTGGAGATCTCGCTGTCTTCCTCCCCTTCAGCCACGTCGCTGTCAATAGAAAAGAAACTCATCCCCCCTATCAGCTTCTCTATAGTCCGCGCAATGAATTCTGCCTCGCTTCTGTCGGTATCCTCCTGTTTAACCGTTATTTTCACGCCTTTCTGAAGTCCCTTGAGCATGTTTTCAGAATCTATAACGTCGCCTGAAGCCTCCAGTATCCGGTTGGAGCACCGGTAGCTCTGCTTAAGCCTGAATACGCGGGCCTCAGGATAGTCCCCGGGAAAATTCTGTATACAACTCCTGTCCGCTCCCCTGAACCCGTAAATGGACTGGTCAGGGTCCCCGATAACACAGAGGTTCGAATCCTTGTCAGGGGCAAGGCATCGTATAAGCCTGTATTGAATATGGTTTATATCCTGATATTCATCAATGCATATCCATTTGTATTTTTTGTTCACCCTGTTCTGCACAGCAGTGTCCTGTTCCATGAGCAGGACCGGCAGCCGTATGCAGTCGTCAATATCGATTACATTCTGATCCTTGAGCAGAGACTCATACCGGACGAAAAGGTCCTGTATATCACTCTCTTCCGGGGAGAGCAGGTTCTGCTTCGCATGTGTCACTGCTGAAGCCGCGGCATCCGCCTCCTTTTTGGGAACATTCAGCTCATGGATAAGGAGAAACCGCTTCTCTTCCTCACCGATCACGGTAACCGGCCAGGTGCGGTCGATCTCCGTGCTGTATTCTTTACACAGGGAGAGCCCGAATGCATGAAGAGTGGATACGTTCAGGCCTGAGAACAAGTCTGTGCGTTCGAGCATTCCCTTAAGCCTGTCCTTCATTTCCTGAGCCGCCTTATTCGTAAAGGTGACTGCCAGAATATGTTCAGGAGAGACATCTTTCGAATGGATCAGCTCGGCGATCCGTGCGGTAAGAGTAAAGGTCTTTCCCGTGCCAGGCCCGGCAATGATCATACAGGGGCCTGTAACGTGCTTTACCGCTTCTCTCTGCTCTGCATTAAGTGAAGACACTATATCAAGCTGCTCCGCTTCCTCCCTCAGTTTCTCCTCCTGTTTCCGCGAAAGGAGCTCTTTATATTCCTGTATGCTGAATTTTACGCTGGAATATGCAGCAGCCGATTCCCCCACAGTCTCCCCGGGCTGGCTTTCAAACAGGCCGCCTCCGGATGAAAACGTCTCCTTCTCACCCTTAAGGAAAAACCGGATGCGGCCGAATTCACCGTCATATCCCTCTTCAATTACCGTCTCCTTGTCTCTCATCCTCCGTATGCCTTCAGCAACAACAGAACCCCCTGCCTTCTCTATCTCAGCAACAGGCATTTCGAGCAGCACGCTGAATTCGGGAGCCGACTTTTCAAGAAGGTCATGGTACGCATTGCGCACTGTTTTTGTATTCTCGCCCACATCATATACTTCAGACAGCAGTGTGGGAAGTGATGTAATGGAATAAAACGGCAGACGTCCGGCAGCCTCATCCGGCTCCTGGTCAGCAAGTTCCGCGACCCTGTTCATAACACCTACCGTAACGCCCCTGCCGCATACGGGGCATATGCCCCCATTGGAAAGTGTCTCATACGGGTCCATGCGTACACCGCATTTCCGGTGGCCGTCGTAGTGGTATTTCCCCTCCTGAGGATAAAATTCAATAGTCCCGAGGAATGTCCCGTCCTCCTTGTTCTTCAGAGCCTGCCGAATTGCCTTATAGGAGAGCTCCGTGTCAAACAGGTTCGCTTCCCTTCCCAGCTTCCCTGGAGAATGCGCGTCTGAATTCGAAATGAGTGTATACCGGTCGAGAAACGAGCACATCCAGTTCATTTCCGGATCTGATGAAAGTCCGGTCTCAAGTGCGAAAATATGCTCAGTAAGATCCTCATAACACTCCTCTATCGTGTTGAATCCCGATTTGGACCCAAGGACCGAGAACCAGGGGGTCCATATGTGCGCCGGAACGAGAAAGGCCCCGTCAGAAGCGTTAAGCACAATATCCAGTATATCCTTTGAATCGACCCCCAGAATGGGCCTTCCGTCCGATTCGATATTGCCCCGTTTCCCGATCTCCTTCTGTATCACACCGGCTGTTTCAAATGAAGGGGCGAAGATCAGGTTGTGGACCTTGCGCACCTTTCCGTTCTTCTTGTAAATACTGCTCAGCTCTGCTGTAAGTATGAACCTGACATCATCCCTGCACGAAGGAGGCACACAGACCGCATCATCGGACAGCGAAAACCCCTTTTTCAGCCTGAACAGCCCCTCTTCAGCCGGCTCAAGCTTTTCCTGCAGGTCGGAGAACCATCCGGGATGCACAAAGTCACCGGTCCCGACCAGCTTGATCCCCTTGAGCTGGGCCCATGCGTCGAGGTATTCAGGAACCAGTTCTTTGCTCGTAGCGATTGAATAATGGGAATGTATATGAAAATCGGCAATAAATTTCACGGGCTGTCCATAGTGCGGCTTTAAGCCGCAACCAAAATGTTTTTTACCTTATACGTATTGTGCATTTCTTAAATATCCTTATATATACAAGTTTTTTGTCGTTTCCAACGACAAAAAACTTTCTACAGTCCGTACATATCCACATGGATTATATCATCCCTGATAGCGTCATCCTCAGTAATCGCGCGCGTATCCGAGAGGAATTTGTCTATCTTTATCCTGGCGCAGGCGGTCTCCTCTCCCTGCAGGATAATATTCTCCATATCTTCCACGTTGATCCCCTCCTCCTTGAGCACACGGAATATCTCAGCCAGTACTCCGACCCGGTCGTAATGCCGCACAGCCAGTACTGCCTTGGCCCGGGAAACGGCCTGGAGATTCACGCAGTTCTTGATATGCCCACCCTCCCCGTATATCTTGAGCAGCTCCTCCACTTCCCCGGCAACTGCCAGCTGTGCCTGCCGGGTCGATGCGCCTATATGATGCGTTCCGTACACATGGGGAGAGGAAGCGAGTTTAGATGTATACGGACATGATTTCGACGAAGGTTCGTCAACGAACACATCGAACCCTCCCCGTATCCCCTTCTCCTCAGCAGCCCAAAGAAATGCCTCCTCGTCAACAAGCCCGCCCCGTGATGTATTGATCACATACGTACCCGGCTTCATGCGGGAAAACGCTTCCCTGTCAAGAATATGCTCTGTTGCATCGTTCAGAGGCACATGTATTGTGATAATATCGCTTTTTTCGCACAGACTGCCGACCGATTCGCAGTATTCGGCCCCGTTCATCTCTATGAAATTTTTTTCAAGGTTGGGATCATAGGCCAGGATCTTCACATCAAAGGCCGAGGCACGCGCTGCCACCTGTCTCCCGATATTGCCGAATCCGATTATACCGAGCCACAATCCCTTCAGCCCCCGCGACAGTTTCGCGTATTGTGCCTTGTTCCATATGCCCTGTCTGAGGTCTGACACGCAGTCGGGAATGTTTCTGTCAAGGGCAAGTATATGGGCCATGGCAAGTTCAGCCACGGCAACACTGTTGATTCCGGGGCAGTTGGAAACGAATATTCCCCGCCGCGCGCAGGCTTCCAGATCAATAGTGTTAACCCCTGAACCGGCACGTATGACCAACGAAAGCTCATCCGAGGCATCTATAAGCTCCTGGGTTACCCGGGTCGATCTGACAATAAGGACATCTACCCCCTCTATGCAGGAGGGAAGCCGGTCCGCCCCCAGATCCGGCATATAGGAGACCCTATGCCCCATGTTCTCTATTCTGTCCTTTGAACCTTCGGGAAAGACGTCAGCTATTAATATGTTCACACTGTAATCCTTTAACGTGGTCAGTCTGCTAAACGCTCAACGATATAATCCACCGTATCCGTCAGTTTCTCAAACTCCCCGGTTCCTTCAAAGTCAATAAACGGGAAGCACCCGATCCGAATCACATTGCCTTTGACTGCCGAATATTTCTTTATGCCGTCCTGCAGATTGGGCCTGCCCGTGGCTGCGAGGGCTTTGGAAATATCCGCCGCGTCCAGTGACTCATCAACTCTGAGAGTGATCGTTATATCCGATCTGAACCGTTCATCATCCACGTACGGCTCCAGATAATCGGATCGTTCGGCCCATTTCCATATAAGGTCCGCATGCCGTTTCACAAGGGCATCCATAGCCTCTATCCCCCCCGCCTCCAGCATGATTCTGGTTGCTTCATTCGCCATCCAGATCGCGGGCGTATTGGGTGTGTTGACTGTCTGCGACTTCGAAGAAACCCTGTCGATCGCTTTTTTTTCACCCGCCAGTTTCAGGGAATGGGGAATAGTGCGCATCTGTGAAACCTCATTTGCTCTTGCGGCCGCCTCGGGGGAAAGGACCATCACGCCGGTACCCCCCGGACACCCGAAGCACTTCTGCAGGGAGAAGACCATAACATCGTAACGTCCCCTGGGCAAAATCCTCCCCCCGGCGCAGGAAGTGCAGTCCCATCCTGTAAGAGAATCCTCAGAAGCGTTTTCATGCACATCTTCAAGGGTATCATTCGGTATCATAACACCTGTTGATGTTTCGTTTGGAGTCATAAAAATGAAACTGGCTTCCAGGTCCAGCTCGGCTGAGGGGAACATCTCCCCCTCTTCCAGATCAGCGTATGTAGTGGAAACGATCCCCGGAACAGCGGAAGCGATATTTCTCCCCCAGAGGTTTGAAAACGCCCCGAACCTGTATCCTGAAATAGAATCCTTTGTAAGGTTCCACGCAGCAGCATCCAGGGCCGGCGTGGCCCCTCCCAAAAAGAAAAAGGCAAGGTAGTCATCCGGTATCTGCAGAAACTGCCTGATCCGTTCGAGTGTCTGTGCGTACAGCCCTTCCGAAGAAATATCAGGGGCTCTGTGCGACCGCTCAAAAAGCATATCGCCTATAGAGGTTTTCCGGATATCCGGATGACCCTGACTGGGGCCGCAGGCAAATGTGGAATCAGGAAGCATTTCCTCGGGAATATCGATATTCATGTGCATGGCCTTTCGGGTGGAAAAAGTCATAGGGCCAGGGTCAGGAAGCCTAATTTATTGTAAATTGTAAAATTAGCATTTTTAAATTATCATTTAAAACCGAATCAAAAATTACTTCTTCTTTTAATCCTGTCAATCCTGCCTACGGCCCCGCAGAGTACGCAGTACTGCTCGGGGTGATCCTGTCTAATTCTTTATCTGGTCTTTTCCTTTTATAGAATATCAACAAACGACAACACATTGCCGTTGAGAATCCGTCTAAAAATATATTATTATACACACAAAAAGGGGAAGTCAATCTTTTTTTTTAGAGTAGAAGGCAAGGGAAAATGGAGGTTAGGGTGTGTTTAGGGAAAGGAGTATATGGTTCCCTCACCTTCTACTTTTTTTCTATGGTACATACAATTCATTCCCAGCCCATATATTTCAAAATTCAATAATAGCATGTATTCCGTTCAAGTCAAGAAAAAAATATTATTTTATATGTGACCGTATAGCCTCTTTTCTCTGCCGGATGTCATCACTGTTTTTAGGATCAAGCGCTTCAAGCCTTTCCGCCAGATACAGGGCCTGTTCCCACTCTTTTCGGGCACACAGCATATCTATCCCGCGGATAATTATCTTTTTCAATACGGCAAGGGCATCCCTGTCAGCAGGATATCTTATCAGGCATTCATCAACAACGGACAGTCCCTTGCGAAAAGCATCCGAATGCATACCAAGTATTTCTCCCCTTTTCAGACGCGCACAGTATGTGAGGTGCCCCGGGAATTCCTTTTCCCCTGTCCTGAGGATTCCGGACGCCAGTCCGTATCTTCCGGACCCGGCCGCAATCAATGCAGTTACAAACATCTTCTCTCCGGCCCTCAGCATGTCCGGTGTGATACGCTCCAGCTTGCGGACTGCATCTTCCCACGGATCGTTTTGATGTATACCGCAGTACCGTATTGCGCACACCATCAGACGCTTCCAGTTCCTGTGAGAGAACGGATCGTAGCGGAACGCCCGGGTTGCTGAGATGAAGGCCTGTCTGAATTCCCCTTCGTATACAAGAACGAAAGCCTTTACATAGAAGGGTGAAATGCCCTCGTATATATAATGAGCGTGATTGCGTATCACGAAATCGAGTTCGTCCATTATGCGCTCCCTGGCTGAAGCGTTCTCTTTCAGGGAATACCCGGTTTCGATAAGCTGTACAGTGCGCATTGAAGCGCGAAGGGTGTCCCTGAATAGAAGCGGATTCTCTCCTGCCCCCTCCAGTATTCCGATCAATTCCTCATTCCTGAGTTCCTTATTACAGGAGCGTGCAAGGGCCCTTTCCGCTTTCCATGAACAGAATACTGCCCTGTAGCTGAATACTGCCAATACAAAAGCTGCAGCAGCAATGGTTGCCCTGACCGCACCGGGTATCCGTTTTTTGTTGTACGGCTCTTTGTGCGGTGCGAGCGCTGCCAGCATCCAGAAGAGCACAGGCAGGGTCCACAGCCTCATGCTCACTCCGGCAATAAGGGTGACGCAGAGCCCTGCGAACCCGGCTCCTGCTGCGCCTGTAGAGCTGAATCCCTCTGTAAAACTCCGCAGATACGCACGCAGCGTATACAGTAAAAATGCGAGGAACAGCAGCAGGCCGAATATCCCTGTTTCCGCGGCAATTTCAAGGTATTCGTTATGAAGATGGAATACGTTCTCTCCGAAACCGGGTGTCACGCGGTATGCCGGGTCTATGTAGTCGGGAAGCACCGGATTCGCATTGCCCGGCCCGTATCCCCACACACGCGCAGCACACATTCTCCCACCCCCCTCCCAGCACAGCCTGCGCACGACGAATGTGCCCCGGGGATTCCTGAACATCCATATTCCAGCTCCGGCGGCCGCGACAACCCCAGCACATACTGTCAGCACGATCACCGTGCGCATCCTGCGGCCCCCTCTTGAATAGAGGTACACGCAGACATACAGTGCGCAACCTGCAGCAAGCGCTGCATATGCAGTTATGGAACGTGCACTGGCAAAAGCAGCAGCCTGGATGAAGAACGCGGCCAGAGCAGCAGTTTTCCACCGGAATTTTCCCGATTGTACCGTTTTCCACACAAAAAAACAGCTGAGGAGCAGCCCGGGCACAAGGAGCGCAGCAAATGAATTTTCAAGACACGTGGGGAACCGCATCCTGTACGGCCTCTCTGTTTGTATAAGCTCAGGAACGATCCAGTAAAATACAAGCCCGGTCAGGGAAAGAAAGGTCAGCAGTATATACACCCAGAGGAGGATCTGTTCCCTGTGTTTTTCGTTCAGCACGGAATTCCTCACGCACATGAACCACGCGCCGAACAGGCAGAAGTTTAAAACCGCACCCTGACTGAAGTCAGCGTATTCAGCGAACAGCATCATAAGCGCGTTCAGCACGATAAACGTGCCGATTATGCATTCCGGAATACCTGCCCTTACTTCCTTTCGTAAGAGCATGCCGAGAAAAAGAGGCCACGCCAGCAGATGGAACACATACAGTTTAACAACTGTTCTGTATACGTCGGCCTTAGCTTCAAAAAACGATACAGCGAAAATGACCAGCCCGAATATTGCGGCTACCGCAATACGAGCCCGTAGTCCGCTTCGCTCATTAAATGGAATTAACAACATGGCGTGTTGGAGTTAGAAAGATTTGGAGTACTGGAGTACTGGAGTAATGGAGTAGTGGAGTATTGGATAAAAACTGCTGTCAGGCATTCTTTTTCTGTTTGCATTACTCCATCACTCCATCACTCCAACGCTCCAAACCTCCATTCCTATATTCTCAATAGATTGCAGAATCCGGCCTGCAGGGCCTTCCATGGGCAACGGCGAGTATCTCCTCAGCCGCCTTTCCGTACGCGTCCGTTTTCAGAAGTTTCTGCCGCATACGGGCCATGCCCTCTTCCATTGTTTTCCGGGCTTCCTGATCGTTCATGAGTTTCGCTGCAGTCTCAGCGATCCTTGCCGGGGTCATATCACCCTGAAGCAGTTCCTCAGCGACCTTTTCCCCTGCAGCGATATTCACCAGCCCCACATGCTCCGTCCTGAGAAGAGGCTTTATCAGGATATACGTGAGCAGGCCGACCCGATAGCAGATCAGATGGGGAACGCCTATGATCCCCGCTTCAAGGGTCGCTGTGCCTGACGTTATCATCAGCACGTCCGATGCTGCCACGATCTCCCGTGAACGGCCTTTCAGTACGGTTATATCCGGATGTTTTCCGGAAACAAAGGATTCGAGGAATCCTGTTTCAAGCGTGGGCGCGCATGCAGCGATATACTCAGCGCTTCCAATTGTATCCTGCAGAAGTGCAGCAGCCTCAAGCATGGACGGAAACATTCTCCTGATCTCCCGTTCCCTGCTTCCCGGCAGGATCCCCACAACAGCCCCTGTCTGCGGTATTCCGAGCTCCGCCCTGAATTTCTCTTTTTTTCCCCTGTACTGTTCAAGTTCCTCAGCCAGAGGATGGCCGACACAGACCACATCAAGCCCGCTCCCCTTATACACGTCTTTTTCAAAATCAAAAAAAACGAGCATTTCAGTCACTGTTTCAGCAAGTTTAGCGATCCTTCCGCTGTTCCACGCCCATACTTTTGGGCTTATAAAATATACCACCGGTATGCCCGCACTGTGTGCGGCCCGAGCGAACCTGATATTAAATCCCGGATAATCAACGAGAATGACCGCGTCAGGCTGTCGGGCCTCCATTTCAGCCCTGAGTTCCGCAAATACCCGTCTGAACGTCCGAATGTTCTTGAATACGTCCCAGAAACCCATCACATCAAGCCCCTTGATATTCTGTATTACGTCCATTCCCTCTGCTTTCATTGCGTCCCCGCCCATGCCCCATATTGAGGCTTGAGGCTGCTTTTCCTTCAGCCTGCGGATAAGACCAGCGCTGTAATGGTCACCGGACGCTTCACCTGCTATCATCATAAGGCTGCACCCTGTTGTGCTCATGCGGCTATTCCCGAAAACATTTTAAAAATTTTATTGGAAATACAATATCTTTCCGTATAATACACAGCATCTCTATTACAAAGGAAATGGTATGCAGAACTATACACGAGTGATAGGGCTTGTCGTTATAGTAATCCTTCTTTTGGTCATACCCGCTATACAGCTGTATAATTACCAGGCATTCTCATACGAGTTCAAGGAAAATACACTGGAAACAATACTCAGGCAGTGCACCACTATCAGTGACGAACAGGCGGGCATGGCCCGGAGCAAGATAAGCACTGAAGTGACCAGCGCGGGCTACACGATCGAGCCCGAAGACATCGAATTCAAAGCCGTTCTTCCCGGAGCACCGTGCACCATGTCAAAGGAGATCTATCAGATAACGGATCCGGATATAGGAAAGGCTGAACTCAGGGTCAAGATCCCGCTGACCATAAGGGTCCTGTTCTTCAATTCACAAAGAACTATCACCGCAAAGAGCAACCTGAAACTGTAGACAAAATCACAGTATATAAAAGAACAAGAAAAGATTAGACAGGATCACAGGATCTACAGGATATTAAAAAACAAGATATAATAAACAAAAAGAACAAGAAAAGATTAGACAGGATCACAGGATCTACAGGATATTAAAAAACAAGAAAAGATTAGACAGGATCACAGGATCTACAGGATATTAAAACAAAGAAGAAGAGAGTTACAGTAATCAGGATGACCGTATACATCTTTAGTTCCTCATACTTTTAAAAATACTTTCAATATTTCTTCAAAATAAACATCCTGTCAATCCTGCCTACGGCCCCGCAGAGTACGCAGTACTGCTCGGGGTGATCCTGTCAATCTGATTCTTTTTTATCCTTTCTCTCTTCTAATTTCATCCTGTCAATCCTGTGATCCTGTCTAATTCTTTATCTGGTCTTTTACTGTTCAGCGAAGCTTCAGTTCTCGTGCTCCGTATGTCCTGAAATCCTCCTCGATCTCAGCTATCAGTTCATCCGGAGGAGGGTTTTCCCGGATACAGAGGGGCAGGATATCCTCGGCAGTGCTCAGCTGGCAATACCGCAGCTCAAGTTCATTCACTTCCTCCTCCACAGATAGGCCGCTTTCGGTCTGCTCCAGCCTGTCAACCAGCACGATCAGGGCTTCCACCCTGACGTGCGACTCTATGAGCCTGTTCACTGTTTCCAGCATCGAACCTCCCGTGGTCGCCACATCCTCAACAGCAACGATCCGGTCACCCTCCTTCAGCGGGCCGATCACGAACCTGTCCCGCGGATCACCGTGGCTTTTTTCCTTTCCTCTTCCCATAACGATCGGGTGTTGCGGATCGTCTTCCTGCTCAGCCTTAAGGTAATTCAGAATAATACCGAGCTTTGTGCTCCCCTCGGGAATACCGAAAAAGTAGTCGTATTCAATGTTGAGGCCTTTCACAAAATCGAGGACAAATCCGGCCAGTTTCTCAAGCGATCCTGCTGTGTCGCTGAGTACGCGGCAGTTAGCGTACCAGTGAGACACCCGGCCTGACTTGAGCTTCCTTCCCTCCGGGAAAAAGCCCACAACGCCGCTGGAAACCAGGAAACGGAGATATGCGTCCTTATCGAATGCCATAGCAGCGCCTATACCATCATTTCAGCGGCTTTGATCACATTCTCAAGCAGTATGGCCACTGTCATAGGCCCAACGCCCCCGGGGACCGGAGTGATCCTTCCGGCAACCTCCTTTGCACTTTCAAAGTCCACATCACCCACTGTCTTCTTTTTCGGTTTTCCCTTGTCGTTCAGAACGGGATTGCCGTCCTCGTCAAGGACGGGCACTCTGTTTATCCCGACATCAATAACACAGGCTCCCGGCTTGACCATGTCGCCTGTAACAAGGCCTGGACGGCCCGCAGCGACTATGAGGATATCCGCGTTCTTGCACATGCCGGCAAAATCCTGTGTTTTTGAATGAAGCACCGATACAGTTGAATGAAGCGCTATCATCATCAAAGCTGCGGGTTTCCCGACGATCTCCGAACGGCCCACCACAGCAACATCCGCTCCGCTGACCTCAACACCGGCCCTCTTTATCATTTCGACTGCAGCCCGTGCTGTGCACGGAGAAGGGGTATCGTCCCTGTTGTACACCACATTCCCCATATTGCCGGGACCCATTCCTTCAACATCCTTCCCGTATACGATCATGCTCTGCAGGCGTTTGCTGTCGAATTCATCAGGAATGGGCATCTGGAGAATAATTCCGGTGACCGAATTGTCGGTATTCAGCGACTCGACATGTTCAACATACGCCTCTTCAGAAATATCCTCCGGAAGCTCGTCAAGCCTGTACTGTACACCCAGAGCTTCACATGATTTCCGTTGGTTATTCACATACACACGTGAAGCAGGCTGTTCCCCAACCTGCACAGCAGCGAGAAAGGGATCAATCCCCTTCTCCTTCAGCGCTTCAACGCGCTTTTTCAGATCTTCTTTGATCTCCTCGGCCATCTGCTTGCCGTCAATGATCTCAGCACTCATTGTGTTCTCCTTATACTAATTTACTAAATACTGAATACTTCTTCACTTTCCTTCCTTCTCAGGACCGGAATCCCTGAACCGCAGGTCCGCAACGGCCATAAGACGGTTCTTTCGCGTGATAACATCCTTCACGTGGTAGTACCCGTACGCGGTCTTTTTGCCGAACCTTACTTTCAGGGGCTTAAAATCGAATTCAACATACTGGGGTTTCTTCCTGAGTTCTTTAGCAAAATATTCCTTGATCTTCTTCTCGACAAACTGGGGGAATCCTGTCTTAAAATCTATGCCCGCGATATCGTAACGCATTTCGATCCGCTGTTTTTCCTCATTGAACGCAAAGGATATCTCCCCCGATCCCTCGAGCTTTATCATCTTTTTAAACTTCATACCCGCCAGCATCCTGTCCGTGATGCTTCCTCCGCGTGGATTATATACAAGGTTCCTCGCAGTAATCCTGACCCTGAACTGGATAATGCGCCCCTTTACAAACTGAAAATCGGAAAGCTTCTCACCCCGGACCACGCCCTGCAGATCATCGTCTTTGTCTATTTCGAACTCCACGGGGAACAGGTTCTTTTCCAGATTGTCCAGGACTATATTTGACACGGACAGCACAACATCGCTTGAATAGTCGGGAGGAAGGCCCTTTCTGATATCCTTCATCTCGTGAAGAAGGGCATTGTACATATCCTCTTTTTTCTGCATTTCCTGAGCCAGCATTTCGAATTCCGCCGCACTCTTCGAATACTTGAGCCAGATCACCAGGAGTGCGATCAGAACGCAGTCAAGGCAGATGCCGATCGCGATCGCCAGTTTGAACCTGAAGGACATGTCATAGATCCTTCTTTATATCTCCCAGAAACGCAGCTCCAGCGGCCAGAAGAAGCATCAGCATCGCAAGAGAAGCCGCTTTATCCCTCCCGGCTTCATTGGCGCCCGCGATCATTATTCCTACTCCCCATACCAGGGGAACGAGGGCGATAAAAATGTACTTGACCGACTTGATGATCTTATCGCTGAAATTCTTCCGTTTCGCAATAAGCACAATAAAAAAAACCGAGCACGCAATGATAGTTATACCAAGCACCCATAACAGAACCTGCCACATGACCTTTCTCCTTAAAAAATAAATGCTGCATTTTTAGACATACCGCGGCTTTAAGCCGCAAATAAAAAATTTATCCGTTCTCTTTCCTGCCGCGCGGATGCGCCTTTTCATGTATCTGCTTCAGGCGCGAGGCATCAATATGAGTATATATTTCAGTGGTTGAAATATTCTCATGCCCCAGCATGCCCTGGACAGCCCTCAGATTGGCCCCATGTTCAACAAGATGTGTTGCAAAACAATGTCTGAACGTGTGAGGGGAGACATGCGCTTCAATCCCGGACCGCGCAGCATACTTCTTTACCAGCGACCATATCATATCCCGGTCCATACGCCGCCCCGACCGCGTCACGAACAGGTAATCCTCTTTCGGTTCCGGTTTTCCCTCCTTACAGTAGACCACAATGGTTTCAATAGCCTTTCTGCCCACGGGAACGACACGCTCCTTCGCTCCCTTTCCCAGGACACGGACCGAACCTTCCCGGTAATGGACCGCATTCCTCTTCAGGGCGCACAGTTCGCTTACTCTGAGGCCCGACCCGTACAGGAGTTCAAGTATAGCCCTGTCCCTTCTGTAGTAGGTGTCCTGTTCAGGATCAGGAGCGAAAAGGATTTTCCTGACCTGCGCTTCAGTCAGAACCGAAGGGAGCTTTTTATCGATCTTCGGGCCTTCCAGCATAGCGGACACATCTTCTTTAACAATATCATGGATAAAAAGAAACGCAAAAAATATCCTTACGGAAACCAGCATCCGCGCTATTGAAGAATCCTTTTTGCCCTTCTCGCGCTCCTCCAGAAGAAACGTTATGATATTGTTTTCAGAAACATCGCCGAAATCCCCGTATCCCTCCCGGTCACAGAAACGGAGAAACTGCTCTACGTCCCTTCGGTATGCCATGACCGTATTTCGTGAAAGGCCGCACTCAACCGTCAGATATCCTATAAAATGCTCAAGATCGTATTTCATAAATGACTAATAACCGAAACCCATAAAAATACTTTAGACAGGATCACAGGATCTACGGGATATAAAAAAACAAGATATAATAAACAAAAAGAACAAGAGAAATAGACAGGATCACAGGATCTACAGGATATAAGAAAACAAGATATAATAAACAAAAAGAACAAGCAAAGATTAGACGGGATAACAGGATTAACAGGATTAGAGAAAAAAGGGAAGAGAGGTAAAGTAATCAGGATGACCGTATACATCTTTGGTTCCTCATACTTTTAAAAATACTTTCAATATTTCTTCAAAATAAATATCCTGTCAATCCTGCCTACGGCCCCGCAGAGTACGCAGTACTGCTCGGGGTGATCCTGTCTAATTCTTTATCTGGTCTTTTTTTAATTTTGTTTTTCTGTCATTCGAATTTGTTTGGCCTAAGGGCATACGGTTTTTCCCTCCTGCGCAATAACGACTGTGCCGCTGGCCGGATCGTATACATATTCATATCCGGGCGGAAGAGGCTGGATACTATAGGAAGAATCGGTGCGAAGCTCATCAAGGGATTCAGGGAACCGCGATTCGATAGCCTTAAACGACTGGATACTCTGCTGTACTCCGATGAGCTTCACTCTAAGGGTCGCCTGATTGGCTCTTTCTGCGACCGGAATGGTTTTTGTTTTCCCTTCCGGACCGGCGCCGGTATCCTCACCGGGTACAAAATACAGGGTGGTAAGGATAAGTATAATGGCTACGGTTATAAGAAGACCCAGCAGACCTGCATATCCGGATTCCCTCTGATTTTTATCCATGCCCAGGCTCCTTATCAGGACTTCTGCTTCTCTTTTGACTTCCTGAGCACTGTTGCTGTTCCGACTGCAAGCACTACTAATATAAGCGCAATCATACCGATCACTGCCGTCAGCATATATCCGCTCCACATAGAATCTCCTTTTGCAGCCGGCCGAGGCCCGCCTTCCTGTTCCTTCGAAGGATGCTTTGCGTCTTCAGTTCCAGGATCCATAAACATGGTGACCGGAGGAAGGGCGTTCTCTACGGAAACCTCCCTGTTTACAGCCCCTTCCCAGTCCGCTGCTATAAGAAGGTCCACGCCGGGATTCAGCCCTTTTATCTGGCACGAACAGGGCCCCACAAGGAATCCGCACATCCCGACGATATTATCTTCATTGATGCCCTTCCCCATCAGGGATTCAAGCATCCTCCCCTTGCCGAACATGGGAAATGCGATAGGCTCCCCTGCCTTTTTCTCCAGGTCCTTTTCAGTTTTAAGGAGCATGCTGCGCAGCACTTCCTCCTTCGGGTCCGTGCGTGACATTCTCAATGCTGAAAATTTCATTTTCAGAGGAAGGCTTTCGTCAGGTGCGGACATCCCCGGAAGCGGTTCCGCAGCCGTATCAGGAAATTCCCATTCCTTTTCAAGTATAGCCGTGTATTTTTTTATCGTGCTGAAAGCCTTGTCATCCATTTTTTTGTCCCCGCTTTCAAGAAGGACCCATACGACCAGATCGCCTTTAAGAATGCGCTGCGCGACCTCACGCCGCACCGGAGAAAAGAGTGTCATCTCCACCGACTGTTCAGTTAACGGGCCGGACCATATCATGAGCGGGAACTGGGCATACCGTGGATACTCGTACCGCGGGTAATATACAGCTATGCGGGGAAGGTCCGCTTCAGAGAACCCCGAAGCCTGCCACAGCTCTTTCACTGCCTTGTCCATCTCTTTACCCACGTCAACAGCCTCGACCCATGTATTCGCCACGGGGGCCCCCTTTTCCGGGCTCTGGCCGTCAAGACGTCCCATCAGTGCCTTTTCTCCGTCTGAAAGCGGCCCTTTATGGAAAACAACAGCTTCATAGTAATCCGCCGGCCAGTACAGAAGCGCGTATCTGGTTACGGGAATACCGCATGCGGCTGCTTCATGCACCGCCGAACAGAAAAGACACACGCCGTATACCAGACTGATATACAGGATGAACCGTTTTCTAAAACGAAAGAACAGATTATGAGGTTTTTTCATAGTATCCGCCGTACGGCGTAAGCCGCTTTAAAAGGATCGAAAAAAGCATCCATTATTGTAGTATATTTCTTCAGTAAGTCAAGACATAAATCTGATGTACCCCTATTTATTCAGAATTTTGCTTGATTAATCCTGAACCGCGCTACAATAAGTGCTTAGGAAAGACACAAAGACACGAAGTTAGTTAAGAGTCACAGGTTAGCCAGCGGAGCTGGCGGTTCAAGGTTCAAGGTTCAAGGTTAAAAAAACAAAAGACAAGAAAAGAAGACTGACAGGATCACCCCGAGCAGTACTGCGTACTCTGCGGGGCCGTAGGCAGGATTGACAGGATTAAAAGAAGAAGTAATTTTTGATTCGGTTTTAAATGATAATTTAAAAATGCTAATTTTACAATTTACAATGAATCTGGATTTCCGCCCATGCAGTATGATTTTACCCCGGATCTGATCACTACCGGAATCGGCAGCGTTCCTTTCACGGATCCTGATGAAGCCGTCTCATATATATGTAACGCGGAAACAGGGATCCCTTTCTGGCCCCAGCTTCCGAAACGCTCCTTCATTGAGAAGATGATCCCCCAGTACAGTGAGGAAATGCCCTGCGTCATCACAGACCCGGAAAAAGGCAGCATTGTTATTGATGCGTCAAACAGGCCCGATGAACTCGCGCAGTTCTACGAAAAATACCTTGAGGATGACCCCTCCCTCTTCCCGCTTTCCCCCGAGGCAGCTCAGGGGTTCTATTCGTTCGAAAAACATGGTAAGGGGAAGACATGGCCGTGGGTGAAAGGCCATGTTACAGGCCCTGTGACGTTTACAACCGGCATTTTCAATGAACAGAAGCAGCCCCTTTTCGCGGATCCCGAGCTCCGGGACGCTGCTGTGAAGCTTATCGGACGAAACGCCCAGTGGCAGATAAGCCGTCTCAAACGGTTCGCTTCAGAAGGGGTGATCATATTCGTTGACGAACCGGTGCTTGCCGCGTACGGCACGAGCTCGTATATGTATCTCTCGGAGCAGATCGTAACCGATATGCTCAATGAAATATTCATCTGTATTTCAGAAATGGACGCGATTGCCGGAATTCACGTGTGCGGCAACAGCGACTGGTCCATGGTCGCGGGCACTGATGTGTCGATCCTGAGTTTTGACGCGTATCAATACGGGTCGACCATCTCCCTCTATCCCGAACAGATCAACGCTCTTCTCGAACGGGGAGGATGCATAGCCTGGGGAATAGTCCCCACCACACAGGATATACGCGGTGCAGAAACCGGACCGCTCGTGCAGCGTCTCTCTGCCTGCATACAATCACTGCATGACAAAGGTATCCCCGCCGATCTGATCCGGCACAGGTCCCTGCTCACCCCTTCATGCGGCACAGGAAGCCTGACTGAAGAAGAGGCCCACAAGGCATTCAGCCTTCTCAGGGACATTTATCTGGAAGTGAAGTCGACAGTGTGATATGAATTATGTGGTAAGGGGTATACCAGCAAAACTGGGAGGAAACAGCACGAAGGGGTTTACTTCTTAAATCAAAAACCTGTCCTCCGACTCGTTCGGGGGATCGTTAATCGGTGTTCGACATTGGATAAAGGTTCAAGGTTCAAAGTTCATGGTTCAAAGTTGTTAGGACTTCTGCCCTCTGACTTCTGACCTCTTTCTACTGTCTCCTGTGATCCTGTCCATTTGTATTAGTTTTATTCTTTTAACTCTTAACTGTAACTTGTAACTCTTAACTAACTTCGTGTCTTTGTGTCTTCGTGGTTCCTTTTCTTGCTCTTTTAACTTGTAACTTTTAACTTGTAACTTGTAACTACTTACTAAATACTGCTTACTAATTACTTCTTCCTGTTCCCGATCCATGCAAACACCGCTTCCAGGATCTCTTTATTCTTCTTGAAAAAAACGAGGTGCCCTGAATCGGGATACTCACGAAAGACCGTGCCGGGCCGTATTTCAGCCAGAGCCGTATACGCATTCTGCGACAGCTGTGCCGGAATAACCCTGTCGGCTGCGCCGTGCACAATGAACACAGGCGGCCCTTTCCCCGGCTTCACGCCCTTCTTCCCTGAAAACGGGCCCGATATGGAAACAACAGCACTGAACCTGCCCGGTTCGGCTTCTGAAATCGCCCATGCACCTGCTGCCCCGTTGGAAGCGCCGGCAAGTATGACCGCTGTCCTGTCGATCTCGTATTTCCCGGACACGTCCTGTATCACGCGGTTAAGAAATTCACGCGCACCAGGCTCCCACCATGCGCCCTTAGTGCCGTATGTGGGACATACCAGTATATAACCGTACGTGCCCGCCATGTCTGCGAGACCCTGGAGAACACATTTGATATTTCCTCCTGCCCCGTGAAGCATGATAAAAAGCGGCCATCCCTGTTCATTGACCTTCGGATCCCTGTATGCTTCCGGCACGAACAGGAAATAATGGCACGGCCCGTTCGCCTTTCCGGATATCGCGGGCGACAGCGCACTGGGAAGGTTCCTGAACCCTGTTTCCTTCTCCATCCGCAGATACGTATCCGACACAAGGCTGACATAATCGGTTTTGGACGCGGGATCCACAGGCTCCAGCATGGAAAGCATGCCGGCCATCTTGGCCACATACCTCTTCTCATCGAAATTCTCAGGAAGCCCGGCTTTTGGATCGGTAACCGCCGAATCCATTACCACGCTCATGATACCGACCTTCGCACGGGCGATCCTCTCTGCGCGCAGGGCTTTTTTGGAAGGAGCGCACGAACAGGCTGCAAGGACTGCAACGAAACAGCACACTGCTGCTGCAGAAGACATCCTTAAGTTTATTTTCCAGCATTTCATCATTCCATAACCCTCCTGCCTTCTGCCAGCTTTTTATACTTCTCAAATCGCAAATCGGCGTTCGATATTCGATACGTGGCAGTAAGGTAGCCTGCGCTTTTCTTCTTTTACTAATTACTAATTACTACTTACTAATTACTAATTTACTAATTACTAATTACTAATTTACTAATTTACTAATTACTTCTTCCTGTCCTCTCACTCAATGATCCTCTTTCCGAACAAAGATGCGATAAACTCCACTGCAAGATGAGATGTCGTATTCCGCATATCACAACCGGGATTGACCTCCACCATATCCATAGAGGTCACCAGCTCCGAATCACTGAGAAGCTCCATTGCGAGATGGGTCTCGCGGTAGCTCAAACCCCCGTGCACGGGAAGAGACACGCCCGGAGCTTCCCTGTCGTCCACCACATCCATATCAAAGCTCACATGAACCCCGTCGGAACAGTGCGAAAGCTTCTCTATCGCCTCATGCATCACCTCCCCCATGCCCCTGAGGTCGATATCCTCCATTGTAAAAATATTGATCCGTGACTCCTTCAGCTTCTTCCTCTCTTCAGGATCGGTATTCCTCAATCCGATCATGGCCACATTCCCCTGCTCCACCTTGGGACAGATGTCCAGGCATGCCGCAAGCGCCTCATCCCCTATGCCAACGCACGCTGATACCACCATACCGTGAATATTCTCGGTTATTGATGTCAGCTCCGTATTAAAATCCCCGTGTGCGTCAAAACATATCAACCCGACATCCGTTTTGGCCTTCCGCAGACCCGCTGCCACGCCGATCGTAATGCTGTGGTCCCCTCCCAGAATAAGGGGAACCGCATCATCCGCTACTATATCCTCCACTTTGCCGGCAACGGCCCCGCATACAGAGACCACCTCATTACAATGCTTCATCTTTCCGTGGTATTCCTCCGGCGCATCACGTCCGGCTTCGACATTTCCCCAATCATCCACACTGTACCCCAAACCCTCAAGCGTCTCAACAAGACCCTCGTTGCGGATATAATCCGGAGCCGTTTCCGGTCCCTTTATATCAGAACCGAAGCTGAAAGGAACACCGAGAATCACCACTCTCTTCTTCATAGGGGACATCGTTAACTAATCCACAAAAGATTTTCCAAAAGACGCTTAAATCACTGCCTGTACTGCAGGTATAATTATACTCCCATCATATCCGTTTCAAGGAATATTTTGAATAATATTGCCCGTATATCTATGGTTTACAAGGTACCATAAAAAAACATCTTGACATATTGTATACAGATTATACAATGCTAGTATGTTCATATCATTGGAAAAATCAATGAACGTACAACATGAAAGGGAAATGTAATGCCATATCAAAACATCCCGTTATATATAGTACTTTATACTATCTTTGCGTTGTTTATTTCTACCAGTACCGGTTTGTGTCAATCAGGGGTTAACAAAGATTTAACCGTAATAAAAACACGTTTCAAGGAACTTACTGTTCCTTCAAAGCTTGACCTTAAAAATCCGGCAGTTAAGCACATGATTAAAAATATTGACACCAAGGCTCAAAACGTCATGAAATCTCAAATACTTGACAGCACCTCCCCTATGTTCGGTTCATGGGGCACGTTAAAAAGACGACACGGAGATGCAATTACCAGATTCACCGGACGGATCTACAGCATGGCGCGCGCATATGCGTTCCGCCATTCAACATACTACAAGAACAAAAAACTCCTCACACATATCACAGCAGCGTTTGAATACCTCTACCCTTTTATCGAACCTGGCGGCAAGCATGGAGGAAACTGGTGGGGTTGGGACATCGGGGGTCCTATGAGGCTGGGAAACACACTCATACTGATGGGCCGCAATCTGCCCGGGGATACGTATAATAAAACCGTAAAAGCTCTTTGCGGCCTTGTAAAGGCCAAATATTCATCATCATACCGTGGGGGAGGCGCAAACGCTTTGGATGTCGCTGTCAACCAGCTCCGTGTGGCATGCATCACCGGAAACGGAACATATGCAGAAAACGGTGCAAAAATAGTAGCCGCGATCTCATCAACTACCAAGCCTTTGGGTATCCAGAAAGATTACTCATACCACTTTCATGGTCACGGCCTGAATATGGGGTATGGCCGTGTGCAGCTTAAGCTTGTCTCCCGATATATCTACCTTACTGCAGGCACTGAATTCGCTCTTCCGGAAACATCCTTTACAACCCATGAAAACTGGTTTAAACAGTTCATTGTATGGAACAGCTATAAAGGAAAGATCAGCCCGTTTACGCCCGGCCGGGACATCTCACGCAACGGATCAGTTGAACGTCCTGTTGCACTTGAAGCTGCCATACTTCTGTATCTCTCGCAAGGATGTTCGTGTAAGGACGTTGCCCTTTCCTTTATACGTGAATGGTACGAGGCCAATCCTGAAAAAAGCTTCTATAATCCTACCATAGCAGCGCTTGCCCTCCGGTTTGAAAAAGATATACCCAAAGCAGAACCCATGCCCACAGCCGCAAAGTTCTATCCTGTGTCTGATTATCTGGCCTGCCGTATGCCCGGCTTTTATACGGCTGTCAGGATGAGCTCATCACGAACAAAAGCGTGGTTTGCTATAAGGGGCGAAAACACCCGGGGCGCACGGTCAGCTGACGGCACATTGGTTATCATGACAGACGGAAGCGAGTTTGAAAATGGGGTGATCCCTACCATGAACTGGAATGCTTTGTCAGGAGTAACTGTTAGAACTAACCTTAAACACCATCCTGAAAAACCTGCCCATTCGAAAATCGTAGGCGGCCTTTCCCATGAAACCCATTTTGGAATGGCTGGTATGGATTTCCTTTTAAAAAGCGGCAAGCGTACATTAGAAGCACGCAAATCATATACTGTAACACCTGAAGGGATCATACTTTTAGGGACCCGTATCCAGGCTTCAGGTGCTGAACCCGCAGATAAAAACGAATCGTTTTATACCTCTCTTCATCACTGTGTATTGAGAGACAAAGATACCCATTGTGTAATTGACGGGAAAGCAACCCCTCTAAAACAAGGCAAACTGCCAATAACGGTGAAACGCTGGCTTCATGTGCGGAATTGCGGATACGTGTTCCCTGAGCAGACCAAAATTACCATGCAGGTTTCAAAAGTGACACGCAGCTATAAATATATTAATAAACGTCAATCAAAATCCGCACAGTTTACCCGGCGATTCTATACGCTATTGGTTGACCATGCCTCTTCTGCAGGAAACGGGAGTTATGCAGTCACGATCCTTCCTGACGCAGATCCTAAAAAAACGGCCGGTATTGCCAGCTCGCCATCATTTCAGCCGGTCACATGGTCTGATACGTGTCATGCTGTTATAGATAAAAATTCTGACACACAGTTTATGTACTTTTTTACACAAGGCAAAGCCCAAGGAATCCAAACCGAACAGCCCCTGTTCCTGGCATTATCCAGAAAGCAGGGAAAATGCACCCTTACTGTTCAGGACCCTTCACACAAAGGAGGGAATGTTGCATTCTCTGTCCCGTTTACATGTAAGCCTTCTTCCGGGGAAATGGTACGGGTTCTCCCTGAAAGGGAAGCCTCAAGAATAACTGTCAGATTAAAGCGCGGATGGCCGTTTACAACTGTCCTCACTCTGCAAAAGTAATTTTCCTGACAAAAAACGGAAAAAATATTATTATTTCAGGAACACGTAAGCCCCTTGCGACATTATATATATGAAAGGATGAGTTATATTGGCTGAAAACGCAGAAACGGTAACATTCGAGGAATTTACAGAGCTTGTAATAAAACATCAGGCTTCTATCCGCGTATTTATCCGAATGCTCGGTGTGGAAGCTGACTTTGTGGATGATGTTGCCCAGGAAGCCTTTCTAACAGCATATAAACGCATAGACCGATTTAGGAAGGACACGAATTTCCAGAAGTGGGTACGGGTTATTGTCCGGAATATTATTGCAAACGAGCGCCGCAAGACAGTAAGGCGGTCCCGGATCCTGTTCGACAGTCTTGCTAAAGAGGCTGAATTTTCCTATAATGACAAGAAGGATACTATTAATATTGACGAGATCTTCACTGCTCTGCAGGAATGCCTCAAGGGCCTTACTGATAAGCAGTATGACATTATTCAAAAACGGTATTTCAAAAACGAGGATTCAACTCAGCTTTCAAAATACCTGAATCTCAGCCCTTCATCCGTACGGAAAGCACTTATGAAAATACGAAATGCTCTTCAGGATTGCATCGAAAAAAAGGTCGGAGAGATACAATTATGATGCCTGACCGCTATTTCGAACTGCTTTCCCGTATACTTGACGATGCAGTGTCTGAGGATGAGCTTGAAGAATTCAGGTCTGCACTTTCAAAGTCAGAAGAGCCATTACATCATTTTAAAAAGCAGATATTGCTTTCAGAGCTCCTTTCACAGGAATTCAACCCTGCGCGTTCTTCACATGCGTTTTTTGCCTCCATGGGTATGAGGGCCCAATATGAAAAAGACGGGGCCCGGTTTGTCCGGTCGTTCAGGAAAAAAGCTGATGTGGAATATGCATCACACAGACTAACACGAGGACAACTATGGTTACACATGCCCGGATCAGTGTTCAAGCATGCCTTGTATGCGTGCATCACGGCATTAACCGCGGCTGTCAAAAAGACCAGGACCGGCATCATGGATATCCGGGCCGCTGTCCGGCGGATATCATGGCTGCTGGCATCACTGGCGATTCACACAGCCTGCATTGCTGTCATTGCACTGTTAGTTGTACACACCGCACAACAGCATGAAGAGGAAATCGCGATAATAGATATTGAGGCAGGACGTATACGCGGGAAAGGAACCGGGCGCGTCTCCGCAATGGGGATAAAACAAAAGGAAATAAAGATATCAGATTATGCTTCTAATATAGAAGAGCCGGACGTACTGAAGGAAGAAATATATGAATTCCATACTCCTGAGGATATAGAAATGATGCACATGTCTCAGCATCGCATGGGACATGTGGCAGAAGTGCATATTAGCGAAGAAGCGTGGTTTGACACATTCAGTATAAGCAGTAATATTCTAGCGGTGTTCCCCAGCCGCACAGGCCCTGCCAAAAGGGGCGCAATCGCGCGTTACGGCGGTTCACAAGAAACAGAATCCGCAGTGCTTGCAGCACTCAGGTGGTTCAAGCGTCATCAGGCCCCTGACGGATCGTGGAGTTTCTGCAGGTACCATCAACAGTGCAAGCTGAATCCTCCCTGCGAACATAATAACATACGCTCGATTCATAATAGGCACAATGCTGCAACAGGGCTTGCATTACTATGTTTTCTCGGGGCAGGCCATACACATAAAGCGGGAAAATTCCGCCAGCAGGTTGCAGATTGTCTTGCCTATTTAGAAAATGCACAAGATATGAACGGCTCTTTTGCACAACGCAATTATGTGCATGGGATAGCAACAATGGCGCTTGCAGAAGCGTACGGAATGACAAAATCACATGAATTACGGGATCAGGCACAAAAGGCAGTGGATGTTATCCTGTCAAGGCAGAATGAGTATTTCGGATGGGATTATGGGAAATCCTCTTTCCGCAATGACCTGTCTATAACAGGCTGGCAGATAATGGCATTAAAGTCTGCACAGTCGTCAGGTCTTGATATCGGCAATGCATTTGAAGGAGCAAGGAAATTTGTTGACAAAATGACCCCGGAGGTTATTGGCGGTTCCGATCCGCAGCTTGCCGGTAAAGTAGCGTATACCTATAATTCCGATTCAGGCGCGTTAGGGCACAGGGGGATGAGGGGCTTGACGACCTTACCGGCAATAGGTCTATTATGCAGGATATTTGCGGGAGAAGACACGAACAGCAGAATGCTTCGCGCGCACGGGAACAGACTGCTTGAACATCTTCCTGCAACATATAAAAACGGAAATATGTATTTTTGGTACTATGCAACATTAGGGATGTTCCAGATGAAAGGGCATTACTGGGACACATGGAACAAAGCGCTGAAAAAGGTATTATGTGAAAACCAGCGGGTCGGCGGCTGTGCAGACGGCTCATGGGACCCGACCAGCAACAATATAGACTTCGGTTCCCTGATTGCAGGCCGGGTTTTTTCCACAGCAGCAGGATGTTTATCCCTGGAAGTATACTACAGATATCTGCCTTTTACACGTCATAAATAATTATTTTATATGTAAGGAGAAATACTATGCCGCATACAAGTAAAGCTATCGCTTATGAGGAGGATCTCTTCAGAGAAGAATCCTATGATGATGTTGACGAGACATCCCAGGAGCATTTTTCCGACAGGCAGGATCTTATACGCCGCACGCCGTGGTGGTTAATCTCCATTGTTTTTCACAGTGCATTTCTTGTCATGGCTGCGATGTGGACAATTTCCCAGGGGATGGCACAAGAGGAATTCAGCATTTTCGAGATGAACCTGAAGAAATTCAAGCGTCCTGAATACGACCCCACTATCAAAAGGGATATAAAACGGACACACAAACAGGTAAAGGATGAAGTGCATGTTGAGAACCCCATCGTAACAAAGGAAGACCTTCAGATAGATGAGCTCGAAACGCCTGACGACATGGAGCGCGAGCACAAGGCTAAGGGCCGCCAGGAGGCGATATCAACGATAGAGCTTGAGGGAGAGGGCTGGGTCGGTGTGTTCGGAGTCGGGGGCGGCGGTTCAGGGGCATACGGCTGGCGGAACGGCGGGGGCAAACGGCGTGCCATAGGCCAGTTCGGGGGCGGTGCTGCAACAGAATCCGCAGTGCTTGCAGCACTCAGGTGGTTCAAGCGTCATCAGGCCCCTGACGGATCGTGGAGTTATGCCAAGTATCATCAACAGTGCAAGCTGAATCCTCCCTGCGAGCATAAAAACATACGCTCGATTCATAAAAGGGAAAATTCTGCAACAGGGCTTGGATTATTGTGTTTTCTCGGGGCAGGCCATACACATAAAGCGGGAAAATTCCGCCAGCAGGTTGCAGACGGTCTTGCCTTTTTAAAAGGTGCGCAAGACAATGACGGTTCTTTCTCTTCATGCAATTATGTGCATGGGATAACAACAATGGCTTTGGCAGAAGCGTACGGGATGACAAAATCAAGTGAATTAAAAGAATTGGCGCAAAAAGCGGTTGATATTATCCTTTCACGCCAGAACGAGTACTTAGGATGGGATTACAGGAAACCTACTCCCCGCAATGACCTGTCTATAACAGGCTGGCAGATAATGGCATTAAAGTCTGCAAAGTCGTCAGGTCTTGATATCGGCAATGCATTTGAGGGAGGAAAGAAGTTTGTTGACAAAGTGACCCCGGAGCTTATTGGCGATGATTATGAACCGCAGCTTGCCGGTAAAGTGGCATATACCTATAATTCCGATACAGGCGCGTTAGGGCACAGGGGGATGAGGGGTTTGACGAACCTGCCGGCAATAGGTTTATTATGCAGAATATTCATTGGAGAAGACACGAACAGCAGAATGCTTCGCGCGCATGGCAACAGACTGCTTGAACATCTTCCTACAACATATAAAAACGGAAATATGTACTTCTGGTACTATGCCACATTAGGTATGTTCCAGATGAAAGGGAAGTTCTGGGACCAATGGAACAAAGCGCTTAAAAAGGTATTATGTGAAAACCAGCGGGTCGGCGGCTGTGCAGACGGCTCATGGGACCCGACCACAAATTCAATAGACTTCGGTTCCACGGTGGCAGGCCGGGTTTTTTCCACAGCAGTAGGATGTTTATCCCTGGAAGTATACTACAGATATCTCCCGGTCGCAATGCTGAAGTAACCCCTGAGGGGGACATTGTTAACTAGTTAACTTAATCTAGTGTCCCGATCTGTGTGTTCCTATACAACGGTATCTGTAATAAACTTCAAGGCACAGGGCCCCCATGGCTGTTGAGTAGGCGCGCCCTCCCACATTGTCATACCGCGTCACAGGATCCCACGATCCGTCCACATCGTTGACGCTCCCGTCCATCGGCCCCCCTTGCCGCTGATTCGGCAAAAGAGCGTCCTGAAGCCCCTTGTTCCATATCTTCCAGTGCCCTCCGCCGTACTGAAATATGCCCAGGGTCGCATAATACCAGTGATAAAAATTCTGGGGTATTGATCCTGCACTGTTTCCGGGCTCCCATACCGGAGGATGCTTGATTATCATCTCAGCCTGACGGTCCGTCTTGTCCCCCGCTCCCAAAAACTGATATGCAAGCATGCCGACCGCTGTCATGGTCAGTCCCCTGTTGGCTATTATCTCGGCCTTCTTTGAATATCCGACCAATCCCGGATACCCGTTATCATCCATATCGGAAATGCTGTCCAGCCGTTTAATCGCATTGTCAAATGTATCCTGCGGCACGTTAATCCGCGCCATCTTTGCGCTCTTCAGCGCCATGACCATCCATCCGAGCACTGATGTGGAATCCCACGGTGTATGGGCCCATCCTCCGCTCGGCTTCTGCTTGTTGATTATATAATACACACCCTTTTCCGCCGCATCCCGCACCAGGGGATTCCGCGTCATGCCGTATTCCTCAACAAGAGCAAGCGTACAGATGGCCGAATCATATTCCTGGTACTCCTGTGTCTTCCCCGTACTGTAGTTCCCCTCCGGCCTCTGTTTGGAGATAATCCAGTCAACCGCCCGTTTGACATTATTCCTGAATTTCCCCGCACGGCTCGTGTGGCCCGCACCGAGAAATGCAAGAAGTGCCAGGCCGGTAACGGATTCGTCAAAACAGGCGTCGCCCCATCCAACGCCCTTACTCCCCACCGCACCCCATTTCCTGCTGTCCCAGTGGCCGTCTGCCTCCTGGTGACGGGCAAGCCACATAAGCGCCGCAAGCACGGCAGACTCCGTTGCCTGGTTCCCGCCGAACCGTCCTATTGCGCGTCGTTTCCCTCCGCCGTCACGCCAGCCGTATGCTCCTGAACCGCCGCCCCCGACTCCGAACACGCCGACCCAGCCGTCACCTTCCAGTTCAATAGTGGAAACCGCTTCCTGCCTCCCTTTGGCCTTGTGCTCCCGCTCCATATCGTCAGGAGTTTCCAGCTCGTCTATCTTGAGATCCTCCTTGGTTATTACAGGATTCTCTACAATTACCTCCCTGTTGACTTCCTTGAGATTCCGGACCACCTCTCTTTTAAGCGTCGGATCATATTCAGGAGTTTTTAACTTCTTAAGGTTCATTTCAAAGATAGAAAACTCGTCCCGTGTCACGTTCCCGGAAATAGTCCACATCGCAGCCATGACAAGAAATGCAGTATGAAAAATAACAGATATGATCCACCAGGGTGTTCGTCTGATCAGATCCTGCTGATCGGTAAAATGGTCTTCTGAAGCTTCAGCTTCATGTTCATAATACGCTTCTTCAATAACGCCCTCATTAACCGCCATTACTCTGCTTGATGTATGCATACTGTTTCTCCTTTAAAACTATTTTCTATCTTTAATATAATCATATCTGTAATAAACTTCAAGGCACAGAGCCCCCATGGCTGTTGAGTAGGCACGCCCTCCCACATTGTCATACCGCGTCACAGGATCCCACGATCCGTCCACATCGTTGACGCTCCCGTCCATCGGCCCCCCTTGCCGCTGATTCGGCAAAAGAGCGTCCTGAAGCCCCTTGTTCCATATCTTCCAGTGCCCTCCGCCGTACTGAAATATGCCCAGGGTCGCATAATACCAGTGATAAAAATTCTGGGGTATTGATCCTGCACTGTTTCCGGGCTCCCATACCGGAGGATGCTTGATTATCATCTCAGCCTGACGGTCCGTCTTGTCCCCCGCTCCCAAAAACTGATATGCAAGCATGCCGACCGCTGTCATGGTCAGTCCCCTGTTGGCTATTATCTCGGCCTTCTTTGAATATCCGACCAATCCCGGATACCCGTTATCATCCATATCGGAAATGCTGTCCAGCCGTTTAATCGCATTGTCAAATGTATCCTGCGGCACGTTAATCCGCGCCATCTTTGCGCTCTTCAGCGCCATGACCATCCATCCGAGCACTGATGTGGAATCCCACGGTGTATGGGCCCATCCTCCGCTCGGTTTCTGCTTGTTGATTATATAATTCACACCCTTTTCCGCCGCATCCCGCACCAGGGGATTCCGTGTCATGCCGTACTCCTCAACAAGAGCAAGCGTACAGATGGCAGAATCATATTCCTGGTACTCCTGATTTTTCCCCGTACTGTAGTTCCCCTCCGGCCTCTGTTTGGAGATAATCCAGTCAACCGCCCGTTTAACATTATCCCTGAATTTCCCCGCACGGCTCGTATGGCCCGCACCGAGAAATGCAAGAACGGCCAGGCCGGTAACAGATTCGTCAAAACAGGCGTCGCCCCATCCAACGCCCTTACTCCCCACCGCACCCCATTTCCTGCTGTCCCAGTGGCCGTCTGCCTCCTGGTGACGGGCAAGCCACATAAGCGCTGCAAGCACGGCAGACTCCGTTGCCTGGTTTCCGCCGTTTCTAAGGATCGCGTGTCTCCGCCCGGGAAGCCTCCGGCTTTTGAATTGCAGAGGAATTCCTTTATACTCCACTGCTTCATCAAACCACACATCCTCCTGAACATCCACTATTGACAGGCTTTCTCTGATGATCCGGGACCTGTGCATCCTTGCTGTTTCTTCCGGTGGGTCCAACTCAAAAACCTCCCTGTCAATTATATCCGGTTCCTGCAATGAAAACGTATGCTCCGGAATTATCACCTCTCTCCTACCTGCTCCCATTATCCTAATATCCCTTTCCCCGATTCCCCTTACAGCCCCGACAGCCATTCGCACCTGGACCTTTTCAGCAGGTTTTTCAGGAACCGAAAAGATCAACACCGCAGCGATTATGATACAGACAGCATGAACCGCGGCGGAAAACAGCCAGCAGGGCAGTGACCGAAGGCTGTACCTGCCCCTTAGGCCGATCTGTAAAACTTCTCTAACTGCATCAATGAAAAAAGCAGCAATACTCCCCGGAACCCTGAGCATAGCATTGAGAAAACCGATACATACAGCAGCCGGAGCCCACTTCCTCACGGCATGTGCTCCCATCCCCTTCTCCGATCTGCTGACTATCTCCTCCTCAATCTCCTCAATTGTCAGTTGTGCACGGCCTTCGTCAATATCCTGTATTCCCTGAAGTACGCCTTTGCTGAAATTGCTCCGCTCCTGGCATAACGCACGGGAGATGAGATCATCCATAAGCAGCTGGTCTGCCAGGCCTTTTCCTGTATCGGCATCCTTTTCAACCGCACGGGAAAGCTCTGTTATTTCTTTGGGGGACAGATGCTTATCTCTGTCGAGAAATCGGATAATGATACCTTCCGCTGTCATCAGGAAATATTCCTTTCAACGCACGCCTTAAGGGAAGTTTTTATCCTGTAGAGCGTCATTCCGACCGTCTTGGCCGTTGCGCGGAACAACTCCCCAATCTCCTTATACGTCTTTCCGTCCCTGTAAAAAAGCTTTACAATATTAAGGTTTTTCTGAGAAAGCGTTTCCAGGCATTTTTTCAATGCATTGACCGCTCGTTCTTTGCAGGAGATCCTCTCAAACGGGACCTCTGCCGATGAAAGCATATCCATTAATGATTCCATATGCTTCATAGAAGTCTTCCTGGACCGGAAATAGCGGAGACACAGGTTTTTGGCAATTCCCTTGAGCCAGCCTGCCAATTGCTCATCGTCCGGCTTTTTCTCAAAATTCCGGTAATAAACTATGAAAACCTCCTGTGCGATATCATCCACATCGTCAATCCTGACACCGTTTCGGGCAATAAATGACCGGATCTGATTCTGGTATTGCCCCAGGTCCTTTTCAAATTTCGCTCTTTTGTCAGGTTCTAGTATCATTTGGCATCTCCACTATATTAATTCCAGTAACATGCACAATGACAACATTTTTTTATAAAAAAAACATTGTTAATGTATTGTTTTGCCCTTTTATCCTGCAAATTGTAAACTTAGCATTGAAAATTTATCATTTACCGTTGTCATTTCTTTTAACTTTTGACTTTTGACTCTTAACTTTTTAAATCGCAAATCCCGCCGGGGCGTAGGCCCTCTGGGCCGGAGGCGGCAATCGCAAATCGCAAATCCCTTCTTCCTCTTCTTGGAACTTGCGTTATTGCGGTATTGTGATTTGCCGGCTCCGCCGGCTCTGCCGGCCACCTTCCACGTTCCGCAATCCGACTTCCGCGTTCGAATGATCCTGTCTAATCTTATCTCTTCTATTCCCATTCTCCGAATTTTTTTCTTAGACTGCTGACTTGGTTACTAATTTCCTCCTGATGTGTTTTATAGTATATAGCGCCGAAAACAAGAAGAGCACCAATTAGAAGGACTATACTCCCTACAGCTGTCATACGTGCACTTCTATCCATGTGGTGGAGCACTTTGTATACAATGGAAGCCAGATCTACTATCAATGCTGTAAAAGCGGCAGCTACATACAGCCGAATTCTGAGAAAACTACCCAACCCCATTGCCAGAAGACAGATAACAATCATAGTCAAGTTGAATACAACAGGATAACGGTCATCGATCAAAGCATAATAGCCCGTGCTTCCGAGCATTGCCAGAAGCGTAACCAGTCTCACACCGTTCCGCACCTGATTGGTAATACGTTCGCGGAAAAGTTGAAGCAGTACCAGGATACCCGCACCGACCGGTATTACATATGCATGAATCACACGCAATTCAAACTTGGACCAAAAGCCAATCAATATAAAAGCTACAAATCCGCCTACAGCAATAATATTGTGTGGTGACTCCCGTTCATCTTTCCCCATATACGCAAACATAAGACTGTTAAGCCCTACTACCAGCATAGCAACATTCGGCCCCATATTATGAATAAGCACCCAGGATACTGCAAAAACCGGAAGCAGACAAAGGGTTCCCATAAGGGGGGTCCGTATTTCTCTAGGTTTAAGGTCAAAGAATTGTTTTGTGCCTGTCAGGCAGAATGAAATTGCCAGACTGGCCCATACATCAAATTCATAAGTCCAAAAATCTGTTGTTAGCATCAGATAACGCCTGACAGCAGCAAACAGGCCAAACACACACACTTGGATTATTATGTATTCCAGTAACGATTTTCTGAAAAGCGCTTCATAATACCAGGCAGTTGCCAGACTTCCGAACAGCAGTATTACCAGGATGAATGCGCGGGGTTCGAACGGCTTACCATAATGTAAAATCTGGATTAATCCTGTTGTAATCAAGACACACCAAAGGACGGTAGTATTAATACTGTGACCGGAAACACCAAGCCATGAAAGGGTTTGGTCGAATAGCCGAGGTCTTAACCTTGGCAATTTATTATATGTATTAAATATTTTTTCCTGGAATAAACGCGCAGATATGCCTGTTAAAAATACTGCACAAGCTGTCAGCAAAACAGGCCAAGCCCGAGTTACTGCATCAATCCATGCAGTTTCAAGTAAAGGAACCTGGCTGAAATACACAAGCCAGGACGGAATCCATAGGAGAAAGGCTGCAGGAAAAAACCCTTGATATGTTTGTGCAGACCGCTTCTGACACGGAACAAAAGCTGCTATCAATGCTCCTGTTGCCACAGCCCACAGCCCAACAGCGGAACAGGGGTGATGATGGAATATAACATGCATCATTACACCTACAGCAAGCAATGCAGAAGCTGTCCCGATTTGCGGTATGGTTTTCCACCTGTAGGTGAGGTCATATACAAGGATAAGTAAAGCCCATATACCTATAAGCACCCAAACAATGCAATCCTTGTGAAGATAGCTTGGAATTAAAAAATCCATATGGAGTGCAAGCATTATTTCACTTGCCCCTGCGATAAAATACCATGGCGATTTTCTGATAATACCATGATGTATGAGAATACTTGCCGCACCTAGTATAAGGGGAGCGACCATGTACGTATTATCCTGATAATCAAGTATCCCCCATAATACAGCTCCCTGCGTACTGATCATCAGCCACATTCCCCATGATCTGCGCAGCTTGTTCCATATTTCAGTATTCAAACCAGCAATATGCATGATACATGTTCTGACCGGCGAGCGCCTGTAGCTTACTGCTGTCCAGAAATGGCTGAGTATAACTGCACACCATGCTCCTCCCACGGGATAATCGAAAGGCCGGAGTTTTGGAAAAGCAGTCAGAGTGAAATAGGTGCTACCTATTATACCCAGTCCACCGTAAAAAGCCAGCCACTCTGTACCACCAAGGCCATGAAGTCTGAGCATTATAAGAGAAATCAGTATGACAAAAGGTGCATTGTAATGGTAATAATTGGTATGAACAGGTACATCCGGGAACATGACCATCTGGAACACACCACGAAATACATACAAGGCCAGAATTATAAATCCGAGTGTTGCTGCCGAAGTGCGGTATCTTTTTGCCCTTTCCAGTCCATACGCCAGTCCGATTTCTGCACGCAGATAGAAATAAATCACAGGCAATCCAAGCGCAAAAAGAGCAGTTACCGGTTTTCTGAACCATGGTATGAGCAGAGCTGCGCACCACAGGGCAAACGTAAGCCCGAAGTGATACAACCCTTCACACAGACCGACACTATCTTCCTCCCCGGGGCCCGGATGACGGGCAGCCCATCTGAAATGAAAAGCAGCCAACGCTGCCATAACACCTGAAATTACAAATCTGAGAGGGACAATTTTATCTATATTCGGATGTACAAAATAATTAGCTGACAGCAGAATAAGCACCATACCAGCAAGTCCAAGCCCTGCACGGCTGAGAAATACTGTAAGTTCTTTTTTCTTCCTGAGTAGCATGCGGAAAAGTGAAGTTATTATCAGGGTGATCCCAAGGCCTAAACACACGAGATGTACTTCGCTTACTCCCTGCGGACGCAACAGATCACCTAATACAATCCTTACACTGTGTATATTTCCTAGAGCCAGCATAATTACCGTCATAGCATACATGCCTATGTGAGTATAAATATATGCTATGATTCCCAGTGCAACTGCTGAGAAATAGGGTGCAAGCAATTGAAGAGGGCTTTCCCTTAAGATCGGGTCTATTGTATGATAAATTACTCCGATCCAGGCCAACGCTACAGCAGGGATAAAAAGCCAGGGTTTTGCAGGGAATTTCAAAAATTTAAGCCGGAAAGGGCTTGAGAGAATTCTTGAATTAATACTATGTATGATCCCCCCGATACATCCTGATACTGACATGATAAGTGCAAGGAGTCCGAATCTCCAGGGGGTCGAAAGAAGCTCGAACCTTGCAGGCAGATCTCCTGTATCCTGCAGGATGCTGAAATGGACAAGCATGAACCCATGGACTATGCCAAGAAAGACAAACGGGCCCGATCCGTTAGAACGGGCTGTATTCAGAATAAGAATAAGAAGAAATATCTGCTGAAACAGGCTGTATGCATCAGTTGCCATCATGCCCGCAATTCCGCCTATTCCCACAGTCAGGGCTATCAGTGATATACCTGTATGAAACGGTACCATAAACTGCTTAATCTTCCTGTACAGATCCTGTCTGAATTCAAGAGCAAAAAGCAAAACATGAATAATCGCGATCATCAATAGAACAGGTGTAAGGCTTCGGGCAACTGTAATTTCCCTGAAAAGAAAATCATTTCCAGGCACAGTCCACGCAAGAAGTGCACACAATCCCACTATAAAAAGCATTGTACCGTATGCAAGACTTTCTGTATTAAGTCCGTGCCATATAAGCTGAACAGCCAGGAATATAATCAGCAGTATATTCTGTTTTACATCACCGCCTGCAGCAAGGTATATGACAGACACTATTGCAAGAATGAAACTCCCGCATTTGAGAACTGTCTTGAGCGGCTCGCTGATAAGGTTCCTGATCCATGCATGGTTGCGTTCTAGAACGTATCTTGATACAAGGAAAACAGTCTGAAACAATGCCCCGGAAATCAGGAAGGGTATGCTCCAGTGAGGGTCATCAGCCAGATGCCCGTACCCGAAGAATATACCGATGAGCACCCATATCCATCCCAGATGAGTCCCGGCACGTGCAAATGGTTTTGTCCGGTAATACACACCAAGAAGGGCCCAGGTTACACCTGAGATACAAAGTGCAGCTGATGTCTTAAGCCCGATACCGTCATCTAACATATTACGAATGAAATTCCACGTCTCTACTTTAACAGTCAGAAATAGAGAGCTGACAAGCAGGGGCCAGGTAAAGAGAGTATGGTCTAACCGTGCCAGGGGAAAAGGCCTGTATCCCATAAACATATCACCTTCCTTAAGATCCTTCAGGAATGATGACTTTCTGAGATAAAAAGAGGCAAGTACTATTATAAATGCACTGCATGAGCTTCCGAGCCCTGTACCGAATCCAAACCGTTCAAATGTTTCCTTGAAATAAACTTTAAGTTCAGGAAAAAGAATGACCGAAATAACAATCGCCATTGCAGCAGGTACAAGTGACCGGGAGAAATAGGTTGCAAGAGCCAGCACAATTGTTATCATTATAGGGCCTGCATAGTCCATAAACGGATAGAACCACATTACATCAGCCGGCCTCCCCTTTTCAATCAGGACTCTGAGGATCATACCGGCTACTGCAAGAGAACCATACATCCAAAGAACAGTTGACCTAGCTCCGCGTATCAGCGGATGTTTTATTATCCAATTGAGCCCAAGCCAGACCAAAGAAAGGACTGCCAGGCCAAACACCATTGTGTTTCCATGAAGAGTCCGGCCTTTAATGTCAACACATCCAATATAGGGAAGAATTAAAGCCAACATGACCGCACACATGTGTACCAACCGCAGATTCTTGTCTTTATAAGCCCGCCAGCCGAGTACACCCGCTATAAACAGAAGACATCCGGCAGTTGCAAAAGGAGGCGACTGGTAATGCCATTGTGTCAGCATGGCGACTGCAGTTGTTATGACAAAGACAGCTATCTGCATACCGTTGCCCGCATCTTCAAGTTCTTCGAATTTCAGTTTTTTTCCGATCCATCCTACTCCCCCCATAATCAGGCCCACACCGACACCAATAGCCGGATACCAAGACCCTGGAAATTGTTCAAGAAAACCTACCGAAGCCCCGCCCATAGCTGCAAGAACAAGACCTATCCAGCAGTGATACACGTGATGTCTATACAGTGTCTGCAGAATCCACACTGTACCGGCCATAACAAAACATACAATTCTAAAATAGGGATTGCCCATGCCCATAAACATGCCGAGTAAAATACAGGCGAATCCTAGAAATGATTCTGCTCCGTGCATGCTGGCTTTTTGCCGCAATTCCAAAGTACGCCGTTCCACAAAAAGGATTAGCCATCCAGCCAAAATCACAAGAGGTGCATATGTATATACTTCAGGAAGCTGACGCATATATCCGTGAACCCATGCAAAGACTTGAAGGTATGTTACAACAAGAGTCGCACCAAGAAACCAGGGAACGATTTTCTCATCAGCTAATTTTCGCGAAAGCACTTTCTTGCTGAAATGGATTACTACACCTCCTATAGCTGCAAATCCCATATAGAATCCTGCTCCCAAAACAAGCATAATGTATGTATTTTTAAGAGAACCGAGAGAATGGGCCAGCGGGCCAAGAACCACCAGAGTATTAAGGAAAAGTAGGGTGCAGGCAAGAATCCACTTAAACGAATCATGTATAGCCGCACACCACCGGTTTAAACCCCAGCCGAAAAGACCGATATATAGAATTCCCATCAAGGGAACAGCAAAAGTTTTTACTGTAACCTGGGGATCTTGCGCCATAAGGGCTACAGCCATGAAATTAATGGGGAGAAGGCCGATAGCTGCTCCTCTGAGCATGGCGGCCGTACCGATAAATCGTTTTTCTCTTTTCTCTATCCAGGATCCTGTCAGCGCAAGGGCAACTGTAAATCCGCCTAGAAGCGCGGGCATTATGGTATACCTTAGAAGCCAGTGTTTATCCCATGTATAATAAGCCAGCAATGAGCTGCCTACTATAACCATGATTATCCCTGCAACCATATACCAGTTAGATGTAAAAAACGGTTTAATATGATCTTGCCAGATTGACGGTACCTGAGGTTCGGATTCTTTTTCTTCAGGTTCAGCAGGAAGTTCTGCTTTTACCGGGACTCCCTCCTTCTTTTCAGGTTTCTTCTCGTCAGGCTTAAGTTTAAGTTCTTTCTCAAGTTCTAAAGGCTCTGCTGAAGGTTCAGCTTTATTCCAAATACTCCTCCATTCATCCTGTGAGATTACACTTTCCCATCTGATCCCGAACCGTTCCGGTTTCACAGCAGGTGCATCTTTCATGCACAGTGCTGTCAATTTTCTAACAATATCAGGTTTTTTTTCTTTTCTGCCCAAATACCATACAAGAAGAAGTGATCCAGGCCATGCATTGTGTATATTTTCAATCTGAGCTCGTAAAATATCAAGTCTCTTTTCCTGTTCATCACACCACCTTTTCCAACTTGTCCACCCCCCTGTTCCCTGTGTGCCGAATCGCAGACTCAAAATCAGGGCTGCACGTTCCTCTTCCCACGGTTCTTGCACATTATCCATAATAAAGGGTATAGCCTGGTCCGTAGGCCATGCACACACCATATCGAGCAGTTTCCGTTTTTTATTCTGTTTTTTTGTTCTTTTATATACATCTGCTATGAGCTCCAAGGTTGCAGCCTCATCAAGGCCTGAAGGCAGGTTATCAGGGAGATCGTCAATGACCTTGTCAACATGTGCAGATGCTTCATGTCTGCTATTTTCCAATTCCTTTTTTAGGGATTCCAAATCCTCAGCTGACAGCACATCAGGCTCATCCTCAGAAGCAAGCTTCCTGTCAATAAGTCTATCTGGAATAAAATAACCCCATGGATCTGGCCGGCCATTTACTTCTTTGACCGCCTGCTTGAATTCCTGAGTGATAGTCTGTGACACATTTAAAGTATCCAGTGCTGTGTCTACACTTGATACTGCCTTTTTTAGCACCTTTTTCGCAAAACAAAGATCCTTAAAAAACGACAGCGCCCGTTTCAGAGCTCTGAAAGCAGCATCCCTTTTTTCCCACCCAAGCGGTGCATCAAGCGGAAGATCACCAATGATAAATTCACTTTTTTTACGTTGCGCTGTTCCCCCTTTTCTCTTAAGATGGTATTTTAAAACCTCTTTATGCCTTATATCTTTGAGGTATCGTAAAAGTCTTTCAATGCTGTCGCTCTTTTCCTTCTCAAGGGTTGTGATGAGTTCATCCAGAGTAACAGCACCTGCTGTATCCTCAGTAAATTCCCTTAATACAGGGAGTATGAACCTGGATTCAAATGTATTGTCAGCAAGATAGTGCGCAAGAATACTGATAATCTCATTCTTTTTCATACCGGTTCCTTAAGCTTAAGTGCCCAAGAGGGGGACATTGGTAGTTTAGTAGTTTTAGAGATTTCAATCCCCTTCTCCTGTTTGCCCAAGAGGGGGACATTGGTAGTTTAGTAGTTTTAGAGATTTCAATCCCCTTCTCCTGTTCATTGCAAACTCACTTTTGCAGGGACGCCGTAGCTTCAGCGCAGAAGCCTTGTAAATTTACCATTGAAATTTTTTCAATCGCAAATCGATGTTCGATATTCTTCTCTCTTCTCTTCTTTCCACATATCTCCTACCCTCTCCGAGGCGTAGGCTACAAGCCGGAGGCCATAATCTCTCCGAGGCGTAGGCTACGAGCCGGAGGCCATATTGAAAATCCCGGCCGTCACGCCGGCTTGGCGCGTCGGGACCACCGCCGGCTTTCTTCGAGCGAAGTATTTATATCTTGAGCCTGTCGAAAGGTCGAGAGGCTCTGCCGGCCAACTTGTAACTTGTAACTTAACATCTATCATCTTCTTCTCATTCCGGGTTGCTAACCTCCGGGTTCGTTTGCCTGCGCGTTGCCTTCAGCTCCTGGCCGGGCCTGTGCCTCCGGCATGGGCAATATATCTTCTTCTGTAAGACCTATAGGTTTCGTGAGCGCAACAAGTTCCGGCAACCTCTTCTGGCTTTCAGGGCTATGAGCATCAGTGCCCAGAGTGAACCTGCATCCAGCCTGCTTCGCAATAGAGAGGAAGCGAACAGGTGTCTCCAGGGAGAATGCCCGATCGGGTTGAGAGGGAAGGAAGCTTGTCGTTATTTCGAGGGCTACTCCATGCTCAGCAGCCACACCAAAGACATCCATGAGTTCCTGATCTGATATTGAGCCGATTGCCTCGTCGTATGTGTCGAGATGGCCACATGGGAAAAATGGATGTGCGATAGATGTGGCAAGACCACTCGATACACCAGAGCGAAAGAATTTGAGCATATGCTCGGCCAGGTGCCGGGGAGTCTTGCCTTCGGGCTGCGCAACAAATCCTCTCATGTGAAAATGGCTGCATGCCAACAGCACAAAGTCAAGCTCCTCTGCAAACTGCGGGGTTATGCCATACTCTCCGGGAGCGATCATATCAGCCTCACAGCCGACAAGGAAACGTATCCTCGTCGAAACGGCGGCCAGGTCCGCTCGAAGCTTTGATATCTGGCTTTCATCTTGGGGACGATACCAGTCACTCGGGGGAAGCTCTGGGTTTACCCACACGTGATCGGTGAAGCCAATCGTATTCACTCCCATATCCTCAGCCAAAGAAAGAATGGCACTCGGTGTTTGGCGCTCTTTCTCGTGACAGCACGCGGACAGGTATGTATGCACATGCAGATCGTGATCAAATTTCATCATATCCCCTATTCTTATGTGGCCTAACGTTTACCGGCCAGTCATCCCAAACCCTGCCGAGGGATTGACTGGACTGATTGGTTTGCCTCTCTTGGTAAAATATTACATTTTTAAAAGCTTTTGTCAATAATAAACATGAATTATATTCAAAACCCTCACATATGTCAAGAAATCGGGAAAATATCTTGACTGGAATTCATGAGGCCTTATAATATACTTCTTTTCCGGAAAAGAACGGATAAACATGTTCTATACACATAAGATACTGCCGGCCTTTATATCATTCGTCTGTATAGTATCCCATACATCTACAATTATGGGACAGGAGTCCGGAAGCCGAGCCTTAAAAGGCAAACCGTGGAAGTGTCATATTATCGATGATTCTTCAAAGGGTGCGGATGGTGTTAAATTAGCAGATGTAAACAACGATGGCTTAATGGATATAACCACGGGCTGGGAAGAAGGCGGGATCACCCGGGTATATATACATCCGGGATATTCAAAAGCCAAGCAACAATGGCCAGCGGTTACCGTAGGAAAGACTCCTTCTGTAGAAGATGCTGTGTTTGCCGATCTGGACAGGGACAACAGCATGGATGTAATAAGTTGCTGCGAAGGTTCAGCTAAGACAGTATTTATACAATGGGCTCCAAGGAACAGAAACCATTACCTGCGTTCCGACAGATGGCGCCAGAGACCGATCCCCTCATCTGTCGGCATGATGAGATGGATGTTTGCCTGGCCGATGCAGGTAGACGGGAAAAAAGGTGTTGATATAATAGCCGGAGGGAAAGGAAGAAATGCTCAAATAGGCTGGTTTGAAGTTCCCGAAAATCCTCGCCAATTAGATGCATTCAGATGGCATCCGCTTTCGGAAGCCGGGTGGATAATGTCAATTTGGAAATCCGATATGGACGGAGATGGCGACCTCGACATTGTGTTTTCTGACAGAAAAGGAAAATTGCGTGGTTGCCGCTGGGTAGAGAATCCCGGTTCAGGCCCCAGGCAATACGGTATGTGGAAAAACCATTTTGTCGGAGCCCGCAAAAAAGAAGTGCTTAGTATGGTACTGTCAGATCTGGACAAGGATGGCCTGCAGGATATTATTGCAGCAGTTATGCCTTCCCATATTATCTTTTTCCGACGAATGAGCAGGGATGGATCATCGTGGAAAGAATATATTATACATGCGAAATTCAATACCGGCAATGCACGGGCTGTTGCTGTCGATGATATAAACAAGGATGGCCGTCAGGATATTGTCCTGACCACATGGAACGCCAAGGCAAAGCACGGGGTAATATGGCTGTCGTATCAGAATAAAGCTACAGACCAAAGCTGGGTACCTCATCAGGTAAGCGGAGATAAACGCGGGATCAAATACGACCGGATAGAACTGCTCGATCTTGACGGGGACAAAGATATTGATATTTTAACATGTGAAGAACAAGAAAAAAGCCGCAAAGGCAAAGGGATGGGTGTATTCTGGTATGAAAATCCAAAAACCCCTTGAGGGGGACATTGTTAACTAGTTAACTTAAAAGATCTCGGAGAATTCTGCCAGACCGATGCCGTGGGCCGGGTCGGGAAGAGGTTCATCTTGATAATACGGTTTGCCATCGTGCACTGTTGCTCTGCCATTGTAACATAGCAGGATCCTGCCCCTCCACATCACAGGCTGCGCAACCGCCATGACCATGCCGCAGTCAAATCGTCCCTGTGCACCCAGTTCCAAGACGGGATGCCTGTTGTTCTCGCGCGACCACGTCCACCCGTCTTGACTGCTTACCAGTTGCACATCCATTGTCTGATTTGCGGTATGATGACAGTTTATCAACCCGCCCAAAGCACCATCAGGTGTCTTAAATGGTGTCAACCAGTAGAACTGGAGGTCAGGAGCATCCTTCTCGTCAGGGGCCAGAACCGTTATCGGGCCAACCCACCAGCCTTTTTTCCAATCACGGCATGTCCAGAGCGAAATCTCTCTCCGCATACCCTTTAGGTTGTCCCGTTCGGTCGGAAGGCCGGGATCATGCTTGAAAGTCTGCTGATAGATCAGAAACTGCCCTTCCTCGAAACACGTCTTCTTTCCCGGGATAGCGTCGACCATGGACATCGCATCATTGGAGCTGGTAATGATGGGCCTATCGAACAGGGGTTTCCATTCTTTAGCGTCAGCACTTACAGCCAGACAGATGCCGGGCGGCATCGAAGGGTCCGGACGTTCCCAGTATACCATCTTCCAGCGCTGTTCGGCATCAACCTCCTGATTATCCTTGAGTATCATGGTAGGCATAAATTCACCCCAGCCAACGTCATTGCCTGATGAATGCATAACGATATTGGTGCCGTCGCCACAATCCGGCTTGGTCCACACGTGACCGTCCTCTGACCGGGCAAGGCACAATACGTTCTTTAATGGGCTGTCCGGGAAGCGAACAAGGTAGAACAATAGCAGTCCATTGCTTTCCTCGTCCGGAAGGAGGGCAACTGCCATAGGCATTGAACCCTTCTCCCAGGCTCGATCCGGCACGATCACCGATTGTTGAGAGCGATATATGAGCATGTGTTCCCCTTAAACCCTATTCATTGTAAACTCGCTTTTGCAGGGACGCCGTAGCTTCAGCGCAGGAGCCTTGTAAATTTAGCATTGAAAATTTATCAATTGCAAATCGGCAATCGCAAATTCCTTCTCCCTTTCCTTGGAACTTGCGTTATTGTGGTATTGTGATTTACCGGCTCCCCCGGGTTATGCTCCCTCCTGGTCACTAACTGTCACAGCTACATGTCGAGCTTGCTGAACTCTTCGTCAAGGTTAAGTGTATTGATCCATTTTTCTATATATGTGAGATCAAGATCGTCTCTATTAAGTTCATAAATGCTGCTGCAGTCCCGGATCTGCCGCTCAGAGGTTCCCATGCTTTTACTCCATAACAGTTTGGATATGATCAGGTCTTCCGGGGATATGACATAAATCTTTCTGTCCCGGTATTCCATGGGGATCCGGCGATTGAACTTTTTTTGTTCGTATGGTTCATTGCGGAGAGGAACCAGGTCAACCTTGAAAAAAGTGGCATTAGATATTACATTAAACATTGTCCCATGTGCCAGGGCTTCATGAACAGCAGATGATTCAATATAAGCATCCTGTTCAATGCTTTGAACAAAAGCCGGAACCTGATCCCGGGTGATATCAATTACAACGTCAATATCCATTGTAGTCCGAATATGCCCCCAGAAACCGACTGCAGATCCCCCGGTAATCATATAGGGAATATCCGCTTCGTCGAGTTTGGATATGATCCAGTCTAGGGTTTCAAGGAATAGATCCGCATCATCTTTGTCCTGAGGCATTCCTGAAACTCCTTTTCGGAAAAATCGGGATGTTTATAGCGTATACCGGCCTTCATCGATTCATGCTGGCTGCGGATAAGCCGGGCCATCATGAGAAAACGCTCGACGGGTTTTTTCTGTTTAAGCATTTTCAGCTGGTGTTTTTCATGTCTGTCCATATCAGGCCTTATCTTAATAAAATATAATACAGGCTTATCGCAGCCGCATTATTTCAGGGTTGAATCCTTTAAATGAATTCTACTATATCATTGGTTTATGTCAATGAAAAATTCAATAAATAAGCCCTCCCAGACAATTCAATCCCCTTCTCCTGTTCATTGTAAATTGTAAACTTAGCATTTTTAAATTATCATTCGCAAATCGCAACTTGAATACTATTTCTTTTAAGCAACATACACCCAACACAAGTACAGCCTATTGCACCAAATATATGTTTTAACGTATGACCGCTTACTATTTTGAATATGTAAAATAACTCTGCATCAAAAAATTCACAGAGTTTACTAAGGAAATAGAATAACATTAGAGCAATAATATAACGTAAATAGTTTTCTGGAGCTTTATAGAAACAGATGATCAACACTGAAAGTAAAATCGGGAGGAATTGCACTAAAGCATAAGCGCGCAGATCTCCCTGCCCTGCTTGTTCTGTCCATTTCCAATAGACTACACTGCCCAGCCCGATCAACAACAACGGCAATAACAGTATCCCTGATATTTTTTTGTTGATCATTTCACCTATTACCGAGCTGAAAAATGCCATAAAAGCAATTGTCATTGGGAGGCGGTCCCAAACCAAAGTGCTATTGGTAGGATTATAGTGATAATAAGCAGAACCGAAACCAGCAAGAAATATCCCTATAAAAAAAATAAAATAATGAAGAAGAAGGACGTCAAACCCATTAGCTTTAAAAAGCTTGAAAACACATACCATCCCGAATATACCGGCCAGAGCAAAAGGGATGTTTGACAAAACATCATTTGCATTAGGAACGGAGAAAAAAGTCCGCTTATCTGCAAAATCATGATACTCCAATGATTGAGGTATAGCATTGAAGAATATAAATAGGACGACTGGTGCGGCTAAAGCAACTAATATAATTAACCAGTCTTTATTTTTCATTCTTCTTTCTTTAAGCCTATAAGTCAGTCGTCTTTCTCCTTTTGTTTTCGACCTTCGACTTTCCAGCTCTGCTGGTCCCGAGTATTCCCTCGGGGCGACCTTCAACTTTCAACTTTTAACTTTGAACCCTTATTTTGTAACTCTTAACTAACTTAGTGTCTTCGTGTCTTCGTGGTTCCTTCTCTTCTTTTTTGTCATTACCCGATTCATTCGGGTAATCCAGTCGTCTTTCTCCTTTTGCTTCTGACTTTCGACTTGTAACTAACTTAGTGTCTTCGTGCCTTCGTGGTTGCTTCTCTTCTTTTTTGTCATTACCCGATTCATTCGGGTAATCCAGTCGTCTTTCTCCTTTTGCTTCTGACTTTCGACTTGTAACTAACTTAGTGTCTTCGTGCCTTCGTGGTTCCTTCTCTTCTTTTTTGTCATTACCCGATTCATTCGGGTAATCCAGTCGTCTTTCTCCTTTTGCTTCTGACTTTCGACTTGTAACTAACTTAGTGTCTTCGTGCCTTCGTGGTTCCTTTTTTTGTACTTTTAACTTGTAACTTATAACTCTTAACTAACTTAGTGTCTTCGTGGTTCTTTCTTGTTCTCTTAACTTGTAACTTGTAACTAACTTAGTGTCTTCGTGCCTTCGTGGTTCCTTTCATTGGAACTTGCGTTATTGCGGTATTGTGATTTGCCGGCTCCGCCGGCTAACTACTTACTTCTTCATCTGCCCCGAAATCCTTTCCTGACATCTTCCAATACTTGACCAAGGGGACACACATACCCCATCCGAGGAAGAATGGCAGACCTCCGAATAATGGCGGCAATGTGAAATGGGCATTTGCCCCGGCAAACAAGCCGATCACACCCAGAACCATGAAGAAGGCCCCCACACCGATAGATAATACAGCGCATATCTTGTCAAAAGTCGTCATAGGTACGAAATTCGTCATATCAAATTCTCCTTAAATGATCCGAGCTCTAACGAAAAAAGTGACTGACCTGATGAAAGCCGACTTGTCCGCCGAAGCCTTGGCAAAGGCGAAAGGCTGTGATCAGATTCAGTCGACTGTCTGGTTAGACCCTTATTATTTCATTTAGACCTTCTACGGCCTGTATTATCTCTTCAGCTGAAGCTTTGCCTAACTTCCTGCCGATCCTTTCCACTGACAGCGTTCTGATTTGACTTATCTTCAACCAGGATTTTTTAGGAAGTTTGGAATCTGTTAATTCAAGTGTAAGCGGAAATCCTGCACGCTGGGATTTGCTGGTTATAGCCATTGCGATAACTGTACCGGAACGCTCATTAAACACATCATGGCTGAGAATTAATACCGGACGACGGCCGGCTTGCTCATGCCCCTTGGTCGGATCAAGATCAGCCCATCTTATTTCACCTCTTAGTATTCTGGCCATTTATCCAACTCCTCAGACATCCCTTCTTCAGCCATGGCTTTTTCAAAAGCCGGATCCAGCTTGGCACACTCACGTGCGAGCCTACCATGTTCAATCTTCTCCAGTTTATCCTGAAGTGCCTCCTGAATAGCCCTGCTCCTGTTCGGATAAACATGCTTTTTAACTAAGCCATCAACTTTTTTGACAACTTTTTCATCCAATGTTATTGCGATCTTTGTTTTAGCCATAATTTTCTCCTATGCTTATCATACTTTTTATCATACCATAGGCTTTAGAAAAAGCAAGTTCTTTTTTTGTTTATTTTGGGCCTGACGTAAAACAATCAGCAATGCGAAGCATGTGCTGGTTTTTCTGTCTATGGTTTTTTATTCTTCTTATGATATTCCCGCAAAAGCTCAACAAATAATTCCACATTTTCTTTTATTGCTTTTTTCTCCTCGGGATCTTCAGCCTTCTTTATATTTCGAAGAATATCTTCAAGAGATTCCTTGTTAGTTTGAAAATTATTACTAATTATTTTATCCATATTTTCTTTGACTTTTACACTTGTCTCTGACTTAAGAGCTTCTTTTAAATATTTGTTTGTAATTAAATAATTCGTCACATGATGATAACCATAAAAAGTCCATATCGCAAAGCTCCGCACATCTTCATCTTCATCTTGGATAGCAATTATTATATGATAAAGAAATTTTTCATTATTTACTACTGCATTGTCTGTCAACTCAATTATAGATGATAAAACAGCCCATGCATTTTGCCTGATAATTATGTTACTATCTTCTACATATTTAAGTAGAAAAGGATAAATATTTTTCTGACTATGCAATCCATATATAAGGGTAGAGGGACAAAGCTCTTTTAAGCCTTTGGTAGGCACATGGTAATACAGTTTTTTTGATTTTAATATACCTTTTCCCGTCAGCCATAACGGGAGTTTAATTATCATCCATTCACAAACGTTTTCAGTAGAACTCCATTTTGAATGGATCTCTATTATCCAATAACCAAGCCAGTTATGAAGAACAAATAAGACAATAATAAGGACAGTACTCGGAATGCCAAGCCAAAGGGAGATCTTAAGGGCTTTATTGTCCCTCTCCACCCTCGGAAACTGGTCAGTACCCGACTTCGCCTCCGAATCCCCCTCCGGATCGTAAGGTATGTCTACTGTTTTGGTTTCTTTATCTTTATCCATTTTTCACCCGTCACTCGTCACTCGACACTCTCAACTCCCAGCCTTGCTGGGTTCTGTCTTGGTTTCTTTATCTTCTTTCATTCTTCACTCGTCACTCGACACTCGCCACTCCAGCTCTGCTGGTCCCGAGTATTCCCTCGGGGCGCCACTCGCCACTCTCAGCCTTGCTGGGTTCTGTCTATGGTTTTTCATTTTTTATCCGATTCAGTATGTAATTCCACAATGGTAATGTGCTATTGTTGTAGAATCTTTTCTTAATATCCTGTGAGGGAAGTCTTTCTTTATTGTATATATATCCCTGGAAAATCCTCTCCATTTCGTAAAGGTTACTATTGAAACGGTTACTTTTTCTTTCCCGATTCTTACTTCAGGAGCATAGCCATGGCTTTTAACTTTTCTATAAAAATAATCCGAACGCGTCTCCCCTTCAAGCTGATCACTATAATTCCCAAGACACCCTGATATTCTTTGGCCTGTTTCTTCGCATACTTTTTTAAGCACTGCTTCATCTGCAATTATTTTTTTATCATTATACAAATCGTGCCATACAAGATAAAACTGCTCTCCAAGCAACCGCAGTGTAATAAATTCCAGGTAACCTTCTTCGGTTCTATCAATTTGTATATTTTCTAAATACAAATGTCCTATTGAATAATACTCAAATATAGCAATTATCTCTTTAAGTTTATCCAAGTCATTTGTATTTTCGTGTTTTTTAGTACTTTCATTCCATTTCTGACTCTCTTCAAATCGTGGATGTGCTTCAATGAACTTTGTATATTCAGATGCCGTTTTAAAAGGAGGTTTGTCCTTTTTTCGTGCATAAAGCTCTGGGGATCCCCCCATTATAGAGTAGTGATAAACGTAATCAAGGATATACCCATCCTGCATTTTTATATGTTTAAAAACGGTAAAATACTGCATCACATCAAATTCCCCACCCTTTTTCTTTGCATCTTTGTTTTCAAAATGCTTAGGGAATTCAAGTTTAGAGTGCATCATCTTTATTGCATCAGCAGTTTTTTGGAATCGAATTCCAAGGGGCTTATCTGATGGTTTTTTCTTGTCTTTTTCTTTTTCACTCCGCACACCGGACACCGGGCTCCGTACTTTGGCTTGCCCACACCCCAAAACAAACACTGAAATCAGGATGATTATGATTAGTAAATACTTTTTCATATTCCCAAAATCCTAAAACTATTAAACTATCAATGTCCCCCTCTTCCCTTAATGTCCACTCTCTTGGACTTGTGGATTCATCATTCTCCCCATAAACAGAATAATGCCTGAAACACTATCCCTGATTATAAAAACGAACGGATGATCTGCTATGAAAGATAATGGCTTACATTCTGCCGGGATTCCAGTAGCTGCTGCTGCTTCAGTTCCCTTTTCATTCACGTTTATATAAGCTTTATGTATTGTATCCCCAACATACATGGGAGATTTTGTTTGTGATACATCAAACATGCCGGAAAGATCTGCTTTCCCCTGCAAAAAAATATCTGTCATTCCCATGGAACTCAGTATGGTATTAAGCTGAAAACTGAATTCTATTGTGAATTTTGGAAGATGAAGTTCCACCTCTGTTATAGCCATTTTTTTTAGCCATTTTTTTAGATTAGGAACTGTGAGAGAGTTTTCCAGTTCAGGAAGCCCATCATGCCTGTTCGGAAGCAATATCAACATGCTCAGCTCCTCACCTATGTATGCAATTTCAAGTGCTTTAAATGTTTTTTCCTCCAGAAATTTGAATTCGTTTTTCTGAAACATCATGGGAACCTGCACTTTTTCCCCTGAAGAAAGTGTAAACGGCTCATTGCTTGTATACTCTTTTTTAAAGGGGGATTCCCACCGACCTTTGAAATAAACAGCATTTGTCAGCACAAGAACAGCATCTTGGGTAATCCCCCCTTCAGGAAACAGTTCCTTGATCTTTCCTTTTGTTTTTTTCTCAACCCACGCATTGATAGTCTGTTTAACTTTTTCAAGATCCTCCCCGTTTAGCTTCTCTGCTTCTGCATTATATTGTGTATTTATAATATCAATAAATTCCTTTTTAATCTCCAGATCCTTAAGGATCCACAACGCATTCGCAATGCACAGTATATTCTTCCCGTTCCTCTGCCTTGCATGTAAATTGTCTATCAGGTTTTTAAACCCTGAATGCACCTTTTTCTGATCAAGGCCGAAATGAAGGACTCTATCCATCTGTTTGGCAGATTCTCCGCGTACACCGGCTCTGGTCATGCCCAATGCGGTAGAGATGCTGTAGGGAGAAAAGAATAAGTTCCCTTCCTGTGTGCGCATCTTTTTATACAGGTCAAGACAGAACATCATGTTCGATTTTGATATCTCTTCTGCTTCAGGTGTCAAAGCAGGAGGTTTGAAGGAAGTACTATTTTCCTCCTTGCCACATCCCATAATAAAAACCACAGTCAGTAATATCAGATACTTTTTCACTTTTCTACCTTTCTACCCTTTTACTTGAGCAAAGTCGAAGGATGTCCCCTTTCATGTCCTTGAAGGACCATTTTCGCCATTGTGGTTTATCTTGGGTGTCATGATAGCCGATGGCTAAGTAGAATTCATGAGCTCCTGAGTTGCCCTCTGGATCTACGCCAAGATAGAGATAGGCGTCAGCCTATATCCGATCACGTTAAGCGTCATGTTGGGTGATTTAATTTTTATAAATCAAGGGGTATTTCTCAGGATCCACCAACGATTCAACATCCAAATCTATGTCAAGACTTCCCCAGCGAATATGATGATCATTCAAAAGCGCCACTTCCATTATATCCCCTACTTTCGCATCCTTAAACCAGGGGTATTCATCAAATGGGAGGAAATACTCGGTCTCCCTGACAAATAACCATATTCCATGCTGTGAAATATTGGTTACCTCAACGTCTGAAATGGTCTTGCCAGCTTTGCCTGATTTCATCTATTCTTTCCTCTGTTACGTTTAACAAATCATTTACTTCGTTTTCCTTTAGTCCTTGTTGAACAGCTAATTCGACTTCAGGTTCTAGCCAGATCTTAGCTTCCCCGTCCGGACACCATACATGAACATGCATCCGCTTTTCTTCACGAGAATAGAACAAAAACCTGTATTTCTTATATCTGAAAACTGTTGGGCTCATATACTATATTATAATAAAATATGTAATTTGGCAAATCTTTTTTGTATTTTTTCCTCTCATCCCTTTATTACCATAACGTAAAACAATCAGCAATGCGAAGCATGTGCTGGATTAGTCTGTTATGATTTTGAATTTTATTTCTTTATTTCCGGAATAGATACTTAGTTTCACCAATATATTCATACAATGACTGATCTTCAAAGGTAAAAGGAGCAATGTCTTTACCTAAACCAAATGTGTATGATAGCGATCGCCAAAGAAACAACCTATCACCAGATTCATTATAAATAGTAACTCCTAATGCACAGGCTTTAAACTTTAAATATTCGCTTTCTGATAAATACCACTTTTTATTTGAATATTTACCCCCTTCATTGTATGACTCATGTCCCATGTTGTACATAACAACTTTTCCTTTGTTAAAATACAATATTGTTTTATGACCACAACCACATTTTAGAATTGGGGCATTATAATATCCACCAATATTAATTTCGACTAAAGTAAGCATAAGACTCAATACTATTACAATAATCACTATTGAAGTGATAACAATTGCTTTTTTAATTTCCTGTCTCTTTACCGCTACCCTCGGAAACTGGTCGGTACCCGACTTGGCCTCCGGATCCCCCTCCGGTTCGTAGATCTTATTAACGGTCTTGGTTTCTTTATCTTCTTTCATAATTCACTCGTAAACTGCTAAAACTATTAAACTATCAATGTCCCCTTCTCTTTGTAGCCATAAATAATTCCCTTTATTTCCGAGTTTTGTTAGCCATAACGTAAAAAAACCAGCAATGCGAAGCATGTGCTGGATTTTATGGTTATGGGTTTTCATTTTATTCCTTCATTTTTTGAATCATGTTTAAAGCATCTTCTCGATCACCAATACCGGATCCTTCATGGCTATATTTAATATCATCTATTTCCAAGCTTTTTATAAGCCGTTTTTCAATAAGGTCAAGACTTTCTTTGGAGATCTTATACGAATCTGAAGCATACAATATAGCCAGATACAAGCATGGCCCAGCTTTTTTCCGTAAACTTGCGTTATCCTCAATAATATATTCAGAAAGAGTAAGGCAGGAAAACGGAGGTGAAGCATAGGCAAGATGAATACATAGTAATTTCTTTTCCTCAACAGTAGAACCCTTTTTCACTGCTTTTTCCAATACTGAATCACTTAGATTCCCCTGTGTAAGCACATCTGATTGTAATGCATAAAGCCGTTTCTCCCTGCTATCACCAGCAACCCATGATATAAGCAGAAATTTATACCCAAAGAATATACCAATCCCGAGTGGACAGAGAACCACACCTATTATTATTGCACGTATTACTCGCGTTTTCTTTTTCTTGCTCTTCTTTTCTTCACTCATCTATTTTACCGTAATTTTTTTCGACCTCTTTTCTTTCAAAACATATCATTATTTTTCTTGGACCTTGTGGGCTTTTTACTGCCTTCTGATAAAATATATAGTACCTTTTCTTTTTAAATCCTGTCTTTTCTCGCCCACCATATATAATGGGTGAATCCGTTGGCTCTGAAGGATATTTTAAAACCGATGTGTATTTTGTTCTATAATAATTAACACCTTTTCTAACCAGTAATATTGTACCCCCTACATCTGCCCATAAATTATGCATCTCTATAACAAGAACCTCATTATTTTTAAAATATGGGAAAGCACCTAATAAATCTGAAGGGCAATGTGAAGCATGTTTGTTTATTGTCTCACTCTTAAATTGTTTAAATGCTTCTGTGGTTTGATCAACTCCTGGTTTTAATACCCTTGTTTTTCCAATCTCGTCAAGATAATCAAATAATTCTCTATGTGTTGTACAAAGATATGCCTGAAGATCAGGATCATTTATCTCATGTAAGCCTTTTGTGTCAGAAAACAAATAGAAGACATTTATAATGATGGTTGGTATTAAAACCATCAATAATGGAAAACCAACAAACCAATATAATATCTTTTTTATTCTTCTTTTTCTATGCTTTTTCACATATTTCAGATTATTTTCTTTCCCATCCTCTTTTTCTCCCGGTTCCTGGTTCATCTCTTTTTCTTCTGTCATGTTATTACTTTTTTAGCCATAACGTAAAACAATCAGCAATGCACAGCATGTGCTGGATTTGTTGGTTATGGTTTCTTATTATCATTTTCAATTCTTTTCATTGCTTTTGCTGCTTCTATACGGACAAATTCGTCTTTATCATTTATTAGTTGAACCAAATCTGGGACCACTGACTTACTTTTTTTGCCTAATTTGCCAATAAAGCGAGCCATTAATCCTCTTACAAATCTGCTTTCACTTTTCAAATACGGTCTTAGCTGATTAATCTCTTTAACATCAATTGATGTCAATAAATCCTGCTTAAATTCGTTTAAACACTTTAATGTCCATATTTTTACATTTTTATCCCCATTCTTAAGATTTTCAAGTATATCAGGGAAAATATAAAGAGCTTCTATATTCATCTCTTTGATAACTTTAATTAAATCCTTATTAAAACGAACATCATTTGATATTGTATATTGAAATAATTTAATTAAAGCTGAATTTGCTTTTTGTTTATGTTCAATGGTAGGGGCAATTGCAACAAGTGACTTTGAGGCTTCATAAATTGTTAAAATATCCCAATTCTGTGCTTGTGGAATTACCATTTCTAAATAACCCTCTTTTACCTCCTCCTTTTCTATAATACTTTTAAGGATTGCAATCGAATCATCTGTTTTTGCTCCGATTTTTCCAATTGCGTTTACTATTTCCCAACGCAAATAGGACCAATAATTATGAAAGAATGGATTGTCCTTATTATATGTCTCCTGAAATAGTTTCCGTAAAAGAGGAAGTGCTTTCTTGGCATCAGGACCGATTTCTCCCAATACATCAATTAATACTTCGGATCTTCCATCTAATCCATCAAAACTTTCTTTCTGAAGAATTTTAATAATTCCTGGTACGGCTTTTTCTCCAAATACAATTAATGTCTGGGCAGCATCCGATTGAAACCATGACATTTTTTCTGATATTTCTAACAATTTGTTGATTACAAGTATCTTATTCTTTGGGTTTTCAATTTTGACCTTACCAAGCATTTTAATGGCCTCTCGGCCAAGGTAGATTTCTTCACTGCTTAAGTGTTTTGTACTGTTTTTCTTATTAATAATTTTATTAAGTGTGTCTATTAAAATAGGGATCCCTTTTTCGCCTTTATTATTTCTTAATTCTTCAAGTCTTTCTTCAATATATGCTCTATATTTATAATCAGGAAATGTCTTTTCACTGCTGCTAGTCGCTTTGCAACTTAGGAATATAGCAGTCACGATAGAAAAAATATATAATATTTTCTTCATTTTACTTCTTTCTACCATAACATAAAACAATCAGCAATGCACAGCATGTGCTGGATTAGTCTGTTATGATTTTGAATTTAATTTTATCATCTTGATAACGGTTCCTACTCATTCTTTCTTTCATCCTATTTGAAGTTGATTTTATATCTGTTACTACTCCATTTGTAATCCAGTTTTTTCCTACAAACATCCCATATACATGAATCGTTATATCATCATAAACCAGATGACAGGGACCAGCAGAACCATAATTTATCTTGAAATGTTTGCCTTTCTTTTGAATTACTTCTGTGATTGTCATCCCTACTTCTATACCACCCATTCTCTTCCTGAGCCTTCTAATGACGTTAGATACGCCCGTCTCTTCGTCCTTGCTTTTGTCTCGGATGAGTTTATATCTTTCAAGCCACTGCCAACCTTTTGACTTATATTGCATTAATAATGCGAAATCCACAAATGACTCATCAAATGATTCTAGTGTAAGGGCGTATGACCGCCAATCCTTTCCCAGTTTGATATTTGTGCGCAAAGGATATTTGTATTTCTTTTTAAGTTCCTGAAATTGTTCAAATGTTATTTCTTTAAAATCAGGAATTGCACCTTGCCACTCTCTTCTCGATAATCTAGTCCATTCGGTAATATTTTTTTGAATAATCTCTACTTTAACTTCTCCTAAATTCATCTTTGAATCTTTGGATGTATTGCCTGATTCGAAACTAGTGCATCCTGACGAAATAAAACACACTAAAATAATTATAGTAACCTTTTTCATTTTATCCTTATACCGTAAAACAATCAGCAATGCGAAGCATGTGCTGGTTTAGGTTGATATGGTTTTTGTCTTTATGTCTTATCACTTCCAAATTGTTCTCCTCACATCCTCCATTATACCAGATAAGGAAAATATGCAAGGAATTTCTGGAATTTAGAGTTTGGGATTTTGGATTTGGGATTTGGGGTTTCTTTCCGGAGGAAGGTTGTTTGTCAAGCTTATTTTATATTTTAATCAATGTCCCCCTTCTTGATCCTGTTTTTCCTCTTTTTGTTACATTAATTACGGCGGGCTATACAGCATTGTCATAATCATCAAGGTTCAAAAACTTTTTGCCCCTTTTTATTTATATAAAAATAT